>JAAUXU010140358.1_pt1 | contig 13318 bp, 14 predicted proteins | sample 7278151 | NCBI WGS metagenome assembly JAAUXU01 (sample SAMN14350113, study PRJNA611818) | marine sediment metagenome | isolation source: surface marine sediment (1.8m) | place: French Polynesia: Moorea | collected 2018-08 | reverse complement strand
TTACTTTCTATCGTATGCACGGCGTGAAGAGGCTTCACTAGCAGTGAAAACTCCATTGGTGACACTTATTAGTTGAGAGCGGAATATATATATACATATATATATATATATGTATATATATATATTTCTACCTGAAAGACTCGGCCCAATCGCTCGTCAAAAAAGTATGTTTTGCACCTTCGAAAAATACCATATTTCTCCGCCCTCTTTTCATCAGTATTGGAACTTGGCACGGAATAAATGAGAAGTACGACAACTTGTCATAAAATTACATAACTTTCTTTCTTTCTTAGTCTGTTCATCCACATTTGTAACACAAGAAGCTTTCAATGAGGTAGGAACGTCGGTTCAGTCTCTGAACACATAAGCCCAGAAGCTGTGATGGGCATAATTTCCATCATATGGGCCCGAGGCCACTTTCATCAGTAAGAATAACTCACGCTGAAAGTCCAAAGAAAGGTATGCGTATCAAAGTTGGGGTGCAATCAAGACTTTTAACATCTGCTCTTTTTAAGGCTAAGTCATTTTTTCTACTGGAGGCGCCTTGACCATGTCAAGTAACAGCACAGAAAACACGTCCTTAGAAAAAGAGTAACAAATAGAGCTTTGTCATCCACTCAAGCTGCTCGGATTGTGCTGATTTTTGCAAGTTTTGAAAATGACAGTAAAAAGAATTTGGCCCTCAATATGGCAGTCATTTTCTGAATTACACATTTCACTTATTTTTTTTTTTAAGATTTTGCATCGATGACCTAATGAATATTTCTCCCGCCTGGTGCATGCACTCTTGTACGACGATCAACTCATATTTGCCAGCTAATTCTGGCCACTTCTTCCTCATTGAAATGGGCAGAGTTGCCATTGCACAATTGTGAATTTTCTGCGTTCAGAGCCAACAGTTGTTATACATACAGAAATTATTGTGATGTTAACGGACATTACTTTTACCTGACATTTTACAACCAACCTGGCAGCGTCGTAACCGCAAACATGCACAAAATCAATGAAATCCCACAAGCAACAGTAGACAAAACACTTCTTTTGGAACAACCTGTATTTCCCTGCTCTCATTTTGTGACACAGTCGTGACTCGCCTCCTATTGTCTCATCCCCCAAAGCATTAGTATCACAGGCTTACTTTTGACCCACTCTGTATTTTTCAGACGAAATATCAGGAAGTCACCCTTGAGCAAGTTTTTTGCTTCGATCTCCAGGCGAGGATTACGTTTTACTTCGCACTGAAAGAAAGGTGGAAGCAGCAGAAGTAAAGGGTAAAAAAAAGTTATCTTGGTTTGTCTTGGGCGCTCAGTGGAGCCGGAGGAACGATGTGGATCTTTTTCTTTCCTATCTTTTCCTTTCCCATCTTCTTGAGGCGAGATCAGAGGTGACGTCAGAGGCCGAAGAAGACGGACTTGAGACGTTTCACCCGCTGCAGAATTAATTGCAAGAGCGGGCGAGGGAGAACAAAGTTTTTCTCAGTGCTTTGGGTCTCTGGGAAAGACAAGGAAGCCAAAAAAAGGGAGCCCAGTTGCGCAGTGCTGATTTCTTGACGCAGCTGCTTTGTAGTAGAGATGCTTCGAGTCCAGGCCCGACTTCGAAAGGCTCGAAGTCATTGGCAGTCGGCCCGATCCGAGCTAGAAAAAAAGCTGGCACCACCCCTGGCCACTTTGTGAGCAGACAGGGTGCGTCAGGACTTGTTGACCTTAGTGTGTGACCACTTTTGGGTAAAAAACCTGCCTCCTCATGACATGCACCCTGGATCGAGGTGACAAATCTGCTGCAAGTGATTTCTTGAACATTTGAATAAAATGTGTAATATTGGACTGAACTGTGCTAAAAGTTGAACACAATAGCTCAGCGCAGGAAACTTCTGTGCAGGGCGAGTATAAAGTCACCTCCTGGTCTTGGAGGGCCAGATCTCACCTCCTGAAGCTCAACGCAAATGAGCTGGGGGGCATTAGAAAGCCCTTGGACACCAGCTTGTCATGGTCACTTCTGAATTGAACTGAAATTGATCCAGAAGTTTGAGAAATATCAGTGGGACAGAAAGCGCCGACTAATGAGTCTTCGTCCAGAAACAGACTTGCCTTGATGAACCAAGAGCCAGGATCACTGAGCGGCTTCACGTGATCGTACAACTGCACCTCCAGGGTGCCATGGATGGGAGGAAAACTGCCTCCACAAAGCTACTGAAAATGGTATTGAGCAAGTTGGGCATTGACATCCGTGGAATGCACTCTTAAAGTTAGGACTTCTTGCATGGCACCATGAACAACCAGAGACTCACAGCTGTCTGACGCATCCTCCAGGATACTGAGATCTCCCCCCCCCAAAAAAAACCCAGGTGATGACTTTATATTCACCCTGTATGTGTGGAAACAAAACTTTAAGTGTTGCTCAGCAGCCGCTGGTCACACAGGTCAAATCCTCACAGTTTTGAATTCAGCAAAGCCTGAAAGGTTTGATGTCAACTTTCATTTTTGGCATCACAAATACTGCGGAATTCACAAGTTGTACACTGTAGTAGATTTTCAGTCCCCTTTGCAAGATTGTGAAGAGGTTTTGGATGATGGATTATAAGTGGTGCCATTGATAGTGAAAACCTTAAACTATCGATCGCTGTTACTTTTGGTATCAACTTGGTCTGATTTCTGTCCCTATTCCTGGTCTGAATGGACAATTCGATGAAGACCTCCCCCCCTAAAAATGAGTACATTTTTAGATCTAACTTAGTTCTCTGGCCAGAGAAAGTGAATTTTGCCCACTGAAGCATCCAAATAAACAGCCTGAATCATTCAGCACCGCTGTCAAAAGTACATTGCGATCGTGTCCTTCAGTGATGGCCAATTTTGTCAGCAGACACAGCCACGATCGAGTACAGCGGGTTCCGGACAGACATGTACATTTGGTGGCAGAACATGCTTCATTATAGGACAAACTGATTGAAAATTAAGATAAACACTACGTCATAATTAATTCATTACTCAATCTGACTAAATCGGACTTTTCTGTACTCGACGACGAACTGCTTCTCATTTATATTCATATATTAGTTAGAGACTATAGACTATGCCTACATTAGGCTGTGCAGAGCGACATGTCGCTCACGTTCGAAGTCACAATACAGTGAAGAATAGAGCTTTATTCGCTGCACTCATTACCAGTCTGTACTGTAGCACTATGCTTTTCGTGATTTGACTTGTCCGAGGCCTGACGTTCGATTAAGGCCCGAGGACAAGGGAGGGCCGAGGACAGGGCCAAACCACAGTCGAAACGAGGAAAATATCGTGCACATCACGGATAGGCAATTTGTAATTTAGCATGATTGCCTAATTATTGCTTTTCCCCAGGAAATTCCAATAGGAAATAGTGTAGTAACGCAAGTGCAATCCTATAGGGCAGCACACTAAAATAGAATTGGGTAGAAAAAAAAGAAAATTATAATAGGGGACTCTACTGAAAGGTGAGAGTCACTGTATCGGAACGTGAGGTTTTCATGACTGCATGAGAAATATTCCTAAAACCGATATGAGTAAAAGCAAAATTGCTTTCACTTCTTTGGAACTTCAGTTACCTTCAGAGCAAGAAATCTCATACTTTTTTCGCTCGGGGTTTTTCCCTCTGCATTGATGCCATCATGGTGCTGTTGGTGTTGTGTGTCGAAATCTTGCTCTTGGCTGCACTGAATAGTTCATTGGGGACAGCGGGGTGAGACAGCCTGGGTTCCAAAAAGCCAAAATCTGCGAGGGCGATTCAAAATGAACCGAGAAACAGGTTATATTTTTGATGAAAAAGCAGGAAGGCATTTAAATTACTTATCACTTTTCAACATAGTCTCCCCCCACTTCAACACACTTAGTAAGACTTTTCAGCCACCTCTCAAACACATCTACTAGGGCATCTTTGTAGAGCTCTTGGAAGCACCCCTCCGAATCAGTCTCTAGCTCTTGCTGTGTGTTGAAAGATATGCCTGCCAACAGCCTCTTTATGGCAGGGAAGAGCCAAAAGTCGGCCAGGGCAAGGTCGGGGCTGTAGGGAGCATGGGGAATAAGGTTGATGCTGTTCTTGTCCATAAAGTCTCTTGTGGCCCTGGTGGCGTGAGGGCAGGCAATGTCTTGATGAAGAAACCACTCTGCTATGACCTTCTCTCGCTCTTCCTCTGCAAATGCTGGATAAACTTTGTCCGGATCTCAATGTACAACTCACAGTTGATGGTCTGGCCACTGATAAATGCATGGTAGATGACTCCCTTTTGCTCAAAGAAGACCACAAGCATTGACTTTTTCACACTTGCAACAACCTTTGCCTTCCTAGGAGGAGGAGCTCCAACTGGCAACCACGGCTTGGACTGCTCCTTGCTCTCTGGTGTGCTGTAGTGGACCCAGGATTCATCCATGGTCACCGGAGAGTCCCAGAAGGCCTATCCATCTCTATTGCTCCTCTCAATGAAGTCCCTTGCCATCTCAACCTGCTTTCTCTTGTGCTCATCTGAGAGAAGGTGAGGAACCTATCTTGCTGCACTCTTGCTGAATTTCAGGTCATCATGCAAGATCTTGTTGACACTGCCTACAGAGATGTCCAACTTCTCTGCAATGTCCTTGATTTGGACTCTCCTGTCCTCCTCCACCATGTTCCTGGCAGCCTCCACGTTGTCTGGTGCCCTGACTCCCACCCAGGTGTTTAAACCTGCTCAGCTTTTGATATCCTCTCTGCCCTCCTTGAACTCTGAAGAATGCATAGGCCCTGGCCTTGGACATTGACTTATTGCCATAGGCCTCCACCAGCATCCTATACACCTCAGCTCCAGTGTTGTTGGCTTTGGCTAAGCTTTTGGGCAGTCCCCTTTGATCATCTTGTGAGCTTGCCATTGAACTAGGGGTTGCTGTGACTACATCAATGTTGATCACAATAGCTGCTCAACTGTTTTGTTTCCAAAATAGTGACTGAAACAAAACTGATCAGAAATTATCCAATAAGCAATAAAAATCTCAAATCAGAAGCCTCTCGTAATTTTTAAATCCTATAGATGATTGTTCTTGGCTCAATTTTATGCCCACGTATACTTCCCACACATAGGTGGATGACTGAGAGCAGAGTTGGATGACTTTAACTGAATCTGAATTCTGGAATCGTGTCTGAGACGAGTGATGACTGTAACCGCATTGTGACTGTAACCGAGATCATTCCTAGAACGGACTGCTTTTTTGTATTTTCACTTTGTCTTTTTCTCAGTTTTGAAAATTATTGTGATTTCAGCTGACTTGGGCCTGGAATATTTTCCCTTCTCACCAAAGAAAAATATAACCTGAGGTCACCCGTTTCATGTTGAAAGAATGCAGCATCACAGTTCTGACGCACCCGGTGTCCATTCCTCTCCCATGCTTCTCTGTTGCACACGCTGTGACGTCATCGTCAGCATCAGCTGCTGCAGGCAAGCAAGGTTTACCACAATGGTCAGTACAAAAGTCCTGTTTAAACAGGGTCTGCAAGTCTGAACCCTTTCTTTTCTTTATCCCAACCTGAATGTACTATCTTCTAACTTCTGAGTGGTCTGCGGTTTTGAGGCTCACACGGATTTCGCTTGAAATTCGGGTCAATTCAACGTTTGGTGAAGTTGCTTCACTTGTCAATTGGGTGACAACATAAGTTGTTCATACCTCAACAGAGTGGGGGAAACTTCGGGGTTTTGCTGACCTTTTTTATTCCATTGCATCCCTTCTCCAACTTACACGTGACCCACCCCAAAAAAGCGCTACCTACGTATACAAGAACTCCTCACACACACGTACGAGAACTATCCAGACTCACCTCCTAGAGTTGCGCATACGCACCAGTATGAAAATTACACATGCACGCTCAAGAACTCCGCATACAAAAGGCCTACAGCCGCTGCTGTAATAAATGATGGTCCGATCAATTTTTCTACCCAAACTTGGGCCTCCTAGACCGGCCTTAAGTCAGCAGTTGCTTGCATTTTATAACTTCAAAAGCTACCCTATGCGCCACGCGCGCCGAGCGCTTGCGCCGAGCTACAAGCTGATCATGGAGGGCTTGAAAAGTGACTGTACTGCCTGGCATGAAAGTACTGTAGACAATTGAATCTCAATATAATGCACACAGTCCAATCCAAAAATGGGAACATCCAGGATCTGGCTTTAATTTCTGGTTGACTCAGGCTCTATTCACATTAAGTTCCCCCCCCCCCTCGATATCAATGTTTTAGCTGCACTTTCGAAGACTGACAGAAATTCAGATCAACAATAACGCACACATAGAAGAACTACACACAAGAACTGGACACACGTGCACACTGAAGGAGGGAGAGAAAGAGAAATTGCGTTTGTCTGCCACAGAAAATTTATTTGGTTGTGAAAAGACACAAATGTACAATGGTTTCTTGTGTCGCCGAGCTTTTTTTTTACTCCATTTTCCTCTTTTTGTCCTCCACGGTCAGCATCGATGCGACTACAAGTGGCTCTGAGGCAGTGAATTGGAAAGGACGACGAAAAAGTGTTACTGGAGCTAATCTAAAGTAAGCTAATGCGAAGTGGAAGTCCAGGAGGACCAGCTTTTTGTGCTTAGCAAAAAATAAAATAAAAAAACCATCCGCAAAATGCTGCCCTGGACCAAGTGACGATTTGCCTGACGTTTTCCTTAGCTTATTTCGGATGCTCTTTTATGTCGCACATTCAAATTTCCACAAAAACCATAGAAATGCCCAAAAGAGAATAGCTTAACATCAGCCTACGTGCCTGCCTAGACGTGAGGTGGCTTACAATCAAGCGGCTGCATTGAGATTTTGAGTGCAGATACGTGAAAGAGGCAGGAAACGTGATGTGTGCATTCAAAGCTGGATACAGGGTGATCCAGGGAAGGTGAGGACTTCTGTTTGCCAATCTGGACTTCAAAATGAGAGGAAGTGTGGGATTTCGTGTTCTCAAACATTTCAAGGGGTTCCACTGACCTGGGTCAACCAGAAGTGCAATTCACTCTTTGATGAAATGACTCTTTAGGATCGTCCATGCTACAAAGCGGGACCTCTCTAGAAAAAGAAGGCCCTGCTCTACCTTGGTTTATCCAAATGCAGTTGTTGTTTTTGCTTCATCACCCTGTTACGGATTCCCAGAGAGGTTGGTGTTTGGTGTTGGACCACCCTCTGCTACCCAGGTTCATCCAAAGGTTGATCACCCATTGTACAGAGGATTGGATCACCCATTGTATAGGGGGGGGGCGAGAACACAACGTTCGTCTGAATTCTTAGGTCTTTCACCGCTCTGTTTGGCCCCTTTTTGCTGTGTTCCATGCTGCCAACATGTAAAAACAAGACCTAGTGAAATTGACTGATAAGCAAGCGCAACAAAGGCAGCGTGTGTCTGATCTCCTCGATACGGGAGTTGCTGAAGCACAAGGACGTGACTGAGGTCATTGACTCGGCTGGGAAGCCCACTTCAAACGTGAGTAATGTAGGACAGTACTCAGCGAGCCCAGAAATTATATGTCGCTACCCTTTGTTGTTCTTGATGATGGACCTATTGGAGTAAACAAAAGTGAACATTTTGCTCCCCCACCCTGTACTGTGCAGTGCATGCAAATGTTGTTGTTTGTCGTTAGATCACCTCCCACTGCACAAGTTCATCCATATGTTTGTTGTTGTATTGGATCACCGTGAACTGCCTCGGCTCATCCAAATACTTGTGGTTGGGTCACCCCGTACAGTTCATCCAAATTCGTCGGTTCACTCTGTACAAGCCATGCAAGTCCCAAGTCGTTGTGGTACTACAGGTGAGTTGCCATCCCAATTTTGAACTGATACAGTGTACGCTCATGCGCATATTGCATCGAAGTAACGAGACAAGTGTTTGCTTTCACTTTTCCTCCACAGGAAAGCATTTCCCACTCTCTGCCACGCATGCAAGTCCTGCAGGTGAAAGTGCATGCAAGAAAGTTTCCTCTGGGGTGGGGGTGGAAATGAGATTACTTCGTGTCAACGGGCAAACTCTGTTCTTTTTTTTCCCTATGATTTGTGCAGACTTTTCCACTCTCAGTAAAAGCTGCCTTTAACCTTAGCGGGTTTTCAGTTTCATCTCATGTGCAGCAGAACTTTCAGGGGGAAAGACTTCTCCTTCCTTGATTCAAGAGGGGGAAAGTTTTTCAACTTCCTGTCGGATGCTGCGTATTCTTCTTCCGTCCCTCGCACAACCCCAAAACCAACTGTAGAAAAGTTGTGAAAACTGAAAAAAAAAAATCAATTTCCAAAGAGAAGAGATCGTTGGAACTGAAATTGTTAGGATTGGGATTTCCTACCGCATCCAACCGCAGACGACGCAGAGCTAGGAGTACGTGGAGAAGGCTGAATGTTTCCCTGACGAGCCTTCATGGGTGCGTAGTTATTCCTAGAGAATCTCAGGCAACATACTATGTAGGTGGAGAGCCAAGAAATGTGCCAATTTAAATCCATTTCGTGATGAAATATATAATGTAACGTGCATGTGGCAAAGTGGCATTTCATGAATACAAGGTTTCTGTAGTCCCAAAGTGTTGCAGCCCAAGGAACGTGGGCAGCAATGGGGGCTGCAGAGACCGAGTGTTCCAAAGATGCCAAAGGCATGTACCTTGTTTATATTTTTTTACGTAAAAATGTCCATTTTGCATTGCTCCGGTCGCTCCGATGGCCACTTTAGCCGCTTTGATTGATCTAATCTTGCTCCGGTCAGTCTGATTGTCACTTTGATAGCTTTGGTCACGCTGATCATCACTTTGATGGCTCCAGTTGCTCCGATCACCAGCACTGATTGCCAAACTGAAGGTTCTATACGTTGGTGGCCGTATTTTTCTGTAGTGCCTTAGGAATGGTGACCTCCATAAGGAGGGTGGAAAAGTATTCATTTTCTTGACCTTACTACGGACAAAATGCATGCGCCATGGACAATCTTACGTAAAAAATTCAGTCAAGCCCAAAATTATTTCTTCCCCCCCCCCTTCATGAAGTTCTGAATGTTTGCATATGATTCTGAAAAATGTGACCTTGAGAGAGTTGCTCTTCTGTGAGGGACTTCATGACCATCGACCAAGGTGCACACTTATATATTTTATACATCTGCTTCCGTATCTCATGTTTTAAAGAAGGGCATAACTTAAAAAACTACCGGTTCCAAATTATTGCCCCCCCCTTGTGGAACGATGGGAAATATTATACTGACGATTCATCATGAGAATTTCCACCATTGTTCTTCATATCTGCAATGGCTGCAAGGCCGGCCATCTCCAAGACCCCTGAGGTTCCTGTCTCAACACTGAGGAACACCCACAAGAGAGTCTGAGAGCATCATACGGTGCCGTACCTTCAACTCACGGGTCAGGCCACCAAAGTCCATTGCATGTTTCCCCAGCATTGAACTACTCCCTAGACATCGGAAAATGTTAACTATCTGTTATCAAACATTAGTGTAAAACTTTTCATCTAACTCATGCCTCAAAGTTCTTCAGAAAATGGGGTACAGAAGTGGGTGTGTAAAATGGAGGAGTGCTTGCCTTACTAGCTTGCCTTATTAGGAGGTCGCCTGCGTCAAGGTCATATTTTTGGAATTATCTGTGTAAATGCAGAATTTTGAAAAGGGTGCGAATTAATTTCAGACTTGACTGTATGTCAATTTTGCAAAAATGTCACCTTGACTAAGAACCGGATATTGCATAAACGTACATAGCTAAGAAGGCAACATATTCTTCTATTCTATGGCCTTATAGGCTGCAACTTGCAATTCAGTGCTGTGCATAGTGCGCACTGCTCCGTCGCACAACTTAGGCCCCACTTTTGAACAGCGGTGTCAACACCAGTGAGTGACCTTGGACTTTCGCTTCCTCAGACATTGGTACTAATCCGATCAGCCAGCGGCATGCACGCATTTCCACTAACTAGTTCATTTAAATGTCAGGGTAGGTAGGTGAAGTAGGACTTAAGTACTGAGGGACCTTAGTACCAGTTCCTTTTACTTCGTACTAAAAATTGGAACTTTAGTCCCCACTTAATGAAAAAGTGAAAATCGCTACATTAAGATATGTGCTATATTAAGTAGTGAGATAGATAGCATGGAGCCTCCACCAAGGCATGAGCTGCATGTTGTAAGGGTGAAGCTGACGTTATGGTTTAACTGAAGAAGCGAGAGATTCAGCGTTAAAATAAGGTCACAAAATGGTTGAGAGACAACTTAATAAAGTTGTCTCTCAACCATTTATTAAGCTTTAAAGACCTTCTCCAAGAAAGACTGCTTCATTTGTGGACGGAGGCATCTCTCCACGTCATATTCAAAATGCGAAAAACTTGGAAAGATTTAAATTTCGAGCACTCAGTTCTCATTATGTTCATGGCCAATCTCTCGGCGATTCTGCCACATTAAGCGGTGAGTTTTTGCCTCATAAGGAGCAGAATTGCAACGAGACTTTGAAAAGCTGCTTCATAACGGAGTCTGCAGCATTAAATGGAGACTACTGTAGCTGTTATCCCTGTAAAAAAGTGCATATATATATATATCTGTATTACAATGTTGATGCTTCCTTACCTGCTTGACAAATTTCACTGGAGAAGAACGCTGTTGCATGCGAGAAGAGGCCAACATAAGTGGATATGGCCAAGTTGGACATGTTGAATTTTTCTTCCCCTGAGCAACAGTCGTGACAGCAAACTTTGAATAACTCTGAATTTTTGAGTCCTACCGAACAATTGAGTGACGACTTCGGACACGTTGATGTATATTGTTATTCTTGATAATCAAGAGATTAAAGGCTGTTTTTAGTGCTTTCAAAATGTGACACACCAGACGATGCTTCTGTTTCACAGGGCTGCTTTTACATTTGTGGTGACAAAGTGCATGGGAGAAGGTTTCCTTTTTTCCCTTATACCAGCACATCAGACGTCCCAGAATAAAAGTGAATGTTTGTACTTTCAGGCGAAAAACTTTCACGCAAGAGTGCACTGCATTTGCTGCACTGGAATCGTCTGATATGCATCAATGATTCTAAAGATATATGCTGTATGTGTAGAGAATATAATGGTGTGTATGTGCTGGTGCATGCTTTATACTAAGCACTAAATATTCTATATGAACGGTGCTACGTAAGTACATTGTAAGTATTACTATTAATAATAAAGTATTGGTCTATCGACTTTCATATTTGGTTAGAGGGCGAGGCCGAACACAGACAGCAGAACGACGTCGCATTGTTGCCATTTCCTTTCGCGTTTCCACCCGGTGCAGCGAGTTTGGTGCGTTTCCGCTTAAAGGGCCACTTCCGGCGGTGAGATTCGGCGTGAGTCAGGCCGTTGCGGGCTGCAAGAGACAAAAAAACTTCACCATTGGCAATCAGAGGTTGGGAAAGAGGCCAGGGTCACGATGAACAGGGTGACGATGGTGATGGGGGTGCCCGAGGGTCGTCACGGCCTATGAGATGCGAACTCCAGTCCTTGCCCAGACCATGGACATCTTGAAGTCAGAATGTCTATGCCGTGAACAACTAACACGCCCGATCTCTGTGCTATACTCACTCTTTGTGTCGTAAGAGGCGTCTGTTCGTACATAAGGACCGTCACTAAGCGAAAAAAGTGGCGTCACTGACAACACACAGTCCTTGGTCAAATAATTCTTGGGGGGTCAGATATGCTCCATACACTGCGCCCGCGACTTCTGCTGTGGAAACCACAACTAAGAGTTGGTCGTTCAGACATTTCTTCTCAAGATGACCGCCCAGTTTGATGCTAGAGCGCTCAAAGTGTATCAAGTGACTCTATGGCCCAAAGGATCCTAGTAGGGTCATTTGATCAACGATCCTCACGTTCAATGGTCCTTGTACCTGTTCTATGGCGTACATGACGCCATACCTGAGCATGACAATGTGTTAGCCTGTAAGTTAAAACGTTAAAAAAGGCGTCAACTAAGAGGCAAACATAGGGAAAAGTGCAATTTGCGAGTAAACGAGAAAAACTTCATTCAAAATCAATTTTTCCTCCATTTGGACTGTCCAGGATGGAGTACAGTGGAAAATGGTTTCCCTCAGAATCTTTCGAGGTCCAAGGCGTACGCAGGTTCCGGTATATCGAGGCGAGCTCATTTGCTTAATACATTCAGAGCAAGCGCTGTCTGCGTGTCTGTCGCTGGGTCCCGCAGCTGGATCGATCGTCCCAAACGTGGTCAGCAGACACAACTCTTCGTGCCGTGGAACAGTGGGGTTTGAGGTGTATTTCGAGGCTGCTTCGAGGCCAAAATCGAGGTTCAAAGTTTTATTTTCTGTATCAGTACGTAAGTAGTAAATGGCATAGGCAGAGGGGGACGAGAACCCGGCTAAGAGAAGCTGTGTTGTCAGGCTCTAAAATCTTCTACATACAAAAGGTGTCGTCTGTCTCACTGTGTCTCTGCGACTTCTCAAAGCTGAGGAGGAGAGAAAGAATAAAGGTGGGTAAGGTGCACTTGGGTCATCCGCTTTAAAAAGAAAAAACAAACAAAGAAACTTGAACGAAATGGACGCGGAGCGCCTGGACATCGTGGGCCACGTGGACGGCGTGAAGCACTTGGACAGCGCCGAATCTAAGACAGCCACATTTTACCACACAGCCACACTGAGATTTTAGTTTGATCCTCAAATGACCGAGCAAAGCGGGTGTACGACGACGGTTTATTATAGCAGAAAAAACAGTACAAGTGTGTCAAAAAGGCCAACGTTCGTTGGGCTAATTCAACCAGTGTAAGTACAGTTAAGAACTCTTAACTGTCTGAGATTGATTAAAGTTTGCCAAATTGGCCACAGTGACAGCCTCTTCTTGTTTGCAAGACAATTTACCAGCTAAAAGAGAGTCTTCTCGAAATGAAATGTCGACTATTCTTGCAACTAAGATTTTTATCACATTGCCCACGTTCCCCTGTTCTAGACTGGAGAGAGTAGCAACTGTTCCGTTAACCCTTTGTATCTCTGGTTCAACAAGTACTAGAGCAAAGCAAAACTGTCTTCTCTGGCAGATTCTCTCAGGACAGTTCCACTGTGGAATACAAATGCGCTGCTCGCATAGTGACTCTGGAGGAATGGCGATTGTGCGCACAGAATGGTAGCAGGGAAGGGAGGAAATACACGAAGATGGGCCTTTTTCTCTCTCTTTCTCTCTCTCAATTGTCTCAAACATGTCTCGTGTTTCTCTTGCCTCCTCTACAGACAGACAGACTAACAGACAGACAGACTAACAGACAGACAGACTAACAGACAGACAGACTAACAGACAGACAGACTAACAGACAGACAGACTAACAGACACACCGACTCACAGACAGACCGACTA
>JAAUXU010180612.1_pt1 | contig 13319 bp, 18 predicted proteins | sample 7278151 | NCBI WGS metagenome assembly JAAUXU01 (sample SAMN14350113, study PRJNA611818) | marine sediment metagenome | isolation source: surface marine sediment (1.8m) | place: French Polynesia: Moorea | collected 2018-08 | reverse complement strand
TCGGGCCTGGTCCACAGTCCAGTTCTTCTTGTCTGAGAAGACCAGGACAGTGGACTGTCTCTTCTTCTTGAGGAAGCTCATAATCCTCTTCCCCCTCTTGACCCTCTTCTCTTTGTTCTTGGTTGTTAGGAGCTGGCGCTGCTGGCAGACATAGAAGTGGAACCCCAAGATCTTCACAGCATTCCTGACTGTGTCCTTGCTGACATGAAGGTCCTTTGCAAAGGTGCGCATTGATGTGGTGGGGTCAAGAAGTCCTCTGTCAGCTTCTTGTTGTGCCCACCACTCCCTGGCTTCCTCTTGAGGCCTTTGCCCTCCTTATCCAACTTTTTGACCTTCTTCGCAAGGGTCTTCCCGCAGCCAACAATTTTGCAGATGTCTGCGAGGGGCACTTGGGCAGAGAGAAGGGCAGACAAGCGATGCCTCTTGGCCTCCATGACAAAAATCAGAGATTTTTTTCTCAAGTTTTTGGGCTCAAGCAACAGCTGAGAGATGGAATAACGTGATTAGCTTGCACCCAAACTTAATTTATACACAAAATGTTGCATACAGAGCTCTTTTTTTGGAGGTCGCGATTTGCTTTGCCGCGCTGTAGTCATAATCTTGTCATCGACCTTGGTCGCAAAACCTTTCCATGGGCGCCAATATCGCTTCATAAGATACTCAAAAAAGTGAAGCTAGACAGCATTTTCTACTGGGAGCTCCTTTTTCCCGGTATAACTTGGCCGACGACTTCTTTTTAAGGGCGATGCTGGGTGCTTCATTGGCCATCAAGATTCATTCCCCCCCTATTCGGTCCATGGCGGACGTCCTCGATCTGCCCTGGCCCGTCACTGTCTCCAAGGACGGCTCGGTTGAGAGGTGGGAGGGTTCTTCAACGTGTACACAGTACAGTGTCCTCAGTTGCAGCAACGACGCATTCATATTTGTTCTCCCTTTGTACACACAGGTACTTCATCGAAGCACCTATCGATTCTGTTCCGCGAAGGCTCTCGGAGAAGCTGTTGTACCACAGCTCTGAGTTGGACGGCTTCCAGAACCTGGCAGAAGGCGAGTAACTAGAAAAGTTCATAACTGCTGGAAGGAACAACAACTGTTAGATCGTTATCTCACACCCAACTAGCAACCATGAATATGATCACGCTGCTGACTCGTGGCTATGAGCAGAAAACCCTGGACTTCATTGAACTTGGTAGTGATGGAGTCGGGCCTGGGGCTCAAAGGCCAACGAAAAACCTTCTGGTTGTCTGGCTCGCAGGCAGGCTCGATCCGAGTCCACCCTTCACTTGAAATGGGGCAGGAAAGCCCAGACAAGGATTATGCTGAGCTGAAAGAAACTCGACTACATGAAAGGGCAGCACTTTAGCATGTATTAAAGAATCAGCCATAATAGCAACTGTGACAACGTTTCTTGAAGGTGCTTATATCGAAAGACACGACCTGTGACTCTGCAAAAGTTGCCAGAATCACGACGCAAGTTTGCAATATTGTCAGATGTCACTTTTTGTTGACCAGGCCGCGGGTCCCGCTCCTTTATGGCCGCCATTGCCGGCCCCCTGCAGATGCTCCCCGAGTACCCGTGCGTGGTGACGAGCCTGCCCATCGACTATCGGAAGACGGGCAACGGGATGATCTACCGGAAGCACTGGCCGTTCACGCAGATGTTCAACTATCACTACCTCAAGGGAAATTGGCAGCAGAATCGGGTGTAGCAAAGCTCATCGCTCTTGCCGTCCATGACTGAAGAGACAAAAAAGGGGTCGGACCTGGAGTGCCTTAGCGCTAAGGTGCTCCTAGACGACGACAGCAGCTAGCCCGGGTTCATGAGGTCCTCCCCTGCCCCTGCCCCAACGACGCGAGGAAACACCTTTTGTTGCGCCCGTGGTTCCATCTGGGCCAGCTTGGACTTATGATCAGATCTCGTCGTTGGGGCAGGGAAGGACCTCGTCAATCCCTAAGCCTGAGCAATCTAGGGCGATAATACTAGTGCTTCACTATAGCGCTGTTTCATATGTAAAACAATTAGTCAAAGCGTTTAAGATCGGACGTGCAATGCATTGTTTGCTTTTTGCCTGCCCTAGAGCTATTTACTGCCACCCACGGTGCCCATAATGCGAACGTGAGTCACACATAAAAAAATCTGACATGTTCAACATGCACTTGTCAGACCATGAGTGACTTATTCACGTCTGGAATGCTGTTTATGCTCCCCCATTTGCTGCCAATCGTCTGATGTTACTGTCAAAGATGACCGAGGAAGGCGTGACGGACCAGCTCAGAACCTTCTGGATGCCAGTGAGAACGGGCGCCTCCTGCAGGCAGTTCTCCAGATTCAATGATCTTCAAGCCACCTGGGCCAAAGTCACCTTGCTTTTCCTCGTCTGGTTAAGTGGGTTAATCTGCAGCATGATGATCTTTGTCCTGGAATGGATCTGGAAGCAATCGTCATTCCCTCACACATGACGAGCCGAGGTTTCGTGAACTGATTCACAGAAGTTCAGAGCTTCTTCTCACCCTAAGTTTTAACCAAAGTGGGTGCAAAGTGGAGAGGCGTTTTTGTGTTGGTGCAAGCAGTCATCGCTGATCATTCAGCTCGACCCCTAGTGATGTATTATTGCTGTTATCTGACACATTAGAAGCTTCTATACATACCAGTGGGTGGTTCGTCATCACTTTTAAGACCCTCGCATACAAAAAAGCCAACCCCAAAATACTGTCTCTGGCAGAAATTGGAGTCATTGAGAACATCGCAGAAACAGCTATGAACTGATGATTGCTGCCATGAAGTCAGGTTCGTCTCCCTCATCTGAAAGATATAATATATGCTATATATATTATAATATGTAATAGAATTAAATAAAGCGTCGTGGCTGTATTTTCGTGTGTGTGTGTGTGTCCAGCGTGTGACGTATGCACTCCACTCTGTCCAGTGCAGCGCTGAAGTACGTAACAAGATAACAATTATAACCACAAAAACAGTCATAACTTTTCAAATACAAAAGATATTTCAATTCTGCTTTTTGTTCTGTGGTTTATAACATGAACTGCAGCGATTAACGAAAGTTTCATGCTCCTGAAGGCGTAATTAACCTATGCGATAATTTTTGTTCTGCCAAGTTCATGGGTTGGTTTTTTGTGTTGGAGGGTCTTAAAAATTAACCACTCCCTACGTCTGAGAAGAAGTGGCGAACCACAGTACATTTTAAAGGCATTTTTTGGTGAGAGCTCATGACCCCTAATTATTACCCCTTCAACTCCTCATTGGGTCGTGCATTACACAAATTATCATCCTTAAGTGACTTGTCTTTCTTCTGCAGCAGGAGAAACAAGAGCTGCACGAAGCAGCAAAACCTTTTGCTTGTTCTCAGTAACAAGATGCTCAACCAGGACCCCTGAGGGCTTCTGAAAGAAGCTGCTCATGTCTTAGGTACAAATCGATCAATTTCAGCCAGGACCGCCAATAATTCCGCATCAAAAACCAATGTCGGCCATTTTTTCTCGGACGGAGGAAGCATTGGTCACTTCAAGCCGGTTCCCGCCGGGGTTTTCGCTCTTTTGGCACGGCTCTGGCAAAGTGTTCGCCATTGATGTGTGGAGATTTAAGACATTAAAGATGTCATCACAGAAATCATTGATGGGGTCGTCCCCGGTTAGGACAGCTTGGGACGTGTCTCAGGTGCTGGCAAACTGCTCGGTTCCTTCTGCACAGTCCACATCTCTCAGTTCCCCCGATCCAGACCCTCTGCCAAAGGGACTGCGTGAGTCCTGGCAAAATTTTGGTCCATTCTGTGACGTCAAGTTCGAGGTGATGATCTACAATTAACTATCAATTTCTCCTTCTACAGTGTCAATAGTGAGCAGTTTTTCAATAGCCTACCAAATGTCAATTAGAAATCTCGACGAGAACAGGCTTAAAGTTATATGGTTATTATGAATCACCCTTGTAAAAGGACATACCTCAGTCGCATCGGCCCACCAACATCACACAATTTTTGTCTCTTCTGTGTCGTTGCAGTGCTGACTCACTGTTGCTGCAGTGCATGAGTGTTTCCACTAAAAACGAGACTGAAAGTTCTCCAATGAGCTCAAATGTTAAAAATAATTTATTTTGCAGTCTTTTTAGTTAAAGATAATCTTTTCTAGGTTCTCTTAGCTGTCACTTACAGTCACAAGAAATGCTTGCTGGATGTAGGTGAACCTGCTGCACTGATTGGCTACAAAATACAGGTTTGGGTGCACTGCCAACTGTGATGAGCTGTAGACACTCAGAGAGGAGCTTCTCTCACCTACAATTGTCACAATTTGACCACAGAGAATTAAAATTGTTGTGATTTGCCAGTGCATATTGTTTCACCTTTGCTGGACAATAAAGCATTCTGCAGCAGAATCACGGCACACACATGAAAAGACAACTTTTTTTGTCCAGTTTAACTAATGTGAGTTCTCCAAGTCAACATCATGACTGGCGTGACAGAAGAAAAACGTTTTGGCAGACAAAGTGAAGAAAATTGAAGGGTCCAGCAAACATGGATTTAGTCAGGTGAGCATTCCACCTGACCATTAGCATTAGCAGCGAGGAATCCATTGTCCTGGTTGGCGACTTGGTCAAGAACAAGAAGGAGCTCATGAAGAACCATGACACCATTGACCCATTTGGAGCAGTTTTGTGCAGCATGTGACATATCCGCTTATTTAGTCAATGTCTCTAATTTAGTCAGCCTTTTTCCAACTCTGGCTCTTCAGGCAGGCCGGCTTCTCCAAGATCCCTCACATGACATTGAAGTCGGGGGTCATGGAGGCACACGTGGATAGCTTTGGATACCTCTTTCCCAACTTAGGCGTCCTTGTCATTCTTATAAACTTGATTGATGCTGCACTCCTCAAACATCCGGCTCACCATGACAGTGTTTGTGATCTGTTTTGTCCTCATCCCGGTGTTGCAACGCTTGACACTCGTTGACCGCTTGTCAGGCGGCAACATTCTTGCTTCATCCATTGGATGTCAAAAAAGGAAAGCAAACGAACAGCTTGGCTCTAAAGCCTGTAGACTATGCAGGCCCGACCTATTCTTAAGTTCTGTTCAGCTATGTTGCTTGAAAGAGCCCGTGCAAAACTTTAGTACCCACCCTGTATTACTTGGAGTCTATGACTGATAGGGAAGTTGGTCACTCCTGCTCTGTTGTCGACGCACGTGCACGTATGGATACTTTGGCATCCCTGCGTGTCCTGAATTTAAAGAAACCCAAACAGAAAAAGCTGCGACCTTAGAAAATCCCCCTGGGATTTACCTCTTTCCTCTGAGGATTCGTCGGCCCTTTAAGAAAGCCATTTCGCATCCTCTCTCTAGGAAAGGACCCAGGGAGAAAGGGAACTGGAGCGGGGGAGAGATTGAGGGCAAAGAAAAGAGCAACAGAATCTGCGACCTGGAGGAGGACGACGAGGACGACGAGGACGAGGCAGGAGAGCAAAGCAATCAGGGAGAGGTGATGCGGACGAGACCAGCACTTAATGGCGGGAGGGAGGGAGGGGAATTTCTTCCCCGACGAGCATCAAACGTTTACGAGCATCGCACGGGAGGAGTTTTTCTAACCTTTCCTCCGTCGGCTCCATCAATCAGGACAGCAGGCACGTGCGCGTGCGTGCGCGTGCATATGAGTGTGGGTGCAGGAACAACAGGAGATCCTTTGGAGAATTGCTAATCTGTCCGATCCGATGCATTTTCTGTCTTCTCTGGTCCCCATAAAATTACGTATTCCGCCACGAGTGACTGAGAAAGTAGGCGAAGGATGGGTTCAGTCATGATGCACATTGGCTATGAACTCCCCTGCCCACAGCCCAAGTGCGCGTGCACCAGGTCCATAAGGCCAACATTGAAGTTGTCAACGTAGACTATTTTTTGCACTACTTCCTAGTGGCATCCTACTTTGGTGCAAAAACCAACTTTGACCAACTTATCATTGCATCTGCGTAAAAGACACGGAGTCAAGAACAAGATGTTGTTCAACTTCTTGACAGCTCCAAGACGCACTCGGCGCAGTCTTGGCCGAATTCGGACGGGATATAAAGTGCGGTACTTTATACAGCATCTTGCAGGGTGACGAGACCAACGTTAGTTTTCATATCGCTCATCTATATGACATTTGTCCCGATAACTTGAAAAGTCACTAGCGGAAATTTCATGTGGTCCTTATAGTGTTGGCAGCACATTTGAATGCCGAGGCCTCCGGCTACAACCCAAGAGCCAACCCGACTGACCCCCTTCCTCTCCCCCCCCCCCCTCCCTTCAACTTGTTCCTCCCTGTGAGCTTCGACGTTGAAATCGATCCTGGAAAAGAAGATTGGGGGACTGGGACTGAGTCACGCATATGGACAGCACAGTCGCAGCCCCCTCGTACACGCGCACGAAGATGCAGAACTGACCCTTCCTCCTTTGACCGTCGTGATGTCAGCTGCTGTTGCTGATGTAAAAGGCGGAGGAGTTTGTTAGTGAAGGGGGGCTCTAATTAATGCGAAGAGTGAAAAGGGTTAGGAGATTAAAACCAGCGATGAGGGAGGAAGAGCAGGGGAAAGATGGAAATGAGCAAGGCTCACTCGACTCTCCTTTGTGCACTGCACAATAGTGAAATGGGCTGACGTCTAAATCGCCTACTGGAGAAGTGAAGCAGGATGGATTTTGGGGAGGCGAAATTCGCCAGTCCAGCTCTTGGTGCCTCCGCAGTCACCAGTTTGCACAGTCTGGGGTCAGCGGAGTTTTGGACGAAATGTGCACAGGCAAAATCGACATCTTTGCGAGCTGACACGGGAAATGGATCCCGTGGCGAATATTTTTTTTGAAAAAAAAACCACCAAAAAAGGAAAAGTTTTTCTGAAGACGTGGGAGCTGGTCCAAGGAGCTTCAATTCAAAGTTTTATTCACATAAGGAACTTTCTGAGCAAGACACTACAAAATAAATGTTGAAGATTTTGTATTTTTGAAGTCAGATTTTTTCAAAGGTTGTCGCGCTTCCAACACATCCCATGTTAGTGAAGGGAATTTCGACTTTTCCGAAATTTCATTTGCTAAAGTCCCAAGCTAAAGAAGCCTTTCTTTCTAATCTTGTGTAAAAGATTAGGAATCAAGTTTTCAATGGGGGCTCCTTGGACCAGCACCACAGCTTTGGAAGCCCTCTGCAGCCCACCTTTAGAAGGAATGGTCAAAAAATATTGTTTGGCTGGGGTTCCATTTTGCATCATTGAGCCCCACAAAGACGTCAATGTTGCAGATGCACTTTCCAACATTGCCAAAAATCAAACTACGCACGCTGATGACAACCAGCCAGACTCAGAAGTATTTGTGACACTTTGAGAATTGCATATTTTTGACTGTTACACTACACACTATTGAAAGTTAATGAAGATTGTAGTGTTTTTAGTTCTAAATGAACTTTTAAGTTGTGCATAACTTTCATATACGGTACAAGACAGTATGAGAAGCAAAAGAGACAGTTCAAAAGTATTTGTAACACTGAAATATCTTGAAATGGGGATAGGGAGCTTCAAATTTCACTGGCGTTGGAAAGCTATGAATGTCCTCTACTAGGTCTGTTTTATGAAATTTTCCCCAAAATTAACTTGCAAACATGATTTTGAGGATGTTCCATGCCCAATCAGAATTATACGAACATTTTCGTTTGAAGTACATTGACGGTCATCCTTCTTAAACAGTCTTTTGAATACTTTTGAACCTACTCAGTTGGCTTCTTTAAGGAATCTTCCATGATGTGGAAAGTATGCACAAATTACAAGTGCAAACTATGACATCACACTAGAAGCACTGCAATCAATATTAGTGTAGTATTAGTCTTGTTAATATTAGTCTATTATTAGTCAATACTAGTCTTTCAAAAGTGCGTAGTTGAGGAGAAAATGCTGAAAATATGCAATTTGCGGTGTTACCAATACTTTTGAGCCTACTTGTGTATATGTATGCATGTACAGTGAGCATAAGAGTGCTCAAACTTCAACTGGTCACTCGAACTTACTCGTTATGGACAACAAGATGGCGCAAGTGTACAGAGACTGAGCGTGAATCTGTCAAAGAGAAAGCAAAATGTTAGAGCCATCAGGAAATTAAAAATTGGTTAAAATGTACGACTACAAATTTGAGACCCACCAATAAAAAAACAACCCGAAAATAGATTTTCTTTTACCAGAAATTTGAGTTATCGAAAACATCGCTGGCACCGAAAACAACTGGTTCGTTTTGCTGATCCCCAAAGACATGTATGTATTAGGCTAGGTCGATCTTTTTAATCTCTTGTTGCATCCTAGATTTGTTGCCAGAATCCACTTGAAGACCTTCTGGCCAAATGGAATGAAAAAAATGACTTTTTGGGTCCCCTCCTTGCTTTCAAAGTATTTTAGACACAAGGATGTTCGGTCAACATCACAACTTTGATATGGACCTGGTTAGTTACTTTCTAGATGCAAAACTGAAGCTCTGTAGTCAAATGAAACTAAAAACAAAGTATTTACTGCTTTGTCATGGGGCTTTCAAAATCTGAGCACCTGGTTATGTACTGAACTTATGTAGCAAAACCTTATGGAGGGGGGGTCAAAAAAAATTTTGGAAAACCATTTGACTACATCTTTACCATTTGGCATTAGGTAACAAACCTAAGATGCCCTCAGTTAAATTCCAAATTTTTCATTTTTTGACCTAGCCTAGTTTATCCATATGATATTTTACTGCTGCCGCGCAAGAGATGGAAACCGGCCACACACACTAACCACAGCCCTGTCGAAAATTTTTTATGCTACAACTATGTTCGTATAGGTGAATCCTCAGCGAAAGTGACACACCATGGAACTGAAAAAGTAAATATAGATGATTGAAGTAATGATAATGAGATATGTACGACGATGATTGATATCCTTAACCAAAATGACAACCACGAACTCTCTGCATTCAGGAGGCGACGACGACCACTGTCGAGATCTACATCGACCCTGACGACTTCGAGGACGCGGACGTCCGTCCTCAACTGGATGACCAGGAGGCAGGATTCCCCATTTATCGAGGTCGGGAACTCGCGCCCCCCCCCTTAAGAGAAGGCATGCCACCACCCCTCACAATCACATACGTAACTTGGCAATGTCAATGAAAGTAATCATTGTTGACGAGTAGTTGGAATCTACAAAGTTTTCCTCAAGCCATACAAAACGTCTAGAGGCAACTGTCTGTAGGTACGTACACATGTGGAGGTTTGTGGACTTGTCTCAAGCTTTTGTCCTCATGTCTGAAGGTCTTCTTAGCAATCGATGTCCTTGTGATGTTGACTGGCATTGGTGCCTCCATGTACCCACTCTTTGAAATCCAGACCGGCCGTCTCAACGGAGACGTCAGCACTGAACTCGCCAGCTTCAAGGCCAGCAGTCACGTCAGATGCGAGTGAGACCCACTGCAAAGTAAGTGCGCTGGTTCTTTCTGCGGAGATCCGAGCATAACATGATAGGCCAGCATTACACCAGGGGAGTTCTCTTGCCACGGCTACACCATGGGCTATGCAGACTGGAAGCACACCTTGCTGGGTGGCGTCTGCAAGTCTGTGTTCAGGATCATGGACCTGAGAATCGTCATGACCAAGATTCTCGCCCACAACTCAAGATTCACAACACAAAGATTCGTCATCGTCAGTTATAACATACAGGGTGCCTGGCTTATTGTGCTGTTATACAGCTGGGACTCCAAATTGGTTCCTCAGCCAGCTGCATTAAAGAAGATGGATAAATCTTCAGGACTCCTAACTGGGATTTACTTAAGCAAATGTTTACTGATCAGTCAGAAAAGTTTTGGAAGAAGATGTTCAGGTTGTGTTCGCCTCTGGAGTGCCCAGTCAGTTTGCATAACCCAAACTGATTTCTTTCTCCGGAATAGTCAAATTTTGCTTTTGGAGCAACATTCAACATGAACCATTTTGTCATCTCAATTTGTGGAAAGCCCTCAAGAACCAGTGGATGCAGAATGTTCAGAATATTGTTTGGTGCCTTCATTCTGTCTGTCAAAGCATAACATAACGGGGCAGACTCTGCAGCATCTTTACGTCCTGACCCTGATTGACAGTCATGCTGGCCATTCCAGTGTGGTGTGGTGTGTGGCATCCAAGTCCTGTCCTGCTGCATGGCCTCCTACACGGCGGCTGCCGAGCGGGAGAAATGGGCTCTGGGCGGGCCCGGCGGCTTCTATGACTATCATGAGGATAATCACACTCAGCAGCCGCGGAATCGGCCGCGGCCGCGGCCGGTCACGCCACAGATGACAACGACGTCGGCAGTCATCATGAGACGGCGTTCTGACTCACTATGCAGCGACGATGAGATGGAACTTTTCTTTTTTTTCAGTAGCAATGCGCAGATTTCAACCGTGATGATCTTGATCTTAGATAATGATAGCGCCACTTTGCCACTATGTTCCATCATGTACGTATGTAAGTCGTGTAAGTATGTAATCATCGTATGTAAGTCGTGTGTAGCCACCAGACTCCTGTAGGGATATATTTGCATCGCCTGTGTCACCAGCTCTGCACTGCATGTAAATACATCAGGAAAGGGAAGGGAATTGTCTGAGATTGCGATGCGGCAAAAGTGAATCGACAGAGTTCGCCAAAATAGCCAAGAAACTCTATGTTGGAGTGACCCATAAACCCCTGTGTGTTACTGCGTCCATCTGCATGGAAACCGTTTCTCCTTCTGTCGTTCCTTGTAGAAATGAGATAAGTTCTTTCCTTATGCATGAATGTCGATTTCCCCTTCCTCCATCTTCTCTCAATTATTTTCTTCAGATTACGGTCTCATAAAGACAGCTCACTCGTCTCCCTTTTATCCTTACTTTATTCTTATTTTCCTTGGGGTTGCAAAAAAAAAGGAGAGCCACCCTGATGGATGGCGAAATTAGCCAAAGTTTGAGCGCGGCAGCTTGTGCGCAAGCTTTTTTATACTCCCCTGGGGAAGCCGCCCTGCCGGGGTCCACTGGTTGGGCGAAGGCAGCCCTGGTGTAAAAGTTGAGAGCGTTCAAGAGCTTCAGCAATGCTCAGACCTGCACTGTACATACACATGTACGTACGTGTCACGTGCGCTTCAACGGCCACCAGGGGGGGGGGGAAGTCTACACTTTCCTGCAGTTGCATTTTCTTGCCTGAATCGGTACCGACAGTGGAAAGATTCCTTTCCTCTCGACCGAGAGGGGATAGAGAAGCAAAATGAGAGTGCTCGTGCTCATATTCACGTGCAAAAATAACCGAGGGGCTGTCTGAGGGGGGGGGGGGGGGACGAGAGGGTCGTAACTTGGGCCATTTCTTGGGTTATGTGCAGCCAGGCTCAGCTCTCAGGGCCGTGGGGCAAGCGCAGCAAGAAGGATTTCGCGCACTGGGGGTGGCAGAAAAAGATGACTCGCCAAGATAGCCGGCCATGAATCCTCTTAGCGTTGTTAGGCAGAGGAGCGAGAGAGCAAGGGGGAAAAAAAAGTGCATCTGTCTGTCTAGGGAGGGGTGGGGGAAATGAGGGTCGGGACTTGGCTTGAGAGAGACAAAGACACTTTTATGCTCGTCTTTATAGTTCCGAGTGTACTCGGACGTACAGCGGAGGAGAGAGGAAGACAAAAGAGAACTTCTCCAATCTTCAGAGAAGATGGATCCAGCCTTTTTTTTGGGCTGGAGGACAACGTTGGCGGAGTCCCGAGTACTGATTGCTACCCAACCCCTCGGTCTCGGTGGCCGTCAAGACTTTGTCGGATGCTGCGGCGCACGCATATACAGTGGCTGACTAGAAAATGGCTTCCCGAGACAAATTGATTTTGGTCTTGCGCTGATTGATCTTTCTTTCAGTGTCCCTGGGTTCTCCTCCCCAACCACAATATTATCTAAACAGCCAACTCTGATTGATCGCATTTCTAGTCGACTTTGATAGCACTTGCGATCGCAGTCAGTTTTGGCAGGAGGCATTTTTGTTTGTCCAAAAAAAACCGCTGTGAGAAATTAATCTGCATTTGCATGCAACTTCGAAGGCTCAAAGTTTTGGGTCCTCCCTTCCGTCCTCAGTAACGGGCTTCACTTCATTACAGGGTGCTCCAACATAATTGAGACTCATCATTGTCGATTTTTTCATAAGAGAGAAGTCGTGCCAACACTGATTTTGGCCGAAAAGGAGTCAAAGGCATATGCGGCAAACGACGGAATACCACGTTTCACAGCAATTTGCGTGTACCTACACAGGTCGTAGAAAGTAGTTACAGAACAGGACTTGTACCGGGTGCGTACACAAAAGGGAAAACAAACTTGAGGTCCTGTGCTACTGATCACGAATGCAAAGGAGACTTATATGCTAGTTACATTATTATACGACTGTGGACTTGGTCACGTTGATCTACGCAAAGGGGATGGGAAGTGCACACTCAGTCAAGTGACCAAATAAACTAACCCTAATTAATGCTAAGGATGCTCTATAGACGGGAGCTTATTGTGAAGGTTTCCTTTACTGAAAAACATGTTGGAAAGTACTGAAACTGTTCTTAATGACCAAGATCTCGAGAAGTTTGAACATATCCTAAATGATCCGTTCGTCACCCTCCCAGACTCTCTCCAACCTTGACCTGAGTGTGTTGACTATATAGTCCTCAGGACCAAAAATCCAGCTTCTGTCATGGTGTTTGTGGCATCAGATGGGAACAAGACGCCCCTAATTCAGCCTCTCCCACTCTCAGGCTCAACACAGAGGGGTACCTGGAAGTGCTGTCAAAGATGAAGAAGTGGATCTCAACCTAGAGTCCAGCAGCAGTTGCAGAGGGGGAGGAGGGCCAAATGTACTCAGATTTCTAGTTCACCTTCCACCCAGATGGAGGCTGATGAGCCTGGGTCCATGTTCTGGACTAAGACCCGGTAGCCTCCCTCCTCTCCTTGACTGCAACCCTCTTGCCTACATCATGCTGGCTGTTCCAATGCAGGCATCAAAAAAGACCAGCCTTAACACTCAAGGCCTCCATCAGCTGTGCGTAGGAGCAGAGTAGTACCCTTGATTTCATTATGAGGGCATGCCAGTGCCCTTGCCAACGCCCTGCAGTGAGAAATGGGTTGAAATAACTTTTATAGCAAAGGTCCCGGACTGAATTCCTGATGGTCTCTTCAAAAACATCCTCTTTCTCAGCTAACTTCCTCATGCAGACTTTGGTTGGTCTTGATGGTGCCTCAGGTTGAGTATCCCCTCAGCTGTCTCTAAGGTGATCAGGAAGGCCTAGACTAAAGGTACCATGGTGAGGACGACGTTCAACATGAGGGTGGAACAACTTGTGC
>JAAUXU010152886.1_pt1 | contig 13327 bp, 13 predicted proteins | sample 7278151 | NCBI WGS metagenome assembly JAAUXU01 (sample SAMN14350113, study PRJNA611818) | marine sediment metagenome | isolation source: surface marine sediment (1.8m) | place: French Polynesia: Moorea | collected 2018-08 | reverse complement strand
CTTTTGCTGGTAGAGTCTAACGTTTGACTCTACTCTAACTCAACCTAACTTATTGCAGCACGTACTGTACCAAGTCTTTCTAGCCACAGAAATATAATTCTGAACGTGTTGTTGTTGCTGCTGTTTCAGTCGCCGTCGTCGTCATTGTTGCTGTTTGATCCTCACTCGCTCTTCATTCCAGGAGAAGCAAACTCTTCGTTCCTCTCAGGAAATACGAACGATTTCCTTCCTTGTGTGCGGAATTTAAATTCCCTGCTTGCACTTGGCTATTTCGGGCGCGTTTTCACCAGTCCAAGAATTGTCTTCGTGAGGGCCAAGTACAAAATAAAGCTGAGCTCGACCAAAGCTTTTTCTCATGTGTCGACGCTCCCTAAGGAGCTTCAATTTCTCTTTGCTCAGCAAAGAGTGCAAGGGGAAATTAAAATCAGCATGGAGAGTTCGACAACTAATTCAAGTGGCATGAGAATATGCATGAGTGGGGGAAGAAGTGTTTTGGAGAGACAGAGTAGTAGTGTTTCCAAATGCTCGAATGTTGAGAAATTCGAGTTCGATCGGAGTCCAGAGTTAGAGTCTCCGTCTCAACTTCCAACTCTGGGTCAGATCCTAAAAGAAGAGACCCAGAAACCTTGCATAGAGATGAGGGCAAAAGCTTCCTAAGCACGTTCTGCACACCATTAGACTAATGCTGAAACTTACATCATTGACATTTGAAATGACCCGGTCCAATTATCACTACTGTCAGCCAGGCAATCCCGCAACTTGACTTGGAACTTCCAGGTTGGAGGGAGGAAGGCTAAAATTCGATTTTTTTTTCTCGACGTCGCTACAACTCGAATAAAGAGACAGAGAACTCTTACAGCGCAGTTGCGTGACTTTCCATAAGTGCTCGGCAGCTCTCGCTCGAACAGAAGCACAGTTTCCCTGCCCCTTTTCATTCCAAAGCACTTTCTCCCCCTCTCTGACTGTGCAGAAGAAATGCTTTTAGCAGGAAGAAAAGAGAAAGAGGACAAATTACCTGTTTGTCCTCTCAAATGGCCGAGGAGAATCTCTTTCTCTCCTTGCTCAACTCTACCAGACAAGATCCAGAAGATGCACGAGGAACTCGAGGGACAGAAGAGTGACCCCAGAATGTGCACAAACAGCTCTGACGCTCCCACCCCACCCAGAGAAGACGGCGGCCAAGCAGGAGTGGGCGGCACTGATGCTTCAGTACATAGGGACGTGTTTGACGCCGTCAAGCACATCTAGAAAGATGTCCATGAGATAGTGTTTGGTGGAGTGTTTTTGTCCCCTCCCCCGTTTTTCACCCATGTCGCCAAATGATTTCCGGAGCTGGAGGGACCATTGCAACTACAAAAAAGAAGAACGGGCGAGAATTTATATCATTGCTTCCCAAAGTATCACAATTCTCTCCCTCCTCCCCCCTTTTTTCCAGCTGAGGAGGGGGCAACAAGCAAAAATCGATGATTTATTGAGGCCTCCTCCTTGCAGATGTTGCCAGGTGATTTATGAGCAAAGATGCGGGCGAAGAGAAAAAGAGCTATATGGGAAAATTCCAATTTAGTGGCCGTTCTTCATGGTTTCACTTCACCCGGACCAAGCACGCCAGCCGGAGAGAGAGAGAGAGAGAGACTTTAGCTGCAACTTGTATACACTGTATTGGCACTAACAGATACGTATAGCCTGGATCAGCTTCCCTTGCGCGGGCTCCAAATGTTTGACTGTTGGAGCTTTGCTGTTATCGATGGAGAAAGAGTAAAAAAGCAAAAAAGCAAAAAGCGTCCATGTTTAGTACAAAAAGGCCTATCTGGAGCGATCTCCCCTTCCTCAAGACCGGATAACGAAATAAATAGAGAGATGAGACAACTTTCAGTTTTCCAGAGATTTTCTGGCTTCTTCTCCGCCTTCTTGGAGCTGGAGAAAAAGAAGCGGCCTTTTTTTTTTTTTTTTTTTTTCAATTTCGGAGGGAAATTCCTGCAGGGACATAAAACCCACAGAGATGATAAAATCCCTCGCCTCTCATTTTAGAGCGAAATGGCCCAAGGTGAGGAAAGAAGGCGAATGGCCTCGTACTATTTTTCGATTAAGCCGGTATGGAGCAAGCAAGTTTGTGCAGTTCACGCACACACCTTTGTTCTTGGCACATTTATACCGAGGTTGAAGATCCAGCCAGTGGAGCTGGAGCAAAGGATCAGCTAATCTCTGCATCATGCACATTGCATTGCACCACTGTACCAGAGATGAACTGACGAAATGTACTTACTCCCACCATCCTGACTGCCCTAGTACACGGACTAGGCCTACTGCATCAGGCCTTAAAGCGAAGTGTCACTTGATCGGGAGCTCCGGCTTTTTCTTCCCCACGATTTCCTGAAGAAAAAGCCACCCCTACTGCGTGTTGGCTTTCGTCTGCGAGAACTCTGCTGTGGCAACACCGGGCTGACACCACTGTGGAAAAGGTCCGGAAAGAAGACTCATCCTCGCTTTGTACGCAGACAATTTGCTGAAGTACGTGCGAACGAACCACCGAAGGCCTTGTGTGCAGAACGTACGTACGTATAAGTGCACACATCCAAATTGTGATGGAGTCCTTGGTGTCGTTCGAATGAGCAGAAATGGGAAGATCCGCCATTAAAAAGTCAGACTGAGAGAGGCTTTGCACACTCCTATAAATCTTCGTGCCCTGCCCAAAACCCTCCTCCGTCTTGAGGCCCCTGTGGGATTGTTGGAAGGGGTCGTCTTTCTCTCGCTCTCAGCCTTAAAAAAGGATGAAAGCAATACCATGCACGTAGAGGAAGAAAATCCAATGAATATTTGTACCCTATATTGGAGTTCTTTGTCGTAAGGAACCCTCCACCCACCCCCCCGCAAAACGTTAAGCCAAATAACACGTGACGAAGTTTGTCCCTAAAGCGAGGAAATGTTCCCCATGGTGGCAGTGGAAATGTGTTCCAGAGTTGCACGAAACTTTGAGCAAGCCCCCAAAGTGGGACCGGAGCGCAGTTGTCATTACGTCTTCTCTTCTTGACTTCCTCCTCACCGTATCGTGGCACGGCAAACCACCGACGACACGTGTAAGTACAGGTTGTAACAAAAGTCATCCCCCAAGAATGCAGTCCTACCTGCTCATGTGGGCTTAGGCTCCTCTTCTGAGCAGTCTCGGTCCCTGAAAGTCAAGGTTGAGACAAAATTCTGGGCTCAAGACAAAATTCTACGCCTAATTGAAGTGTTGGGTGCCAGAAATTAGACCCTGTGCATGCTCCTCTAATTGAAGAAAACACTAGTGGATCCATTTTTTAATAACAATTCGACTCACCACAAGCAAAGAGTCGCTGGCTCAAGTCAGTGTAGCATAAGTGAAATGCTCATCATGTCCAATTGAAAGGACTCAGAGAGCTCCAGGGCTTTCCCTAAGGGCATCTCAGCAATAACATAAAAATTAGTCACTTTCTAAAGTCATTCGAGCTCTACTTTTGTAAATGGTAGCGGAGAAGCCCGGCACTGCCTGCTTTTAAAACTAAACTTGAAATACAAAGTATAAGTCCATGGGCCCAGCGCTACCTGCATACTCCGCCCAAATGCCCCGGTGCTAATGTCGCCTGATGGCTGTCCAAGTTTGTCCACGCTGTCCACGCGCTCTGTGCACACACACGCACACTCTGGTCCTTATCTATTAGGTTGATAACGCAATTGCAGTTCATTGGGTTCTTTTTTTTCTGTGTTGTGCTGTCCTGACAGGACAGAAAGGAGGCAACAACAATTAAAAGGGGGAAATGCAACAGGGCTGCCCAGCAACCATCCAAAAAAAATCTCCTGCATGAAGGGATTTTTCTTTCTTTTTCTTTTGTTGCCCTTAATTCCTTCTTTACTTTTTTTGGCAACCCTGACAGCTTTGGCAACCCTAGCATGAAGTTGCATCTCCTGAATCTCATGTAGCAGTGATCAGGGGCTTCAAAAAGTTGACCACAGTGTTGAAGAAAACGGTCTTCTTGCTGAGAGAAGAATTGCACAGTACATAACGATCACAGAAAAACTTTGTGTCTAAATCAGAGGGAGCAAAACTACTGGCAGACACTTCTACTTCTCTCCTTCAGTTTCTTTCTTCTTCTTTCATTCGTAGAATTCAAACGAACCCAATATATCTTAATATTTAGAAAAAATCAAAATATTAGTTGCCATTTTTTCAACCATGTAGGAAGAAAGTGGGGGATCCTGGAGCAAAACTGCATAAAAGGTTCTTAAAAAAAGGGCTGTCTCAAAAACTCATGGTTATGATGTACGTTTGACCTTTTTTATTGCAGCTGATACAGGGCTATTTGTCGCAAGTGTACAGTACATGAGCCCCAGCTGCTCCAAGACCAAGTTCAACTGGCTTGTGCATTCATTGCACAGGCACAAAAGATGTTATATGAAATGTAAAACGCGTTAGCAAATGTCATGAGGAAGCTTCAAGCGTCTGACTTTTTTTGTTGTGCACTGTTCGCATAGCTTTCTCAGACACGCACCAGGAGCCAGTAGTAGTGGCAGCTACAGTTCACTGTGATGGACAAACGTATCCACTCGATTTTGAGTCCATAGGTTCTGCTGCCAAGGCTGCATCCTTCCTCGCTGAGCTAGCCAAGACATTCATCACTAAGGCCAAGCAGTGCTATAGCGAGAAAATCGTTGGACTTGTGCCTGTCTCAGAATCAGGAAGCACCACCTATGCCAGGAGGTGGCTAACTGGAGAGACCTCCTCGTCGACGGATGCAGTGCTCATGCTCTTAAATATGTGAAATCATGAACGATGCCGAGTGGTGCCTCGGATCAAACTGAGGACTTGTCCAATTTTTCAAGGACCACCACAAGCCAGCTGCTCATCCCAAAGAACTGTGTGGACGCATTTCACAGCCTGGTCAGAGAGACTAAGTCAACGCTCCTGCTGCTGGGTCATGTCACCATTGCACTCAGCATCTTTCATGATGATTCCAAAGCACTCTCGGCCCTGGTCAAGGGCTGGCTGAACTTGCTCAACAGTCCCAGCATCATTAATGTCATCCACAGAACGATTGAACTGCGTTTTAGCGCGACCACACGTCCTGAAGACACATCAGTCTACCCAAGGTCATCCTTGGTAGGACAAGCAAGGAGATGCTCTAAGCAAATACAATGAATTCTCGATTTAATCCCTAAAAATTTTCAATAAATTGAGAACATCGTTAAATCGAGTACTGCGTCCAAAAAAAAACCAAACTTGAGGAAATATCGTTAAATGGAGACTTATCGTTCACTTGGGAATCGTTAAATCGAGAATTGACTGTATTGGTCCTATGTCTCGACTGCGACCATCAACAAGCCAGGCCCACAAAAGTTTGCTGATCTCATGTATGGGGTTCCTCCCACCATCCTCGGCAAGGATAGAACGAGTCTTCTCCACTGCTGGGCTCATTTAGAGCAAGCTCAGAAATGGGGCTGGGCATCAGGAAGGTTGGTCGCCTGGTTTTTGTGTCCGAGCTCCTTTCCGTCAACAAGAACTTGGATGTGAATGATTGCGACGGTAGCTTTCCTGGTGGATTGGAGGGAGGGTTTGAGGAGGAAGACAAATGTGCATAATGCATGAAATGATGTAAGAATATCTTTGGCATGTGTAAAATGTACCTGAATAAAGAAAATTCAAGTCCTTTTGCTGACTAAATATTTAAAAGTCCTGCAAAAAACCATGGTCAAAAGACCTACGTCTCCACATGGTCTCTTCGGGGAGGTTATTCCACCCCAGGTCAAACCAAGCTGATCAACCCTGAAAGACAAGCATCCCTCTTCTCAAAGCGATGGAATGAGCCTCACTGTTCGAGCACAAACCTCATGAGTATCCCATAAGGAGGCGAGAGCTAGAAGAAGACCATTGTGCTTATTTACGAACAGAGGGTGATCAGATGCCAGCATGAAGTGGGGTGCAAGGCTCATGAGCTAGTGTTGGCTTGGTCTGACTGACACTCCTAACGTGATCTCCAGGACTCAGGGCGTCTGAGAGGTGTGGAAAACACAGGAAATTCTTCGATCACTGCTAAAAAATTCGGAGTCCAAGTTTTGAGGACAAAAGAATCATGCTATAACTCAAGTCACCTCTGAAGGCTTAAAGAGCAAGTTATCAGAGGGGAGGGGAAAATGTTAAAACACCCGACTGCTTTGGCGAAGCGTTAAAGGGGGAATCAATTTTTATTAGGGCCTGCACAGCTAGTTCTTCTGGACCTTACCGTAGTTCTGATGTTCTTCTTCCAGTGTGCTTAAGTGCGTACTTAGATCAAAGACTGAGATTTCCCGCCTTTTTCCAGACAAAGGGTAAAGTACGCAATAGTGTCCTAAATACAGTTAAGGACATTAAGGTTTTCCTCATAAAAAAATGCTTAAGGCACCTTCTGGCTGGATGTTGAGGGTGAAAGAGGAAGAAAGTGTGTTTAATGCTTACATAGTGCCCAATAACGGGGAGATCTCGATATAAAGCGCCGAGAAAAAGGCCCTCCTTCGTCCACTGAAAACCTACATTCTGACATTGGCAGAAAACCCAAACTTCGTGCCCCGTGGGCATTTTCGGGCCCTTTTTCCCAGTCTCGGCGTCGATCGAAAGGTTACTATATCGGATTTTCTTCCTAGGAAAAGCGATATTTCCTAGGCAGCAGCAGGCCAAGGGGGCGGCTTTGACACTGGTCGTTGGCTTCACTGGACCGATGCCAGATCTGATGGTTCACGAGGTAGGGTTGCTAACTGCCCCAAATAATGGACAACCCCCGTCCCAAAAGGGTCAAAGCCTCCATATGCGCATGCTTTCTGCCCGCAGTAGCAACCCTGCACTCCTGGAGGAACGTGTGTGTGCAGTACCTATGTCGTTCAGGGGGGTCAAGTTAGCAAAGAAAGGGTGTTATGCGCTGACTGACGGCGCAGGTGTCGTTATAAGCACGGAGCCAGGTCCCGCTTTTAACGCAAGCGTGTCCAAAATGATTGATGTTGGCGTATAGTTGAATGCCCTGGTACTCAGTACAGAACCATCAGCGTGAGAGCCCCAAAAGTGGGGATAAGAAAGTGAGACAGTGGCACTTTGCGAAGTTAATAGTAACATTCTGAAAGGACAGCTTCAACGAACCAGCTCTTGCTGACTTGCTGATACCATCTTATGCGTCTTCACATCATATCCTTGATCTCGCCTACACGAACCAAGTGGAAGTGGAAGCTCTTGCCCGTGTGCGTGGTCACGCGCCAAGTATCGACATTGGAAAAAGATGGTGGGTAATCAAATCTCTCGTTGCGGAAACGTCCTGACGAGGGGGGAAGCCTTTGAACAGGCCTAAGCTACTTACCTACTATAGAGGTACTTCGATAGAGCTGAGATGCTCCATCGCCAGCCCAATTGCGACTGCATCAAATACCCATGTCAGGCAACCTAATAACGCCAAAATTGCTATCAGGAACATCAATACCAAGCCTGACATTTCGAAGTATCAATCAGTACCCAAATACCCATGGAGCTAGACTATTTTGGCTGAAATTCGACATGATCGAGTCATCAATGACTCCCTCCTTTTCGAATAACTGTGACTACAATGAATGCGGCTATATAGAATGACTATTGATCTGTCCAGCACGGCGGCATGCGAGCGGACAGCGATTGCTTACATGTCCGAAGTAGCAGTACAACCTTGGTGTGTGAAATCTTAGTGGGTGGAAGTAGTGGAACCTTGACACAACTTTAGTGGGAAGACCTCTCCACTCTTGCCAAGTCGAGATTCCACCACGGAAAAAGTGATGGTAGCTCAATCAAGTAGACAAGGCTTACTAACACGAGAGCTATTGGGTAATTCCAGGCCTTCCTCAATTGCCCACAAGATTCATCAAAGGCAAGGAAAAGAACACATTATAGGAAATGTTGAGAAGCTGAGGTAATAGAAGAGACAAATGAGGTTTTGTCCCCTTAGCACAATGACCATTGTGGCCTTTTTATCTAATAATGAAGGTGTGCTAAGAAGCAAGCAAGGGGCTCATTAAGGTTACGGCCTTGAGGAAAAGGGCCCCCACCCTAATCTCGGTCATCTCTGGAAAAGGTTTCTGAGAGAACAAGTTAGTGAAAAATCTCGACTACGCATTCAAAAAATCGTCCATGTGAGGTCTACTCGAGCTGTTGGCAAGAAGCCACGGAAGTTGACCACCAGATACCAGCGGTACTAAAACCGACTTGCTGAATGTCCACAGGGTCCGGAATTACTGCACGTCACGTCATACACACCGAGTTCAAGCACCGCGGTACTTGCTCCGGCGTTCTTGTACCTTGTTACCACTTAACAGACGTTGTACGTACCTAGGTATTCTTGGCAGAAAGGTTTTGCCCAAAATATCCTAACTATCAAAGTAACACAATGTGCGGTCCGGGCAAGTGGTCACAATGCTGAAAATTATAAAAATTGGAAAAACTCTTTAGGCAAGCAGAGGCTCGGGCCCAAACGACAGTCAATGACAGCTCCTCCTCAACGTCAATGGCCAGGAGTACCAGGACTGACAGTCATCATTTGTCACAACATGTGCTAATGAAAAGGCTGAAAAATGTAAATTTTGAATGTTTGGCAGTTTGTCATGTCAGCTTTGGTCAGTCTCCACTAGACACCTATTTAGGCGATGCATGAAACTGAAAATCTAAAGTAGTGCAAAAAGAACCTCAAGGAGGAGGTCCGTCGGTACTGACAATAACTTTTGTAGAGTACAGCAAAAAGAAACAAATTTTTTGTACCACTGAACGCTCTCCATATGCGTGCGTGTTTACGTCGTCACATTGTTGCTTCGAGAAGAGGAGATGTACTTACCGTACATCTGTATAATGTGCGACGACGTTGAAGATCAACCTCTATGTTGCAACAAAGTGTCCATTTCTCATTGGACTTCGAGATGTGGCATTATCTGAATTTTCGCATCGCATTTAAGTGTGGTAGTCGAGATGGTTCCAGGTTAGACACCATGGAAGCATGTGACTGTGCTCAAACTTAGATCCGAGGCTAAGACGGTTTGAAAACTGGAAATTTTAAGGCGTATTATGCAGTGAGAGCTCGAAACAGGTCTAAAACTTGCACTCTGTAGGCCAGAAGTAGGCTCACAGCTTTCCTGCACAAAAAAGGCTTGACTAGACTTGGTGCTGGCAGGGCTGTAGTATAAGATATGCCAGAAGATGCAAATCTACCCGTCTCGAGGCTTTGAAGGCTCGACACCCTGGCTTGGAAGATTTGTGCATCACACACTCAGGCACACCCACACGCACCCACCCACATAGAGACAGATATGGCAGCCAGACTTACTACACATACGCGAAAACGTTTAAAACACAACAAACCTCAAGTCTGTATCAATTGAGCCTACCACTGTCAAGTTGTTTGAAGGTTCCAATGGTTGTCTGGGTGAGTTTTTTGGTTCATTTTTTCGTCAGCAGTCACTTCAAAGTCATTTCCAAGGTCGTGACAAAGTGGAATGTGGCACTCAGCAAGGGTGACTGAGAAAATGGCAAAGAAAATGAAACAAACCAACCAAGAAAGACTTGTTATTTTGCAGCAATGTACGTCGTTGCATAGCACGGCCTTGCATTCATTTCACGCACGCATTGTTCCTTGTCATAACGTGCCCACGGTCACCCACATACCTACACTCGCCAGCCAGTAGGTGGCGATAAGCGGAGGCATTTGGCTTGAGAGCACACGATTGGCTCTCTTGTCTTCGATTCCTCTATGTATGCACTCCCACACGCACTGTCCGCCATGCACTCAGCGCTGCCATGTGCTCAACGCTGCCATGCACTCGTGCACACTATCGTGCTCTCTGTGCTACAATGACTCTGCTTTGGGCATGAAAACCAGACACTCACACAACCACCGGACCTGCACAGCTCGAGCTTGATCGAGGGCGATTAATGACGAATCAAAAACCCAATCCTCAACCAAAAATCCACATCCCTCTTCTAGGCTCTGTTAAGAAAGTATCTGAAAAAAAGCACCACTCGACGTGGGTGTTTCAGTCTTAATATTAAGCGAGCTCGGGCAAGATGAAGAGCCATCAGGTGAGGCCCGTCTGCAGCACCGTCGGGTTCGTTCTATGGTAGCATTTCCTTTTCCTTTGCTGATCCACTTTACAATTAACTGCACACAATATTCCGCATGGTTGGCGACGCGGCATGAATACTAAACACACACGCTCGCACATTAGGATATGTGAAAAAGCCGATGAAACCAAGGTTTCTGTTACTTACAGAGTTGCGTAGTCTGTAAAAGCGCGAAGGCACCCAGCAGAAGTCCAATGTTGGAAGGAACCATCTCTTCTGTCTTTTTTGTTGAAGTAAAAACAGCCTTTGCCAAGGCTCCTCTTTCTTTCTTCTTTCTTCAACGCAGCATCACACCTTCTTCCGTGTTTGCCCGACTGTTCTCACACAATCACAGCAACATCAGCTGCAGCAGCAGCGGCAACAACAACAGCAGCAGCAGCAGCGGCGGCAGAGGAGAAGCTCTTAATGTCTTAATTGTTATTCCCACAGTCGTCTGTTATTGTTGTCGAATGGGAAAAGTTTCGCCCAGGACAGGGCAATATATTTCTTGCAGGCTCCCTCGCTTCGTTTTCCCCAGGGGAAAATGAGTCTTTCTGTGCCGCGAAGCCCTCCTTTTCTACTCCGTTTTCTGAGCAAAATGAAATATCTCCATGGCGTTGAAGAGTTAAGGTTTCTACATAAAAAGCCGCAGAAATTAGGATCACCGTCCCGTCGTCGTTGCCTAGCAAAAGGGGGGAGGAGAAGACTCGTTTTTTGCAAATTACTCCGATTACGATCGCAATTTGCTCCCTGGGATGAAAGTTGGAATGCTTTTAGTGTGGCTGAGGACAACGCCCTCCCTCCTTCTATCCTTCAGGAGCTGTCAGTGTGAGTAAAATGTGAGTGGACACTTGGTTTTGGATCGCTATTTGGGTGTCCTAAAGCCGTCAGATGCACCTATAATGCGACACCCCGTATGTTGTGTTGGTTTCTACCTGTGAATGGAAGCACCGAAGAAAAAGGAGACGCAAAAGAGCAACAACTTTTTTGTCCCGCTGTCTATCTCCTGGAAAAAAAACCTTAGTGGCCCCCAAGGGAACGTGATGGTAGAAAAGTGACCACCGGCCTGCTCTTCCCTAGGCCGGGAGAGGAAAATTTAAGGACTTCTTCGGGTGAAAAATGAAGCACCGGAGGAAAAAAAAACCCTAGGGGTGCGCATCTTGTGTCATGATTACTGGTAAGTGGGCAACGGAATTGTCGTTGTAAGTAGTTCACTTTGGTGCGGACAATGAGAAGAAGCCAGCCGCGCTCCCGGGCGGGGCGTCCCACTGTGGCCGCGCACACCATGCCGGGTGCGCAGAGCCCGAGCGAGTTGTAGGTGTTGCAGAAGTGGCCAATTTCGCTTAGACAAAACGGCCTATCAATCTGGGCAGGAAGAAATGGAAGCAGGGTCTTCCTTTTTCCGCCACAGTGCTTTGATTAGAGGAACCACTCACAATTTCTCTTCTTTCTGAAAGAGCCAATTTGAGGTCACTGCTTCAATGCCAGGGTAACATGAGCGGGGGGGGCGAGGCTTGTGTCGAGATTGGGGGGGAACAACGTGGCAACGACGGCGAGAAAGCACTTGAAGTCTTCACATGAACGCTTCCGATAGCAATTTCCTCTCCTCTCTCTCTGGAAATTGCGTTGAGTTGTTGTTGGAGGCTGATTTATTATCGTCTGGTCAGCAGAGCCTCCGTCTTTTTCCGCAAGGAGAAAGAAGGGATCCCCCAAAATCGGGGCTCTTCTGCTCGGTATTTAATGTTCCCTCCTTTCCTCCTCTTTTTTCCACGTAGCAGAGGAAGAAAGAGCGCTCGTCTGGAAAAAAGAGAAGAAAAAAACGTTTTACTTACTAATGACATGTAGTAAGAAGTGTGTGTTCACTTGGTCGGTGGCGGGAAAGTAGCAGAAAGTTATTCGGCAGAAAAATAGGAAAACGACATTTCAAGGAGAGAACAGAATTGTGCGTGTCGCATTGTGCACATATAAGTCAGGCATTGTTCTATGGGAGGCAGCAGCAGCAGCACTGCTGCAATCTCCTCCTGCTTCACTTATTGTTCTACTACAGCTAGCTCTACGTATACCTGATGTGCAGTGTGAGGCTCCAAAAAGGAGTCGGCCGCACTGCTGCAGTCGGTGGCAGCTCTGCACACCACTCTGCCATGCACTGAGATGATCGACTAGACTGATGAAGGCACGGGCGCATATTGTTCATTATTTTCAAGTCCTTTTTTTTCGTCACTGCTTCCTGAGTCTCTCGCAATGCGTCGAATCTTCTTGTCTTTGGGGCAAGAATCGTGCCTCTGGCCCTTCTCTCTGTCTCCCGTGGGAATCTGTTTTCTGCGAAGACGCAGAGGCTGCATTTCTTGCGAGCTTTTCTTTCCCTTTCTTTTCAAATGAAAAGACGACAGTGGCGGCTTCGCCGACTTCTCGGCCGAGTGCGCCGGCCGGAGAGGGAGGTTCTGTCTCAAATGGGCCTTTGCTTTCCCCTGTGTGTGTGTGCTAAAACCGATCTCTTCAGAGTAGCTGAGAATTTGCATCTCCTCGCAAAAAAAGTCTCTCTTCTCCAGGGCGAAAATTGTCTGCATCGGCGGCGGTGACCATTAGGGAAGATGGGAGGGACTTTTTCTCTCGTCGACGGAGTCACATCCACTGTCAAGGAGAAGCTGGAAAAGACTCGTTTGCACAACAAAAGTCTCCAGGACTCAGTTTGCTCCACCGCCAGCCTGACACAGTGGATGCCAGACCAAAAATGCTGCGGCCCAGCCGGACTTCAATCCAGTGCAGTGCACTTATCGAATCCCACACATTTAGCTGAGATCAATAAGTCTGTACGTGCACGACTCTTAAGAAGGCTGAGTCAACATTTCTACTTCTACCTCGCAGTGGATATTTTCTTCCTTCCCCCGTCAAAGAAGGAGAGGAAGCTGACGACAGAAGACAAAACAGAAGAAGGGGTCTAATTTCGTCCATTTAACCTTGCCTCGGTCAACACAATCCGTGCACCCACCCAACATTGGGCTTTGCTGCTGTCCTTGAGACCTGAGAATGTCTCATAACATACCCAAGAAGTAAAAAACCCCAAAGGGGAGCGTGAGAAGTTCTGAGGAAAAAGAAAGAAAAGCTCCTTCGACGGGTAATGAAGAGACTCCAGACACCAGTCTGGAGCTCCCTTGGCCAGTATTGCCTATGCTAGTACAAAACACGAGGCAAGAAGTGAAGTGAGCAGCACCTGACGTGAAGACCGAGTGAGCGCAAAAAGAG
>JAAUXU010136521.1_pt1 | contig 13328 bp, 10 predicted proteins | sample 7278151 | NCBI WGS metagenome assembly JAAUXU01 (sample SAMN14350113, study PRJNA611818) | marine sediment metagenome | isolation source: surface marine sediment (1.8m) | place: French Polynesia: Moorea | collected 2018-08 | reverse complement strand
CCTCTTACAAGATGTCACTGCTCTGGGTCCTGGCGAGCATCAGGAGTCAGGACCGACATTTTGATAGGCAACGGGAATCACATGCGAAATGCAGAAATGTGGGGGGGGGGGTCAAAATTTTGCGGACAAAGCTTCTGCTGGAGCTCACTTGTCCATCCAGCACAGCACAGTCATCGGGGGAAGTGCAGTGGCTGCACTGTGCATTCGCACGAGCTCATTTCTGATCAAAAGACTGTTGTAAAAAAGACTGTGTTGCTTCCTCGGACCAGGCAATTGTGCTGTTACAAGTCTTTGTTACATGCAAACTTTTGACTCCGACTGCAATTATGAGTGCATATGTGTCCATTACTTTTTCCACCCATGATGTCGGTGCATTTTGAATCCCTTCGGAGAGACACTTCTAATGGACTCAATGAGCTTGGTGTTAACGTCCACAGTCTCATGGGAGCGTCTTGATAAAGCTCCTCCTGACAGGTGTTGCTGACCCCAACCGCAATCCATAGTTGAAAGCAAGTGAAAGTGACGTTTAAAGTGAAATTATCCTAATCTTTCACCTCTGTGTTACTCGTAGGAAATGAATAAAAGAAATCACCTCCCAACACATTGTTCCATACCAAGTTTTAGCTCGCTCAGTGAACTAGAAGTCTCTTTTAGCAGAGAAACATAGTAGAGTAGACAAAGATCACGGATGACTCTGCATGTATGTGATCCGTTGTCACACGCGAAGCTTCATTTAGTCGTCTCCGACCAAGAGTTATAGGGTGCGTTGCTCAAAAAAGAAGCAGGAGACAGGGACGACAACCTGATGCGTCTCCGCACACTAATAACTCTTACGCAGAACGCCGATCGTATAATTTCAAAACTTTTCTCAGCTCTGAAAGGAGCTACGTCGTTAAATCTACATTTTGAAAAAGTAAATGGCAACTTTCTCCCCTCTCGTGTGCAGCTAAGCCGAATGACGATCAGGCATTTCGTAGCTCTGGTGATTTAAATTAGACGGCACCCAGGGAATTTAACTTTGGAGTTTCCAAAGTCACCCACTGGCGCTGAATCTTGAAAATGGATGGTTCCTTTTTTTTTGATGATCCATATCCGTTAATTGAAGACGTATCTTGTAAAGCTGTGCTAGACGTGCGGGGTCTTGATGCCCGCGTGCGTCCGCGTACGTCCTGCGTACCTGGTGCTAGTCGGTGACATCACGCCCAGGTTGCCTAAGTCGCTCACGCGTGTTGTCGCCTTGTCCGCCGCACGCGCGGGCAACGCGTCCGTCCGCGAGTCCTGCTCGTGCGCAGACGTGTTATCGTACGTTGGAATATGAAATGAATGTGTGCTTAGATTTACGGGTGCAGACAGAACAGGACTGGTTCACGTGTGCCAATATTTGCTCAACTAATAGGTAAGTAACCATGCGCTTCCACTACCTTATCCAAATATTTTGAAGATTTAACCTCCGGACGAAGGAGAATGGCATGAGAAAGTTAAAAAAAAGGAAATTGGTGTTCGTTCAAAAGTTTTAACATTTACAGTGGACGCCGCTTTTTTGTAGCAGCCTCGGGCCCAAGAGAAGGCTGCTACTTCAACCCTCCACTGTGTTTCTTCATTGCTTTCCCTCGTCTTACCAGCAACTGGCAGAGAGATCTCGCCATGGACTGCAATAGACCGTACTCAGACGAAATGGCGCTGTTGAGATCTGCTCCGTTCAGCAGCGTCCACTGTACTTAAAAGATTGCGCTGGCAACGCACGTGTGGTCTCAGGGCTTCGTGCAAGCTTCTGCCCTTGGGGATGTACCGCATAAGACGACGGCTGTTTTGGATTAGAAAATATAAAAAAGGGACTTTATTTTCCCCAACCCCCTGGCGCTCCAGACTCGACGGATGACAACAGAGCGACTGCGCCGCCGCTTTCTCGGCGTGACAACCAAGGCACTCATGTTATGACGGCACCGAGAAGAAAGAGAGCAGCAGCAACGAGCACCATTGCTTTTGTTGTTGGTCCGGAGAGCCTGGGGAGATGGTTTTTTTTTTCTTTCTCTCTTTTTAATTTCTACTGCTGTTGTTGCTGGCCCGGCGGGTCCGTTCCTCCACCGTTCTTGTTCTTGCTTCACTTGTCCTTCGAAGGCGCACTTCTGGGCGGCCGTTGCGCAGGCCGCCCAACTTGTGCTCCGCAAGAGGGCTCCAGACGGCCTTGAATCAAAATTTCGAATATTTGTTGGCATTCGAAGCCAAAAAAAGGAAGAAAACCCCGGTTGGCCCTCGACACTGATTGGTCGGGCGGGTGTTGGAATTTGGGCACAGACAGACAACTGCATGTTAAGAGAATCGATGTAATTTAGGTATGCAGTCACTGCAGCACGTACCATAAAGGACTCGTACATTGATACAGACAGTTGGGCCCGAAATTATTGAATTATCGATGATAACAACAAATATGCACGAAAACAGGGCTCAATATGTAAATTCATATGCAAACAAGCACAACTCTATTAAGCTTTGCAGGCAAAACTTCAGATAGATTAGAAGGGATAAGATAAAAAGGGATTGTCATGGAGATGATCCTCATAAAACTTTGCCTTTTCTTCAAAGTAAACACTTCATTCAACTTGCAGCAAAGTCAATACTGACTGATGTCACAGGGGCATTGTTCTGGCGAGGAAAATGCATTTCAGGCTCAAAAGGCCCACCTGTGCCCACCCACTCGCTGACACATCAATGAATACTCTTGTTCCGACAGTCCGTGATCCTCTCCATTGCCTGAAACTGGGCTGCTGCAGTGCCCAAGTGCTGCAGAGGGATGTTGCCATTAGCGGAGCATCTCAGTCCCATCATGGAGAGCCAGTTTAGCCCGACTCTGCCAAGTGAGTCTTGATGGATTATCATTGATGGGGCATTCTGCAGAGCCTCTCGCACCTTGTCTCGCTCCGGGTCTCGCACCTTTGCGTCGCACGCACCCACCATCATGTTGTGCACGTACGAGGCTATAGGACCAGGCGTGACGACATTGAAACAAGCGACTGACGTGAGTCAGTTGAGGCAAAAAGAAACCGACATGTGTATCTTCCTCGAGTCAACGAATGTGCCAAAAGAAGATGGCCATGATAAGGATGGGCCAAAATTTTAACTTTTTCGTCTGTACAAAGAGACTTCCTGATCTGCCAAGAAATATGCCCCTCATATACTTGCCGGCTCTGCTCCGTAGACACAAGATTTCTGATCGCTTCATTGTGAACAGGAGAAACCCTAGTAGAACCGAGGAAAAGATTTTTCTTTTTTTTTATAGGGGTCTTCCAATCGTGATTGAATCTGGATACCGCATCACATCAAAGAGAAGAGCATTGAATTTATGTGGACTGAATACCACTACCTAGTATCTAGGTACTATTCACCCTGGTATTACACACTAAGGCCCCATCTATACTGGCGGAATTTCGCCCCATTTCTCTGCAGACTGACTGACTCCATGGCCCAATAGAGAGAGAGAGAGAGAGCTGTCTTACCTCTCACATTGTCATCTACCACAAGTACAGTTGGCAGACAGACGGACGTACTTGTACGTGAGGATAGGTCATTTGTTAAGTCTTGAAAGCATTGCATATTTGGTGCATACCAAGCATTTGAAGCACAATACATACTACATTTGAAGACATCCTGGCCAAATGGAACGAAGAAATGCTCTGTTTTTGTTTCCCCTCTCGTCCTGCTGCGCGGAGAACATGAGTGGCTCAGAAGTGGAGGACATGGAAACGATCACCAGAGAGGTCAATGTCTCTTCAGACCCAGTTGACGACGTCTTCGCCAACAAAGCTAAGGCGCTCTTGGTCGGACGGGAAAAATTCCCAATTCTCGACTTCATGACTTCATCTAATCCGCGTGCGTGTTCAGACACACAGTCAGACACAGCTTGATGCAAACATGTGATATAGATGTATAAGTTTGACAAGTTTATTTCTCCTTAGACAGTCTTTTATGAAGTTTCTACCTGCGCCGCGGCGCTCCCTGGCCCCTCCAAGGGATCAGCGGAGTTGTTCCTGTTGGCGGTGGGTCCATTATTGTTGTGGTACTCTACGTTGTGCGCTCGTCGCCCCCTCACCAAAAGAACATACAAATTTGCTGCTACAGCCCACACATTGGTCTATCCCACACTTGATACGGTGCTCGTCATATGTACTTTTTCGCGTTACCTTTAAGATCTACGGTACCCACATAGCATTAAAGTGCTTCTTAGTAACGTTGGTGCGTGCCTCAAGGCATAAATCGTCTGCAGCCGTTTTTTATGAGCTGCCGAGATTTCCGGCCGGTTGCGCCTCAACTCAGCAGAGCTTTTTTTTGGTCCGTTTTCAGCTGTAAGCTATTTTCCTTCTGCCATCTCTCTTATACACAGTCACTCGCTACCTAAGTAGTTATACCGGTACATAAATTGCGCGACATTGAGCTGCTTTAGCATATATTTTACCCTCCTTTCCCCGTGGGCAAGAGCCACTTGCTTGCTCTTCCTTCCTTTCTCGCGTGAACCTCATTTTTCTTTTCCCCTACAACTTTATACTCGTCGTCACGAAAGGAGCTGCTCCGATCCTCTTCTTTTCTGATCCTTCCTTGACAATCAATGGGAAAGTTTACTCTCATGCCCCAAAGCTGTGATGATGGCGGCCCATTTTCTTCTCACACTTGCGTGACTTGCTGCTGGTCCCCGCTGGCGCCTGCCAACTTCTTGGCCTCGTGCGCAGACACATGCCTGAGTTTCCGCAGTCGGTGCACGGCAGCCACCTGTCCTCGGCCGCCGACGCCATCCCCGCCGGGGGCGCACACGTCGTGGCAGTTGGCCGCCGTCGGACTGCTGGACTTGTGGTGCTCTGGCTGCAGCTGGTGCTGGTCGGGCTGAGGGTGGTGGTCTGAAAGCAGGGATGGGCGTGATACTTCTCGGACACGAGAAGACGAAACAGTCAGAGAAAAAAGGGAAGGGATTTCGCCTTTCCCTGTTTTCTGGCCCGTGCCAAATTATGCCAAAATTCTTAGACCTGGCAATACAATATCATAGCAGTCAGTGCAAATCACGGGGTCGGTTTTAGTCACATGACGTGCACATACTACAGTTAATGTGCCGGAAGAAGATCTGCATGAGAGCCCGATTTCCATGACTACATACAGACAACGCTGTACGGGGTTGTGAGCACTGGGCATAGCTTGAAGTATGGAAGAAACTTTCCTCTTGCTTCTCCTTTTCAAGATGGCGTAACAACCACATGATAAGATCAAGCAAAGACCTTATAGAGAGTAAAAACTAACGAGCGGAAAAATGGCCAATTTCTCCCCGCCTCTGACGCACGATATCATGTATCATGATGCCTTTTGACTTTCGATGCTTGGTGGAGAAAAAGCGTGTGCGTGAATGAAGGTCCGCACACAAAATTATCACTATCTTTACTGTATGTTACAGACAGTACAGTGGCGAGCGCGAGTGAGCGCACACACTACATACCGCGTGTCATAATGGCCTTCAGATTGGCGCTGTCATCACGCTCTCTGCACAGTGCAACAACTGACCGAAGGAGTTGATGGAGCTGACGGGGATGTTTGCGTGTCGTTTCTGAGTGTTCTCCCGTGCTCACCAGACATTAAGTGCTGCAGAACGTTATATTTTCTTCTTCTCCGTTTTGCAATGCCGAAATGGCCACAGCCGCTCGCACTCGCAAAGTGCTCATGACGTGACATGAAAATGACAGAAAATATCCAGAGAGCGGCTGCTTGAATTGTCGACCAACTTTCCAGAACATCCACACCCGCCAAATGGTCCGGGGAATGGCAGATGACATTCAGAGATTGACTATTCGATGGTCGCACAAGCAAGAAACTTCCCCTGATGGCCGGAGGCCACGGCCACGCAGTCTCAAGTGATGCCACGTGGAATGGCGGCTGCCAACGAATCAAGCTACTCCGCACGAAGAAGAACTCACCCCACCCCGGCGCCGCAGACAACAGCTTGCAGTGGCAGTGAAAAGGAGAGCTGGGGAACGGGGTGCTGCGTACGCACCCGGATCAACGACATGCACTTACATGGAGAAGCAAGGACGGAGACCTCAACTGGCGTCCCCTGAACACGGAGTCGTTCAGGCAGTCCGACAGGTACTTCAATGCAAACACGTGCGTCTACCAAGCGTGAGCATCATTAGTGGCGTTGTCTGACTTGCAGACGTGGGTCAATCACTTACAGAAGTACGTGAGTACACGCGTCGGCGTAATACTGACGCATTACTTTGAAGTGGCACAGAACCATTACAGTGAGTGTCGACTTATCAAATCTCAATTTGATAACGAGGCTCGGTCATTTTGATGCTCTGCGGTAATAGAGACTGTCTCAATTAAGGAATAAGCCTCGACTTAACAGCAGATCTGCTGCGACAGAACATATCATTTAATTGAGAGCTCAATAAACTTTTGATTACTTTGCTATATCACCCACATGGCGGGACGTAAAGTCAAAGCTTTAACAGGCATAAGCTTTATATTCGTATTTCATTCATCTGCAATTTCGGCTAGATCTATTTTTTTTTTTGGTCTGTTTCATATTTGAATCCATTCTAGTCAGATGGAACAAAAAGTTGACCACTTTTGGGGATCCATTCTTATCTCGCTGCATATTCCACTACGAAAGCTCCTCTTTGGCAATACAGTAATGAAACTATTAGCGCTGGAGGACGTAGAAACGTTCAAACAGATTACTTCTTCAAAACTGTTTGACAACGTCTCCTTGATTTGACATTTGGTGACAAACCCAAGGTGCGCTCAGAAATATTTCAAAATTTTTGTTTTTACATTTAGCCTAACACGCACCGACTCGGGGGACACCTCTAGCACCTGGCCAGAGGAGGAGCAGGTGCCTCAAATGATGTCTTCAACCTAGGTTTCTTGCCTCCCTCTCTCAGTTTTCTGTTGGAAAACTCTTTGAAAGTGAGAATTATTGGTATTTAACAGAACCTTAAGTTTAATTAATGACTTACGATTGCCCATTATTTAGTGGAGGCTCTTTGGAAAATGTCATTCACGGCAACTAATAAGCCTGCAGTAACTTGTTTTTTTAAGGCTCGGTGGTCAGACGTTGTCTTTAATGTGTCGTTCGGTCTCTCATTACGCAACATGTTAAGTCAATATTTACGAGACCGTACCAAATTTGAGAAGGATTCACTCACAAAATGTCCAAAAATGTTGGCATGGCTGTTGCTAGCAAAGTCATGGCCAACCCTGCAATGATTCAAGTTTTGCTGCCATCCAAATAATATGGTATCAGTAGCCAGTCTCTGCTGACAACACAAGAGTCCGTCAAAACAATGCCAAAATCAGAAGCTCTCTTGAAGCTCTCCAGAGAGTGGTTACCCTAGTTCTCTGATTGGCTAACCCGAGTCCGCCTGGATGAAGATGGTTGCTCAGGGGGCCCATGACGATGACCTTGACAAAGTCGAGCGGAGATCCAGGAGCTCGAAGATGACGGCGAGGAAAACAAGCTCAACAATGTCCATGGTCATGTGGAAAAGTTAAGAGATGACTCGTAGAATCTTTGCAACAAGCAGACAAGAACTATAAGTCGGCATTTTTCTTTCAAGAAAGTTCCCAGTATTGGGCAAAGTAGCTGAACCACATGTGCGAGAGAAGGGATGGGCATTAAGGTAATGCGAAGAAACTTGGTGAGCCTGAAGGCGATGATGTGGAGAGTGTCTATGACGATGAAGAACGAGCAGACGAGCTCAGCAATATCCAAAAGTCACTTATGCATAGGTACCGTCAGACTCGAAAGTATTCGTTACTCCTCAAGTGTTTCATCAAATGACTCCTGAACTTCAGACTTTTAGTAGAACTTGTACTCTGTGCTGCATGTACAAGTGTAAATTTATTGAAAAGTTGGTCTGAAAAGTGAGATGCCAAGGGAGAGACAACTTACCAAGGGTGATCAATTTTTTGAGCACTTTCGTACTGGGAAAGAAATTTCCACACACTTCTGACTTAACGGTCAATGAAACTTAGCGTTACAGTGAATTTCACAAAAGGAATCATAGATAGGCCTCGTAAAGGACACTCGTAGCTATCCAATGGTATATTCCAAGCTAAATTCCGGCGAGGCGTCATGAGTGGAGAACCGTCTTTCTTCACCCGTGGTGAAGAACAGCACTTCTTTATATCGAAGATCGAGGGGTTGTCAATACTTCCGTGTGCGAGTGTGTGTACGCACGAGGAGGTAGGCCGGCATGATGAAAGGCAAGCAAACGGTGTGACACGAAGGAGATCTGTGAGGCTCATGACAGCTTGAAGGACGTTGACAGTGATGAGATGCGAGCGAAGAAGGGTTGTACGCATTATGTATGTACCATGTTACTACACACTTCCCTCACGGTGCCACAGTGGAGTGACCTACGTGCTCACTCTTCTCCGTCACCTCTGCTTGCCCTGGTCTCCTGACCCTTTCTTCTGTCTGCTACAGTATATGGTAAAAGCGTGAGTGTGGCGTCTGTCCCCATCATAGCGTGCACCGCTACGGCCGCTGCGATCTTGCTGAAGTCATTCCTGGCATGCCTAAGTTGCGTTGTGAACGGTCAGAATTGGGGCAGCTGCTGGCGCAGATGGTGCAGAAGCTTTCTCCTCCTACCCTGTTTCTCAAATGCTGAGGTGATGAAGATGCTGCAGTTGCTGTCTTTGGCAGTGCGGTTTTTCTATGAGGTTGCAGCATCATTCTGTGCCTGAGAACAGTGCATGCAGCTGCTCTCTCGTGCCTAAAATGGTTCGCCATTCCAGCCGTCCCCAAGGGGGACAAAGAGTAAAAGCAGCGCCGAGACACACTTTTCCGACCCCTGCGCACCCGATGAGATCAGTCAAGGATTAACGTTTCTCCGAGTCACATCTCCAGGTGTTTGGGTCTGACGACGAAAAGCAATGTTGCGTCGCCCCGCGTCCATACACGGGCATGCGGGACGTATGGTGCGTGCGGTACACTGAGCTCCTCCAACCTTTGTCACATTACAGCACGCTGAACCCATCAACTGCTACCCAGTGGGTGCCGCAGATGTCTATGCTTGCTTGCGAGACAACCCTTCATGTTCTGCCAATTCACTACGGAACAAGTACCTTAAAAGAATACTTTTGGGGCCTCCTGATGCAACCAATGTATTGGGAAATTCAACCGACAGCTTAATTTTTTGTATTCGAAAATGCTTGTAGCGTTGTAAAGGATCATTTTTCGACCGTTTAGATGTCACAAGAAAGAAAAGAGTTTCGAGGCCCTTTTTTTCACCCAACGTCCGTGTATGGTCGAGAATAGATAGCCAGTGACTTTTTTTTTAACGTAAAGAGGATATGAAGGCTCCTTTCACAGTAAGGAACTTGTGTTGCGGCCTGTGATGCCACGATGCTTCAGGTACGTATGTGCCGTGCGATCAGCAGCAAGCAAGACAAGAGTACGTATACGTGCATCTGGTTGTACTGCATGAAGCTGGTGTTGCCGGCATAAATGTGGTCCTGTGAAAAACTTGCCTGTTCAAATGAACCTTAGGGTCCCGGTGAGAGAGGTTCTCTCCCCTGTCTTTTTTTAGAGGGACCTTAAAGGATCTTTGAGCGACGTCTCGCTTTGTGAAAAAAAAAGCCCAGACCCCGTTGCCATTTTCTCAACGAAAAGGGTAAAAAGTCCTTTAACTCTCTGAATAGGAAAGACAATGAAGGAAAAACCACAAAGAATTTTTTGCGTCCGTTGCTATCATCGAAGTTGTATTCGTTGTTACAACGCAACAACTCTATGAAGTGAGTGTGTCTGTGTGTGCAATAAAGAGGGAACCACTTGAGCAATTTATCAACTTTTTCGACTCGACTCCACTCTCTTCACTCAAAAATTTCGCCTGATCCCGTCCGATGCCTTATGAAAGAGTGCCAGCAGGAGGTGGCTTAGTGCTAGGAGAGCTTACCAGATTTAGTAGGTGTTAAATTTATGCCTTGATGTGAAGTTTAAAGGGATTCCCTCTCGCCCGATTTGTGTTCTTCCGGAGGATGCGGCAGAAGCAGTAATTACAACTTTCCAGTAGCATCTTTCCCATCCTGGAAAGTTGGTGCACGACATGCGCATTGTGAAAGAGGCGAAAACCAATGGTGTATTGGTCCAACCAAAACTCACTCAGCATCCCATTCGCACGTGCCACTTCATAACGGCGCTGATAATCGCCTCCCAAAATGTATGAATTGGTAGGCTCGTACGCTGCGTACATAGACAGTGTATATCCAGTATATCCAGTATATATATAGCTTCGGCAGACCCAAATGAACATTATGGAACATGGTTGAGTGCATCTGACTTTTGCTAACTGGTGCTGAACGGCGCACATGCTGTCAAATGGTTGGCCAAAGAGGATCTTGTTTGACCCCCCCCCCTCTTTTGCAATAAAGTTTTACTACAGGTGGTCAGTTCATACCAGGGTGTTGAGATTTGGTGGGCCGAGCTAGACACAAGTTCTTTTCCCTTTCATTTGACTACAGTGCAGCAGTGTAGCTCTAGAAAGTAACTAAGCATGTCTAATATGTAATGCTGACGTAAGGTTCTTCTGTACTGTCAAGAAAAAACTTAGATGGCGGCGAGGGGACCCCAAAAGTGACAAGTTCTTCGTTCTTTTTGATTAGAATAGATTCCAGCGGAATCTGGCGACAAACACATCATTCCGCCACAGATTTAAAAGGTGGTCCAACCCAATGCAGCTATATAATCAATAAAATCGGAAAGAGGCGTCTCTTGTTTGTTTTCGGCATGCGTAGCGGAAAAAATGTGGTCCCGACTTCCTCCCAGGTTGGTCTTATTGGAAAGCAGGCAAGTCTTGAGTAGTGAGGGAAGAAAAACCTCAACTAGCAAGAAGTGCAACAGTCTTTGCTTTGCTGTTTAGGGGGACGCTAGAGAAGAGCTGCATCTAAGAAGGCGATAACTACACGTACAGGGTGGACCAGAAATGACGGCAATTTGCTTTCTTGCTAATGCAGGGCCACTGTGCCCAGTGCCAACACCATAAAGAAGTTGAGATATGAGCAATCTGGAGTCAGGGAAGGATGGCGATTGCATGTTGCATACGTAGTACATAAAAATTGGCTGAAGTTGTTCAAGATGCTGGCCGATCACAATCTGCGCAAGCGCTAGCAGGCTGCAGTCACTCGGGTCTACAGCTATTGGTTATACATGTTTGGTATGCATGTTATGAGGCTGACTTTTGACCCCGTTTTTCAGACATCCTGGAGACTAAATACGATCGAAATTTTGACGAATAATGAGAGGTCTTTTTTAACCACCCTTTGTGGGTACGTTACGAAAAGTGCCGATTCGGAGTTTCAAGCCTCTCAGGCCCATCACCACAGTGGCAGAAGCACCCCGTGCTACAGCTTCCTTTCAGAGCCTGTTAGCTTAGCTTAACTCTTGTAACCAGGGTAAAAATTGCGTTAAATTTTTGCATCAAAAGAAGAAGAATGAACATTTGGGAATTTTGCACTGAACAAGATGTTAAAGAGCCGCCCCCCCCCCCCCTGCTGCACGGTATTGGCTACATTGCTCCGCGCCATTGAGCTATTCTACGCTTTTGTTTTGTGATTGGAGGATAAAAAGTTTTGTATTGTGTTCTTTTGTGCCAAGTGGAACCGTAATACAGGTTGCAGGGTTGTGAGGTGCACAGATTGCATGGTTGAGGGATCTTTCCTATCTAAACTATTCTTTTTTGTTTGTTCCTCAACGCTGGAAAAGGAAGAGAAAGCGAGGGAGAGTTTTCACAAGGGTTGTACGTGACTCTCAGGTTTCTTCTTCTAAATCAGCGGGAAAGCTCACCTTTCTCCCATTGTAGTTATAGGGCCCAGGGTCACTCCCGATCTCAATGAGTCGTACACAATGGGCGAGTAAGCACAGTCATCTCACCTGCGCCTTCGTGGTTGGCGGATGCTTGGGTGTGCTGCGTGGCACATCTGCAGCACTCGGTGAGCACTCTGACGAACTTGGTCCCGAAGGTGCCGACGAAGCAGTAGACGAGGAAGCCGCTGCCAGCGTTCAGAGCAAGCACCAGGTTGGTCATGTTGGTCAGGCAGGGAGCTGGGTTGATGTTCTTACATTCCTAGACAGAAAGGGCCGGACAATGCACAAAATCAACTCACAATGCTATAGCAACTATATCATAGGTAGGAAAACCAAGGGACATCAAACTGCCTGAGGGCCAACAACCCCATCGAAGAGCGATTAAGGCACTTTATAAGGGGGGCACTTGTAGCTAGTGGTGTGAATTCTGTTTTTTTGAGATTTTGCGCCAAAGAATTTTTGCACTTCGGTTGTACTTTGCATCTTCAGATGGAGCTCCCAGAGGCTTTTGCACTTATGTACGAGAAAAAGTAAAACTAAGCGTTTCAGACCATTTTTGCCGTTCCCCAAAGTCTTCTGAGGCGGGCCAAAAAGTGTTCCGAACAATAAAATGATACCTTTTTAATCTAAATGGCACGGAGAAGAAAAGAAGAATCGGCGCGACAAGTACAATACAGTACCAAATATATATTACAGGCTCGTATTGTACGACTTTTAAGTGTGGCCCAAAAGTAGCGCGTCGTAGTTTCACTTCAACATGTCGAGTTTTCGTGATGCGAGACAGCTCGGCATCTCAGAGGTCGGACAAGTGCATCAAAGGGACAAACAAAGTTTGGCAAATGCACCTTTTGCCCAAGATGCTCATGACAGTGAACATTATGTTCAGATTTGTTCCAAGGTTGGCAATGTGAGGCTCGCCAGGTCAGGCGATTGTCCTGGTTTGACCTTGAAGGCCTTCAGAGCCATTTGGTTTGTGCCGGAGAGTGGTCAGGAGGACGCAATGAGTTGCAGTCAGGCCTCACAGACAAAAAATTCTCGTGACACCGGCACTGACGGCATCTCCGTGTCTACCATGGGAGGGGAGACATTCAGGCCACGGCCGGCAGTCACGACTGATTGATTCAATTGTCTGCACTGCACCTGCGCGTTCTTGCTTTATGTCCTATTTTGTAGAAAGTTGTCGTGCATGCATTAGTTTTGGGCCATACTGTATGTTTGAACTCGACCGTACGAGAGCGCTTGGACGACCCGAGGCCGCCGGGCAGAGACGTCAAGGCCCTCAAGAGCAGTGGAGTTCGAACTCGGGACAGACATAGTAGGCCAAGCCAACTTCTTAATCTCTTCCTGCGTGCTGTATTTGTTGCAAGACTTCATTCTAGTCGAATGGAATGAAGAAATGACCAGTGTTTGTTTGGGTCTTACTGTATTTGCTACGCAAGATCTCCCTTGGCAGTGCAGCCATGCAGTACTGGAGTGCATAGAAGGG
>JAAUXU010068782.1_pt1 | contig 13331 bp, 10 predicted proteins | sample 7278151 | NCBI WGS metagenome assembly JAAUXU01 (sample SAMN14350113, study PRJNA611818) | marine sediment metagenome | isolation source: surface marine sediment (1.8m) | place: French Polynesia: Moorea | collected 2018-08 | reverse complement strand
GTGGCCAGATTAATTCAGGTGACAACACCCACCTCAGGTTTCTTTTGTTTCTGGATACTTATATGTAGGGTAATAACAACAAGAAGTATTGGCTTCCTATTGAGAAGTTCTTGAAAGTTCTTGGGTTTTTTCTGAAAATACTTAACATCGTCGAAACGTTCATTAACAAAATGATGATGGTCACCCCTGATGATCAGCCACAGTATGGTGCTCCTTGACCGTCTACTGGATGTTCCTGACTTTTGGTATAGGAACACCAAGAAGGGCCTTGGAGGTGGACTTGCAGCCTTTGCTCAGAGTCTCTCTGAGTGACAATGCACTCTCTCAAGTTCTTGCTGAGCTCTCTGGTCTTCACCTTGATGCTTGCGGTGATGGGCGTTTTTCTGCCCATACTGTGGCACATGCTTCTGAGAAATCTCCGCTGAACGTTTCTTTAGCATTGAACTACTGACTAGATATTGAGAAAAATGTTGGAACTATCTGTCATCAAACATTCGTATAATGCTTCCCATCTTTCCCAAGAGGGTGCCAGAAATTTTGAACAAGTAAAGTTCGGTAAGTTATGCCTCAAAGTTCTTTAAAAGTAGATACAGGAATGAATGTAGACAATGAAAAAGTGGTGTAACCACTCACAAGAGGACAGTTGCCTCAAGGTCATAATTTTAGTTTTACTTTTAAAAATGCAGAATTTCAAGGTGTCAAAGACTTCATGCTCAACTGCACACGAACCACTTACGTGGGCTACTAACAGCGCAAGTATGTTCTGCCATACTTCCCTCCGACACCACATGTACTTCGTTACTTTAAAATTATGAGCAAATTATTTTGCTCTCAGTTAGTCTTTGAGTAAGGGTCCTCTGCGAGACCTAGCTGGAGCAGCACAGGCCCAGAGTGTAGGATAGGCCTACTTGCACTCTTGTAACATACCTGGTCTATTTTTCCTTTTCTTCCTAGTCACTGCTGTAGAAGGCAGCATTAAATTATTATGATAGTGAACATAAATAATAGTTCTATGCAGCCCGATTCCTTTTTTTCAGCCCTAAAGGCCGGTTTACCTTAGATGTGTAAGAAAATTTCCCAGGAAGCTGAAAAGAAAAAGAACAGACGGCAACCAAAGTTAGCCTATTATTGGTTTCTCTCTTCCTCTCAAGCGAAAGAAAAAGTTTCCTTCCCTCCTCCCCCCAGGAGGAAAAACGCAGCCTTTTCTGACGCAAAAATTTGATGTGTGCGCGCGTCTTTTCTCTGTCTGGCACACCAAGGCCAAATTTAAAGACAGACATAAGAAAATCTGGAGAAAACTCAGCAAAAATAACAATTGTTTTTTTGCTCTGTTGGGGTCAGAATGAACTTTACTCGATGTGGTCCGATTTGAGATAGTTGCTGCTTTAACTTGGGCTGGATATTGAGCTACCTATGTAGCTGCAATTGGGGTGAGTGGAAGGAAGCCTTTGCTGGTCGAGGCTTTCTAGGAGAAATTTGTAAAACTGAAAATTGGAAAAAAGGAGCAAATTGAAAATGACTTTGAGGAGACAAAAGGGTTCTCGTGTATCGCATTTCCCACAACTGTCACGGACTTTATGGCCTTTTGGTGGGGTCTTTTCTCTCCCTCTCTCCCTCTGTCTCTCTCACACACATTTGTAGATGACCACTGTACAAAGAAAAGCGTCCCTGAAGCTGTAAAGGCTGCAGCTACGGGGTGACCCAGAAAGAAGTGTAGGCAACGCTGGGGAAGCCATCTATGGTTATTTGCGAATTCGGCAGTAATTTTCGCTTCATTCATATTCAGGAGTCACCTTGTCGGACTTATGTGAGTGATCCAAGAGCATGCGCGCGCATTGGCGCTCGCACACCCCCACACACAACTACACACATACTCACACACACACGCTTAGGCCTCCAGAGAGATGGCCCACAGGCCCTATTACTACTGCCATTCTGGAGAAATTACTTTGGGGAAATGCGTACGTGCGAATTGAGTTAGCAAGGACATGCCCAAAGAGATCAATGCCACCTTTGCTGCAATGGTAATAGAAACTTTTTCTTCCATTTACGACCGCGGGAAAACAGACACACACACACACGTACACACACTCACACTCACACCCACCGTGATACAAGCGGGTAAATTGTCTGATGTCTCCTCAGTTAATGAGAGAGTCAGAGAGAGATTAATCTTTCTTACAGAAAATGCCCCAAAATTTGCTGCTTAGCTCATGTTGGGCACTTGGTTAAAAACAATTTGCCCAGAAAAAAAACCAAAAAAGAATGGACTGTAAAAGCTGCTTTTTCTCCAGCTTAATAACCACTTTTGGCATTTGCTAAACCGTCATTGGGCGTCCCAGAAGTCTGCTGCGGCGAGAGAGGAAATTAGAAGTTGGCCGCAATTAATTTCTGCAGTGAAATGACAAGGATTGTTGGTTTTTTTCACGTTTCTGTCTCTGTCTCTCTCTCCTAACTACTTTTCCCCTGACTTTTTGTTCTTCTTGGCACGGAAACAAACCCCTGCAGGGTCAATCTGATCTGATTGACCCCCCTTCCCCCCCTCGACAAAAGCCAATTGCTCCAGGAGAAAATGGAACTTATTCTTGGTTCTCCCTTTCACCATAATTCGCGTCTTTGCCAGGCGTTAGGTGTTACAGTGGACTCCGCGTAATGTGCTTACGAGACACCCATCAGGGGTGACATATTGCGACATGACAAAAATTACTGCTGACTCAGTCTGACGGAGGAGTCTTGAGGTCACCGAATGCCGTTGTCCTCGGACAATGAGGTTTAAATGGCATAACTCTTGCAGCGATTGACTCATCTTGGTGAAGTTTTTTAAGATGGGTAAGGTAGAACATGGGCTATATTGGCTCTTCAGTGGTCGCACAGTCAGCCTCTTCAGGCCGTACTTAAAAGCGGGGGTGGGGTGGGGTGGGGGGTGAGAGCTGCCACCACATGTGTTTTGGCCTCCATCTCTAGAAGTAAACAGCATCACGTGAAACTGAGTGCATACAATGAATATTTTTCATCTTGAAGACATGAGCCAGTCTTCACATCCACTGAGAAAATGAGCTGCTGAAACAAACAACAACGAAGTTGCTATACAAGAAGTGTGAATTTTGTTTGTTTACTGATGTTCTTTCCTTCTCGAACAGTCCCCTTACAACAAGTTTGACAATTGTGACTCTCTGCAGAGATAGGACAAAATTTGCCTCCTCCCCTTCTCCTGAAGGCCTCTCTGAAGGCCTTGTGAAGGCTCCTCAACAAGCGGTGAATTGCGCCGTTTTCTTTCCAGTCTGCCTTGTTACGCACCGTCCACTGCCTTCTCCATCAGTACTGCCTACGGCAGGCAGTCACGCACGAAGTCGTTGCAACCTTGGCATGTCAGGCAAGGCTTATGTGTGCCGCCAAACCAGGAGGAATGTGTCACCATACGACTCATAAAATGTGTGTGTGTGTACAAAGAGAGAAAAAAATCGCCACCAGTGCAGGCCATTCAGGGCTTTCTCCCTTCAAACAAAGCTTGATGAATGTGTGTGTCAAACACCCTTAGCCACAACAGGACTGGCAAACACCGGAGGGACGGTGAGAGGAAGAAGAAAAAGGCCGCGCCGGCCAGTCAGTAATTATGACTCATTTAACGGTTTTAAGGACTTTAAGGAGAAGTCATTGAATTCTTCGACGGAGCCTCCAGCCTGGCGAGCTCAATCATTCACTTATCTGCATGTAAATATAAGCTGAAAGGTGACCCTTGTTATACTTTCCCTTCTCCCCCTACTTTCCATTAAGTCAGGTCCTGTTAGGCCTTCTCATTGCTCTCCTTTTGTTTAAGGTCTCACCTACAAATGCAACTTTTTCATCCGCCAAGAGTGAACCCGTGAAAGGGTTAACCTGCAAATTATTAGTCTAAGCAGTCCCTAATCTAGAGAGAGAGGAAATGAACTATTACCACCACCGCTGCCAAGGTGAAGAGGAGGAGGAGGAGGAGGAGGAGGTATTTTCGCGTGCATAAAACAGTCAAGGACAAACAGGGACAAGAAAAAGGGACAATTCTCAGTATACAGGCAATAAATCACGGCCTAATAAGACCAGACCACATGCTGATGTGTTGAAGACGTCCTCTTGACGAGGACATCTGAGCCCAGGGCCCTTTTTTGAGGCCCTGTCTGAAAAGGCCCGACTGATCAATGGGATCTTGACCCCTGCCCTATGAAGTAACCACTGCTTAGAACAAAGTTCGATGCCACTTTCTGCTATAACAGGTGTGGTCTAACAGCTCTATGTGTAAGTAAAGAACGCGATTCTTCACTCTTCCGGCCCTTAAATCGCTAGAAAATGACTGAGCAGTTGCTAAATCGTTTTGTCGATAACATGAAGGAGAGGGAGGCCAGGAGAGAGGAAGAAAGAAGAGTGAAAAACTCTCTTTTCCCGGCTTTTTTCTTCATAATTTCACTTCTTCCCATGCAGATTTTCTGCTTACTTTGATCCGCAATTATACCGCAGCAACCCTTTTTTTGTATACAAAAGAATGAGTCTTTTTCATTCTTTTCTCTCTCGAGATTGCATGTCTGTCCGGAAGGAGAGGCAGGGAGGAGAAGCTTTGTTAGGCCGCTAACCTTTTGTGTAATTTCGCGAATGTCTGATAAGAATGTGGAAGTGCTTGATCCTTCCCAATTTTCTTCTTCTTCAGCTGCATCAGAGTCATCAGCACAGTTTTTACTTTTTTTTTCTTGGGCATGCGCAATTTCTCTGTCTCTCCGCAGCTGTAGAGGCTGAAAGTTTTTTAGTGTTAAGGCAGGGCTAATGGAATTATATTCGCTTAGACAGCCTCCCTTGAGGGGTGGTGGTGAGGGAGAGGCAGGAAAAAGGCTGGCGGGACGAGAACAAAAGCTTGAATCTCCGCACGTTATTATCCATGCGTTGTTGTTTTTAAAGAGGCTCCTCCTTGGCCTTGCCTTTTGTCTTTTTGCTCTCGTCATGACACCACAAAAGTTTATGGGGGGAACAAGGAGAGACTTGGCTTTCGGACGCCTGCGGCTTCCTGGGCCTCCTGCACAACGGTGGGGACGGCAAGGGGTGGGAAAATGCCGCGGTGTCCGTGTCGTGTGCGATCAGCGTGGATGTGGTTAGGAGGCTTTGGAAGCCGTCAGGATTCTTGAGGGATGGCAGTCACTTGACTTGTGGCAAGAGCTTCAGCTTGGACTGTGTCTTGTCCAGTGTCTTGAGCCAGCGTTGGCAAAAATCAGTCGTGTACGAAGGCATGACTGCTGTGCTAATGGCACTGATTTGGGCTTTGGATCTCAACGGTTCGTTGGGGTGAGTTTTTTTTAGGGCTAGGGAGTTCACAGGCGAGCATTTGACACAAGCGGTAATGTGTTCAACGTTCTTGAAGATTGCAGTGTTGTCCGGGTAGGGAGGAAGACAGCATCTCAGCACTTTTGGAACGTGAAGTCGAAAATTTGTCTAACAAACGAACAATCTTAATTACTAAAGAAAGTGTTCAGAAGGCATGTTTCTACTAGCAATAACACAGTTATAAGCTAAACAGGATACAGCGCTGCCATCTTTGAGCGCATTTCTGTTTTGGAAGCAAGGTGGACTTTTATGCCCTTGAAGGTCAGGTCTGACGTGGTCCATTTTTTGTGGGATCCTCTGTGACTAGGAAAGGGAAAAGTAGGGTTTGTCATAAAGTGCTGTATGTGAATAAAATGCATAATTTCCTGGTATTTTTAAAAAAAAGATTAACGTAATTTTCACCCCTCCACCCCCCATTGGTGCATCAAATCAGATGAAAATAACATATCTATGCCGGAGCATTAGACATCCGTCCATGACCATGCGGCAAGTCCGGCTTCCTGAAGTCGCTCCATGAGCAGCATCAAGAAAGGACTTTTGATGGAAAGAAAATACAATATTGTGGCCATTATTTCGTTTTGTGAGGCCTTAGCAGCAACAACGACAACAACAACAACAACTACTACTTTGAGAATACTAAGGTCTGCATCGACTGGCCTTGTACATGTGCGAGCGCCAAAAAATCTAAATGGTCGGCTGTTTCCACTTTAACTAGGTAAGATTCCACTGTCAGAAGGTTTGTGGAAGTTTTTTCTTCCCCCCAAGCTTGATGATGGTTTTTTTCTTCTTCCTTTTGTGCCGTGACAGCAATATTCGTGTTGCTGGAGAGAAAAAGAAAACTTTGCTCTTTCCCCGTATATTTTTACCGCAAGGCCTAATGTAGAACACAGAAGGCCTTGTTTTCATGACTTAATCAACGCAGATTGCAGCTCCTAGGACAGCTCCCGTGAGACTTCTATGCACCCACTACTGTGTGTGTCCAACAATATTTACATATATCGTATAATGACACACAATCTTGGCTTCTTATTGCCTTCAACTCCTGGGTCGCGTCACTCTTCTTGACCCTTGACATCTCCTGTGTCCTCCTCCGTCCCATAGGGCATTTTTTACGACTCACACTGGAATTTGACTCCCCATATTATCCTCATTCGTGCAATGATAGATACGAGGTCATCACGCATATTGGTGTGGGGATTTCTGCCTGATCCCCCAGCCTTCTTTCCCTTTTATTGGTCCTGCCTTCGCTGGGATAGATTGACCATGAACATGACAAGAAGACCAAGGTGCTTTGCCTTTTATTTGCGGACGAAAAGTCGACATCTGCCATAAAATCGCTTGCTTCTGCGCAGATTTTAAGAGGTTCCTCTCTCTCTCCAATTAGAAATGCTCTCCTTTTTTGCCCTTTTGTTGTTCGTACACATTTCTTTGCGCCCCACATAAAAGCAAAGAAGATCCCTTTCTCAGCTCCACCAGACCAAAGTGGAGGCACTCGTGCGAACATCACTCAAGTCCCGAGGCTACTGGAGCTTTCACTGCTGGTCTTCTTCCACCCGCACTCTCTGTCTGGTAGAGTAGTCTCTCAGCCGCAAAACGCAGGAGAAGAGTAAAAAGGCAAAAGCGTTGTTCTCTTTTCACCCAAAAAAAAAATCTACGCTAGATTGTTCTGAATTGCCCCAGCTGCACTAGGCATGTTATCGTAACGAGCCGACAATTCCGGTTATTCTTGCTTGTGACACACTCTGCTCGTGTGAGGCCTTGGTGGAGGCCTGAATGAGGCCTGGGCCACTTAGACGAGGTCGGTCGAGAGAGTCGGGGCCTTGACAGAAGGCCGCTAACATCTCTGTTCCACGCCAGCCTAAGCCTGTCCAGTTGGTATCCCATGGAGCAGCAGGTTCAAAAGTTTAATTTGGCCTCAACCATAAAGTAATTCAATGCCGTAGAATAGAATAGTTAGCGGTGTAGAAAGTACCACAATAGCTATTTTTTTATTGACTGTGCCATAGAGATAACAGAGAGGGAGATCAAAGCGCAGCCATGCTGAATGCCTGAATCCTGCGCAGCTGACGGACTTGTAGTCGACTGCCACAGCAGTCACCGCTACATACACAAAGGTTGAATGAAGTCATGGATCACTAAAACATCGCCCTTCAGCTACATTTGACTGCACTGCACGGTATAGCTTCAGAAACATTCAGGACGTCACCCAATGTCTCAAGACGTCTAGGATTCTTTGTTAACGTCATTAAACCTGCAGCTGTCACTTGGTTACTCTATTTGTGTTATCTCCATGGGGCTGCTTTATGAGAAAAAGTTGCAAATGTGCTGAGGGGAGGTCAGGTCAGGTCTAACCTTCACACTGCACTGCTTTGTCCGCTAAATGCTCCTCTCTCTGCAAGTATTGAATCACTGTTAGCTAAGGGAACCTTTGAATCTTCCCATTGAGTTGGTGTGCAATCATAGATGTAGGTAGGCCTATACTTACGTCAAGTTATGTATTACGCGGGGCAGGATCCAAGGCTTGGAGATTGACCCATCTGACTTGCTCATCATTAGCCTCTTCAGAGGCCATTTTGTTCGCCAGGCCATTCTTGTCCAGTACAGGAGAGTAGAGAATGGGTTATCTTGCGCATTGTTAGGAGGCTATGACCACTAGCCAAATCTCATCAAATTTGATCACACAATCCTCAATTTTGATGAGAAAATCCCCAATTTGATGAGAACATCTCCAAATTAGAAGAGAAAGTCACCAAATCGTGCTGCTGTCTTGCCAACTCTGTGCCGCACGCTCGTCCCTCCCCTGCCCCCTCCTTGCTGATGCTGCATATTTGTCTACGAGGCGAGATAACCGAGTCCTGCGTCGTCAAGATCAACAAGAAGGAGGTGGAGAAGTGTTACAACCATACACGGCCGTTGAGCAAAGTTGTTGTTCCACCCGGTACCTGCAAGAGACTGACTTTTCACCATATCTGTTGCAACTGTTCTAATACACATCTCTAGTCTTGTATGGGCCAGCAGAGCTCAAATAGCAGCTTTCTCTTGTTACTATAGCAGAGGCGTCCGCCCGTGGTTTGGGATGAAAGGAGCAAAAAGGGGGGCATCTTTTTATCTAAGATTCAGAGGAAAACAAGTCTCTCCTCACGCACACAGAGGATTGAGAGTTCAGTATCATAGTGTGCGTTTGCAACCTTAAGGGCTATTCTGAGCTTGTCACATTCGAAGACCGAGTCAACGCACAGTCGAACTTCGACTTCGTCAAGTTGGCTGTTGTCAAGCAGTCGACCAAAGCGAGGTGGGCCTTCACAGCCCAGAAGCAGTACGGCTTCACCGCGGATATCGTGTCACTCAGAGGAGTCGGTTGTATTGCTCTGCTCTGCTCTGCCACCTCTGACATCTGTCTGACGCACTCTGACTCGGGCTAACGCGGCCTGGACGTCGTCGGGAATAGCGGGTCTTCCTTGCTGTGGTGGCAGAACTGAAGTTGACTGAGGTGCAGTCAGAAATCTCTCAGATTTTGCCTGAATTGGAGTTTTTGACTAACTTCAATGTGGCGAAATCCAAGTTCGACTGCATTTTCTTGGTCAGCACTAAACTGTGTGAGATCTCTGTCAAGTTGAAATGTCTCCATGCTTTTCGTGCGTTTTCTTCATGTGGGAGGTGTATTTTTTTAATTAAAAAACCCGAAATTTAAAATACACAGACATAGTAATATTTAACTGCTTTTCGTTGGCCTTAACAATCTCGCTGCTGGCAGGATGCTCGCACCTTCTCCAGAGCCTCGAGGCAATTATCAAAATATATCATTTTGATATTTGACTGGACTCTTTTCTTTCCAGTCAGCAAGAGCCCAAAATGCGTCTGCTCATTGGAGCTCACCCAAATTATCCTAAAACCTTAAATTCCTTCTCATCTTATGAAGAAAGCATATTTTGTCTGATTAGATTTGCCACTCGCTGTCCTTTTTCGACTCTTTTTTGTGACCTTGTACCAGAAAATAAGTGCGGGGTATGACTTCTAGGGGTTTGGGGTAGGGTAGGGGGGGGGGAATCTCTCAATGGTGCCGACGTCGCCTTATCAGTCTTTCCGCAGCCGCGCGACCAAGATTTTTCTCTCTCTGTGCTCTACGGGGTGGCTCAGAAGCTTAACTGGCTGTACAGTCACACATTATTGAGGTTCTGTCTCTGTGCCCTACCGGGTGGCTCAGAAACTCAACTAACTGTGCAGCGACAGATTATTGGGGGACTTCCCTTGGACTAGAAGAAGACGTAGAAGAAGAAGTTCGCACCAGTTGTCAGAGCAGAAGAGTCAGAAAAAAAGCCAAGCCTTCGGTCCATTCCACGATAAGGCCGGAAAAAAAACCCGACGCACGCAGGTTTGGGCATGTTAATCTGACGTATATTGAGTTAAAAACAACTGCTGCTAAGTGTGGAGCTCCGCTGCTCTGCCGTATGAGTCATCAATGACCGCCAACGCGTGTCCGGCGTTCTTTTTGGCTCACGCTGTCGCGTATACGCGTCTCAGTGACACGCAGGCTCGTACCACAATTTCCCAATTTTTCTCAGTCTGGCAGCTTCCGACTTTTTTATTGCCCTTCACCGTCTCTCCCACTTTTTTTTCCCAATGCACGCAGAGAATCTGACTGACCAAAAACTTTTGCCCAACTACAGTAATAGAATAACCTTCAACGTCGGTCAAAGTCACGCTAAAAAGTCTCTGGTGCTTCTCTCTCTCTTCAGAAGTGGCGATGGAACAATCAGACTTAAAAGCTGCCACATTTTCTGGCACACCTTGTAAGCTGAAGGAGCGTTTAGACTTTGAACACAACACTCCATTTGGAGCGCCTCTCATCACTCACAAGTGGGGGATGGGGACGGCCATATATAGGCCTTTTTTCTCTCTCCAAAGGCCTCTCTCTCCGTGTGAGTGTGTTGGACGTCAGAGATCCCATTCGGCTAGGGTAACCGCGCCCTAAATCTCAGATGAAGCCATTTCTTTCCGTCCATTGGAGAGTGGGAATGAAATTATTGGCCATTTCTATGCATGCTTCTCCCCCTGTTAGAGCCAATTCTGACTATGGCACAGATTGAGCCCTCGAGGACCTGACCTCTCTCTCTCTCCCATCGACATCTGCGATCGAGGCTTTTTACGCAGTAAAAGCAGCTTTGACCGTTCCCACTCTCATATTTCTCTTTGTTTCTTTTTTTCGGCCCTCAGACTTTCATTTTCATCTTTGCTGGCCAAAGGTTTGACTCTTGGTTGCAGGATGCTTTTCTTCGTTACACTGAAGCTACATCTTTGCCTCACGCAAGTGAATGAGGTGTGTTTGTTGCGCTCTGGCGTAGGGCGCGTTTGCCCTGACAAAATTGAACGACTTAGTTTCTGAGTACTTACACGCACGTGATGTCTGCGCACGTTCGGAGATGCGCAGGCAATCTGAGACAAAAGTATAACCCGGCAGAGGTTGTCCCGGGCCGGGCCAGCCTTCACGCGGAGGCCGCTGTCGAGGCTGAGGGTGGCCGCATTAAATGAAACTGATCTCTTATGAAACTCTCTTATGCCAATTTCATGCCACAACAACGTCAGGATGGTCAAACCAGCCGTTGTCGAGATGGACAAGTTTCACTCTCGTGTCAAATATCTGTACGAGCGCACATTAATGCAAGCATATATTACTCACTCATACATGTTTGTACGGATCAATGCGTGTCTATGAACGTGCGTACTTGCGTACGTACATACAAACGCACATTCACGTTAGATCGAAAGTGTCACTTTTGTTTTGTTATGTTTAGCGGGGACTTTCTTATGGGGGACCCGAACTTTCGACTGGATTGAGCTGCAGAAGGGGTACAACCCTCTTTGGAATGCTGAGAATCTCCCCTGGCACCAAACTGACTTCTGCTTCAAGACTACTCATTCTTTCCCAACGCAGTCGAACTTTAACATTGTAACCTCTGCTATGGAAAGTAACTTTGCATCCATATTCTGAAAAAATGAGTAAACGTACAACTTAGTTTATATTCAGGAAAGACTCTCAGCTTTCCATAGAGGGGTTAACCACTTCCGTAGCGCAATCCAGTCTCGAGTTATGGCCTAAAAAAAAGAAGTGCGCGCTATAGACGCTAAATACGGTATGGCATAAAACTTTGTCTTAAAAAATGGCGCATAGTAAATGGCCTTTTCAAAAATTTCCTTTAGTGAAATCGTAATGTTTGGCCAAAGACCAAAACCCCCGGCGGCCCCTATGTCATTTCTGAAAAAGTACTTTTTCCGAATAGTCTAATTCACATTCACTCCCTCAAGCATGAGTATAAAAGCACATCCATGCACACACACTAAGCGCTCACACATGTGTGACGCTTTTGCCAAGACAAGCAAAAAGTCCTCCGGTGTAACCGGGGCCAAACTCGCGCTCGCACGCGCGCGTGCACGCACTGACCGGACCTGCAGTGGAGAGCCTGAACATTTGGCGAAAACGGTGATTCCAATGCAAATATCAAGAAGGTTGGAAGGAGAGACCAAATTGACCGTTTTCACACTTGATTCTTTTTTTTGCCTTCTCCCATTTCCCATTTCTTCCCCACCCACTTTGTCCCCCCCCTTTTTTTTGGGGGGGGGGGCTTCGGCCAGGGCTGGACCCTCCAGGTCTGCAGATTATGAAGGAGATTTTATTGCTTTCCAGCTCTTTTTTTTGTTTCTCGAAATTGAGTCTGCTTCAGGGAAAGAAATGGTCTCCAGTGATCTAAGTGCCATTCCCGAGCTTGCGAAGTTGTGACTTCCACGCCAACGTTTGCGCATATTTCAGCTCCCCTCGCCTAAAATGTCAAGCTTTAACGCATAAAGATCCTAAATAATAGGACTTCGGCTTTATTCAATATGTTCATCTTCCCTAAGCCTTTCTAGGATAAGGGTTAAGCTCGAGCTGGCCACATTAGTTCTCTCTCTCTCTCTCTCTCTCTCTCTCTCTGAGATTAATCGTTAATCGAACGTCCATGCTTTATTTATTGTTGCACCTTAACCTTTGGACTGTGTTATTGAGGCCACAAAGTGTCAATTTCGACAACAGCACCATTGACTGAACAACTTTGTTGTCGCAAAGTTGCTCTACAGGGGGCGAATCGAGATGCACAGAGCTGTTGAAGGTCTACGTAACGTTCGTTACCTATTGACCTAAGACTGCTGCTGACATCATGGTCTAATAAAGTAGATTCTGCATCTTGATCGGTAGGAATCTTTAAGCATTGTAGATTGGGTAATCAATGAAACATGTGTTAAATCACAAACGCAATTACTTCCCTACAAGTTCATCTGCGGTCATTACAGTTATAATTGGTCTCATAGAAAATGCAGCTGAGCACTAGTACTTGAATATGGATTTGTACTTAAACGCAAGAGGATCTCTAGTTATCAGGATGGGACGCTTTCTACGATGATTTTCTCCCTAAACAATACGAATCGTAGTAGTATTTAGCATTGACGGAATCGAGGATTAATTTCACCAGTGCCAAAGTCATCCTGGTGTCGAATAATCCCACTCTGCATTATTCAGCTAACGTTTTCAGTAATTTAGAATGTCAGAAAATGCCACGAGAGGGCTGAATAGATTGGACTGTGTTGCTGAACAGAAACACGAAAAGTGTCGTCCTGTTGGAGTGGCAACCCTGAATTTTTGGAAAATCGAACAGACTTCCACGGTAGCATTAACATTTATGATGCAATCGTCTCCCCCTTCGACCCAAAATTTTAGGTAGCATCAATCCTGTTCGTGTCCAGCCTGTGTATGTGCAGCTTGAGCATCTTCCTGCTCATGAAGAAGGGACCGGATAGGTGAAAGTAGTGTGAATCTTTTCCAAGGTGCTCTGCGTCATCTAGGGGAGGGGGGGGGGGGGGGGGGGGGGGGGGGGGGGGGGGGGGGGGGGGGGGGGGGCCGGGCCGCCGAACCGGCGCAGGCCGACGGACCGAGGCAGGGAGAAAGATAAAGAACAGGGAGG
>JAAUXU010042262.1_pt1 | contig 13333 bp, 7 predicted proteins | sample 7278151 | NCBI WGS metagenome assembly JAAUXU01 (sample SAMN14350113, study PRJNA611818) | marine sediment metagenome | isolation source: surface marine sediment (1.8m) | place: French Polynesia: Moorea | collected 2018-08 | reverse complement strand
CTGGAGCAAAGAGCCCGCGTCAGGACAACGTAGCAATCATAACTTCTAAAGTTGAGAATCTTTGGGCAACCGTAGCGGCAAAAGCGTGAAATCAAAGTTTTCAGAATGACAAAAAAAGGAAAAAAAACTGAATGGAAAGATTCTTTGTAAGAAACTGAGCATGGAATGTGAAACATACTTTGATCATAACAGGGACATGTAAAAAATGAATGGGTCGAACACAATGGGTAAAAAAAAGTCCCCCTCTAAATGACGTGAATCAGATCCTGAAGGAGATCTTGTGGTAGTTGGCACTGTGCTGTCTCTTTGGGTTGCTCAGTGTTGATGCATTGATGCCCACTTCCCTAAACCTGGGGATTCAGACTCTCATAAGGGAACATCACCCTCATCTTATAAGGGTGATGTTCTGTTGATGGAGGTAGTGCTTCATTGATCTAGCTGTGTGACAGGAAGCATAATCTTGCATTAAGGTAGAGTCATGGCCACAGATTTAAGGTCGCTCTCCAGTGAGGCTAACATGGTTGAGAAGTACTTCGTATCCAATATTGCATTCATACACTCAAAGATGAAGTTCAAGTCCATCTTGCCAGTCGCTCCAACTGCTCCCCGGACAAGGCAGCTTCTACCCCCAAATGCTCACTGGAAGCAAGATTTCAGGGAGTGAAGGAGATTGTGGTCTGCTCAGTGATAGTGAAAGGTGTCCAACTTGAATTTCTTGTCATTGCGGAAGAGACTTCCAGGTGTGATCCCAAGTCTGATGCTGGTGGGCAAACGGGAGCCGAGCAGAAGAAGGGCTAGTCATTGATGGCGCTTCTTGTGTAGGAGACTGGTTCTTCGAACGAGAGGTTCTTCAATGTGTGCCAAAATTTCTGGCATCCTGGATGTGGCTGGCAGCGACGCCAGAGTTTTGTTCTTGTCACCAGGTGGCAGGTTCGTTGGCCGGCCTATTGACAGTCAAGTCCTGTACCTAGGGTGGGGTCCGGAGGATATTCCTTGAAGACAATCCTCCATCTAGGCTTGACTCTGCTTTGAAAGAGACCTTGGTGGTGGAGTTATACAATCCATTCCTGCTCATGCTTGGTCAGTGGTGACGGACAGCCCATTACTTATGCATTGTGATGCAGTGGGTCACTCAACGTTGTGGATGATTGAAGAGCAACAGTGCAAGTGGTGGGTGTGTCTATCTTTCTTTGCAGTGGACAGCACATAAATGGAGGTATCATAGTGATATGCCCACAAGTCAAGTGCAAAGTGTATTGCACTGCACAGCAACCATTGTTGTGCTGCTGCCTCTTTCCAGGGCGAAAGATTCATTACTAATTGCCCCCCCCCCTTCTGCTGCTCCGAAGTTGGGCAATTCCTAAGAGACTGTTAAAGATAAGAGTATCAGTTAAACTGGAGTTATCACGCAAGACCAAAAAAGAAAGGACCAAAAAGCCACAATAAATTCTTTCTAATCCAATCTTGCTCCATCTGGAGCTTCAATTTTTCGACCCTGCCCAGAAACCACTCCATCCGGATGGCTAGGGTTGCCACAGAATTTCGTACATGTTGTTCAAACTGTACCATTTCACAAGGAAACTAGACGTTTTGTGCAGTCAAAGTCTTACATTTGGTAGTCGAAAAGTTCAAGTCTTTCTACCTTGTGTCCTAAACATTGAATGAATTTTTAAATTTTAGTCTCATTATTCATGGGATCGTACTGTACACATTACCGAGGCTAAATTTTCCTCCCCTGTAGTAGCAGGTGAGTTTCTATTTTGCAAATCGATGTATGCGGATACAGGGTGGTCCAGTACAAGTGCTGAAGGCTTAGCGAAGCAGCAATCACTGAACCGACTGGGCTGATATCTTTCAGATTGGTTCTCATTCAAATGAAGTCTGTGGCTGAGCTCACTTCAACTGAAGTGATCTTCTCGGCTCCAGACGAAAGGGTTGAAATCTTTTGGCACCACGCATAACTTCGCATTGAGGGTGTAATGGCCACTTTGACCGAATTATTCAGAGATGGACCCGCTTGCATGAAACACGCTACCGAGTAGCGGCCTTGATTTGTACCGTCGGTTCAGCCACTAGTTAAAAATTCACTAGTCTCTAGCACTTGACCGGGACCACCCTGTGGTTCCACATGCGTAGCAGTGTGAGCCAGGCAACGTACAGGAGAACCTCGACTTGGTCAACTCGGTTGTTGGCCTCCAAAGGGGTGGAGGATTGTTGATGACGGGGAGAGGAAGTGCTTCCAATGCCACAAAGAAGTCCCAAGTGATAATGTAACTCCAAACTAACCGAATAATGAGTTTGATTAGTAATGAGTGTCAATGCAAGATGCCCAAGCACGAGAGATGCCAGAGGTACCCGAGCAAGAACTCTCAGCAGTGCTGACACTTCTGGCCCAATTTCTGACGCTTAAAGCACTTGATGCACCGTCAACTACTGAAGTCCCCAAATCAGCTGAGCCCATCTTAGATTAGCTGGTTAATCCCACTGCAGCCTTTTCTGCAGAAAAATTCAAAAAATGTAACCGCCGAAGCATCTAAAACGGGAGAAAGGCTCTGAAAGGTCTCGGCAAAAAAGTTGACAAAGTTGAGGTCCCACAAAGCCCGAAAGTTGGCTATGGGGATAGACTTTATGTAGTAAAAAATCGGTAAGCAGTGAAAAGTTGATAAAGTAAAGGTTTGTTGACTATTCAAGGGGGGCGACGAGGTCGAGCTTCTACTGTACATTTGCACTCTGACTGGCTGTAGGTGTACGTACATTGGTCCAAATATGGTGCGCCACCTCTACCACACATGCATACTCAAGTGATGGTGGAGTCTGATGGCGTTGAACAGAATTATAAGTAGTTATCCGTATAGCCAGGGCAAAAACACCCAGAAAGCGAAAGCTGCAGACAGTGGACTCAGGAGAAAACAAAGAATTGTACGAGAAAGTTCTGCACCATTTCGCATAGATGACTTGGTATCACCAGGGCATATTCCATGATTTAACGATATTAGCAAAAAACCTCTCACAGTCCAAGTTTTTTCCCCCCTTCGGTTCGAGATGAAACGACTCAGCATTCTCGATAAGACAACTTTGCTGTTTCTCCTGCAGTTTGATGCTTCTCAGCTGAGCATGTGAAGCTGATAGGGGAGGAAAAAAAAAGACCCTGGAAAGTACGTTTGTCCGCCCCCAAATTCCGTCCCAACACGAGTGAATCAAGTACTCTTAAGGATGGGTTTAGGAAAGCATTCAGGCCGAAAGTCGTCCTTTCACCGGGAAGGACGGCTTAGCTTTCAGGGTCGATCATTAACAGCCTCCTCCCGAGGTGGGGGGAATCGGTCACGCCCCCGAAATGATTTCGAACCCGCCCCACCTCCCCTCCCCGCCTCCCCGCCGGCTGCCAGGTGCCGCCGGCTTTATGAGGCAATAAAGCCGCCGTCTTCAGAATTGCGCCATCTTTCTTCACCTGGGGGAAGCTGCGCGAAGAGAGCGAGACTGACTTTATCATTGAGGAAGCAGCGGCCGATAGCAAAGAAGGAGGGGAGGATGAGGCGACCTCTTAGGATGAAATAAACGAAGCACATTAGAGAGGGGAAATCACCAGACCAGGTTCTGAATGGGACACGGAACATTTATTTCAGAGAAGAAAATCTCTCTCTTTTCTCTCAACCAACGGGCTTGTTTGCGTGCTCGGCTTTTCATCACCGGGCCAAGAAATGGGAGGGAAAAGAAAGGGGAAATCACTCTTTTTCTTCATGTTTTCCTCCTTCTCCGCGTCGGTGGCGGCGGCGGCGGCGGCCTCCTCCTCCTCCTCCTTCTCCTCCTCCTCCTCCTCCCCCTCCGCACACAGTTTCAAGGTCAATACCCTCGAGAGCATCAGAGCTTTACACTCGGCATGTTCGGTGCTGGGTCTAGAAAGCTATCTGGAAGCGGTTGCGTTACATACTTTCGCAGAAAAGCTTTCCCTGCTTCCTGGTTCAGCTTGCACATTTGGTCGAAAGGTGCCAAAACGATAAGGGGCCTACTTTGTGCTCACCCCTCATGTACTGCGTGACGCTGAACTGCGTCAACACGCGCTGCGCCAGCGCGGCTCAGACCTTCAACACCGATGGCGCGGCCTCGCTGTCGTGCCACGCAGTTGGGCCAACATTCAAATGGATGAAGCAACGAGCTCTTCTGATTGGTCAAGGGTGCGAGCGAGAGAGACAGCGGAGTCGCCAAGCAGTCCGAGTTCATCTTCGTGGCGTGGAATGTGTCAGTCAAACCCTTCAGCAGCACACACTAGAAGTCACCCGCAAGGGGGCGGGGGGGGGGGGCCTCCGGGTCCACTTGACATACACACCAGCCAAAGATCACTCAACGTTCATGAACTGTCACTCGCCTCCACAGTGAGCATCGTCATAGTCTCTTACACCAGGTGTGTGTCTGGCGTCCTCAACACCTACTCGTACGACGACTTCCACTCCCACTGGGACGTGGTCTCGAGAGAACAAATAGCCCTTCTGCTAATGCATCCAAGTACTTCTTCGGTCTGAGCTCCAACTACATCTTTGTTGGAAGGCTAAGAGTGTGAGGAATTTAAACTTAAAAAAAAAAAAAAAAAAAAAAAAACGCTGCCGAGGCTTCGAAGGACGATAAAGTCAGTGGCGATGACAGATACGCCAAAAAGTTCTGCCGGACGAGCAAAAAACCCGGGGTCTTATTCGCTTAAGCGGCTGAAGCGGCTGAAGCGGCGGTTTTTGCGCACCCTAGCGGAGAGGAAGGGATAAGGGGAGAGGCGTTGGCCATATTTTCGCGAAAAAGATTGTCTGAAAGCGTTCTGTGTTTAGCTTACATTATATTCCTACTCCTAATGCTATCCTTCGTATCCCAACATAAGCGTCGTCATTTTTGCATTTCAACTTTTGAGCCACTTTCCTGCCCCTGTCGACGACGAGGGAGGAAACTTTCAGCTAGAAAGAGAAAAATAAGTGAAAAATGCAGGCGAGAAAGCTTTTGGTGCTTTCTACAGCAGTAAAGTAGTAGGATCTTTTTTTATCCCGCGAAGCCAAATCACCCGTAATTGTCGTCGATCCGCAAGCAACGAGTTTCGCAACGTCTCAAGGGTTGACGACGCGACCGTGGTTGACACGGCCTGGGTCGACGCCACTGCTGCCCTGCCCGCTTCTGTGATCGATGGCTTTGCCCAGCGCCTCAGGAACAAGCAACCCGATGAAGGGGGGGGGGGGGATCAACCCTGACCAGGGACGAGAGCCAAGCAGGAGAAATATATGTGTTCTAGCCTAAGCCGACTTTGCTCTGGGAGAATTCTATAAAGTGCTGTGTCTGTCCTATGGACAAAGTGAAGACTGTCGAAGTCTCACAGACACAGTAAATAAGGATGTTACGTCAACAATACAAGTTTGATGTGGACCTGCTTAGTTACTTTCCAGATGCAAAACTGCGAAGAAAGGGTGTTTAGCCTTTGCTTCCCAATCTGAGCACCTTGCTATATGAACTGAACTTATGAAGTAACACTTTAAGGAAAGAGACGAGGGTCAATTTTTTCCCCCAAACCTATTCAACTTCATCTCCACCACTGGGTACTCTGAAACAAACCTCATAAGCATTCAGCCAAATTCCAAAGTTGGCGTTTTTTGGTCTCGCCCAATGCAAATGTAAATATATTAACACCGCGTGCGCACGAAATCATTGCGCATGTTCTTCGGGTCATTTTAGCATACTCCTTCATGCTGCATTGGCTCAGACACAAATTCCCAAGCTTGAGTCTAGACTAAGCTTGAATTTGCAGCACGCAATGGCCTTTTAGTGTCAGTGTAATAAACATAGTTAGGGCGCGCGCATGCGCACATGTGTAGAGAGAATGGGATGGTCAATGTCTTTCGTTATTTCTATCATCATTTCTATCGTTACCGTGTAGTTCAAGTTCCATGTTCTTTGCTTCGTGTTGAGCTTTTGCTCTATCTTATGTACATGTACCAGTTGTGACCCTAGTGTGATAAGAATTTCTGGCTGGATCGTTCTGGTGAACCAGCTGGATTGGGCTTGCATGTACTCTGGTTGAGTACCTTTCGGATAGTACTTAAGTCAAAGAACGCCTCACCCTAGTCACTTGTGCACCAACTCTTGAAACGGCAGCAACTCCTTCACCTACACCTCATCCCACCTTGGACAACCTCTTCAGGACTCACCGGGAGGACAGATTCCCCTGAAAGCTGGATACGACGTTGCAATGTGTACCAAGAGACCTTACGAGATGACCCGAGGCAGTGATCTTTACCATGTGACCATTCTATGACCAGAATATGGTTAACTCTGCTCAGAGCAAGGTGACGGGGCAGGCACACTGAATGGCATGAGTAATTGCAATTTAGAGCTCAATTTAAAGGTTCACCAGATCGTCCAGTCCAGCATTGCTGTATGTTGATTCTATATTTAAGTTCTCTCTCTCACCCTCATTTTCTCTCCAGAATTAAACCCGGTATCACGTATTCTATCAAAATTTGGTGTTCTCTCTCTCTCTCTAGTTTTAAGCTTAATATCAACGCTGATATGATAATGTAGAGTGCTGACTCTACACACTCAACTTGAGTCCAGTGGCACGTAACCTAATTCTACGAAAGTGTACTTAGCTCGCGATAGAGCGTTTTGTCGTGGTCACTTTTGTAACTCCTTTGTGTAAGGACAAAGTTAAAGCAAGATGCTGGAGCTCTGAAGGTAGGAAGCTGTCACATTCATTTTTGTACATTTTATAGCGTTATGAGATTTCTAGTGCAGTTTTTTCTCACTAAAGTCATGTTAACATCCATGAAAACCAACCCCAAATAGCTGGGTTTTTATCTCAAAAAAATGTGAGTAAAATAAACATCTTGCTCTCTGCGCATCCCTTCACAAACAATCAGTGTATTTCAACGGCTGCCTGATGAATGACAGCATCCTGAAGATTGGCGACGCGAGCGCGAGCACTGCCCTTGTACGAGGCCGCGGACAATCCTGTGTTCGTCATAGAGAGCTCCAATTTGGTGCATCACTCGAGAGGTAGTTCAAGGTCCATTGATATTTACTGATCCCAGGTTTAACTTTGGCCAGAACACCGCTGCTGGCACTTTCTGGGAGGCAAAAAATATGCACAAGGACTTCTTGCGCACCCGGTGTAAGCATCAGTCGTGTACGTCCTGTTTGTCAAAGAAGCACCTGACACACGACTTGGGATTTTGCAGTGTGAGCGGCTCAGGCGGCCCGGCGGAAGGGTGGCGGTGGTGCCGGAGGAACGTCGAGCCCCGACAACATCCAGAGCCAATGGCGAATCATGCAGATTCTTCGCAAGCATGACGTAAATATTAAAAAAGCAAGATTGAACTAAGCCAAACAGATTTTAGAAGTAGCTGGATTCGAAGTACATAATCAATATACAGAGCGTGCACACACTCTAACCACTGAGCCTGGTTCCACGGCCCCAAAACGTAGAGAGGCGGTTCCGTAGCGTGCGGTAAAGTACTTGAGGTCACCTTATCCGTTTACTGACAGTTCTAATGTACTGACCGCGGGCGGGCAAGAAGCATTTTCTGAAAGAAATGTGCATATACCACAAAAATCAGAGAGTACAAGTTTTGATGCCAAATTGTGGCTATACGTTCGTCTTTTTTTCTAGTGCGGAGGAAAAATGTTTGGGGACCACACCAGCTGTTATGGCTGATCAAACTGGGAAATAAGTAGATATAGAAAGTAGGCAGGAAATATAGAGACAGTGAGCACAACAGTAATAAAAAAAAACATCCACGGTAATACAGTGGGAGGGAGCGTACGAGCAAGAGGAGCAGCCCAGGCAGGCCCTACCGGCCATGCTCAGCCCACTCGCTGCCTGGATGAACATTTCTCATTCTGCTCCATAACTTGAGAAATGTCATGAATTTTGCGTTTAATAAAAAAATGTCTGGTCGTAAAGTCAATTATTTTTTCCTCATTTCAGCCGAGGTCTTGACCTATTCTCGGCCGCACATATATTGTCCTCAGGCTGCCGCCAAGGGACAATTTAGGTAAGTCGTCGGACAGGTAAAATCACCTCAGTCAAAATGAGGATAATATATAGCGCTACAATATGGCCCGGCAATGTAGCGTCATTTAGCCGATTTGTACCCGAAGACATCCGACCCCGCACTGCACAAAATGCAGGGCAGATGTGACGTCAAACTACAAATGTCCATTTGGGCAAAGCCTCAAAGACTCCCACTTCTGTGTTTGATTTCCACGCTCGAGAGCCATGACGACCTCAGGGCCAGGGTCGAGTGGGGGGTGGGGGTGGGGGGAGGTTCCGGGTGGTGGCCCAAGAGCATATGGCGCTGCCTGTCCAGACGGACGCAGATACTTATGGCACTAGGACTTTCCCCACGATTGTCACATTTAACCGCTCGCTCTAGCTGCTTTTTCGGCACTTGACGCACGTTTCTGGCACTTTACCACACGCTCTAGTTGTCCTTTTGGCACTTCTCGTCCGTTTCTGGCACTTTACCACACACCCCAGTTGCCTTTTTGGCACTTCTCGCGCGCTTTTGGCACTTTACCACACACACCACAGTGGCTGCTGGCGTGCTGCAAAGCGCTACTTGCCCACCAGATCCGACTGAACAACGCTGGCGAGTGAATCCAAAATGCCACGTTGATGCGACAATAACAGAACAGTGCGCTTGTACTGTGTGGGTGGCGCACGCCTTTGGTGATGCTCCGATTGCACACGATATTAAACAGTCCTTCGTTTCACTCCAGTACTTACGGCTTGATCTTGTCTGGTGGAGAGATTTTTCCCCCTCTCCTTCCCGTCAAGGTGGCGGTGGGGGAAAAAGGAAACCAAGCTTGACAGTGACAGAATGACACATCAGCCTCGGCGTCACCCAAAAATGACTTGCAACACCTTAAACGAAGGTGTTTCTTCTTCTTGCACTCCTGTCATCCCCATTTTTTTTCAAGCCCACCTCTTGGCAGCTGCGCTCACGACGACGTCCCGTAATAATGCGATGTCGCCCTCTCAAAGTAGGCCTATCAAATGAGAGACTTGGGCCTGTCACACTCCTTATGTGCCCTCAGGGCAGCACTGACGCCCTCCCCCCCCCCCCTCCCGGAAGAAAATGCTGACGCCGGATTTTCCATTGATGTTCTGCGAAAATCGAACCGAACCTGACACATCTTGACGGCGCTCGGCTCCTCCTCCTCCGAGGAGAAAGCTGAGATATCGTTGATAAATGACGCGACATTGAGAAAATCATTCAGAGCAAAGCAAGCACCTCCGAGCATATTCATATCGCGCATGCAGTGAGCCCCACGTACGTGCTTGCGTCGGGGAGAGATTTATGCACCACTCCCTGAAGGAGCGCGCATTGCGCACAGACGCACACAAACAAACAAACGCCGCTCCAAATCTGGTGCCATCTTCAGCTAGGGACGTCGTTCATGTGTGAAATCTACCTCGCTGAGCTGCTGAGAAGTGAAATCGATTGGCACGCTGAGGAAAACTCCGGACGAGCAAGATCCACAGTGACACTTGAGCATTTTTAATCAACAAAAGCTCGAGGACTCGAGTCAAGTGGGAGGAAAGACCTCAGTACTCGAGTGGCTACTTCGAGGACAGAAATACAGTTTTGCCCCTCTGCAAAAGGGTCCTCGACTAATTCGAGGGCCCATTTATTGTGCCAAATATAAATAATTGCTCTATTCCTGTTGGTGGCAGTGAAATTTGACTTGACACAAGTAAAAGTGGACTCGCTGTTTTTGCACCTAACAATTGATATATCCATATTGACTGCAAGCTTCAAATCCTGTCTCCCTCTCTTTCGTCAGCGGTGGAGATGCATAAAACCCGGTGTGACCAGATGAATTCGAACAAAAACCTAAGGCATGAAACTGTTTCACTGACTCACGCAAGTTTCCCTGCTCACAGCACAGCAACCGTTGGCAATGGACGAACGCAAACAAATCCATCTTGCTGAACAAGACATTTGGTCAGAGGTCAACCTACTAAATCTAGTCTAATTCTGAGGGCCCTTGACACTCTTCTCTATTGTCTATGAGGGCCTATCTACATCGCTTCACTCTGTGCTCTAGAAAGTCTACGGCTCTAATCTACATTCTATAAGGCCTCTTAGAGTCTAGAGTAGAGCGTTGTAGACCCTTGTAGAGTGTAGAGCAGAGCATCATTAGCCGTCATGGACTGTAGACAAGAGTATTATAGGCCCTCGTAGACTGTAGAGTGGTGTGGGCCCTTGAAAAATGTGGAGAGGAGTGTTATGCTATGCTGTGGAAGTGCAGTGGGTCCTTGGAATTAGATTAGATTTAGTAGATCAACCTCTCACCAGATGTACAAGGGGACGGGAAATATTAGTTTGGCACTGAAAGTGACCAAGACGTGCTGTAGGTGGAGGGTGTGGAGAGCTCAAAACAGGTTGTGGAAAAACCCTAAAAACCGATACTTTTCGGCCGAAGCAAGGCCGAAAATGTATATGAAAATTTCAACAGCTTTGCTTGCCAAAAAGTAGGTGAAAACGGTCAAAAGCTGCCTCTTTTGGCGGGGGCTCCACTCCAACCTGCCCCACCAAAAGAGCTCCGGCATCACCAGGAATGCACCACAGGTGGAACTTCTTGCTGGAGCTTCTGCAGGAGACTCTCCTGCGCCCGATGCATGGTCAAAGTCAACCCCACGGCGCTTCATATCCGAGACCGGCATGGTTTGTTCTGACGTGAAATTATTGTCGCCAAGGGCTGTATCTCGTCCCTGCTCTTCTTGCTGACCAAGACAACTTAACCCAAGTTCTCACGACCCCTTTGTTACCTAGGCTTGCTTTGCATGTGGTAGGACAATGCCCAAGAATTCTAGCAAAGCATATTTTAAGCTCTTCAAACCCTCTTCTTTCTGGATCCCTTGGCCTTTTTATAGACTATTTTCAGTGCCGAAGTAATATTTAACGCCAAGTTTTGACGGACCTGCCTGGCTGTGGTATTGTAAGAGAAAAAAGGCTTCCCTTCGTTTGGAAAGTCGGTGCTTGCCCGTGATGCTCCCATCTGTCTGACTTTTGATGCAAATTTGGTAAACTTGTATTAGGCTAGGTGACATTTTGGGAATTTGGCTAAACGCATCTTAGGTTTGCCATCCCGGGCCCATATTGTTGGAGCAATACCTGTCAATAACTCATTTCGAAATTGTAGTGTTTCACGTGATGTCAGATTCTGTTGGCTATATAACGAGGACAATAGGAGGCCGAGGACCACATAAGGCCAAGGACAATGTAAGGCCGAAGACAATATGGGGCCGAGGACAATGTACGACAATACATGTCAAATGACGGGGATCAACACGAGGAAAATTAATCCCACATACAGCGATTAAATTTGTAATTTGACGCCAGATTTTTTTCAACAGTCAGTCAGCTGTAGCAGGAAGGAGCACTGTGCAGAGCAGTGCACAAAACTGAGAAGTGGTCAAAATAAAGTGCATTTCCCAGTTTCGGAGAACATAATGTGGTTTCATATTATTGTGGTAGTCGGAGACCAGCAGATAAGACACCACATTCTGAACTCAGAACTGTATATTTCCTCCCTGTAAAGTAGCACTTCATTGACCTCAGGTAGGCTTGATGGCGCTGGCGTAGATTTGAGTCTCTGAGTTGAATCCAAGGGAATAGCTTCCCTCATTATATCCCTAGCACCGTATTTGCTTGATTATAAACCCCGTCTTGAATAGTAACCCCCCCCCCCCCAGGCCACACTAATGACGTATAACCCCCCCCCCCCCATCCATGACTAGAAGCCTCCTGTGAGGAAGCATGGCCTCGTTGGTCTCACCAGTACTCACCAGTACTCTCGCAGTTTGACACGCGGGACTTCGCTTTCTCTGATCACACCACTCGCTCCGATAACCCTGCCACCCATTCCACCATCACTCACTGATAATGTAAGTGACGGTAATCGCACAGAGGAATGCAGAAAAATTAGGCGAGCTTTTCCTCTACAGCTAGAACTTGTAGCTGTGGAATTTTCAAGGATCCACTTCATTCATCGTGCGACGCAGAAATTTAGCACAGACAGACACTCAATCAGACAATGGAAAATGCAAGAGGAAGAACTGAAGAACAGGAAAAGTGATGGATCCAAGTACAAAAGGCTGCAAGGAGGGGGTCGACATGCATTCTCTGAGGAGTTGGGGGTTCGTTTGAAGAGCTAGTATGACAACGACTTTACTATGAAGGAGATTTGCTGTTTCAAAAACCCCCCTCTTCGTCCAGCCAAGGTTAGTTACAGTCATCTACTCTCAGAAGGAAAATTGAAGCCAGAGTTCAACGTCAACGTCTGTGCGTGGCTTCAGAACTTCTCAGACGGAATTTATACTGTTATTCTACTGTTATTCAGTATCCCTCAGAAAATAAAAGTCGATCAATGTCTCTGTTTAAGCCCCCCTTACGTAGTAACCCCCTCTTGAAGAGACACCCTCCCCCCTCAAGGGCACATTGAAACCTATAAACCCTGGGGGGGTTATTCGAGCCAATATGGGAAACTGCCCGAGGGCCGTGAAGCCCATCAAAGGGCAATTAAGGTACTTTGCAGGGGGGATTTGTAGTTTTACTCAAGGGTTTTGTGAATACCACCCATTTACATAAACATTTGTCAAAGCACAAAACCCAACCCCTGCAAATCATAGTTGAAGCGAGCCACATCTAGCAAGCGCAGCTCAGCTCAGTTCAAAGAGTGGGCACCTCAGTGTAAATGACAGGAGTACTACATTGTGATTACATCAGCATCACGCTGTGTCATACTGATGACTCGACTCCTACCTTTGGAGACGAGTCCATCTGGTGCACCCAGCCAGCCCGGCCAGTCAGCCAAACAACGGGCAATGTAGTGCAAAGATTACTTTATTCTTCTAACTGGCACTCACCTGGCCTTCCTCTCATTCTCACTTTGTGTTCATTGCCATCTTCGCTCTTGGTCTGGGGATGTAAAGTTGGATGTGTTTTACTGGCACAAGAGTAAATAAGACAGGGCTGTATTCACGAAGTCAAGTGTTAAAATAACACGAGTAGGGTTGAGACTCCCTAGCTAGTTATATGAGAAGTGAGACATTCCATTTGCCAAAGCTTGTTTGAATTTTTCTTCTTTCTTTAACGTGCCAAACTTTGGTGCGCTTCAGCAATGAGCATGCAAAGCTTGGCTTGTCTACAACATGTCCTTAGTCGGGGGGGGGGGGGGGGGGTGTGTGCAACCCACCCCCCCGGGGTGGTGTTGTTAGCAGGGCCAAAAGTCCAATTGACAATGTAGCATTTATCCAAAATCAAACTTTAGCCAAATTAAAAATTTGTTGTACATGGTT
>JAAUXU010167444.1_pt1 | contig 13335 bp, 13 predicted proteins | sample 7278151 | NCBI WGS metagenome assembly JAAUXU01 (sample SAMN14350113, study PRJNA611818) | marine sediment metagenome | isolation source: surface marine sediment (1.8m) | place: French Polynesia: Moorea | collected 2018-08 | reverse complement strand
CCCCCCCCCCCCCCCCCCCCCATCTTCGTCGGTCGCCCATTCTAGGAGATGAGTCAGAGCTTTCCCTACCCATCCTTCCTTCCTCTTTTCCATCAGCATTCGATCCTCTGGCATTTCAGCCTAGTCGCTCAGGAGCAACGTTTGAAGCAGAGGCAATCGAGTGCAACCAATAAAGCGAGAACCTCGGGACCTTCGTTCAAAGCCGTAAGTTCGCTTCCGTCCCAGCGCACGTGTACAGCGCGCTTTCTGGCGAAGGTCTTGGAGACGCTCTTGGTGCGTCAATAGTATTTCGTTTTCATCTCCCACTTGACGACGGTCAAGTTCTTAAGTACCAAACGTGGAGCACGAGACACTGGACGTGGAGGGCCTTTGAGTTGTGACGCAACAGAACGTCAAGCTAAGAAAGATCCGGCCCAAGTTGGGAAGGGAATTTGGCAAATTGACAGGAAGCAACCGCGTTATCTTTGGGCTGGGACGTTCAGCAAAGTGACTTAATATGCAAGAATCACGAGTGTTTACTCGTGATGCACAAGCGAGCTGCTGCATGTGCACTCATAGCGTTAGAGCACAACAACAACAACAACAACAACAGCAGCAGCAACGACAACAACGCTTCCTCCTTCTCTCTGTTTCTTTCTCTCTCTCGGCAGCCACACATCGCTCATCATTACGTTGGGCCGTAATTACTGCCGTGACCTTGAGCGGCGCTCCAACAAAGCGTTCTCGACGAGAAGCAGCTTTGGGCACGACCAGCTTGACGTGACGCAAGTTGATAACGGGGCTCTCGTTGCGCCAGACTTTTCTTTTCTTTTTTGTCACATCCACTCCAGACTTCTTTTATAGTGTTTGCTCCTGGAAAAACACTTGTACAGGCCTGAAATTTGCATTTCCTACGAGTCCGAGAGCACAGTTGTCCCGGCTCTTCACCGCGTTGTCGAACAGCAGTCAGCACTGCTCCTGCTCGTGTGCTAGGAGTACTACATGGAGGGGTAAGGCAAGAAAAACAACAAGTGCACACAACTCCGCTGCTTCGTCTCTCATGGCTCTTATTACGCATGCATACTTAGCCTCCGACAGCATTTGAAGTGCTTCTCGTCACAAAAATGGGCTGCACGGTCGTGTGCGCCAAGCACAACGCGCACCGCTCTGCGGCGAGAGACGTCTGGAAAGTCTGAATCGCCGCTATTGCAGGCACTAACTGTACGAGACTCTCGTCTATGTTGCTGCTGCTGCTGTTGTTGCTGCGGCAACAGAACGGACGCGTGTAAGAGTGCGCATGTACACACTGGTGTTGCTCGCTCGCTCCTTGCATGAGAAGGAGGAGGCGCTGCTGGTCTCCTGCGCTTCAGTCGGTGTTCAATACATGCTCGGGAGCCCAAGAACGAGCAGTCGTGCTGATTTCTGCTGTAGACACACCATACTGGACCCAGTGCAGTAAATCGACAGCTTTCGTGTCATGTTTGAGGCCCTCCTGGCAATCACTTCGGCCTCCCTGCAAACGTGCTGCTCCTGCCCGACGTCCTTGCACTCACGCAAGTTCTCTGTTGCAGTCAAGTCCGCCGCCGCTGACCTCCCCGCCCTCCACTGACGGCTCTGACGAGCACCTGCTACTCCTTCGAGGAATCCTCGACGTGAATTCTGAGCGTAGCAATGCGAGCGGACATTCCGGCCAAGATGCCTCCCCCCAGCTCGCCCTTCTCCGCCGCCAAGTTCGACAAAGGCGAACTCCGGGAAAGGCTGGACCCCCTCGCCTACCAAGTCACACAGGAGGGAGGAACAGAGAGGTAACAATGGCCTTCTAGGGAGGGTCTTTACTGCAGGTAACAAGAAGAAGAAAAACTGAATCTTGGACTGTTCAGGCCCTTCTCCAACAAGTACTACAAGCACTACGAAGCTGGAACGTACTCGTGCGTGGTGTGCGGGGACAGCCTCTTCAGCTCAGAGACCAAATATGAATCTGGCTCCGGCTGGCCGTCCTTCTACGACCTCATCGACGCCAAGAAGGTCTCGACGAGGCCGGACACGTCTGGAGGTGGGGGGTAGCTTCTACAGCCTCACGCAGGCGCTGTTCTTATTTCTGCTTTTCTTCAGTGGGTGCAAATCTACTGCGGATCGTCGCAAATCCCCATCTCATTCGCACTGAGGTGCTCTGCAAGTGCGGGTCCCACTTGGGACACGTGTTCAAGGATGGTCCGCCACCAACTGGAAAGAGGTGAGCACAATTGAGAGTGATCAGGAATGCATGTACCGGATTTCTGCACTTACAAGCCGCGGATTGTATGAAACTTGTGACTTCTAGGTTCCATTAAAGGGCGGCTTCTATTTCACAATTGTGACTGTCACTTTTTTAGACACTGCTGCCGATACAAAATGCAAAAGTTAAAACAACACTGTACTAAATTGGCCAGGTTACATTATTTAATCAGTAAAAATAGCTTAATAGTACTTCAAAAAATTGTAATTAAATAGCTTTAATTCAAGGGCGGCTTGTATTAAAAGATAGGGGTCGAAAGGTGCGGCTATTATTTAAGGGCGGCTTCTATTTGCAGAAATACGGTATGTCCTTCATTTTCGACCGACTTATGCATGACATGTGCACCCTGTGCGTAGATACTGCATCAACTCTTCTTCACTGACGTTCGTTCCCGCCTTGGTGGAGGACGAGGACAAAGATGAGGACGAGGACTCTTCCGATGCCGCCGGCAGAAAAGACGATAAGAAAGAAGAGGTCCTGCGCTTCCCCGCCACCATCAACGGCTGCGGCGGCAACGGCATCTGCACCATCAAGTCCAAGCAGGTGGCGATAAGAAGAAGGGTCGAAGAGACTTCAGAGAGAAAGGAAGAGTCGGAGAAAGAGACCGCAGTCTGATAAAAAACGTCACCTCAGGCATCAACGGCTACTCCAAAGAATCAAGTCTTGAATGAATGTTCGCTTGCTTGGGAGTTGTGGTCTTATCCAGATCGAGTATGAATCTCTCTCAAGTGATCTGATCGGTGTCGTCAAACTGTGCCATTATTTATACTCAGACTAGTCGAGGGCTGCAATTGCATCCCCATTGTAGAATGCACCCGGTACCACCGCTGCTGCTACTGCTACCTATGCTGCTACTGCTATACTCATACAGTACACACGTGAGTACGTTCTCAGTAGCAAATTATTCCTTCTGTATGAACAACGTGTAAATATGCATATTAATACACTGAACAGGCGCAATTAACAGCTGCTAGTAGATCTAACCTTGCTCTGCCTCACGTGCTCTTGCTCGCCCTCCTGTTGGAGCACTTTTTGAGGCGGTGACTGTGTTCCAAGTGGCCGAAGTAGCCCTTGTCTGCCTTGAGAATCGTCTCCTCCACCAACAGGAGCTGCGTGTACAGCCGCCCGACAGAGATGCCGCTGTGAGCAGCAAAATATTCCAGGATCCAGCCAAACTCGTCTGGAAGGTTCCTAAGAATCTGCAAGAGACGTCAGATCGTCATCAGGGTTGCAATTATCGGGGCGACTGCAGTGGTCGTCATTCACAATGAAAGATTACCTCCTCTTGGACCCATGACCGTCGAAAGTGCCAGGGCATGACCATGTTGTAAGCGAACGGCTTCAACTGCCAGTAGGTCCTCTTTAGATTGACCGAGGCCTCCTCGGTGTTATGCATTTGATCCGAGTACGTCACCGAGTGGTCCTCCTGTTCAGCTGGGCTGTTCCTTCCGGAGATAAAGCCCAGACGGAATTCTGCCTCCAAGGCCACCTCCTCCGCACCCTCCTCTGCCACCTGCATGAAAGGCATCAGGTTGTGCATGGCTAACAGCTCGGCGACGAGCTCTTTCTCGAAAGCTCTCAACGACGTCACGCCATCGACAGCGAAGTCGTGCAGAGGACACAAACTGGCAGATAGGTAGAACGGGTCTTTTCCGTGGTCCTCATCACCATCGCGATGGTCATCATTGACGTCTAGTCTTGTCAATTCGCTCAGAAACTTCTTCTTCACTGCGGCCGCCTGTTTAGAGTCTCTGCGAGCTTTGCGCATGTTTACCTTCCTCAGGCAAATTTCATCGCTGTCATGTCTGGCCTCGGCTAAGGCAGCCTCATCAGACAGTTCGACCTCCGGACAGAGATGTCCAAACTTGCGGTGGAGGACGTGAGCGTGTCGGACAGCCAGTAAAAGCCTGGCCCTTGACAGACGAAGCCACTTCGCCACCAGGAACGCGCCTGGTCGCCTGTGTCTAGAGAGCGCCGACTCCGAAAGACCATCCATCACATAGAGGTGCTTCAGTGCCCATAGGATGAGCCCAAGTGCTCGCACATCGGCGCACACGAAGACGTCTAGGGCCTTGACCGGGGCGCTCATGGGGAATGTCTGATTCAGCTCGAGTAACTCTCGGCCACCCTCTGAGAGTGCGCGAAAGATGCACCGCTTCAACCTGGCCGGGAGGCTGAACTCCCTGAGGTAGCGCTTCAGCACATGCTTCAGAGTTCCGTGAGCGTTGAAGTTGACTTCGCCCAGGTTGAGGATGCAGGCGAGGGTGAAAAGTCTCTCTCTTAAGAAGTCGTGCGTCAGCTCCGTCAATGGTTCGAACCGCCTGATGTCATCTCTGCCGCGCAGCTGCAACGCCCGCGGGATGTGCCTCGTGGCCGTGCGATAGCTGATGGCCCCGGTTTCGACCCAGTAGACGAGATCGGCAACAGTAAAGACGTTTCCCTCGTTGCACAGGACGCCCAAGGCGAAACAAGAGAAGGCGGTCGGAAGTGTCACGTCGTGCCTCAAGTCCTTAGTCTTCTTCCAATTCAAGGTGGTCTTGTTTTGGAGGTGTAGAGTGCAGTTGGACAACACTCTAGCTTGCCTTTCATCTTCATCGGAGTCGCCGCCATCCTCACTGTCGGTACTAGCGTTTCAAAAAAGTTCCTCATTTCACACACTGTCTGCATAGCATAACAGACGTCATACCTCAAGTCGAAGCTACTCATCGAAGCCAGAGACGAGCTGTCCATGCTAACCCCACGGTTGAAGGAGCTGGTGAAGGAGCTGCCGAAGCTGAACTCACTGTCACCGTCGGCGTCACTCTCGTTTCGCGATTGATCGCTGACAGCCTTGAGGAACTCTTTGCGCTTCCTGCTGCGGTATCTCTTGGCCTCTCGACTGTCGTCTAGAGGATCCACCAATTCGAGCTAGGACTTTTGTGGTACAGAATTCAGTTCTCTTCATTTCCTATGTAGTCCTCACCTCGCTCTTGACTGGCTTCATGCGTTTGCTCTTGTGGTTCTTAATATCACTCTGGGTGAAGACCTTTTTCCTCCCGAAAAGTTTGACTTGGACGTCTCTGAAGGTCGTGACACGAGGATCCACCCCAGGTGGAGTGAAGGCTACTCCAACAGTCTGCAGGTAACGACCCCTGGAATGAGGCAAGGTCAAGATCGACCTGACGGCTTCAAAACGCGAGCCAAGAAATCACCATATGGTAAAGACGAGTTGCCTTAAGGAGGGCTGAGCTCCCAGCTCGATGGCCTCGTCGACCCAGCCCTTGACGATGAAGGTGAACACGTCGATGGTGGTGAATACCACGTGGGAGACTCCGCCACGCCCACGACGCCGACGACTGGAGCTTCCGTCGCTTAATGCCCTGAGAAGGGAGAGAGAGAATCGAGCTTTTTTGGTGTCGCAGCCGAGTCTTGGGCGGCAAAGAAACTCACTGTGTCTTGAGTGTCGATGCAGATCCGAAGTGGGACAGCGCGGCTTCGTCGAGTCCGGTCTCCCTCCCGTGCTCCTCCGAGATGAAATGACACCGGCAGCAGAAGTAGGAGCCTTCACGCAAGTAGAAATCGTCGTTGCCGCAGTTGGTGCACTCAATGTTGTCCATCTTGTACCCGCCGACGATGTCATCGACGCAGGGGACTCAGGCGCCGTGAAATCGAAACCAGCGTGCCGAAGGTGCACGTTTGCAAGTAGGGCTGTATCAAACCGGAGCTCGGCTCGGCTCGCTGTGCCACTGGTCAAAGCTCGAGCTCCGCTCGAATATATCTTACTGGAGCTTCGAGCTTCCAACGGCCAGCAGAAGGTGATATGGTGCAGCAGGAGTGAAAAGGACTCAACTAACCTAATCTAAGCCCGGAGCCTCTGTAATCACAAAGACTATTCTAATGCCAGTTTGACCGGGGCCCAATGAGGCCCAACGGTGACAGATTCGGCTCGGCTTGCGGTTTCTGTGTCCGATGCAGGCCTATTCAGAAGGGATTCAGCTGTTCCTGAAGGACAGGGTTGCTACTTAGCCACTTCGGTTTGTTTCCATCGGCTTTGCGTACATGCAGGGAGGACACCACTGTGCAGTAGGATGGGTGGGCCCTTCAGGGTGGGTGTCACATAGAGCTTCAACAGTTTCACATGCGGTTGGGGATGAGGAATCGTATTCACATCAGGGATTGAGCAAAGATTTCGAGGCTGCTCAGTGTGACTTAGGGTTGCACCCTTGCCAAGGTGGACTGCAGTAAGTTGCACTAGGATAGCCTCATGCAAAGGTCCTGAAGAGAAAGTAAGGCCACTTCCTCATCAAAAGCGACCCTGGAGAGTCCACTCGTGGTCCTATCCTATACTTACAGAGTGTTGCACAATAAGCTTATGTATACCTTATGTAACGTACCGAGGATGAGGCTAATTCATATGATATGAAATGAACCCAGAGAAGGTCGGATTGAGAGTGATTGTTGTCTACTGTAATATGATCTGAGTAGGTGAGAGAGCTAAGAGGTGAGAGAATGTACAGAAGTGCAAGCTAGCATTTAGATGCCGTATGTCTTGTAGATACATGAAATATCGTATGCGCTGTAAAGTACAATACTCACTTAAGTACACTTATTATTTATATACCGTTTACCCACCCGCCCAATGGACTACCATGCTGTTACTTACTTTACAGAAATTGTGGTACAATGTTCACAAAAAGTGAAAAAAGGATTGGTTGTTCGCAATTTGAAAATTGCAAATTCCAGTACCTGCGTATGCTGTAACTGATTCGACTGGGTGTATGCGGCACCTGCATATGTTTGCTACATGCATTTCACTACATGGTTTTGGGGCCGAATCCTTTGTCTTGGGGTTCAAACTCTCCTCCCATTTGGAGACAGCTCGCACGCCATGGCCTTCGTGTCCGTCATGTCCTTCGATTTGTTCGCTATGGCGAGTGACGAGGACGTCCGTCACCACCGTCGCTTCCAACGTGGCCGCCACTCAGAGGATCACCCTGATGGCAGCCAGGCGCTCTCGGGCGATTCTCCCTGAAATGTTTCATCATTGGCGACTCGTCCTTGTATCCCGGAGGCTTCCAGCGGGAAGGGCAAGTTGAACAGCATCGTCAAGGTGAAAAATGTTCATATCCGCAATGCAAACTTGCAGATCTTTTTGGTACACAGTGTCCGTTAGGTCAACAACAGCCTGGTGAAGACGCCCACTCGTGACGTCCTCAATGTCGTTGAACATGAGTAGAAGGAGTTTTCTCTGATGAATCCACTTTTCTAAGAACCCGGGGAAAAAGAGTGGAAAAAGTGACTGTTCTTTCCATTGAGTTTACTTAATGCATGTCAGAGTATAACGATAACTTTCGTACATTATTATATAATCACCGGGCTGGACAGTCTTGACGTTATAATGATTAAGAGAAATTATTACTCTTCTTTAAAAGTCTTCGTCTGATTTGACGTCTTCGCAGACACAGTTGTCTGTCGATCTCTGCACTGAGCAGCACATTCGACTTCCTTCCCACCGATGTTTCAACTGCCAGTGATCGCCAAACATGTTCACCTGCGCCAATGACTTGTCGATGTCGTGGTTGGCGTTGGTGTCACACCTCCAGTTGTAGAACCGCAGTTATGGTGGCCCCAGCATTGGCGCGGCGTGCAGTGCTGGACCTGCGGGGTGGTAGTCGGAAGCCCCAGGACAGGCCCCGTACTGGCAGGCCCTGTACTGGCAGGCCCCGTACTGGCAGGCCCTGTACGCTAATTTGAAATTTAGCGCCCACTTTTTACTTTACACCTTATTCACTAGAAGAGTGCATACGAAAATTCGTAAATCGCGTGTGCATTGTAACGATACATACGATTTTTCGTGTCATCATGACATCAGCAGCAATGACTCAGCTACCAATTTTAACCTGACTTTTCAATGAAAACACTAGAAAAGCTGACTGTCAAAGTATAAAAGTCTACATTAGGTGAAATTTCCAGAAATTTCAGCAGCTCCGTAGCTGTAAAAGTAAAGAGTGTACGTTAACCTACAAGGTGAGGCCTGGGTGAGGAGCACCATACACACTTGTTCTGTGTTGCGAAGCGCTCCAGGCCTCGACGACCCCCTCAGGTACTCCGGTCCGGGGGAACTGAACAGAGTGAATCAATTTATCTCACTTTATAACAACTCGATGCTCAGGGGAATCAAATCCAAACAGGAGGATGGATGAAAATGGCAAAATTACATCAGAAAGAGCTTCAAAACTGTCAATTTATTCCATCATTTGAGATTCCCTCGCGGGGTCTCTGCGAGGATTGAGTCAAATCGACCGCTTGAGTGACTTGGAAGGTGTTGTTGCTGAAACACTTGAGCAGAAACTCGGTCAGACGCGCCAGTGACATCGTGGGCATGAATGTGACTTGTCTCTCCGAACAGAAGGCAAAGTGGAACTACTTTACCCCAGGTCATAAGGTTATAATTTGATCCCCGAATCGCAGACTTTGCGAGCACGCACCCGAGCACGTGAGGCAAGTTGGGCGTGGCCTCAACCTGGCAAAGGCCCAGCTGTGCCCAACAAGTTGACGTTTCGGAATCCATTGCTACAAGGTTGTTTAATTGGTGAAATTGTTATAGCGAAAACGAGTCAGGAAGAGTGTTCTCTTTCACTTTAGGACACCTATTGATACGGTATTATTGTCATCATTCATGTTTCAGCATCATATCGGCTTATAAAGCTTGGTAACCCTGAGCTTGACGATGCCATCCACTTTGACCACCTTAGAGTAGTCCATGCTGAGGCAATCCACGCCCGAGGAGGACGAACAAAGTATTAATTCGTGTTTGAAGACCGTTGTTGAAGTAACTGCAATTTTCAGTCGCTTCAATAAGTTTGTTCTATTGTTTTTTTTTCATAGAAGAGTTCACACTGGTGTGAAGAGGGAGAAAACTCTTTCCCTCAGCTAACGTTAATAATATGACACTGTAAACAAAATATCTCCTTAGTTATTACTAAAAGCCTTCAGCTGCTTAGGTGTTTCCAGACTTATGTCTCTCACTGTGACTTGGGTGAGGAGCAGAAAAAAAGTGGTGCTTCTCTTTTGGGTGAGTAATGAAGAAGATCTTGAGGAACTTGATCCTGTATGGCTCGGCCGCCGGGCTGCTCGTCTCCTTCTTCGTGCAGATGAAGAACCAGGTCATCAAGTACATGCACGAGGAGACGACTATTAGCGTGCATCCCTACCCTAGGGATAAGTTGATCTTCCCAGCCGTCAGCTTGTGTCCGGGGTTCCGCAGCCACCTGGCTCACCAGACGAAGTGGTTCATGACTCAGTGGAACAAGTTCAACCTCACTGAGGAAGAGGAGGGGAGTTATCCTGAGAATTTGCAGGCTGCAGAGCGGTTCTGGCAGGAAGTGACCGTGGACGCGGAGGAGATCACACAGTCCGTCAAAGTCATCGACTACGTCACCGACGAGGACACGTATGGCCAGGGCAACTTGACTGAGCAGCTGCAGCAGGGCTCGTCTAGGTTCTTGCTGGAGACGTTGCACACCACGTCGGGCAGGTGCTACTCAGTGCAGTTCCTGAAGCCGTCAGAGAGTTGGACCTACTTCAAGATGACCCTGTCCCTGCCCAAGACGAACCTGACCGAGGTGCAATTGCTCTTTCATAACCCTAAGGATGACATCGGGCTGAACTCGAACAATTGGCTTGTGGTACCTGCGTCGATGATAGTGACCACCAACACAGAGGAGACGATGGTCAGGCTGAGCAAACGAGTACTCGTCCACAGCCACTTGGACGACAGTGTCAGGTACACACACTGTTGCGAATACAGTGTACGAGCGTACGTATGTACTTTTACACTCACGAGAGAAGTGGAAAAGTCACTGTAGCAAAACCCCATAAGGGAGGACGCCTTCCTCGACTGCCACCGGCGTCACGCGCTCCTGCGGTTGTTCGACCAGGCGGCCGTGGCCGAGATCAGGGTCCGCCATCCCGAGTTGTGCGCTCGATTCACTCAACCTTGCTTCTTTCCGTCGTTCTGGACGCTCCTGGGCCATTCTGACGCCGGCCTGGCGCACTGCGCCGACTACGCCAGCTGGCGCTGCATGTCCCTGCACGCAGAATCAGTCCTGGACCACCTTACCGTTGGTACCCGCGGAGAGTGTCCGAAGAGGGACAAGATATCAAGGTTAACACCACTTAAGACCTTGTCTTCGTAGTCCTAGCATATCTACACCTAGCCCAGACTAGTTGTTGTGGCGTTCGTCGAAAGAAACTAGATGAAGTGGCCAAAATATCAAGAAAAAGCTTTCTTGAAAATGCCGAGAGTTTCTAGTAGCTATTGGAACTAGACGAAGTCTAGAAAGACCATGGAATGTCCCAGGAAGTCCTTCGTAGCTGTTTAGCTTTTAGTCCTATTGGGCCTCTAAGAAAGGCCCTGAATTCACGCCGCCCGTCCACTCACCCACGGTGCAGGTACGTGACGGAGGATATAACCATAGATGCGGCCAGGATCACGTACGAGAAGACGACCACGATCAAGGTGAGGGGGAACCTGACGGATGCTTAAGAGAAGAGCAAACACCTTCCTACAACTCCACCATGTCCTTCCGTCCCCGCAGATCCGCTTTGCCACGCTGGACGAGCTCGAGGAGCGCCAGTACCCTCTGATGGACCTGTCGACAATGGTTGGGGCCCTGGGGGGCTCCTTGGGGATGCTCCTGGGGTTCTCCTGCCTCGACGCGGTCAGGAGCTGCCTCAACGCATGGGAGAAGCTCGTCTACACCGATAGTCTCAACTAGCGTGATTGTGAAGAGGTTCAATCACACGTAGTACTTGCGTAAGATGTGGTGCCCGGACAACGGGGACACTGGGACACTCAGGAATCCCCTAACCTGTATAACCAAGCCAAGCCAAACTCAAGCTAAATGGGGTTTGTCGGTGTCAAAATGGTCGAGCCACCTTAATACACAACATTAGAGTCAGTTATGACTACGTAGTTGTTACAGGGTGCGTGGGAGAAATTGGCAGGTCAAAACAGAAAGAACTAAAGTATTGACAACTCATTCATTTTTTATGCAATTATGTTCATACTTTTTGGTACTGGCAGCATGGCCAAAAAAGTTATTAGCAAGGACTATCAATATCATGAACAGGGACATGACACTTGAGGAGCACACAGAGCACATGCTCTAAATGGATGACCACATATGGATGAAGTTGGTGCCCAAGTTCTCCATGATCAAGAGCCCAACAGAGCTGAAATTTTTCTTGAAGCTGAGGATGATAGTGCTCTGAAAGATGCGTACACTTTTCATCAGATATCAATGCTCAATCCAGGACCCTTTAGCCTTGATGGCAGCCTCAATATGTTTGCAGAAGCTAGCGCAAGCCTTCTTGATCCCAGCTGCAGGATACGCATTCTACTCCTTTGTGATTGTGTCCTTGAGAGACTCCATATTTTGGTGTGGTGTCTTGTTCACCTTAGACTCAACGATAGACCACCAGAAGTAATCCAGTGGATGGAGGTCAGGACTTGATGGTGGCTGGAAGTTTGCAGCCCAGAAGTCAGCAAAAGATGTTGAGAGGAATTTTTGAACCGTGGCAGTATGGGCAGGTGCTCCATCCTGTTGGAAACAGTAATTACCACCTGGGTGGTTTTCCTTCAACCAGGGGAGGACTTTGTAGCGGAGAATGCAGTAGTAAACCTTTGCATTACACTTCTCATCCTTTGCAAAGAAGATTGGGTTCATTCTCTTCCCATCAGAGGCCAGGATGCCTAGGACCATCACCTGCTGTGGGTGCTTTGTCTTGCAGATGCCCTTGACATCATCCTGGTCAAGAGCAATCCAGTGGTCTTTGCGACGGTTGTGGCACTGATCAATGGCAAAAATCTTCTTGTCGGAGAAGATTTTTACCTTTGACTGGTGAATCTTCACAAATAAGAGCAGCTTCTGGCATCACTTGAGCCGTTTCTCCTTTGCTGCCTCCGTGATCAAGTGCTGTTTGTGGTGAACAAAACTCTTGAACCCATACTCTCGTAAGGTCTGGCAAATTGTGAAGTCACTGACAGCCATCTCTCGAGCATGCTGGCACATAGACATGTCTGGGTTTGTGATGATGTGGCCTTAATGAACTCTTGAGTTGATACTGACTGATAACTGCCAGACCCATGCTTCCTCTTGGCACTAAAAGTTCCACTCCTTTTTGCAGCAGTAATGTGATGCACTGAGCGAATCCCAACACCAGCAATGCGAGCAATCTCTGCTTGGCATATCTCTGCATCAAGCACAGCAGACACCTTAACTCTTTTCTCTTCTTCCTGATTCATTGGAATTCCTGATTCACTTGGGCACCAACTTCTGGTCAACCATTTAGTAGAGCATGTGCTCTGTGTGTCATGTCCCTGTTCATGATATTGATAGTCCTTGCTAATAACTTTTTTGCCCAGGGTATGTGCTGTCAGTACCAAAAAGTATGAACATAATTGCATAAAAAGTGAATGAGTTGTCAATACTTTAGTTTTTTCTGTTTTGCCACACACCCTGTAAGGCTTTGAGGAATTTCTTCCTTAAAGCATCTGTTTTCCCTCTCAATGTATTTTTAACTTAAGATTGAGCCAAACTCCTATTTTCAATCAAAGTCAGATGAGAATGCAAAGCTGTAATATGAAATACAGTAAATCTCCGACTTTGTCAAGTTGGGTGGAAAGTGGCCAAATTGGAAGATATTTTGAATGCTGCACAAAATGGGCCAATGTTGTCCTAGTTCATCAGGAAGTTCTTAACCAAGTTGGCAACCCTGAATTCTTTTGCGGCATTTACTTGGGGCGGAATCAAAGAAAATAAAGGAGGGAGAAGGTGAACAAAGCTGTTGAACTGAGGCTGAAATGTCAGCTGTCGTGGTGGTCCATCAAACATAGAACATATTGTGGTCTCCATGACAAATGGAGCAGGTGCAGACCTTGGCTCAAGCAGTGATGTTAGCTGTTGTGGTGGCCCTACTTCAGAATTTTGTATGCAACACAGAGTACAGCAATCTCTTAAAAAAGTGACATACACCCTTCAAAAGGCAAAATATGACTCCCCAAGGAGAAAAATGGAGTTTATCCTTTATTTTCTTTG
>JAAUXU010178215.1_pt1 | contig 13337 bp, 15 predicted proteins | sample 7278151 | NCBI WGS metagenome assembly JAAUXU01 (sample SAMN14350113, study PRJNA611818) | marine sediment metagenome | isolation source: surface marine sediment (1.8m) | place: French Polynesia: Moorea | collected 2018-08 | reverse complement strand
TCTCAAATGGAGTAATTCTCAGCTTTTAAACAAACGTAGGCGATTGCAAAAAAAGCTTAATCAGCAAGTCTTTGCTTGCAAAAACGCCTCTCCCCCCCTCCCCCCCCCCCCCCAAAAAAAAAAAATCTACCCGGGCTTGTTCTTGTGGTGTGTCTTTTTCCTTATTTTCTCTTCCGTTCAGCCATACCTGAGCACAAGGGTGCGTTTCAATTGGTTTTCGGCCGTTCCTCGTGCCATAACTCTTGATGAGATGCATCAGGATTGACTTTGCACTTGCTAAGAAGAGCTGAGAAGCCTTAAGAGCAACGTCATCAAAAACAAACAAAAAAGGAGAATGAATTAACGTCTGCATCGTGGCTAAGAAAAAAACCGCAGTTGTTAAGGTCGTCGTGTGTGAAAATCAAGGCTGTCATCGGTCACGCTCAATGCAAAGAATGCTGTGATTAACGCATCAACGAATACAAAAGGTTCCGAACTGACCTGCAGATCGCGCGGCCTTTCAGGGGTCATCACTGATCGTCATCGCTAAGCGATCAACGCATAAGGAAGTGGCGACCGCAACTTCAAGGGCGATGATCACGCAACCTCCAATAACTTTTGTGACTGGCATGATTGATGAGGAAGTGACTGGCTTTGATTCAGTGTTCCAAACATGTCCAGTGTCTTCAGGGCGAACTCAGTTTACATCTTGGAATGATCTCGAGTTGTGTGATCTGAGTAGCTGGGACATGGAAACCTGGTTGTGTGGAAAAAATATGGTCATAGGGTAAATATGGTAATATGGATATCTGGGAATGTGTAAAACCTGCGACTGTGGAAACTTTAAACTGTGGAAGCTTTGAAGCATGGAAGCTTTGAACCATAGAAGCTTTGAACCATGGAAAGTTGGAACCATGGACGTGTAGAAATACAGAAATGGGACATCTTGGCCACTGGCAAACATGGACATCTTGCAAGCCATCTCGCTCTGGACTGAGTCAAGCAGCAAAATCCGCTGATTCTGAACTGCCAATGCTTTTGCGTCCGAGTTTGCAGTACAGAATCTTCTGCCGAGCATCTACGAGGCGTCAGAAGAGAAAAAGGGGAAGGAGAAAATCCTTTGACAATCAGACTGCTGTCGTCATAGCAGTTGCAGCAGACACCACTGGATCCTCTGGATGAAGAAGCTCGGCCAGACTTGTGTTTGTGTCATGTACGGGAAGAGACCAAAACCTATGAAAGCGTTGTTGCAAAAGTCACCACTGCTGGTTTGGGCACACAACACTTTGTTCAGTGGGGGGAAGGGAGGGAGATGATGCACTTTACCTTCTGCAAATGTCACCTACAATACAGAGAATCCCTCGTAAGAATGTTAAATGTTAAATGTTGCAGCTGAAGAGTGTTTGGACAGGCTGTGCGCATGCTCGACTGGCGGGGAGACTGGGAGAGTCATGTGGTCAGTGCCACAATCGTCTATACAAGGCTTCCACTGTGAAAGCGTCACACACGTGTACGCACACATACATGTACGCACCGAGTGCGTAACTGAAGGTAGCGAAGCACGAAGCTTCTTCTTTTACCTCTCTCAGTTTGCCACCAGCCAGCGAGAAGAATCATTTGGGAGGAGAGGGAGAAAAAATTCTGATAAAAAAGGCTATAAGTTAATTCTAACTGTGATTAAAAGGACCGATCCCAGTTGCTTCTGTACAGTGCACAAGAACCACGTCCAAGGTTAGAAACATCTTTGTCCCATTGTCCCAAGAATTCCTTAGGGCGCGTTCACACTACCAAATCCTAGACGAATCGATGCCCGAGAGTCACACACACACACACACACACACACACACACACGTTGATGGTAGTGTGAACGCGCCCTAAGCGTCAAATCTGGGAGCTGTTTGAGAGTGTTGAAGACAAAAAAGAACTACAACCAACCAAAAAGAACAACAAAGGACATGGATAAATTGGTGCAATCCGTCTGCTGATATCCTTGATGACACCACAAAAGTGCTGATAACAATCAATTCATCAAAGCTCATCGAACTAGTGAGATCCCAGCGTCCTTGACGATTTTTGTTTGGCAGACTTATTTGTTCTCTCTCCTCCTGTTATGTTAATAACAACAGCAAAAAACTTAACTCCTTTTCAGGAACTGATCTCCTCCCCTGCCCTTGGCAAACTCAAACCTCTCCTCCTCCTTCCTCTACTTGCTCTGGGTCTGAACCGACGTGAACGTTCACGTATGTGAGGGCGATCAAGGAGGCCCCACCCGAGCCCCAGCCCCAGGCCTAGGCCCAGCCCCGGCTGTTTAGTGCGCACGCACGCACTCACGCAGGCACTGACGCAGGCACGCACGCACGCACGCAGCAACGGAACGGACGCCTTGGACGGAGTCTTGACTTTGACCACACCAAAATTCAGTTGTGTCTGGGAGTTTGCTGGGGAGAGAAGGAAAAGGACTTTTCTTTGTGAGCCACCCTTCCTCGCCTTCATTAGCCGAGACAAATATCCTACTAACCTACTATTATAGGTAAGCTATGTTCTACTATGTTCATCTGCTGCTCCCATTCCACGTACATGCGTATATACAGATACATATATATATATATATATATATATATAAGTCAGCCTCTGCCCTAACACACTTGGCTCTGTTTTATGTAATGGTACCCTATGGAAATGTGCTCGAGGGAGTGAAAGAAGAAAACCGTGTGTGTTTGTGTGCGAGCCAGCGCGCGCGTGCACGCGCGCCAGCTCGGGGAGAGAAAATTTTCCCTCAGATTTCACCAAAGTCACGTGCGGGCTACCTGCTAATTGGCGGCCCGTAGGCCTTTTTTGCACACACATCCGGAAAAACGCTGGCAGGCAGGCCGGCAGGCCTATGAGGCCTCTTCGGGGGTGAGGCCTGCTTGGGGAAGAACATGAGGAAAAACACGAGTGTTGTCCACTATTGCTGGGCGGATGCATTGAGTCTCTTCCTTCTCCTGACCTTGACTGGCAGCAGGCAATGAGTTCTCTCAAGGGTGTGACAGAAATATTCGCACTTGTTCATCTTTCCTCACGGCAAAATTTGTGCCCGATCATGCCCAAAAGGCGCCAATTGGGCCCAGAGTCGTGCGATTGTCTTATTGCTGCCTGACCTTTTTTTCTGCACAAATGCAGTCGTGAGGCCTGGCAGAGTCATGCCTGTTGGATGCAGCACGATGTTTCAATTGTCTCTCTTTTCTTCTGGCAAAGGAGATTATTTAATGGGGCCCAATCCGGCCTTGGAAGGCCTATCATGGTCTCCCCCCCCCCATATTTTGAGCATGAAAGAACGGATTGAGGAAGAAGCACCTGAGTGTGTGTGGGCATGTGTGGTTCATGCAGCAGCAGCAGACGAGGAAAAAGTGATCGTGGCTAAAGCAGACTCGGACTTCCTTGTTGCTGAAGCCTCTTCTGTGTATGAGTTGAATGCGGAATCGAATTCATGCTCTCTTGCACACTTTGGCAGACACTGGAGCGAAAATCGTCCCTGTCAGAACCTCGTAAATTAGCGCGGAAAGTAAAGTAAGGAGAGAAAACGCTTCACTGGCTTCTTTTTTTCTGATTTTTAGTTCCTTTCGAATAAAAAAAAAGGACTGAGCTCTTCTTTTTTTGGCTTTGGAGTGACAAGGACGGATTTTGACATATGTTCCTACGGGCTGACGACGTCCACCGGCACGGTGACACACACCAGCATGTGGTTGTCGGCGTCCCAGAGCTCGTACTTGGCCGTCAGCTTCATCTGGAAGAGACAAGTGAAGCAACGTTGACATCTGTCAATAGTCCGAAATGAGGGTGATAACTGGACCTCAGAATTTTAGGCCGAAGGTTTCGTCATTTCAGAGTCATTCCTTGGACTTTTATTACCGTTCCCGAAATTTTTGCACTCTTCAGCGCATTCTTGTTATGTATATTTTACTAGTACTTCCAAAAGAGCCCCCATCCATTAACTTTTTCCTGCTTTAACTTGGTTTTTGTCGGCTTAATAATCATGTGCGTTGAACGAGAAGCAAATGTGGCCTCATGAGTGACGTGCAGACGAAGCAGCTTTGATCAGTGCTTCCAGCAGCAACCGAGCTCGAACCGCACCGACTGCTTCCTCACCACTTCCCGCATCTGCATCATGGGAAACGAGTACGAGATGGATGCGTCCGCATCGTTGAGAGGAGCCGAAAGGTCTCCTCCTCCTTCTCCTTCTCCTTCCCCACGACGGACGACTACATTATGATGGAGAAGGACGAAGAACCTTTTCAAGACAGCCACGTAGCGACCTTACAAAACACACACACGCACACGAGGTAGCAGCAGGTGATATTAAGGCTGTTATATAGGGACGGAGGTAGGAGGATGGATGTCTTTGTTACCTCCATGCATTGTGTAACTGTCCATAGCCAGCGCAAACGGCAGGCAGACTCTGGACGAGTTGTAGCATGCAATCTTGGCGTGATTTGTGCACCACGGCAAACTCTGTCAGAGACACGTATCATTGACTAGCAATGATGATGATATATTCAGGCTGCCGCAATCATCCCTGAGGGATGAGGATGAGGGATCTCGTCCAACCTGCATGCGCTATTCACACAGCCTGTCCTGACTTCGGGGCTTTGCCTTCGATTCAGTGGTTGTGTGAGCAGTTCTGGCCTGTCCAGTTCCTGTCTGTGTCGTCGTGGTTGGACACGTTGCACCGATGACGGCACAGAAAAAGAGGGCGTCTTTGACACCAACAGACCAACTAAGTACGTACTCAGAGTAGACAGTACAGTACCGTTGGGTAGTCTGGGAGGATTGGAATGCTCGTGGAGTAGTAGACGTTCTGCCCGGCGGAGATGGGACAGCCCCCTATGCTCGGACAAGCGTCCTGCGCGACTTCGTCGAACGGGACATGCGTGCCGGAGATGATGCCGTAGACGAGCGCAATCACACTCGAGGTGGGACTCGCTGAGAGGGAAAGAAACGTACAGTTATTCATACCACAAATGCTGTTGGTTCAAATGGAGTCAAGGTCGGTTGTGGCTCCCTGGACAGGTGTTGCCGCGCCCGTCGTAGCCCGGGGCGGGCAGGAACAGCAGAGGAGCCCTTGGAGACTCAAAACTGGTCTGTCCTCAAAGGGAGACCCACCAAGGACTCGTACAGGGAGTACCGTGTGAGCCAGAAGATCAGGTTATCCAAGGATGGTCAAGCTGCCTCTTTTATTATGATGATTTTAGGGGCTCACGCTGAGCGCCCATGCACGGTCAGCAGTTCGTTGGTCTTTGTGCATGACAACACGTTGATGGTTGCCACGGGGTAGCAAAGCAAAACACAGCTGGACTGTTCACCTGGGGTAAAGTCGAACTCCACGACGACGGGTTGGCCCTTGACGAGGACGCAGTGGACGCCCTCGCAGCGGTCGACGCGCAGTTTGACGTTAGAAGCCCGTGATCCTATGATGCAACGAAAGTGTCATTTCCCCCTTTTTTTGCAACGATTTCGGCAAGGATCTCACCGCAATCAGTGAACTGGATTTCTCCACAGTGACTCAGAGTCAGCAGAGAGACAAACAGCAAGCAAATCCTCATATTCTTCTTCTCATGAGTCGTTTCTGGACAGAAGCTCAAACGTTCAAGCATTTATCTCGGTGCTTCTTATTCCATGCCACTTTCTTCTTTAGGGCGCGCTTACGCAATGCAAATTGTGCTAGCTCGGCCTGCATCACGCTCATTTGACTCGTTTAACCAGCTTCCAGGGGATAATTGCAAATATCGTCATAATTCGCCCCCCCCCCCCAAAAAAAGGGTACATTCCCAAGGACAACTCCTGCTTTTCACGTGAACAGAAGTACGAAACAAAGTGACAGCAACGTCTGCGTCCTCGCAACCCCAAAAGGTCCTTATCAAAGCGTCTTCATGAGATAAGGAAGTCTGGATGAGCAAATCTGCACCCTTTCCCTTCTCTCTTTGTCTCCTTGCAAATTCGCAAATGAATAAAAAAAATCCTCGTCAAAATGCAAGGTCAGTGTGATGCACACGAGACAAATAATTTTTCACCTTTTTGCCCCCCCCCCCCTCAAAGGACCTTCGGACTCAGTACGAAGTTATTTACGTCTAGCGCATGACCACAGATGCTTTACGACACTTCTAATGTCTCTAATCTTCACTATGCAATTACTCAGGGGAGAGCAAACAATGCGCTTGAAGTAATTATAAGAGGAAAAAAATTAATAATACCAACATCTGTGTACAGAGCAGAGACCTTCACTTCAGTGAGCGGATGAACTGCAGCCGTTGTCACATGCGAATGTTTATCACTATCGGGCGACACTTGGGGTGGATGATAGAAGTGTCAGTCATGTTTACTAAGAATGCATATTTATTAGGCTAGGTCGAAAAGGTCAACTTTGAAAATTCCCTGACGGCGTCTGGGGTTTGTTGCATGGGGTCAAAAGATGAAGATGTAGTCAAATACTTTGGAAAAAACATTGTGTTTACCTATGCCCAACTTGATTTGAAATTTATCTAGTAAATTTGAGCTCTGGTGACTGTCAGAAGCTACCAAAATGGGTGAAAATCACTGACCAAAATGCTGACTTGCTCCAGTTGGTCACAAGAATATTTTACAGCAAGTCCTGGAGAAAAAAATTACAACTTATTTTACAGTATTATGCAACTTTGAATGCACTTGGGCATAGCTAAAACTCCTTTTTTTCATTTTCACTTGACTACAAAGTCTTCAAATATTATGTGGTTAAAAATTTTGGACACTCATGGGGAATTCTGATTTTCAACCTAGCCTAATATTTATAGTATGCTCTCTGTATCTGCGTAAAGTTTTTTGACCCCACTTGATTGCGCGAGGACAGATTTGATTTCCCGAGGCGGAGCTGAGGGATCAAATGAGGGTCATCAGTCCATCGGGAAGGCAATTAAAGCACTTTACCGGGGCAAATCTGTAATTTTCCGTCAACGAGTTTCTGATAATTGCCCGTGATTTTTTTTTCAATTTTTTTACTCGCCATTTTAATAAAATTGGATAAAATTAGCTCTTGTTCATGATGAGAAACGTATCCACAATACGATTGGCAAAAAAAGCAGGAGAAAATATTTCCACAACATAAGTGTGTGGTGAAGTGGTTGGATATTTCCCAATGTTGCTACAAAGAAAGTGCAATTACAGTAGACTCTCGATATACGGGATGTAATGAACCTCTCGATACACACAGAAGTCAACATTTTTGCTCGAGCCCACATTTTTTACAACATAAGTCACCCTTGACACAGTGAACGTCTCAGACCAGTGAACTTCTCCCCGCTGACCAGGATGGTTTATGATATGGAGAGTTCGCTGCATCAGAAAATTGTTCCTGCAATATATATACAACCATATACACGTTGAGGAAATGAGTGTACTGATCGTGGAACACTTGCCACATTTGCTTTACGTGGCCAAAGTTCTTCCCAGTCTCTATGCTTGCATTGGGGGTCCCTCAAAGAAAGCCCTCCAGTGGCTGATCCAGACCCAGCCGTACCAAGTACCAAGGTACTCTCACCTGGTCCCTTGATCCTCGGTGAACGAAAGGGTTGAATCGCCAAGTGAGGAGAATAAAGCATATGAATGTGGATGCAGTAGCAAGCATGTCAGGGTAGGGGGTCTGAGCACTACAGGTGTTGCAGGTTCACATGACAGTGGTACTGTCAAGGTAGAAAAACATGTACTAGGACTTGGTCAGGTCCCACTAACGTCCCCCCTGAACATGCTGCGCATGAAATGGATACAGCCTTTTCAGGGCTGGGTCATGAAGTCATGCCTTCTTGGACATCTTCAACATTTACAGCAACAAGTCCAAAAACTGACTTGAAAATGGGCTCAAAAGTGAAAAATCTAGAAATTTCCTGCACAAAATGAGCTGAACGTGATTTGACTCAAGCTCGAAACTGTGAACTCCAGCTTGATTCGGCTCTAGCTTGAACTCGACTCAAAATAGGCCGTTTCGCTCGAGACAATTCAGTCGGCCGACAAGATTAGCCTGGCCATAACTTCTGAGTGGGTTGGAGTACAGGAACGGCACGCGCGACTGTGGAAAGCTAGGAGTCTCTTCTAGAATCTATATTTTCTGAGCTTTTGCTCTAGGATGATCCATTTTGCCGTAGGACACAGTTTTCCCGAAGAGTCTGCACGTTGACTAACTCGTAAATTGACCCTTGTCACAAAAACGAATCAGCTCAAGTACTTTTTTTGAAAAATCTGAGCTGGCAACAGTGTGGAGAAACGAAGGTCCCTGGCTTGGTGTCAAAAAAGTGGCATAACTTTAAAATTACTGTAAAAAACAGGCGAGCAATGTTTATGACAAATACGGTCATGTTCATTGCAATGCCTTGTCAGTCTTCCGGATCGCTGCTCAGCGTGATCTTCATCCCATCCGGGATGCCGAGAGATCCCTTTCCAAAGGCACCGCTTTTACGTGGCAAAAGACGTGACTGGCGTCTTCTCTTTCAGCCAAGATGTCTTCTTCTCTGTTCGTGTTCGTGATCTCGTTACTGGTGGCGTTGGCGCACGCGCAGTCGCCGGCCAATCGTTGCGATCCCTCGTACTGCCAACTGCCGGACTGCTACTGCGGAGGCACCGACATCCCCGGCGGATTCCACCAAGACGACATCCCGCAGTTTGTCCTCCTCACTTTCGACGACGCCGTCAATGACCTGAATAGGGGATTCTTCGAGGAACTCTTCCAGGGCAGGACTAACCCCAACGGGTGCCCCATCAAGGCAACCTTCTACGTCTCTCACGAGTGGACGGATTATTCGCAGGTAAAAACTTCTGCCTCCACCGGCTGTAACGTGCTCGACGCCTGCGTGAAGCGTAGGGCGGGCGGCGCGTTTCTACAGCCACAATTTGGGACCACCACCGCAACAATACGAAGGGCGTCCCGTGCTTTCAGGTTCAGGATTTGTACGCCGACGGCCATGAGATCGCCTCGCACACCATCAGTCACAGCCATGGGACCAACTTTAACGAGGAAAAGTGGGCCAACGAAGTCGTGGGCGAGGCCGAGATGCTCGTGCGCTTTGCAGGAGTCAACCCCAAGGACCTCAAGGGGATGCGCGCACCTTTCCTCGCCATCGGGGGCGACACCATGTTCAACATGCTCAACAGATACGGATTCTACTACGACTCCAGGTGACATTTTCCGGGGATGTTACACAACCTAAAGAAGTGCTCTCAAACTAGCCCGGCCTTTTTGACCACTGGTCACTAAATCAAGTCAGAAACAAAATTATTCTACGCTGTTTGCATAGAATAATTTTTTAACTTTTTAAATAAGCCTTCAAAAACTAGAATTTGGTACGTGCACCCGAGCCATCTGTATATGGTGCATATCTAAGCAAGGTGAGTGTTGCATCAGCGCATATTTGTAAATCATAGTTTATCAAACTGTAGCAGTTAAGTCCGGGACACCTCTGTAGGTTGCTGGTACTGAAGGTATTTCTGGATTTTCTTATCCATCTTCCTGATCATTGGCTAATTTTGCTTCAATAACGGAGTTATCTCCTCCCCAGCATCTCGACCTCTGCGCCCAGTTGGCCCTACACCCTGGAGTACAAGATGCCTCACTCCTGCCCCGTCAAGCCCTGTCCCAAGCTCAGCCACCCGGGAATGTGGGAGATCCCCATGACTACGATCAAGGATGTCCGCGGTGGCAGCTGCTCCATGGCTGACGGGTGTTTCTACGACGAGGACGCCGCTTCCATTCAGAAGATCTTCACGCAGAACTTCCTCGAGCACTACACAAAGTCCAAGGCTCCCTTCCCACTCTTCTTCCACGCCGCCTGGTTCTTCAACCGCCCCCACCGGCGCGAGGGATTCCTCAACTTCCTTGACTCCATCCTGGCTCTCCCAGACGTCTACTTCGTCACCAGCCAGGAGCTCATCAACTGGACGAGATACCCGGAGCACTTGGTGAGTAATTGATGCAATGCATTCTTCCAGCCTAAGACATGATCTGTGCCATTTCAGTTTGAACTAGAAAACGTCTAATGTGCTTGCCTTAGACACTTCTTCTTCGCGCACAATTTAGAGTCCGATCAATATTGGCACGTTAGATTCTAAGTATGTTCAAACTTCCTGGCAAAGCAGATGTTTAGGGCAGATACTAAACGTTCTGAGCGAAACTTGCACAATTGGTGCAATTGGCCATACGGTGTTACTGCCACTAGTATGACAGCTTCAAGATCATCAACACTAACTACGCCCATGTCGTGTAAGCCGAATCTAGCCAAGGAAAGTGCAAAAACGCGTCAATTGTATCATGGTCGACGCCATCTAGATCCTCCACATTTGAGAGCTTCAACTCCTTGACAATATTGAACTCAATGAGGATGGACCTGTTTCGACTTGACCAGATGCAATTTCAGCACTGCAGTCAATCTGACTCTAAATCCTGCCACCACTGTACTATAGACCTGTCCGTACTACTTTGGCAATCCATTGCAGGACTCTGTGCACGCCTCTCCAGTGTTCGGGTGCAACTTCATCGACCGCCCGTCCAGGTGCGGCCGGAAGAAGAACAAGTGCCAGCTGAAGCACAAGGGCGACCACAGACAGTTCTCGTCGTGCCAGAGGACCTGCCCGAACCGGTATCCCTGGGTCAACAACCTCAACGGAGACTGAGATGGTCTCAACAAGACACACACGAGAGGATTCTTTCAGCGAGAGACTTGTTTTATTGTGATAGTGCCACACAAGATTTTTCTCACTTGTTGTTTCCGCAGTCTCGTGCACGCCTCCGTCTTCTTCCTGGTCCTCCTGCTCCTGCTCCTCCTCACTAACTCCCACTTGTTGCTCTCTCGGCTTTGTAGACTCAGCGCACAACTCATTCGAAAAGCGAGGCTTTAGAGCATTTAGTTAGAGCACAAAATCACGACCGGCTATACTTTTTGTCTCCTTTCGAGCCGCTTTTCCTCATCATATGGGCAATTTACGCATGTGTTTGTATGTATACGTACAGTATGTGACTGATCTCCACAGAGGAGAGGCAGAAATAAATGTCCATATTTTCTCCACACATTGTCTGGACTGCAGACAGGCTGGACGGGCCCACCTCATGATGTACTTTGTGCAGCTGCAGACTTGAAAGTTCTTCGCTCTCACGCGTTTAGCCAGCGGGGTTCGTGAACCCTCACAGCTGGTGGTCACCATGGGAGCCTCGGGCGTAGGCAAGACCACCGTCATCAACACTCTCACCTTCACGAACCTCAATAATAAGCTCGACGTGAGCATGCACTGAAAGAAGTTTGACATGCACGGTTTCAAAAAAGCCCTTGACTGACACATGAGATGAGCAGTGACCGTTACATCAACAGCAGCCAGATGACTCCGAAATTGTCGATGCCCATCTTCGCACACGCTCAGCAGGACGAGCCTGAACCACTGGAACAATGGGTACAACCTGTAGAATGCGGCTGCTCTGTCGACCTCACTTGCAACATCATTGTGTGAGAGAACATCTAGGTCAGGAGGGACCACTCCTTGAAGAGGACTCTGGAGAGGGTGCAAAGCTATGATCCGAGGACATGCGGACATGCATGAGCAAGCAAGCACTGGGTGGCACTAAGGAAAGGAGTGCATGTGGGATCATGGACAACTTTCATTGCAGGAACTTGACCTGACCAAGGTGTAGGAAGAGTCTACGTCAGGCATTTTCTTCTTTGGTAAGCTACGTTCACTGCCATAGTGTACCTCTCCAGTGACTTCATTGAGAGTGAGTAAACATTCATTGAAATTGCTTAATAAAAAGGTCTCTAAAGGGGGCAAAGCATGTCAAAAAATCAGAATAATTGCATTAAGGCCTACAGACTATCCGGAAATTGTGAAATATCAAAAAATATTCATATTATTTGAAAGGATGTTTACAGTACAATATAAATTATACAAGTTGGGGGGCTCTGATCATTTTTATATTCTATGAAAAGTCGATTTATTAGTCAAAAACCGGAGTTTACTTAGTAACCCAACCAGTTTTTTTGTTAAAAAAATTAGGAGGGGGGAAACGAAAGGAGTAAAAAAACATTAACTCGTTTCAGCTCTTGAGGCCCTTAGTAATCCCTGAAAGTTTAGTCTAGGTCGGCTGGGTGGTTTCTGAGATCTGGGTGGTGACGGACAACAGACAAACAGACAGACCCAAGCTCCATTGTTATTGGAATAGCTGTGTAAGAAAAAGCAACCCAAAAATGCTACTACGAACAATGCCAAAATGATACTTTGTCTCAAAAAAGCGTTTATCTTACAACAAAACATTCCCGTGCGAAATTTCAAGGTTTTTACATACATAACGGTGCAGGGGATAAATATAGTCTACATGCAGACAAAACAGTCTTTCCACAGTTTATAGACGTACGCAGATAGATTTGGAGACCGAATTTTCCAACCGCTAAACTAAACTTGTCGAATGTTCCTGGTTACTTCGTCATCATCACCATGGCAGTATCAGGAGGATCGGGAAATGGACGATGCTGACGGGAACTTCTGGGCGAAACAGACGGTGACCTTGACCGTGGCGCCCTCGTTGACGGGGCTGTGCGTCTCCGGGATGATGGGACCCATCCAGGCCAGTCTCAAGACATCAAATCAAGTCTTGAACGTTACAAGCAGAATATTGGCGGGCTTTTAACTTTTTGTATGATAGCTCATACTTGGCGTTCATGCACAGAGCGCATGAAGACCTCATGACCGATATGTCATAAAAAGCCCGAAAGTCACCAATGCAACGCATGCCGATGATAAATGTCATCTCTTGATGATTGAGCTCCTACTACTGCACTTCAATACAGCGTGCTGAATAAGATGACTGCAAAAAGTCCCCAAAGTAACTCTGATGAAGGAGGGGAAAAAAACAGGCCAGACAAGGTTGAACACAGAGCCTGAATCTGTGTGGATTTCCTGTTTCGAGAAGTACGTAAACGTGTTCCACCACTGGACGAGTCGAGGCCTTACGTTAGAGGTGGATCGAGCCGCAAAAGCCTCGAGGCCGGGCTAGGTCGAGCTTTGGGAAAATCGCACAAAGTCGGCTAAATGTCAACCAACGATGAAAGTCACAACCCATTTATCAGGCAAGCGACACCAGGGACAGATGACATTCTCATGCAGAAAAAAACTTCGGTTTAAGACACCCTCTTTTGCTCATACGTCCTGGGGGATGCTGAACACCCTTGGAGATTGGATGCTGGGACCAGGAGGTGCAGGCCGTAATCACTCGTCACGCCTTGACCTTCTCCATGAACATGACGGTCGGTTCTCCACCCAAATCTCTACACAGGATGCTTGCTAGACAAAGTTGTGAGTGTCCCTTACAAGATCGTTTT
>JAAUXU010033996.1_pt1 | contig 13340 bp, 5 predicted proteins | sample 7278151 | NCBI WGS metagenome assembly JAAUXU01 (sample SAMN14350113, study PRJNA611818) | marine sediment metagenome | isolation source: surface marine sediment (1.8m) | place: French Polynesia: Moorea | collected 2018-08 | reverse complement strand
TTTCCCCCCCCCTTCTGTGGGTTTTTTTGTGGCCCAATTTAAAAAAACCCGCCTTTGTGGGGGTGGGGGGGGGGGGGTTGTCTGGGTTGAGGGTCAGCCCATCATGAGCAGTCACAAGTCCTGTTGTCCGAAGGTCGACAATGGACACGACAGTCAGAGAGCCTGAGCCAGCGCTCACAATTGGCCCGGTAGATTTGGTTGAGGTACACACGGTAGACGGAAAATGCATCTGCCACTTCAGCACTTTTGCGCCTTCTGCCGCCGGTAGATTGAAGTGTCACTGGACGCGTGTAAAACGCCATTTCGGTCGATTGAAGGAGGAAAAGAAGAGTCGATATTCCAGGAAGGAGATAAGACGTAATCGGGGAATGACGGGAAGATATATTTGCCCCCTCCTCTTGCCATCGTCGTCACACTCGTCACGTCCAAGTGCGAGCACCTCTGTCTGTCCGAGTCACCTGTGCACAGCTCAGCAGAACAGTGAAAGGAAGCTGCTAGGAGCAGCAGTGGCAGTGACAGTGGCAGTGGCAGAGGCAGAGGCATCGGCAGTGGCAGTGGCAGCAGCAGCAGCACCACCACCACCACCACCAACAACAACAACAACAACAACAGCACAGCATTTTCTACTTTCATCATCATGGTCTTGTCGTCGTTCCACCTCATTTACACCCTGTTCATCGTCTTTAAATCCTCGCCGGAATCCATCCGACGGCCATCGGGTGCCCGGGTGGAGCTGCCCACCTTTAATGGTCATTTGCCTGCTTCGCCTCTTATCGGTGGCCACTTTTATGCATGGGGCAGGCTGGGGTTCGTGGGAAAGGTTGTGAAGGAGGATAAGCTCAAGTCCTTCACCGCCGTGGCCTTTTGCTTCCTCCCCACCCCCTCCCGCTGGGAGCGTTATTATGACGGCGCACGCAGGTGCGGACCAAAAGCAAATAGTATTGCGGCTGCAGTGGGGAGAAAGTTGGGCTCATTCGTCATATGATCCGCACGCGCCGTGTCCGCTCATTTGAGTCAGCGGAGGCGTTATCACAGCTCAATGAATCTCCAATTTTTCATAAATGGTTCAGATCATCACCGTGAATGGTCAGATCGACGACGGTGTCGGCGGCGACGAAATCATGGGCTTTCTGCGGCAGGCGCCGTTGCACGAGCAACTGGAATGTAGGGCTTGGCCGAAGACAAGGCCGTTGGCGGAGGCGGCGGGTGACGGCGCGCGAAAGAACTAATTTGAAGTAGCGGGCGACCGAGTGAGGAATGCCGCAGGTAACAGGGGTGTTGCCTCCTTTGCGGCCGGAGAGCAACTGCAAAGCAGCAGCGGCGGGCAACAGTGGAACGTTCAAAGTGGGGGAAGAGGGGAGAGAAGAGTGCAATAACCTCAGACCATAACAAAACCATGTGGCGGCGGGCGGACGGAGGAAAGAACTGCGCAGAAATTACTCTGAGAAACAAGAAAGGAGCAATGCCCTCTCCCTCCTTCTCTTCTGGGGGGAGCTTCTCCCCTTCCGCCAAGCATGCGCTCACGCAGAGTGGCGGGGGGGCTTCGGGGGGGGGGGGGTAACTGTGATGCAACCGAGGGGTGAGAAAAGAAGACGTTGCAAGAAAAGGACGACGACGTCACTAAAGGACACAAACGTTTCTCTGGAATTGTGCGAAGATCGCGGCCCTCGACTATGAATGAGTGCAGATGAACTGCAAGCACGTGCAGGTACTTTCATACTACAGTGAGCTATACCATTGGCGTGCACGTACTATTTTACGGCAACATCAACCACTTAGGTGAGGAAAAGTGAAAGCGTCTTACCGTTGTATGCCTTGAAGAATGACAATTTCGTCCCCACTCGTCGATGCAGAAATGACGTTAGTTACGTTCCCAAAAAAAGTTGCGGAATTGTTGGAAAGCACTTTCCAAGTCAGCCGTGGTCGTCACGATCGTGGCCTGGAATGGAAAAGACGGAATTAGGAGGAAAGATTACTTCGGCTGAGCAAAGTGATGGGCTGGAAGCTATGAATCCGAGGTATTGCGTCGTCTACACTCCAGGACTTTGCCCCTATCACTCGGCAAGGCCTGTTTTTTTGTTGGGCAGAAATAGCAGTGACAATGAATGAACTCGTTTGGGACCAGACGGCAAGCGAAATCATATGACCTCAAAACGGTTAAGGAGCTGACGTAAATTTTGGTCCGTGACGAGCTTGATACGTTTTGTGTCGGTGGCAGCAGACGGAAGATTGTTGCAAATCGATGCGCATTTAGTAGGCATCACTTACCACTTCGGCGACTGCTTCCCAGCTCAAGCTCCACGAGGCCTTAGACGTGAGAGGTGCAGTTTTGGATGACTGAAAGTCTCTCATAGGTGGAAGAGGATGGAAGATTCGAGACATCCAAACTTGAGCGCTGAAGCACGTCCAAATGAGTTGTTCTCTGTCACCTTTCACTTAGGAGCGGCTAATAGCATTTCTGTCACCTCACACAAGCTTCGACTTCTTGGGAGCGGACTCGAAAATGTGACGAGGCAAGAGCGTTCAAGCCACATGCGGTCGCAATAAGACTATCCGCCCAGCTCGCCGTCAAGCGGCGGTTTGACGCGCCATTCGCCGTTTGTTCGCATTTGCGGGAGCGCGGACGTCAGCCTTCCTTCTCTCTCTCTCTCTCATTCTTTCTCAGCGCACGAGAGAGAGGAAAGAGAAAAGGAGAGAAGAAATGTCAGTTGCGACGCAGATTTCTACAAGGACCTTGGCGAAGCAAGGAAAATCCTGATGCTGGAGGACCTTGCATAGATGCTTCGTGAGACCTGTGCACGCGTCCCGTGCATCGTGGCAGTTGCAGGGACGTCCTCGTCCCAAGTGCGCCACGGAGGGGCAACCTTCTTGTCCTCTTTTTCTTCTGTTGCCATGCCAACAATATCGATTTGGCGTTGCGATTTCCATGTTGTACATGGCCAATAATTAAGGCCTTGAGAAATTGCGTCATATCATAAGGAAAATGCAGAACACAGTTGGAACAGATGCGCTGACTTAGAGGACAATTGCCACGCAAGTCGTTTGCGGAGATGAGTGAGACCTCACACACCAGAGGCACTACGCTGAACGCATGAAACTTTGAAACCTACAAAAATATATAAGATGCGTATCAACCTTGATATATAATTATAACCTTCCCATCTCTCACTTCCAATTTGTCAAATTTTACTGCCACCAACTCTATCTCCCTACTATGATACACACCAAAGCACAAGGTATGTGCAAGGGGCCATGAGCGTAGTTTTGTGCTATGGATCATTGACTTGGTCTGAGGTTTTTGGTCATAAAGACTTTTGACCAAAATCACTCTAACATAACTGGCAAATTTTGACCACAACAAAATTTTTCTGGTGACGTGACATCTTCATACAGTCGGTCTTGGCAGTCTGGGCTTGATTTTAGGCGACACTGTACATCAGCCACCAACAATAGAGTGCGCACTTTGCGTCACTGGTGCTGGATGGTCTTCTGTTGATACAGGGGACCCTCCCCAAGCGCTGTTGGACTGCTCTCTTCACTCTGAACCACTGGGCATAGTCTAGGCAGTTCAAGTCAGGGAAGTGAGAGAGCCACTAATGATTGTGATGAGCTTGCAGTGTGGGTCCTAGCTGGGTCCACATTGCACCATGGACATCCCTCATGAAATTAGACATCATCCATGCCAGGCGTGGCACTAGGTGATAGCAGACTGCATTCTCCTTGGTCTTTGGCGGGGGGGACAATGACCCGGCTCTTTCCAACGCAAACAGTCCTACCCCAAACCATGACGCCAGCTGGTCACTGTTGGTGCTGGTTCACAGACACACCCTCAATGAACGGGCCATGGTACACAATGACCCTGTCAAGACGGTGATTGACAAAGGGGGCAGAGTTGACCCAAGATCACCACCGCTCCCTTGGGCTCATTCTTCAGTATGTTGAGTAATTTCTTGGACCAGTGAGGCGACACTTTTTCCGGTGTAGTAAACCTTTAGCAGCATGGCCTTGCACGTGAGGAAAGCCCCAAGGACTTGAGAATCGTATGTGCAGTGACTGGACTCACATATGCACCTGCTCCCAAGCCCACAACTGTCCTTTGAGGATTCCTTGCTGCTTTATAGCGCATTGAGGCCCTGGCGAGCATGACTCCATAGGATTTGGGCCTGCCACTTGATTTCCCTGGTGCAACAGCACCAGTCAGAACCTCTTATAACTCTCCAGATTGTTGATGGGTCTACATGGAGTACCTGTGAGAAGGTCTTGAGTTATACCTCCTTGCACAAATTGCACAAGACACTTGTTGCACCAGGTCCGCATGGGCATGCAGTGCTGCTCTGACTGCAGAGTACCTGATTGAGGGTTGGGGGGGTTACGGCCGTCATCATCATCACTCTATATAGCCATTGTTGACACTGCCACTAATATCTGCCATATTCTCCGGTGTTGCAGACAACCTTGGGCTTGCATCCACCCCCATGGCAGCAACCACCTGCCCTCGTCTGCTCGACAGGAGCCATGGCGACAAAATCTAGGGTCAAAAAAGGAAACAAGTTACCACTGGAAGTGTGCAAGACAGCAACGAGCAGCATTACAGCGGTGTACAGTTACAATTGGATGCAGGTGATGCTGCTGCCAGTTTAACATTTTTGCTCTACCTGTCATTCTAATGACCTCTTCCACTCTGGTTGTCACTCTAGAGACCTACTCCTGGTCTAGCTGTTAGTCTAGAGACGCTCTGTTTCTCACTGCGAAGGTCATTTTTACCCATACCCGTAAACAAAGTAGGAAGTGACAGTACTCTTGTCATCTTTCTGAGATGCTCAACTTGATGTCTCTTGCCAGCAATGTAAGAACAGTTGAGAGCTCCTTTTTTTGGTCAGTCAACCTCCTGATTCAGCAGTTTTGTTTACTCCTTTCGAAATTCCAATGACCAGTGAGAGTTGCTCGATGTTTGACTTCAAAGTCGTGCATGAGGGAGAGCGGCCTACTAAGAAGACATCCTGATGACCACCATGAACCGGCGTAGCCGGGGCCTATGATTCGGGGATGACTCCCCCCTCCCCCTTAGACCAGGCTATAAATCAGAAGTACAAACGATATGGCCATTTTGCATCACCGAGTTCTCCTTACCTACTTTAACTAGTGCAATATCGATACCGCATTATCGCTTGCAATATCGCTGCATACTGCAATATCGCTTCCGCATTGCATGGCAGATGGCATCTGCTATGCTTAATCTCTCTGTGAGAGCAAGTTGCGTTTCGATCGAACGAACAATCAAATCTGCGTTGCCATGGGTTCCTCCTCTCTCTGTCTGTCTGCTCTAGAGCTCACTTTATACCCATTAATCTTGCTGCGATCCTCGTCATTTGGGGCGGTGCAAAATTGAGGCGGCGGCGGCGAAGGCAGCGGCAACATTTGACGAGGGAGCACCGTACGAGAGCCAAAGGTCAAGAAGATATTTTCGTATTGTGCTTTCTACTAGCCATTATTGCTGTTGCACGGAATGCCTGCGAACGAATGGGCGTCGGAGAGAAGAATGCATTGCATCCATTCCGACTCAGTCCTTATGCCATCGTTGCAATCTCACGCCTCGACAATTAGCAGAAAATCGGACTCTAAAATTCCAGGCTATTCTCTACCCCACATTGAGTTCGTTGCACAATGAGAAAAAGAATTGTTGCCCCGCCGCGCTGCGATATGTGTCGTTTTGCGAGAGAAACTTTGCCAACTTTTGGCCTGCCTATCAAGGAGAATGAATACCTGAGACAGATGCGTAGTTCTCGTACGTACGTGGACGTGTTGCGGGGACGAGCAGCATTCATGCAGGCTTAATAAACACGTACAGGGGAGTAGCACTTTAGCACAATACGTTATCTTAATGAAGTTCTGTGTGAACATGTACAACCGTACGTACTTACAGCGCATACTTATTTCTCAGCGCTATGATTTTATCTCTCTCCTGCTACAGGTAATTTGCACGGACTCAGTTCGTCGATGCCCGTCAGCTTCCAAGAAGTATCGCCGGTGAACGAACTCCTTTCTGCTGCAGCTTGCAAAATGCATTCGACGTCTGGTACCACTGGGTTTATTACACGGGCTGGTGGTGTTGGACGTCATGTCGTGATCCGGCAGATGTTCCCTATGGACTTTACTCAATATGCACAAGCCCTCCTCTTGCATGCCCAGCAACCAAGAAGTTTGATGATGAAACAGCTTCCTACAGGATGAGTTCGCAGATAACCAGCCTTCGCTTAATTTCACGATGATCTTTTTCTTCAACTCCAAGGTCGATCACCTCTTTTGTGCACACTGCTGCAGTAAAGTGCAACTTTGCGAATGGAAAGAGAGAAGGATTTACGAGTTCGTTGCTCTCTGCTGGGAATGCTCTTGCCGCTCACCAGTCGTGCAAATGCATTGGAGGTGCAATTGCTTCTCTCTCCTCCCCCCCTTTTAGCTGGAGGTACGACGAGACGATGATGCTTGCGCCTCACAACACCGACGCAATGAACCGTACATATTTCTTCTTCAAATTGCTTTCCCAGGTGGACTCTGGCGACTTGGACGGGCCGGCGTAGATGCGTAAGAGCGCAGCGCCGCACCCGACGCCGCCGTACTGGGTGAAGTCAGGCCACCGCTGCCGCTCCTGCAGCCGCAAAATGTGAGCGATTGCCCGTAAAAACGGTTTTTTTCTGCAGAAAGAACACCAAATTAGCGAACATGCAAGTACATGTACAGGGTCGCCATTTCCTTTTCTCCCGAGTCCGGCTGTTTCGTCCTGTGTGAACTATGGGGCTACAAAAGAGGAGGAGGACCAAACTGACCTGTAAAAGGTAGAGAGTTACAAATTGACCGTGCAGACATAAATGTCTCGGGCCATTTTTTGCGCCTGCCCCCTACGCGGTCAGAGGTGACTGGGCGCTTGTAAAACCTGTGCGCGGGCGACATAATAAGGCTCTTTCGACGAAACTTGATTCCCCCATCAACATCTATCGGAGAATTCCATCAACAAATGAAGTCGCAGGGGCCGAAACCGTAGGTATCTCCAGACTAGAGAAATGGAAGATTGAGGGAGGGAGGGCGGACTGGTTCAAGAGAGTTAACTAACCCAGAGTCTCTGTCACATCCCCGAATATATCTTGTCCTTAGTTGCTGCGGCGGCAATGGCGTGTGCGTCAAGCCAAAGCCCTCCACGACCTCATCGTACCGGACACGTCATGGCCAATGAAGAGGAGGACCAGAAGTGGAAGAAGAAGCAGACTCGGTCGGAGTGGAGATACATCGTCGTTGCCTCCCTCTTGTTCATTCGCACCCTCTTGCTGAGTTCTTGGAGGTTGTCTCGACCTATTTTCTTTTTGTTTTTTTTTCTGGGAGAGACACTGGTAATGTCTTGGCAAGAATACGCCATGAGCAGTGCAGAAGTACCCACGTCTGGCCATGCTACGACAGAGCCTGTATTACCCACTGCACTTACTCATGCTCGTAGTTAGGAAGACTGATGTGCTTAGCAACAGAATTGTGTGTATAAGAATTCTCAAAGTAAACAGCTGCCTTGTCTCCAAGGAACCCCTAATGCGATGAGAGGGCAAACAGAAAAACTGGATTTTCCCCCTTTTCCAACAATCAATGACCGGACCTCTATAGGCGTTCTACTTGGATCGTCTTCAATGGGAGATGATGCGCGAAATGGGAAGACAGACACCTTCACGTACACTGCGAATGCAAATACGGTCCGTGCCCTGTGCTGCACACGTACAATAGAGTGATCTGATTTTTGGCAACTTGGGAAAATGCACCAGCAACATCTGTGGGGGCTTCATGTGAGGTGGACTTCGAGTTAAACACTGTTCGGACTGCACCTCACCAATAAAGGCTACGGCCTTGCAAAGGTAGCTCGGAGAAGAGGGCTTCTCGGGCTGCGCAGGCTGTGAGTCTCGGTTGAAAACATTTTTCACCAAAGACGACCTTTTGAACAGAAGAAGAGACCAGAACTTGTACCTCTTCGTTGACCGAAATTTAAACTTTATCAAGCAAATTCCATTAAATTATGCAATTTCTGTTTCTATACTCTTTCGTTCAGGTCCTCTTTGGTCGTAGGGATTTCCAACTAGGACTCCTTGGATCACCCCGCCCAGCCCGAGAAACCCTCTTCTCCAGGCTACCCTTGCAAAGCCGTGGCTGTTACATGAGAGGTGCAGTCAAAAAAGTATTTGACTGTGTTTCCATTCTACATGAAGCCCCACGTAAGCGTCAATGTTGTAGGAGCATTTTTCAAAATTTGCCAAAAATCACATCACTCCAGAGAGTGATCTTCGTCGAGAGTAGCGTACAGTACATGACTGTACTCTACGTACGCATACGTCAGCAACGATCCAATAGGATCTACTTAAATATGGCAGACTTTGTTCTTGCCAGCTTAATAATAGGAACATCGGTACCCTATCTGCAACAGCACCTTTTTGACGCTACGGCCTGACACTTTAGCAGTTCGTTGTACTCACGTGCGCCACGTCGACGAGGAATCGTTATCAGGGACCCTTATCCCCACTTACATTTATTATAAGTGGATTAATGCTACCGTCACTTGATGATCTCCTGCCTGTGAAGAGTACGAAGAGGTTTCTCTGGTCCCGGGTGTAGAAACCGATCAAGTTTCTCAAGGTCTAGAAAGCCCTTTCCCTTTATTACCAGCTTTAGGAATACGAGTTCATCTTTTCTGTACCTATATTTCTGTCCTATCATTAAATCCACAAGTGGAAAAACGTATTTACTTTCGCGTAAAGAGCTGCGCATTGAGTTATGTTAGGTCAGTTATTAGTGCTATTGCTGAATATGCACACAATTGTATCCTGTTACGAATAGAGTTTGACTTACTCGGCATACTACGTTCATTTGGCTTCGAGCTGACGTCGGGATGTGCGTACTATGCGTACACGCGCTAAGAAGTGTCCTTAACAGACGAAGGATGGACAAAGGATGTGTTACTTGCTGGTGATTTGACATGTTCCTGTTCTTGGCAGTCACAAATCATCGTCTTGTGAAACTCGAACCAGAAACTATGCCCGCTCCAAGTCTCCACTGTGTTACTAGCACTTACTCACCAGCCGGATCCTGCGAGTACATTACAGTATATAACTAGTTGTACGTCGAGTAGTCAAGCGTGCGTGCACAAATGCGTTAAAGACACCTGACACCCCGCTAGATGGGGAGAAGGTTTCTTCGGGTAGGAAAAACGCCTACCTTCCACACAAAGAAGGAGGCCTCAGATATGTGTCAAGTCGGACCTTCTTGTGTACGTACGGACACGTACGTGCAGATCGTGAACCGTTGTTAGTTTCTTTAAAGCCCGGACGTACTATGTGGAATGCTTTACTGCTGGGGCAGAAGAAGCTTTCTCTGCATATGTCTTGGCGCATGGCTGGCCCGCGATTGCTGACATCTGTGTGAATCTGACACCACCAGGGAAAAAAATATAGAAAGCAGGCCATGAGTAGGAGAGGAATGTGGGATAGGTTGCAGCAGATTTTGCATTTGTACTAATCCAAAGTGCACGATCGCAACAACAGTGCCTGCTTTAGCGAGGACGTGGGCTAGGTGTTCCTCAGCAGGTAGGTGTGGGTACCGACTCTCTCTCTCTCTCTCTCTGGGCATCCTTGAAAAGGCCCTTTAAACGCGACTGGACGGTGGGTAAGATGCGTCGCCTCAGTGGGTCCGCAGTTGGTATGAGAATGAAAACAAGCTCAACCTAGGTTGACTAACACCCTCGCATGACAAATTAGCGACGACGACTGCTTCGCTCATATTGTACGCCCAAATTCACGCCACACAAAGGCTCACCAAGGCTTGAGCGCAGAGGCGCAAAAACAGCAAAGAAATATGTACACACATGGAATACACGTCATGGCAAAGCTGAGGCAATTTGTTCCCTTGTCAAGTTCGCCTTTCGCCCCCTCTTTATCTGCTTGTCTCGTTTTCCCTCGTAATAAATTGATTCTTCAACCACCACGTTGAACATAGAAGGAGTGAGTGGGGGAGGGAGGCCCACTAAACCCAATGAGCCAGCTCATTTCGGCCCACAAAAAAAGGCCAGGCGTTTTTTGCCCGGCTCCTTTTTAAATCACTTGCCTCGGTAGTCACATGCATCTTCAGTAAGCAGTTGGCAGCAGCCATTACTTCATTTTCAGCCAGCCGGCAAAATGATTGATGCCTCACGTCTTAATTGAGACCTCTTTTTATCGGGGCAATTCAGCTGCTTCGTTGACTTGAATACACCAGCTTGATGCCTGCCTGTTTTCTCCATTCGAGGCTCTAGGGAATACAGAGAGAACAGACGACAACTTGTTGGTAGACAGGGAGCAATAAACACGCATTCGTGGGGAGGCAGTGGAAAGGTTTACACGCCCATTTGTGATCGCCCATTCAATCGGACTTTTTTCTTCTTCGTGGCCGAGATGAAGTCGGCAAACGTCAAAGATGACGTTTCTCAATCCTACCACTCAGGGCAGAGAGAGAATGAACAAACCGGCACCCTTCGATATCTCCTTGACACTGTAGAGAAGTGTGAGTGGGACCTTTTGCGTAAGTAAAACGCTGCAGTGGTCAGTTCTTCTCTGAGTTCGTAATTCCCATCTCATCTGAAATGGGCATCGATTTCGATAGCCATCATCTGGGCGGAAACTGCGCTGTCTCCACCGCCTTGGGCGTGCTGATCGGCGATGTTCTGGAGAAATCGATGCGCCAGTAGGGTCGTCATTAGGCAGTCCGTGTGGGACGAGCGAAGAGATGGATTTGGGGCCGACATCGTCAATTTGTCAAGGCAGGCAGTAGAAGCGAAGTCACGTGTGCCACGACACCGTACAAAACAGCACACACACACACACTACTGTACGTACCGGACGAGTGACTATTGTACACTACTGAACGAGCCAGCTGGGGAGGGCGGGCCCTTTTGGGCCCTCCCTTTCTTCCTTCCTCCTCCTCCTCCGCGATGATCTTGATGGATGAGTCAGATAATGATGTGATCATTGGATTTCTCAAAATGTGTCCAAGTGCTTTACCTCCCAGCGGGATATTAGCACAGAGGCACACAATAGGCCCAGGGAGGGCTGCTGCTTGGTCAAGAGCAGAGCACTGAGCGCTAGTTCTTGACTTTTTCTTGCCCCCGCTGCAAGCACAACATACGTCCGTCCGTCCATGTGAGCTGCCTCCCGGGCATTTCATTCTCCTCCATCCCTCGTCCACAAATGCTCGTTTCGGAACATCGTTTGTCATTTGGTGGAAGGAGAATCTTAATGACCAGTTTGACTCGCACACAGGCACGCGTCACTCTTCTTTTTACCCAACGCATGCCTCATTGACTTCTTGGCCTGCCAATATCGCTGTTGTGGCTGCGAGACCAAGAGATCCGGAGAAAGAAAGTACCGGCTGGCACCGCGCATGCACTGCACGTGCACAAGGTTACGCCTGCTCAGCGAGTACCGCACGCGCTGTACGTACGGGGTACGTTGCGTGCCTTGGGAAGAATCGCCACTCCTGATCGGACAATAACAAACTGCACAAACGGAGGATCAGAGCAGCATGACGGAGGACAAGTTGTCATGACGGCAACTGCGTGGACTTGCATAATCGTCTGGCGTGTCTGAGACAGTTGCGTGCATTTTGGAATTCGACCCCTCTCTTTCTCATGTTCCTGATTGCTGTTGTGCAATGCTACTGTGGCTACACGTGTTGTAGGGAGCGATGAACTCTGTTGCCAACGCAGTTGGAAAGGTAGGTACGTAGCGCCGCTTCCTACTACTGCAGTGCTGCTGCTTTGTTTCAGACGTTTGTTGCCCCGCAAGAGGAAGGTCTTTGATCCCAGGAAGAGGAGGGGTGAGAGTCTCCTCGTACTACATTTCCCCCTCTCCCCCCTTGCCTTCCTCACCCTGCTTTCTAACGACTACCACGGCTTTCACCGGACGACCGTCGAGGCGAGGTGGTAATTAAGCGCAGCACGCCACAGTCGAGCTACCTGCGGGGACAGAGGCGGGAGCATCAGTATCTGCCTCATTTGCGTATGCACGTTGTTAAATCCTTCTGCACGCGAAGAGAAGCCTGACTTCCGCGGTAACGCTGAGATTAAGAATTCATAACACTGTGTTGAAAACGAGGTAGGAAAAGTTCGCCTCTCTCCTCCAATGAGGGGCGTCATACAAAATTATGTCCTTACTTTGTCCATGTCTTTATCTGTGGCGCTGAGGTCGGGTTTCATGCGATTGGACGTCTTGTCTGTTGCGCCCTCTTCTCCAGACAATATGTGGCAAGTACGGCATAGCGTGATACCCTTAAGTGCTATAGACTCGTTCTTTATCTTGGCACGTATTCTCTCGTTTCAAGGGGAGTTCTCGGAGTGAAGAGGGAGGAGGAAAAATGTCGGAAATGTAATTCCTGATAGCAGTGCTTAGGTGAGAGTCAGTCACCCTTTGTCTTAAAGGATGTGTAGCGTTATGACGAAGGAGAGCTGCTGCCGCACCTCCTCTTCTTCGTGTATCAGAGGATAAAGCAACAGCTGAGCCATTGAAAATTTCACGGTTGTTTAAGCAAGATTGTTTATTTATTTGAGATGACTGGGAACACGATTGTTGTTATGTTGTCGGGGTCTTTTTTTAGATGCTTGTTCGCAAGGCAAACGATTAATAGCGACGACTGGACGGGTGTGAGTGCTGTTTTGGTATGCGCAGCCTCATTGAAGTGACTGTCCAAGTACGACGCTGAAGGCCATGCAGCACCCACTACGCACGTGTGTGACGTGCATGCAGGTTTGCAGGCAGCAATTTGGAGTACGTTTTCCAAGTCGGTCAAATATGAGCGAAGTAGGAGATCTCTCTTTTATGATCGCGCTTGCAAATTCGCCAGAGTCCCGGTAATAAAAATATCGAAGTGGTTGGACTTGGTCTCAGTAGAAAATAATAGCCTTGTGGTTGCTGCGGGCTGATATCTCAATCAATGACGCTCATGAACTGCCTGCTTGTGTACTACGTGTAACCTTCCCACAAAGGAGGAGAGAGCCAATAATAGCTGGTTTGACCAAAAAAAAAAATCACAAAAATGCCTTCTACGCACGCTGTTCTACGTCAAGTGAAAGAAGTCTTTAAAGAAACCATCTATCAATATAACTTTTCTGCCAGTAGGTGGATATTAGCACCCGAGGAGGAGGAGTCATCACACTGCAATTATCTCTCTTCACAGCTTCTCCGAGGCCGTCCACAACAGGATCATTTCCTCATAGAATTTCCCAAACACGGAGTCGCGTCTCCCTGGGGGGGGGCCCCCCCCCCCGGGGCGCCCCGGGGGGGGGGGGG
>JAAUXU010003342.1_pt1 | contig 13342 bp, 14 predicted proteins | sample 7278151 | NCBI WGS metagenome assembly JAAUXU01 (sample SAMN14350113, study PRJNA611818) | marine sediment metagenome | isolation source: surface marine sediment (1.8m) | place: French Polynesia: Moorea | collected 2018-08 | reverse complement strand
GAGCGCCCACTCCCCGTTTGCGCTTCCTATCAGTGCCATTGGCCACCTCCCTCGGGCGCTCCTCATCCGGGCGCCCGGTGGTGGGCGGCCGCCGGGGGGGCGCACCTGGGCCGGCAGGGGGGGGATTCGGATTTTTCCTGCAGGGGGGAGAGAGACACTTTTTGCTCCAGGGGGGGAGGGTACTGTAAAATTGCAAAAAAGAGCCCTACAAATTTACTTTTCGAGGGAGTTTTGGAAATTGGTTAAAAATATGTGTAATTTTGCAGTTTTTAGACACAACTTTTTTTATTTTTATTTGCAGCATGGGAAAAAATTTCTCGTGTCAAAAAGGGGGGCAAAAAAAGTTTCTCAAGACGGGGGGGGGGGGGGTCAATAAAGTGTTCGGCAGAAGGGGGGGATTCGAACTTTACCCTTCAGGAGGGGGGGTAACGGTACCCTTCTCCCCCCATGCCCACGTATGATCGCTATGCTCTCCAAGCGTTAACTCAACAGGCACTACTTGTTTTTCCAGCAAGTTTTAGAGGCCAAGAGCACCAAAAGAATATGTCAGCTCATTGCCAAGGCTTACCACCTCCAGCTTAAGACCCTTTTCCATCTTTTTTTTTAAAAAAAACAAGAAACTGTATGACCTTTGTTCAAAAGAGTCCGACTCTTGTCCTAGGTCATCCCAATGTTGAGAAAGGACTTAATGTCTCAATGGGAAAAGGAAGAGGAGTGCCCTTGGAGCAACAGGAAGGACATGCAAAACAAAACTGCCTAGTGAAAGTTTGATCAATATTTTCCCTTCTCCTTTTCTGGTGCCAGTTTGTTTAATAAATATTTTGTCCCACCTGTTGGGAATAAGTGAGTCATGCAGGCACTCCAGAAATTAGACTAAGTCTTTTTCCTGTTTGGGCTGAGCATCATTTCAAAACTCAAAATAATTTTTGGCGCCCTTCCAAGCCACCAATCATAAAACTGATGTCTTATTTTCACAAATCAGGGTCTTCCCCAACTTTAATTTTCCATTTTGCCAGATGCTAGATAGACTTCTGAGGTCCGTCGCTTTCCCCGCCTCGACCCCCTTTTAAAGTCGAAGGAAGAGGGCCTAAGTCTCCCACCGGCACCTCCTCGGGTTTGATCAATCCTCGGGTTTGATCAATACGTCTTTTGCGTTGTTGCTTGATCCGTCGCAGATCGACAAAGGCTGCGCTGCGGCAATGGAGCGGAAGAAGTGAGGGAGGGTCCGCCGCCTCCTGTCAATTCCAATCGAATATTGAACTTTGTATCTTTTTGGCCGTTTCAACATGGACGAGAAGACCGTTGACCGCATCTTCGCCGGCTGTCTGGAGGAGCTCCCGCCGGTCAGCTCCAAGATCGTGCGCATCTTCACCAGCTCAACCTTCACGGACATGTTGATGGAGAGGAACACCCTCATGGAGTACGTCTATCCGAAGATAAAGGAGTACTGCAGGGAGAAGCACGGGCTCGAGTTCCAGGTATGAATTCGAAAAAAAACATCGATAATTTTTTCAGGGAAACCAACAAATTTCATTTAAAAAACACATGTGGTGGACATGAGATGGGGAGTGAGGGACGAGATGACGAACGAGCACATGACGACGGAGCTGTGCATGACCGAGCTTCGAAACTGTCAGCGGTTATCCATGGGGCCCAACTTCATCTACTTCGGGGCACAGAAGTACGGCTACAGGCCAATCCCGACATATATCGTCAGCAGCGAGCTGGCCATGCTCAGGTAAGAAGAATAACAAAGCTAATAGAGTTTTTTAATTTCGAAAGTATTCTTTTTCTTAAAGGGAGGTTCTTGTGACGATGGGCAACGACGTGAGCCTCCTTGACAAGTGGTACCGCTCCGACTTCAACGCCGTGCCGCCGGTCTCCATCCTCCAGCCCATAGACACCTACCTGGTACACTTCCTCAACAAGAGGGTGCCCAAGTTGCAAGCGAGGGACAGCGGGATATGGTGGGGCACCCTGGCCAAGATGCAGCAGATGCTCCGCAAGGCCTCCCACACCCTGTACGTGAACGGCAAGATGAACCACGAGGAGATGCACAACTACCACATGGCGGTGACGGAGCGAGAGGTCATCAACGGCTGCCTCAGCGTGGGCAACGTCAAGGATCACGTCATCGTCTACACCCGCATCATCAACAACATCAACCTGCAGAACCTCAAGCGCGCCTCCAACTTCATTGACATTAACGACAGGAAGGTTGACCAGGAGGCTGTCAAGCTGCTGGCGCACTATCGGGACGAGCTATTGCCCAAGAAGATGAAGAGCAATAACGCCATCTACAAGAGGTACAACGTGGAGTGGATCGGCAGGGAGGGGCTCGCGCCGGAGACGCACGAGGAGTATCTAAACGACTTCATTAACCACTTTTACAAGGTCGGGAAGAATTAAAACTTGATCCCCATAATTGACGGAAAATGAATTATTGGCCGGATGTTTTCTAGAACGTGATCAAATTGGTGGACCGCGCCATGAGAAAGGAGGACACCTCTGCGCAAGGCAAGATCGTCACTGAGATCCTGCAGCATCTCCACGCCTGCAACAACTCCGTCAAGGTGTTCTACGGCCGGGTGGAGGAGCTGGAGATATTGCAGAACTATATCACCGGGCCCTCCAACAAGCCCTTCGTGCTTTACGGGGCCGGAGGGTCGGGAAAGACGGCCATGCTCTCCATGGCAGCCTGCAAGAGCGTCAAGGAGTGGTTGCTGCCGGCGAAACCTTTGCTCATTGTTAGGTACTGAGTACACGTAAAAAAGAAGTTTCGGTCATTTGTATTCCAACCAAAGGTACCTCGGCACTACCCCCGACTCGAGCTCCCTTGCGCCCCTGCTGACCTCCATCTGCCAGCAGCTGTCCTACACCTTCATGCTTCCATTCGAGGATATCCCCGACGACCTCGTCCCCCTCACCGCCCACATGAAGGAGCTGCTGAACCAGGCCACCGAGGACCAGCCGCTCCTCATCTGTTTAGATTCGGTGGACCAGCTGATCGGGTCTCAGGACGGCAACAAAATGTCCTGGCTGCCCACCAAGCTGCCCCGGCACTGCAAGATCATCGTCTCCTGCACCAAGGAGGAGAACAACCCGCTCCTGTGCCAGGACTACGAGCTGCTCACCAAGATGATCGAGGACGTGCAGAATTTCCTGGAGGTCAGGGCGCTGGGGGAGGAGTTAGCATGGAAGGTGATCCAGAGGGGTAGAGAGCAATGAAAAATGTTTGCACTTTCATCGTCGTTTAATGATATCCTCAGGTCATAAAATTGTGGATGGAGGCTGCTGGAAGGGATCTGAACAATTACCAGTGGAGAGTCGTAGCAAACGCCGTGGCAAGGTAGGAAAATAACTTTCCCTTCCAGCAATCTCCATAGAAATTGTCATTTTCCTCTTTTTTTCTAGGTGCTCCCTGCCCATCTTTTGCAAGCTGGTGTTCGCGGAGATCTGCCGCTGGAAGAGCTACTCCAAGCCCCAGGACACCTACCTGGCCCACTCGGTGATGGACTCCATCTTCCTCCTCTTCGAGAAGGTTGAGACCAAGCACGGCTGGTTCCTGGTCTCACACGCGCTAGCATACGTCACGGCCGCCAAGAGCGGAGTATCGGAGACCGAGCTGGAGGATCTAATCTCCCTGGACGACAAGGTGCTGGACGACATCTACCAATACCATCTCCCTCCCGTGCGGAGGATCCCCCCGCTGCTGTGGACCAGGGTCAGGAGCGATCTCCCCGGATATCTCTCCGACAGCGAGGCCGACGGCGTCAGCGTCATCAACTGGTACCACAGGCAGTTCAAGGACGCTGCAAAGATCAGGCACTTTGAATTTTGAATTCCCCAACGTTCCCGAACAATACGAATACATTTTTGTAACTATTCTTCAGATATTTCAAATCCGAGGAGGACGTGATCTACTTCCACTCGATGATGTCCGACTTCTTCCTGGGCAAGTGGGGCGGGGGCACGCCAAAGCCATTCAAGTTCACCGAGATCCAGAAGCACAGATTCGGACTCAAGAGCAAGGAGAGCGAGGCCGACAGGCAGATCCCGGCCATGCCACTTGTGTTCTACACCAAGGACGGGGAAATATCTAGGTATGGAAAATTGAATCATAGGTCATTTAAAAAAATAATTCGGGAAACTATTAGCTGTTTTTCATTTCAAGGTACAACCTCCGCAAATTCGGCGAGCTTCCATACCACTTGGTCCGCTGCAAGCAGTTCGAGGACCTGTACCACAACGTCCTGTTCAACTACCAGTGGCTGTATGCCAAGATGTCGGCCTGTCCTCTCCAGGCCGTCTTGTCCGATTTTGAGGACGCCTGCGCCCACGTGCAAGACAAGAACGCGCGGAGGGAGATCATGCTGGTGGCCGACTCGCTAAGGCTGGGAGGGGCCATACTCGGGCAGTACCCGGACATGCTGGCGCCGCAGTTGGTAGGGTTATTTATATTAATTATATAATAATAACAGTAGCAGCAAAAATAGTAACACAGCAGCAGCAGCAAAAAATCACAGCAGCAACAGTAGCAGAAAATTAGGATCAGCAGCAGCAGCAACAACGACAAAAAACAGTAGTACGTAGTAGAGAAAGTTTGTCGGTAACAGCGTTGATAAATGTCATCTGCTGAACCCATTTCCTCGTCGTCGTCTAAGGTGGGTCGGCTGCTCTCCGAGACAGAGTCTAACAAGAACATCCGCAGCCTGCTACACCAGTGCGACGAGGAGGGCCTGGTGCAGAACGCCCTCGTCCCCACCTACCACTGCATGCACACGCCAGGAGGACCGCTGAAGTACTCTCTGGAGGGCCACCAGTTCGCCGTGTTCGGATTCAAGCTCACATCAGACTTCAGGTATATCGTCAGCGTGTCAAACAAGTTCATCACCTGGGACGTATCCACCAGCGACTTGGCCCGACAGGTGGGAAAAATGCTTTGCTGTTTAATTATTGATTTGGGAGGTCACTGTTAGTCACGTATGTCTTCAGGTCCATCCTGGAGTTGAAGGCCTGATGATGGCCCTGGAGACTAGCCCCGACAACCGATTCGTGGCCGCCTACACCAACAACAACCAGACCATCCTCCTCAACACCCTCATCAGCGAGTTCATCGTCATCGACAACCCATTCAACGGAAAGGACGGCGGGAAGGACGGCGAGGAAGAAGAGGACGATAACAAGGACAAGGACGAAGAGGACAAGGATAGCGAAAAGATCGGGACTGACGAGACCGTGCAGGGACTGTGCCTGATGGACACTCACCTGGTCATCTACGGGCAGTACAGCTGGGTGGTCTTCAACATGGCTGGCAAGAGGCTGAGCGGGAGGCGTGTCTACAAGGAGACCCCCATTCTGGTGCTGAGGATGGAGTCCCTGGAGGACTTCACGGTGGTTTATTGGTCTGGAGACGAGTCCAACCCGGAGAAGACTTTGGAGACTCACAAGGGAGGGAAGACCGGGAGGCCGCTCCATTTCCATAGCGGGTTCGCGATCAGCAAGGACCAGGTCAGAATAGCCTAGCTGCAAGTTGTTGCTCTTTTGCTGCTAGCAGTCGCAGTGCAGATTTTTTTGCTCCCCAAAATCACTTTCCATCCGTACAAAAAACTGTGGTTTTTTTCCGTTTTCATAGGCTTTATGTTTTAAGGATTGCCGTGGTCTAATCCAATTTTCCTGTCCTTCCCCTTCCAGACCCGCGCGTGGGTTTGCGAAGGCGACAGCGACATCAGCCACGTGGTTGGGATGTACCGCTTTGGCGCAGACCTCAGGTGGACAAAGACGAAGAACTTTGGCGACAACAAGTACCCGCTGCTCATGCTGGAGCCATCGCAGGACGAGACCTTTGTCATTGGCACCTTCATGACGGGATTCCTACTCTGGCGGGTGGACGGGGAAGAAGATAAGGTTTAAAAAACTTACAGATCGCTCTCTCATAGTTAGCTTTGACTGGTACTGCACTTGAAAACAAAAAGCATTTCGTAATGAATGAACCTGCTTTTTTCTGATCGTGTAATTTTTTTCCTTCGCAGAGAGTATTTTTTACGGTGGATTCAAAATTACCAGTTCCCCTTCTGCGCCTTTATTTTTAGGACGATAAGAAGAAGGAGGTCGCTGTGACTACCCTGAAGCTCCCCTCCGGCATCCGCAACATCTCCACCAAGATGAACAAGTCCAACTCTTGCGTGCTCTCCGCCGGGCACGTATACGCAGTGGCGGGGATAAGAAAGGAGCTCTACATATGGACCATGAAGGACGGACTCCTGGTCAAGTGCTTGGACGCACACTTTGCCAGGATCATTGACATCCAGCCCCTGACGGTCGGCAGCTGGAACTCTGTCATCACCTCCTCCATCGACCGCACCGTCAAGGTCTGGAACATGAACTACATCTTCGAGCAGGTGCACCACATCGACCGCCACGAGCTCCAGATCGACTCTGTCAGCCTGTGCACCAGCCGCGGATTCGCCGTCACCGTGACCAGGAACTGCATCGGCATTTGGGACCTGATGACGGGCAAGCTGCGGGCCAAGCTGGCCGACTCGGCGTTGGGCGCCATCGTCACGCACGCGGTGGTCACCCTCGAGGGGGACTTCATCCTGGCGGCCGAGTCGGGCAACGTCATGTACTGGAGCGTGGCGGAGCAGGTTGTCGTATTCAAGGAGGAACAAAGAGACATACTTCAGGTGAGGAAAAGGGAGGGATTCGACAAACATTCGGGAAAAAATCCACGGAAAGAGCAGTGCTAGCTCTTTTTCCATTTCAAAAGCAGCAAAAAAAACCGTTGTATCTTATACCAGGTCCGCTTCTACGAGGACGAGCGTCAGTCCCTGGTGGTGTCCAAGGTTGGCTCCCCTCCCGACCTTAGAGCGAGGGCCGTCTCCCGCGCATTCCCCTCAGGGGAGAAGAACTTCGAGTTCGAGTTCCCCTACAAGCAGTACAAGTCCATCATCCTCACCTCCGATAGCCAGTTCTTCATCGCCTACGGATACGAGAAGCAGAAGGAGACGCTGTTCGCTTACCACGCGGAGACGGGCGACTTCCTACACAAGCTACCCGTCAAGTATCCCAACTTCAAGGAGGTAATTTTGTTTGAGAGATAAATGAAAAAGAACTATGCGAAAACATTTTTTCCCTTTAGGTGAGCATGATCGTGGCCCTCCCCGATAAGCCTTCGCACGTGGCCCTCATCGACCTGGACAAGGGAAACATCATGGACGTCAAGAACAAGAAATTCGTCAGGCACGCCAAATTCGCGAACGAAACTCAAATGAAGTGGATTGCCACAAATTTGAATTTTCCATTGCAGGTCCATCCCCCAGTGGGGCGGTCGCTGCTCCAAGGACGGGCGCTACGGGTTGTACGCTCCCTCCCGCGGCGGGCTTGACATGCTCGACCTCCGCCACGGCACCGTGGTCCGCACCCTCATCCCCAAGATCGCCGAGGGAATCTTCAACGTCATCTGCAAATTCAACGAGACCAACGAGTACGTCCTCTACTACCACAGCGGGAGGAAGACCTTGAGGGTCTTTAGGGTCTCCGACGGGGTCATGATCGCAAACTACAGGGTGCCATCGGATCTAAGGTAAGGATGGAGAAATAAAAAAAAGAAAATCTAAAAAATTTCCTCTTCTTGTTCAGTTCTCTTGAGAGCACCCTGGACGGCAACAGCGTGGTGCTGGGCATGGTAGACGGAAACCTTACTGTCCTTACGATCGCCGACCCGAAGAAGCCGCACATGAGGGAGTATTTGATGGCGCTGCCGTCAAGGTAGAGAGAAACAGTCGAAATGAAGCGGCAAATACTAATTTCGACAGCTTTTTAGGCATCCTGAGGGAGACGCGTTAGCCGCCCCCACCTCGGGCTCGGCCGCCACGACGCCCTCCACTCAGAGGAAGGCGGCGGCGGCGGCGGAGGCGGAGGCGGAGAAGCCCAAGGAAGGGACAAAGGACAAAGAGGTGGAGGACAAGGGCGAGAAGGAAGGGGAGGGCAAGAAGGAGGAAGAAAAGGACGGAGAAGAGAAAAAGACGGAAGAGTAACATTATGATATCACTGTGGCATGTCTTGTAGCCACTAATATATTTATTGGGTATCGAAGATACTGGAAATGCCTGAAATAACAATGCACAGATGTATTGCAAACATGCACGAGACGGGGGGTAGTTTTCTGTACAATATAGTATGATAAAAACTGTTAGTACGAAGGGGGAAAGAGGAAATACACAGCCGAACCAAATGGATGATATTGACATTGGGCTTCTCAATTGTCTGGCCCTGCGGCGGCGTGTTTCAGTTGGGCGTGAATCTTCAGAAACTCTGGCTGTTGCTGCTTGTTCCGAATCCCTTGCTGCTGCGATTGCTGTTGGTGTGGCAGTTGTTGCTGATGCTTCTCCTCCCTGGCCTTCCTCTCCTCCAGCATCTTCTGGAAGTCTGTCTTTGCCTCCTCCTCCTCCCGCTCTCGCTCCTCCTGTTTCTGCTGCCACTTCCGACGGTCCATCGCCCTCTCTAGTTCGGACTTGGATGCAAGCACGTTGATTCCCCTGGAGGAGGAAATAAAAGTGGGGAGAAAATATTAAAATTTCAAAATGAAGGAAAAGTTTTTGACGTTTTTCTGCGTGGGAAAACGAAGCCGTCAGCGCCAGGCCTTTATAGCTGCGAAACTCCTTTTTCCCACAAAATTCCCTCGCTTTCGGAATATAATATCGCCTCCGAGGGACGAGGCAAGATCTGGGAATGGATCTGGCGTTCGCGGCTTCGCGCGTGGGACAATCTCAGGGTACATAAGGGGAAAAGAGAGATGTAGGAAGCGGATGCGGGGAAAGACATGCTATTGCAACATACCAAGATTTCAATTCAGCATGCACGCCTCTTCTAACCGCAGCAGAGGGAGAGGCCTGCATCAAAAAGTTTTATCTTTTCGCTGGTTGGAGGAAGGCCCCATATTTCAACGGGAGTCCGCCTCTTTTCATTCCACAAACGGGAAAGATTACAGTGAGTATTTGCAGACTTGGAAGGAGGGGGGGAGGTATGCCTGGATCGCGTATATCGACATCAGGTCATCAGAAGGGAGGAGGAGGAGGAGGAGGTAGAGAAGCCACTCTCAACGGTAGTCTCAAAAGATGGCTGCTAGAGGAGGATGATATTCCATCCAAGGAGTCACTCCGCTTCTGCTAAATTTGATGCCAAGCCAAAGTAAATTTTCCTTCCTCCTTTTTCTACTACGTACAGTATGTACAGGCCCAGACTCAGTGTACCTAGGTATGGAAAGGCGCCGGAGGGAGGCATGTCATTACAGCATCACGTGACTGACTTATACTGTCTGCCCATCCCTGTCTTCCTTCCTTCCCCTCTGCATGCGTGAGTGAGCAAGGGGTTTGGCCAGCCTTCCTTTTCTCCTTCTCTCACTTGCGAAATTCCAATCTAGTGCATCATCGTCCCACCTCAGACTCTTTTTATTTGCGGCGAAGCCAGCAGATCAGGGAGACGAAAGCGTTGTTGTTCTTGTTCTTATGGGGGACTGCTTTTGATTCAATCACCCATGTACACTTAAACGGGGTGCATCAAGGGTCTAACTTTTACTTTTTTGTCATGAAAAAGAGGCGCATTAACGGTCTTTCTTTTACTTTTTGTGACCAAGAAGATGTGCATCAAGGGTCCTTCTTTTACTTTTTCGTCACAAAAAAGTGCACATCTCGGGTCTTGTTTTACTTCGTACAAAAATCGCTACTAAAGCCCACGCCACAGATAAGTGAGAGAATCCCTTTCTTGTTTTTTTCGCGTGTACATAATAAACTAACGTACCTCGGCGTGATTGCTTGATTGTCTCGCTAAATTTCCCGTTCACGCACACCAACTACCTTTTTCAAAAAAAAATTAAAACGAAAAAATCTATTTGTGTTAATTTTTATGCGAATTCGCCAACTTGCTTCCTTGCGCAACTATTTGTTTTTCGAAATTCATTTTTTTAAAAATAATTTGATTTTTTGTGTGCAACTCACGTCTTTGCGTTCCACTTGATCTCCCTGTTTACGTCCATGGCCTCCTTTGAGTCCAAGCACGGGTTGGGGAGCTTTTTTGGGGCAATGAGGCCAACTCCTCCACCTCTGGTCTCCTCCGAGGAAGATGCCAAGATGACCCTTGGGGGCTTGGTGGGAGGAGCCGGAGGGGGAGAGGGCTTCTTGGCCATGACGTTCTTCCTCGGAGATGGTTTCTTGGGAGGCTCACTCGTGGATGGATTGCCGCTCTGCTTCTTCTTGAGCGGGGACAGCCTCGTGCTCTCCTGGAACTCCTGCAGGAGCGCCTCTGTTTCGGGAAGGGTAGAATAAGAATTAGTTTTACTCGACGGTTTGTGCGCGAAACGGAAGTAGTCAATGACGGAAGCGTGGAATTAAAATCTTTCCTTCTTTTGTGGGCAACAGAAGGCAGTCGGCAGAAGGAGGAGGCGGAGGCGGAAGTGCGATAAGGAAATTGAAGGGAAGCTTGTTCAAAGCTGCTGTTCCTCCCCCTCTCCCCCGTATTTTGTCTTTTTGTCATCACGAAAATTCAAAGACGCCACGCGCACTTCCTTTTCCCAGGGACAAATTGATCTGCGATGAAAATTTAAATATCACAAGGGCAGGAAAGGTTTCCCTTGCGTATAAAAAATCGAGGTTTTTACGCATTTCCCCGCAAAAAAGTATTTCCTCGGTTTCAAAATTTGGCCAGATTTTTTTGCCCATATAAGGCAATCTCGAGATACTTGTCTCCTCCACTCAACATCTGATGGTCAATCATTTCCTCTTTCCCTCCCGTCTGCTTATTCGTGCGCGTCACATCACCACCTTTCCCTCTCCCTCCCCCACAATTTTGGGCCGGGCTGATGGCCCGCTGCTGACTTGACTCACTTTTTACCTGCGGCGATAGCCGTCAGGTCAAGTAGTGGTCCAGGTTGGGGCTTTGTTTGTTCATTTCTTGGGGAAATAACTTCTACAGACTCTAAACGACCTTGTACCTCAAATTAGTACAAATAACAATACTTAATGTAGCAATTTAAAAAAACCTGACCAAAAAAGTTTTTTTGTGGCCAATCAGTTCTAAAAAAACACCAAGCATCAGGCCAAATTTGAACTTCAAAGTCATTTTGAAGGTCAAAAAGGCCGAAAAAGTAAAAACGCTCAAAATCGTTGTTCTTTGCCGCAGGTCGTCGAACTCAGTCAGTTCTTGTTTTTTTTGCCTGATGAACACTTGCGTCTGGAAAATTGGGGTTAGGGCAATTCCGTTTTAGAAACTACTTTTTTCTGCTACCATTTTCCCCAAAAGACAATTTTTGACTCCTATTGTTTTTGCTCCAAATGGGAAGATTTTGTGGGAAAACGGGAGACGGGGTAAGATATCAGCAACGACCGTTTTCGCAGAGTGATCCGTCAGGTTTTTCCGTTAAAATCCGTTTGGAAATCAAGGAGGAGGCAACGCCCCCGATTTCCAGGAAAAAAACCTCAAGAAGAGCTTTTGTTCTCACCGTGGAGCCTCGACGAAGTTCGGATCATTTTGAGGAAGGAAGTTTCGAAAAATGATTTCCAAGCGACGCACGCACTCGTCTTTCCCTTTTCTCCGCCGCAGGGAATTCCGAGCCTCCTCCGGAATAAACGCAAATATCGCACCACTTCCAAAGCGCGGCCGGGAGGGGAGAGGAAGAGATATCCCTTTGCCTTTGCAAGAGACAGTTTCTTTTCACTTTTTTGGCGCAGTATTGTGTGCGCTCTAGACAGGAGCAGTTCCAGGAAGGGAAGAGGGCCCCTTTCACCGCCACCACTGGCAATGCAATGCCTCTCTCTCTCGAACACACCCCCACCGCCTCACCTCACGGCTCCAAGTGAGAACTGCCACTGACTTTTCTTTTCTTCCAAAGCGGAGGAGGAGGAGGAGGAGGAGGCTGATGTTGCTTCCATTCCGCCGAGCACTCTCCCCTTCCAAATGTTACTTCTACTCCGCATTCCCCCTTCTTCCCTTGGCTGGCGAGAGCGAGTGAAAAGGGATCCTCCGAAATTCACCGACGAAGGAATGACAAGTTATCAATTCGTTTTGGGTGAAACACTTAGTACTTGTATTCCCATTGGCAAAGAAATATAATTTCCTTTTAGACCTTTTGCTGAATCCCCTGTCGCCAGAAAGGAGTTCGTTCTCACACACGAGCCAAAACGGACGCGCGCCTTCCTTCCTCCTTCAAATGGGAGAAATTTCCCTTCTCCCTCCTTTCCCCCTCATTTTAGCGTGGAAAAGTGTATAAATGTCGTCACGCGCCCGGATTTTCTCAATTATTCGGGAAAGCGCGAATTTGAGGTGCAGTTTTTTTTCGAGCGAAATACCTGCTGGGAAAAGAGAGCGAACCGGGGTATTTTTCATCCCTGAAGTACAGAGCAACCAGGAATTGCATTTTCTGTAATTGCTGGTGCGCAGATGACATTTCTGGACTGGAAGCGAAGCCCTGACACAGACACATCAATCCCGCCGCCGCCGCCCCCAGCTAAGGGCTCCTCACTCACCTTCGTTTCCCCCCGGAAATGTCTTCCACAAGAGAGAGGAGAAAGAAAAAATTTAAATGTCGGTCATCTGTGTTGACATGAGAAGACGGATGATGCCTTTTTTGTTGCGTCTTCCGGGTTTGAGCTGGAAGGTGAAATTATTTTCCACACGTGTCTTTCAGTCTGCTGCTTCTATTTCCCAAACCAGTATCTTTAAAAAAAGCATGTTCCCACAACTGCTTTGTTGCCTTTTCCTCCCGTTCCCGAGTAATAATTTTCGTTGCTGCCAAATTCCCACTATTTTCCACAGCCTCAAAAATAAGTCCTCATTTAAAAAAGAAAAGAAAAAACGTCAGCGAACAATGAACGAACGCGGCTTAATTCCCACACTTTTTTCCCGAGCGAGCGACAGCGGCAATTACCGCAAAACTCGCTGCCACTAGATGTTTCACACAAAGATAGATGAAAAAGTCCTTTGTTGCGCGAGAGTTTTCGTAGTGTGAAGATTTGGGAATTCGTCTCACGCGTAACGCAACATTTTTTTTAAAAAAATATTCGGGCACGCCGATTTTTTTGGTCGTGATTGCGATAACATGTTTTTTTCATTCCTGAACGGAAGAAGAAAAAAGGAGTGCAATAGGAGGGCCTTGAACTGCACAAAAGTTATCCCACTTCCCTTTTGAGCTTTTTTAACCTCTGCAGGCCCCAATTTTCCCTCCAGGGTCTCTCTATACACTTCGAACCAAGGATTTTTTGTACGGTAGCTACCGATGTGTTCTATATTTTCTTCTTTTCTGGGACGCGACAGGAAAGTTAATTTTCCGACGTAATTGCTGACAGGG
>JAAUXU010053984.1_pt1 | contig 13347 bp, 9 predicted proteins | sample 7278151 | NCBI WGS metagenome assembly JAAUXU01 (sample SAMN14350113, study PRJNA611818) | marine sediment metagenome | isolation source: surface marine sediment (1.8m) | place: French Polynesia: Moorea | collected 2018-08 | reverse complement strand
GCGGCGGTGGTGGCTACCAGCCGCCTGCATACCGGCCGCCGCCGCTGCCTCAGCTGAACCACTCTAGTCCGGCGGCTGACATGATGCACCCGCCGCCGCCGTACCGCAACCCACCGCCGCCGCCTCTGAACAGCGTCCGTTGTTCCAACAGCCACCACCAGCCACATCAGCCGCCCATGGGCGTCCGCGCGGCCGGGTACCCGCCGCCCCTGCGTCCCCCGCCCCACTATAGTCCTCCCCCTACTCACCGCGCCACCCACCTGAGCAGGCACCCGTCCAGGTCGTCGCTGGCGGCCGCCGCCAAGATGAACCAGCACGGTTTGCCGTCCAGACACAAAGTCAAGCAGGTACAATCTGATGGCGACTGAAAACATTAATCTCGTACGCTCAGCGTTACGACTTCTCATTTGGCAGACTACATACAATATGTGACGGAAAGAAAGCGCTCTGTGAAATGGCCAGCAATTCATTGTTGCTGAATCAATTTCAGCTATCGAAAGGTCACTTTGTTGCTGGATGTTGGACGTTTGTCAAGTGTCCACCCCCTGTTATGCGACACAAAGTTGCTCGCCTTCTGACTGAGCACAACCGTGGCAGACGCGGTCCTCATCAGGCTGGTGGGCAGCACTGCCAGCTGCTGCCTGTGGTTCGTGTGATGTTCCTGGCTTCTCCTCCAGCTGCACCCCTTTCCGTCCCATGCATCCCAATGCGAAAAAGCCGCAATTTCCCCAACGGTTTTGGACAAGGTGCTGCATTGCTGGTATCATCAAGTGTTCAATATTCAGCAACAATATGAGCCCGAGATATCTAAAATTGATTCCGTCCGTTACATACGGTAGGCACGCAGCTGTGGCAGAAGATACAGGTGTCGAAGCTCTTAACTGACCTAAGCCTAGCAAAAATGCGGTTTAAACGTCCTCAACACCGTTTCACAGCCTGAAAAATGCATGAACCAGTAGGAAGTAGACGTGCATCTGAACGTGTGCAGCGTTTATTTATACGTCACATTTACTTTATGTTTGGTTATTAGTAGCTGTCTTACATAGTAATTTGTTCTAAGAAACCTGCGCATTCTCTGTTGCAGTCCTTTTTTCCTACCGATCTTGCCGAACTGGTGAGTCTGGTGTCCGCGCAGCAGTCGACGTTGTTCTCGCAGCAGTCGGACCTCAAGCAGTTCGAGGCTGAGACGAGCTTCCTCGAGTTCAACCACTTCTACTCCTCGGCCGCGCCTCAAGATTCCCAAATAGATTTAGTGCTATCCGAGGTCAGACGCCTGGAGGACGTGGCCAAGCGCAACGAGGAGGAACTGGGAGTCCTCGGGGGCTCCTCGGGGGGATCCGCGGCCGCCAGGGACGGCGAGGACGTCATCAAGAACGAGATCTCACAGCTCAGGCTAAGGCTGGCCGGCACCGACCAGGAGTTGCAGAAGACCAACGTCACACTCAGGTGAGTGAGTCACAGCGGACAGAGAGGGGGGGGGGGAGGCAGAGAAAATGTGCAAATTTGCTGACAAGTACAAAACCGTTGAACCCACGCAGGTGTCTCGGCGACGAGATGCGTTCCATGTCCCTGAGCCGCCAGCGCGAGCAGGAGTTGGCGCACGAACTCGAGAGGCTCCACTCAGAGATCAGGGCCACCCAGAAGAGCTCCGAGGAGAGCGCCAACATCAGTCAGCAGCTCAGCAAGGAGGTGAGCAAGCGTGTAAAGGCCGACGTTGTGTACAGCCAGACAGTGTTTTTGGTGCTTCAGCTGGAGCAGTGGCCAAATGGCAATATTCTTAACTTCTTAACGTTGATTAGTCATGCCCGAAGTATTGAAGAATGACTACCAAGATCTTTGTCTCGACCACCAGGTCAAGGAAGTGGAAGATCAGATCAGTGAACGCAAGGCAGAGGTGGAGAAGCTGATCAAGGAGATGAGGGAGGCCAACATGGAGTCGCTGGCAATCTCACCGCCGGAGGAGTCGAAGCAGTTTCTCGACGGTAAGTGAACCGTCAATGAAAAGGGGTCTCCATTTCTCGTTCTACCTGATGTCATGGATGATGGCGTGCTAAAAAAACCGTTGCATGTCCTCTCTTTCCATGCAGCTTATGTGAACTCGTGCAGAGGTGAAGTGGCTTTCATACACTTTATATAGATGTTTCATTATATAGGTTACTCTGTTCGACGTATGTGCTAAGCTTCAAAGCGCCGCTTTTTGTGTCCTTTCAGGTCCTTTGAAGCCCGGCACTTCCCGCAAAATGATCGGGAGTCCCCGGGCTCTGGAGAGCGCGGTGCCCACGGCCAAGAATCCCCATGGGGTCTGGGTCTGAAGAGCAGAAGAACCTAAAAGCTGTGAAGTTGTTGCCTTGCTCATCGGTGCCATTTTATTGGAGGGAAACGTTATTTTGTTACCGCCTATTTTTCTGTCGCTCATTGTACGTACAATTGTGAAGATTTTGGGAAGCCATAGTAATAACGATGATGATAATAAACTCTAGATTCGATCAAGGTTAAATTGTGGTGTCACGCAACCTCCACTTTTCACTTCGAGACTCCACCACCACCACGGCGTGACTGTCGGGATCTCCTGCGCGACCTTGGTCAACAGCAACAGCACCCTACGTAGGAGCCATTTCCGAGTGCATCCAAAGTTCCTGCCGCCTCAGACAGGGGGGGGGGGAGGTCGAGCCTCGTGAGCCTGCGTCCAGAGGCCAGAGACCAGCACTTGGAGGACTACGACAGCATCAAGAACATCACGCTCAACTACTGCCACGCCGAGTCCAGCAAAGGTTCGGGGGCGCTGACTGTGCAGTCTTACTGCTCGACATCCTCAACAACCACCATTCTTTGCCCGTGCATTGTTCTGGATGAAGTTGAGCCTTCCAATCTCGTGTATTAAAGTCCGTCACATTCTAAATTCTGCACCCTACGTGAAGGCAGACAAAAATCACAATATAGGGTGCGTCCAAGTGCTTTGTTTGCACTGCAAACACACTGCGTCGCCTCTACAGTGCCCTCCGCTTACAACAACACACTTGTCTGGAGCAGAAACAGTTATTGCATAAAGACTCCTGAATGAAACGACCGCTCCCTGCTGACGGTGACACCTCTTTGCTGTCAGGGTTGCCACCTTTGCCGGCCACACACATAGGGAGCTTGACTCTGCTCTCCAGGCATCGCCCAAGTTATTCGCCAGCACCATCATAAGCAACAGACTTTTTCACGGTCGCCTAACTTAACCAGGGATCTGCGTGGCTTAGGGAGAAATTGCGGATTTGTGTCACTTGCACAGCTCGATCCCCAATCAGCACTGATTTGACACGACCAAACCTGACTTTGCCATAGCAACTGCGTATCTTTTGCACTTCACTGCAACTTAGGGCCGTGTCGGGCCACAAATTCTCGGGCTGGATCGGGCTTCGGGCAAGTATTGCAAGTTGTCATGGAAAAAAAGTAAACTTTTTTGCATTTTTGTCATCAAGCGGTCTTGTTTTTTGATTCAAAACCTCCCCAGCCATAGAGAAGACTCGTTCTGAGGGTACTGAAGCTGCTGGTATACTTAGATGCTTCAAAGTGAGTTTATACAGTTCTGGAAACTTCTCTTCTTCCCCTTGTTGTGCCCACCAGTCATATGATGGGTATGGTTTCAATCATCACGGGCAGGCATCAGCAGCATAGTGAGGCATGCACTTCATGCCTAGTCTGTTGAGCCCAAATTTCTATACTGCGTTTCCTTCGAGCTTCGAACTTCGGGCCACGGGCCACGGGCCACCTCGGGCTGGTCAAATGTCAGGTTGAGCCGCGGGCTTTCGTGCCAGGCCCGAGCCCGCGCACTGCATCCCCCACTTGGCCAAGGTCCTTTCAAATGACCAAACCTAAGGAGCCTCCGACGTCCCTGGCCAAGCTAAACTAACTTCCAAGAGCCTCCACAGGATGCGCTTGATCCCGTCACGATTGCCACTACCCCTGACAGCCGGAACTGGGGGTGCGGCCGCCACCAGAGTCATCAAGATCCCAAAGGCCGCAGAAGCTTTTGGGGAAAATGCACGATCGATAGAAGTTAGTAGAGAAGTCACGCAACACATGACGACGCGAATGTGCTTTTCGCATCAAGGCCGAAGGCCGCACATGCAATCCTTTGTCTGGAGTGAATTCCCACCGGTGTGAGTTGGCACAGGCGACGGTGCAGGACTCCAGACAGGGTGCAGATGCACAGCCTTTGACGAATTTGAATCTCAGTCATGGATCAAACAGCCACATCATGCATGCAAAAGTCAGCGCACACGAATCAGCCACCAAGATATTTCATTAGGTCAAATCAATATAATACATTGTTGCTGCTCTTTGGCTGGAACATCTGGAGAAGAAGACGTCATGACATGGCTTGCAAGAGACTTTTTTGCACACCTTCAAGAAGGACCACTGAACTTTGCAGGGACTCTGGCTGATGTTGAAGGGTGGCTACAGCTGTTGAGGCCACTCCTTGGGTGGAAGAGGAACCTATCCTTCTTCATCCTGATCCCAAACTTCTTGGAGGGTGGCGGGTGGACCACGTAGAGGGGGGCCTGGAGGAAGTCAGCTTGGAAAAGCTCCTGCAAAACAACGACACGGTGAAGAACCGCCTTATGGACTCACGTAGGGACAAACGGACCAGCTCACGATCCAGGCGTTTTGCTAGGGAGGAGACGACCAGAATGGCTGCCAAAGACAGCCAGGTCTTCATAGTCCTCACCTCTCCACCGAAGTCTGGAGACTGAACGGAAGTCCGGGGATTGAGGGGGGAGGGATCGATTGGATTTGGGGTAATTTCTCTCTTTCCAATTGTTTAATCACGGCGCCAAACGTCTATAAGGTCACAATTCCTTGGTACGGGGTGGACCAAGGAGACTGATTGGGATATCGCCCGTGTTGTTCAACACCTACTCCCAACTGAGTTGCAATGTTCATGGTCCACCCTGTACACGTAGCCAAGTGAACTTTTTAATCTGCAGTTTAAGAGTTGCTGCTGCTCTGTCTGTGTGAGTGGTTGGTCTTTTGTGTCAAGGCTATCTCAGTCTTCTCTGCGCTAACAATGAGAGAAAGAGAGGCGATTGTGGAAACGTATTTATTGATCATAGCATCATAATAATTGTAATTTGTTTTTAGTGATAATATAATAATAGTGAATGCTCTGACTAGCCAAGACGCTAAGGCTCAGATTGCAAGGAAAAGTGCTCAAAATCGATAGTTGTACATGATCACAAGTCTTTCAGGCTCATCCTAAGCTTGTGGATCTCCCTGGAGGCCGTCGTCAAGTCCGTTTGCAGCTGCACTTCCCTCTCCTTCAGCCTTTTCAGCTCCCGCTGGTTGGCCACGTTCTGGCGCAGGAGCTCCAGCTTCTCAGTCTTCAGACGCGTCACTTCCTCCTGGTATCGTTCTAGTTGACCCGGGGGAGCCGACGGCCCTTCCACCGGGATCGTCGTCACCGCGCCAGAGATGACGCGGGAGCACTCGGGGTCGAACTGGATGGCTCCCAGGCCGACGGCGGCGCACGCCGTGGCTGTGGGCACTGGCGCGCCGTTGATCAGCATGAGGCTGGACGCAGAGCACCTCTTGGTGTACCTGAGCTCCTCCAGCTCGACCGAGTTAAGCGAGGAGTCGTCGTCGTTGTTGTTGGTGCACGCGCCGCTGTCCTGCGCCACTCTGCTGCGCCCTGGGATGTCCGGGCTGCTGATGGGACTGCCGGTGGCCGGACTGGAACCGGTGCCGACGCTACCGTGCCCTGAATCGGACTTGACGGCGCTACTGCTGGTGCTGACTCCGACGCCTCCCGCCGGGCCGCCGGCAGCTCCTCTTGGCCCACTCCGGGCGCCCTTTGACGATGGCTCCTGCAAGATTGTTGCTAAATTTGTTGACTGACTCTTGCTCATCTTTGGTTGGTTTGACAGGTTCTCCGCAGAGGTCGTGGCGCTCTTGGTCCTGCCCGCTATGGCCTTCTTGAACGTCTGCATGATGGTGGAGGACCTGCGTTCACTGTCCTTGCTTCCTCCGACTAGGCCCCCGCTGCCGGCACCTAGAAAGTCTAAGGTCTTCTCGGTCAGCTCGTCCTGGAGATTGGCCAGTAACGTTGTTCTGGTTCGCTGCTCCAACTTTGAGAATTCCTCAGCCTTCAGGCAAGAATTCTGAGCGTTTATCAATTTGGTCAGGAGAAATTCCTTGAATTCCGGGCCCTTGTCGAAGATGGGCGGACTGGGCAGGCTGGGGCCAAAGTAGGGGACGTCGCTCTTGGCCGTCACCCCCACCCTGTACCTGGAACCGTCGCCAATGGGCCTGACCACGATGTACGCGTGCAGAAAGTGCGAGGTGATCATGTCCGGAGTGAACGGTGTGTCTCCATCCTGGAAGATGAGAGCCACAATGTCGTTGCCGATGTGTCTCTTCCTCTGCAGCTGCTGGACGTCGTTCTCAGTGAACGGCAGCAACGTTGACACGTGGAACATGACTTCCCTGCCGTGGAACTCCTCGTACAGGGACTCCTCGCCCGTCTGGCCGAACTGCGTGTCGAGGCCGCCCCTGAACCCTCTGTGATCTGCCAGCGAGATCCTTTGGCCCAACATGTCCATGAAGTCGTCCATGGTCGTCGAGTGGCCGCGGTTGCCAAAGAGCGCCTCCTCCGTAATCTGGCCGTTCTTCTGGTACACCAGGCCGAACTTGTAAAAGTTGTCCAACACGTGTTCGTCGTAATTGACGATGAGTTCTGACGCCCTCGGGTACAAGACCGGGTTTAACTTTTCCACAGAGATCTGCAAGGCGGGCGCCGCCGCCAGCCTGGCCGCCCTGAGCGGCACCACCTCCGGCACTAGCTGATGCACTGTGCCAGCGTTGGTGCGCAGGATGACCCTGGCGGTGGAGTCCTCGTACGTCTTTATGGAGAGGACCAAGGGACTCCCGAGAGCCTTGTCGAACGCGTGAAAGTTGAAGTGCTCATAGCCCAGGAAGTGGGCGCGATAGGCTCGGGCGGTCTCGTCCAGCTCGAACTTGGTGCAGTTCTCCGCGTCGTCGGTGGCTGCTGCTATGGTTGTCGCTGCATCGGCTGCGGCGGTGCCGCCGCCGTTGCCGCCGTTGCCGCCGCCGTTGCCACTGCCTCCGCCTCCGCCGTTGACAGTGTTGCTACTGCTGTTGCTCCCGCCGCCATCTTCGGCTCCCCCCGGGTCGACCCAGAACCCGCCTGTCCTGGGCAGGACGATGAGGGGAAAGGGCCGGTCCTCCTTCTCCATGATCTCTTGCAGCAACTTCCTGGCCGGGTTCTTCTCTACCCTATCGGGCAGGGAGCATCTCTGGTCGTCGAGCCTGGACGACTGCAGCCTGTCTAGGAGGTCAAAGAGGTCGGAGTTGGGAGTGTTATTGTTGGTCGACACCACGGCATTTTGGACAGGGTCCAGTTGCATCGACAGATGAGAAGCTCGAACCTGGAGAACAAGAGGAAGATTGTCAATGCTTTGAGAAGCACCCTTGTATGTATGATATATACAAAAATATAGCTTGCTAGAACGGAACAGAAGAACCGAGCGCTTTCCACCAAAGCGTTGCTTTGGGCTGCAGAGATAAGCGTTGGCAGCAGTAATAATGACCCCCTAATGTACATAATGAGCCCAGTACACACGAGTGAAATAGACTCTGTAATGGACACGCACGTTTTCACATCGTTTGAAGCTTCTTCTTGACAGGGACAAGAAAAAGAGGCTCTGTTTGCTCACGTAGCTGTCGAACTTCCTATCTTAAGCGTCAACTGAGCAAAAAAAGAGAATCTCTGACAACAAAACTCTCTCGTTTTGTTATTGCAGCTTATGTAGTGACCGTTGATAAGCACTTCTTCTTCTTCTCCTTCCGCAGAACAAAAATGCTTTAAAAAATGATCTTACACACCGTTACTCATGTTGAACGTCACGCTGAAGCACGACGACTGCAGCAGGCGCGGCGGCAGCAGCCACAGCAGCAGCAGCAACCACCTGTCTGTGTGCGTCTCTATCGATTACTTACAGCTTTCCTCAACACCTGAAACATGTGCGAGCTGCGGCGATCGAGACAACTCCGCAGCAAAGACGAGATTTGCATACTGCCGAACGAGTGCGAATTTTGCTGCGGAAAACGCAGATGCTGAAACAGCTGCGGGAGGGACAAATGTCGGGATGAGAAGGGGTCAGTCTGAGTGAGAGAGAGAGAGAGAGAGAAAAAAAAACCCATCGATCTCGTTGCAAAAAAAAAAGTTTGCAAAGATCCACGCAAGTAATGAGGTCCATTAATTATAGCCCCAGCTACCACTGCATAAATGGCAGAAATTGCCAAAGACAAAACTTTTTTCCAAGGCCTGACATTTAACTAATGTCTGAGCGTTTTGTCACTTCACATTGCGATTTTTTTTTCCACCGTCCAAAAAGTAATTGCAAAAGTGCAGCCGAAGTCCGACTTGGTCAAGTCCATTTGGAGTTGGACAAGAGATTTGCTGCAAAATCGTCCTGGGCGTGGGCAACAACGCCACGGACTCCTTCCAGGATCTCGGACAGTGCAAATCAGCCACCCAGATGATCAATCTGACCAAGTGAGGATTCGCTTGTCCGAGCGGGCCAGAATCTGACGAAATCCAACCTTTAGTGTGCGCACAAGTTGGGTGTGACCTCCGGACGACTTTTCTTCCATGCTCCGGTGTCTCCTCCGACCGATCCAGGGAGAAGGAAGAGTCAGAGTGTCCATCTTTTCAAACTTTTTTCAACTTTTTTTTTCTGCTTTCAAAATTCAAAAAACATTTTCAAACTCAGTCACTGATGGCTGAGGATTCAGCTACCTACTGAAAAAAAAAAACAGGCAACACGCACGAGTGGGATGACATTTATTGGGGGGGGGGAGCAATTTCTGCACAAACAACTGCGCAGTTTTGATAAATTGTGTGCCAGAATCTGCATACTTGGGTGTTTTATTGGCTCAGCGAGCAGAAACATGTGCAAAGTGATTCGCACACGTGCGGAGTGGCTGGCGAATCAAAGGGCCTCGGGGCTCGGGGCGGTCCACCCAACCACCCCGAGTCGGGGTCAGCCCCGGGGTGGCCTGGGGAGGTCACTCCAGGCTGAGTTTTGACTCGATAAAAGTCATTACACGTGTTACCCAGCAGATTTCTGGCCATTCTTCACGCCAGGGAGGGGCCGAGGTCGCCCCTCACGCCGCCGCGGCTGATATATGAGGCAGGTGCAACTTGGCGTACGTTAGTTGGACCAAATCTTAGGCCTTCCCATCTTTCATTTTCAACTTTCCTCCAGTGGTTGCACTTCTTTTCGTCTGTTAACTCTGTCTTGACGTCAGCTTTCAACTCTGCTCGTCTTCAACTCATTTTCAGGGGTTTCTACTCAACTTTGTAGGGGGGTTCACTCATCAGACGACTACATCTTGTACGTCATTTTTGGGGTGGGCCGGACTTGAAGGCGTTCAGCCACTCTCCCCGAGGCTGGCCGACCCCAACTCCTGCTCCATGTCCAGGCTGGACTTCCAGACTTTCACCCCCTCCAATAATGATTGCGGGAAATTGCGGCACGCTTTAAAATAAACTAGAAATCATTGGACTTGATTTACTCGAGGAGCGTGGAGAAAGAGCCCAAATTGGGCCACTGCAAGGAGGAAAAGTGCAACAACAATAACAACAACAGCAACAGCGTCTTTTGCAAGGTCTCTTCTTAACCCTTTTTTTTTTATAGGGGAGATAAAGTTGCTATCTGCGCTCAGGGACAAATTTATGACACCTGCGCACTTAACAGATAAGATCATGGGATTTTGTCAGAGCCACCCCAAAAATGGTTTGTCCAGGAAAGTGTTGACAACGCCTTAAAAGGCCAGGCCTTGGCAAAAAAAGAGATCTGGTAATCTGCAGTGATCCAGAAGGCTGAGAAAAGACTCGCTCTCAGTGGCAGCTCTTTGGAAAGAAAGATGCCCGTGGCAGCTCTGTCCGGAGATGCCTTGGGAGCTCTGTGACAGATGCCCCTGGCAACTCTGTTCCCACCTTCAAGGCCCAGATGCCGAAAATGCAACCAACGCTTCGATTCCAGACCCCAAAAACTTACTTAGGACGCCAAAGCAAGGACAGGGACAAGAAGGCCTCCGACTGACTCACTTTCGGCAGTCTGAGCGAGTTGGACCTCCTCCTTAGGAGCGGCGTCCGGCGCAAGCCGTCCCAGGAGGAGGCCTTGGGCGTGTGGGCCAACATGGCCAAGGCGTCGATCCTCCTCTTGCTGCTGCACGCGATCCTGGGCGAGAGACTCCTCAGGAAGTCGGCCGACGACTTGACCGAGAGCTTGTCCGTCATCGTGGAAACTGTTTTTTTTTCCACTCCTCCTTCTCAGGTTTCGCTGTTTTGCGGCCGAGGAAGCAGAAGAAGAAGAACAGGCTGAACTGACTGAGTCAGCAGCGTGGGAGCAAAACGGGAGCTCAACCAGACAAACGACTTCATCAAGGAAGTCCAGAATTATGCACGGCATAAAAAAAAGACTCTTCCACTCAGTGCAGCTAATGAGATTGGACGGAATGCAGAGAGGCAGAGACGGATTCAAGTGCAGCTGCTAAAGGTCGCATCTCAATGGCAGAAACGAAATCAGCTGAAATCTGCAATGCTTGAGGTGGTCCCAACTTAAGGTCGGCTGACACAGGCAGAAAGAGCTCAGGGGCTGGGAAGGGAAAATGGTCCTTCAACTTAGGTTGGGCTTGGCAGAAAAGAGCTTAACCGAGTTAACAACTTAAGCTTGAGAGAAAAAAGAGAGAGTTTAAACAAGCTTGGTAGATTTTTGAAAAGGCAATACTGAAGATGGTTCCGAACAATTGGCAACAAGAATAGGAACAGAAAAAGATCTGATCAGAATAGTCCAGCTTGGCCAGTGCAAAGCAGAAAAGCAAGCTGAAAATGGCTCCAAATAAGTTTGGCTTGCACTGGCACAAAAATGCTGAAAAATAGTTGTGAACCACTAGAAATTTGCAAGTGGCGTGAAAGACTGCTCGAGTGCAGACAACCAGTGCCTCAGGGTGTCTCTCCGGGATCGTCCGGGTTCAAAGCCTCAAACTTCGCCCGGGAAGAAGCTCTCTCTCTCTGCCTGTACCTGCGTCAATTGCCAATCACATTGCTTGGTAATAGATATTGTCTGGCCGAGCTCGTCCACGCAGGAAGCTCGACCAGAAATTTCAAAAAAAAAAAAAATATCGAGTTTCCGACCGAAACTGCCAAAGCACCGTTCTCATTAGAGCTGCTGTTGTTGCTGCTGCTGCTGTTGGACTTTGGCGAGTCTCTTCTTGTCTGTTTCTCACAGGTGTTTTTGCAGATGCGAATCTTTTTTTCCCCTTTTTTTCCGGTCCAATTTCTTGATTTTTTTTTTTTTGTCCCCCACTTTTTGTCCTCCTCCTGTCAATTAATCCGTCCCCTCTCTCTTTGTCACTCCGGAAGTTGAACTCAAGGCTGTCATGTCCACTCATCCTGCTCCTCCGGGCGCGTCCGGTCTCTCCGGGCGCGTCCGGTCTCTCCGTCCGGACCGGCACGACTTCGGCACGGCCGCGTTTTCCATGCCAATTCTCTTCACCTCTTCTGGGAAGTCTCTTTCTGACTTCGCAAGTGCGACAAAGTTGGCTCGGGAAAACCAAGGAAGCGTCTCTGGTTTCTTGGCAACCAAAGCGATCGACGGACGGGACAAGAATAGATAATGCGATAATGAATAATATTAGCGTTAATAACCCCTGGGCTAATGATGATTTCCGCGTGACCTTGCGTGAATTTTGTCACTCTGGCGGTGGCGGAAGCAGCATTTGCATCTGCACTCAAAAGAGAAACAAAACACGACGAATCCAGGCAGTGAAGGCTGCATTTAAACACTTTGACAACACTCTCTGTTGTGCAAGGTGAGACAGAAGTTAGAGTTGACCCTAAGACTGTGCTTGAATGTGAGTGAATACAATGTACAGTGAATAACAGTCACTCCAGTGACTTTTTCTGGCATCGAATATGAAGCAAAGCATTTAGAGCAACGACTCAGGTTTACTACACTGTTTATGAGAGAAATATTGAAAGTTATGATCATTGATAATGAATATTCATAGATATTGGCCAGGTGCTCACTGTGAATGGTCACAGCCGCCATTGTAAAGTTAATATACAGCACGGTAAAATGGTTCCGACCTTAAAGATAACGTGAGATAAGGTTGAAGCAGAAAAAGGTGGGTAAAATTCCCTTCCCACCGCCAAATGGAAGTCTGACTGTAGCGACAAATAAATCTCTTCCAAGCACCTGCGTACATGGATGGACTCATAGTGTACCAGTGTAGTGTGTGGGCAGAGAGAAGTCAATGGATTTGATCTCGTCATGGCGTTGAAAGGTGAAAGTCTGACACATTTTGTGATCTGTCAGGCCCTGCCAGGCCCTGCCAGGCCCCGCCAGGCCCCGCCAGGCCCCGCCAGGCCTGGCTGGCTGGCCGCAATCAGGAAATATCAACGATAAATGATGCTGTATGGGTGTCATAAAGCGTTCCAGGACAATGGAGACCTCCCCCATTACGTAAATAACTAGTACAAGTCTGTCCTTCAGAACAACATTTGTCATTGCCAGAGAGTCTCTTTCAAAGAGGACACTCGAGCCTCCATTTAAGGGACTCGGCCGGCCAGACACGCGAGCACGGAGGACAAATGCGGACTCGACTGCACTCGGACACGGGGCTGAAGGCGCGCTCGCTGACGCCGCTGCGCCCGGCGAAGACGGACGCGGGGCTGAAGGCGCAGATGCGCGCGCCGCAGGAAGGAGAACGGGGGGGAGACGAATGCGCACGGTGCAAACGCGCCCTCACTGACTGACGCAGTCGTCGCGTAACAACCTCGTCAGCAGCAGCAGCAGCAGCAGCAGCCTTTGTTAAAGGGTTAAGGGGGGGGGGGGAGGGGGTGACTCGTGAGGACCCCCGGAGTGAAATTACGAACATTTATTATCTGCGAAAACCCCGGCTGTCATGTTTTTTCGCGCCACCCAGTACACGCTTCCAGAGAGGAATGATGCTCCTGTTCTTTCGTGTTTAACCCGTGAATATGTCTCATTTTTGCGCCACCCCGCAGACTTTGGCGTAGCGACACGGACGTTAAACCGTTGCAATGGACGCTTCGCGTATCGTTTTTTCGCATCACCCTGTACGCTTTTAGGGAATGAAATGGACGTTTACCCATGGCGGTGGAGGAAAATGCTCGTTCAATCCATAAAAGTGTCTCACTTTCCCATCACCCTGTACGCTTTTATGGAATGAAATGGAGGAAAAGACTTTTTCAGTTCACAAGAAAGTGTCTCAGATCCGCATCACCCTGTACGCTATATTTTTTTTTTTTTG
>JAAUXU010039126.1_pt1 | contig 13348 bp, 11 predicted proteins | sample 7278151 | NCBI WGS metagenome assembly JAAUXU01 (sample SAMN14350113, study PRJNA611818) | marine sediment metagenome | isolation source: surface marine sediment (1.8m) | place: French Polynesia: Moorea | collected 2018-08 | reverse complement strand
TTGATTTGCCCCTTGCCAAGGCGTCGAACAAACCCACCGAGAAACCCTCGCGGCGGAGGGCGGCGGCGATCGATAGCAAGCCTGTGGGGAGGGTGCGTTTGGCGGTGAGGTAGTAATCCCGTACGGGGGGCTGGACCAGGAGAATATCGACCGGGGCGGCCGTCATCTTCGCCCGGGTCTTTCCAATCAATGACCGCTGCAGCCGCAGTCGCAGTCCGCACCGCAGCCTTCGGCATTGGTCGCTTCCGCCATGGCCCTTATGATTTCCCGGGGGGCGGGTTCGCTGACCGCTTCGATGGTGACGGTCAGGGACAGAACGGGCGGGATGGGCGCCCCGTCCAATGCTTTGCGCAGCGGCATCAACAGGTGGGCCATGGTTTCCGGCAGACGCGCGGCGGGAATCGATAGCACCAGGCGATCGCCGGCGGATTTGCCGAGCAGCTGATATTCGAAGGGGCACATGCCGGCGCTGGCGGCCCCGCAGATAAAGGTCAGCGCCCGCGGGGCCGATGTCAGGTCCTGTTTCCCGGTCTCGCTCCCGGCTTCCAGCAGAAGATGGACCTTCTTTAGATGATCGACCTCGATGCGCATGTCGGCCCTCGTTAGCAGTTCTTCAAATGAATATGCCCACACATTTTATAATGCGGCGAACCCGATCCGGCAAGCCGGTTGAAGACATGTCGTTCGCCCGTTAACGTTCGGCCGCGGTCCGTAGGGTTTTCGACGTGGCGGAGGTCACCGTCATCCGGTCTGGAGGCCCTTCATCCATTTGACCAGTGCTTTGATGCGGTCACGCTGGGGGTTGCTGAGGTTTTTGAACTGGACCCCGATGCCGTCGTTGGTCGTATAGATAATGTCGCCGTAGACCCGGAAGATATCGGGGAATTTGGGATGGGAGAATGCCAGCGCCAGTTCTTCCCCCACGGTGAAATCCTCGTCGGTGGCAATGAAGACGCCGTCGGAGTGGATGTCTTCGATATAGTCGGTATAAAACCGGTTGCCGATGGCATAATTGACGATAATGGATGACGGCTTGCGGGGGTGTTTGGGGCGGTCGCGTATGATGGCGCTGGGGGTCTCGTCGGCCAGGACGGGTTTTTTCTGGCGGTAAAGCAGTTCCTCCGCCAGCCTCAGCATGATCAACTGCTGTTTTTCGCTCATGCCGACGACCATCTTGATCAGGCGGGCCAGCGTCACATTGTATTTGCGTCCTTGACTGTCGACGGTTTCCATGACCTTTTCCTCGATGCGCTGACCCATGGATCCATAATACACATTTCTATCAGATTTTCAATAGCATTAAGGAGTTAGCTCGACTGTCCGGCCGTCGATCCGCTGAAGGGTACGAATCGATAGCCGTCCTCCCAAGGGGCGCCGATGAGCCGGAGAAGGTGTGTGGGGCCGCCGTGCCTGTGGGTTCCGGGCGCTGCCACCGGTGGGACCGGGGTGCCGCAACCAGCGCATCGTGGGCAATGGCCGATCAGGTTTTGCTTCGCCGCCCGGGACGGTTGGGCGGCTTGCCGGGGGGGCGGGAAGATATCTTCCCGGGGCGGACGGCGTGCCGGGGGAGCAGTTGATTTTTTTGCCGCTGTTTCTTGACGGGATCTTTTTCGACAAACAGCTTCCGGCGGCTGAACGGATCTTTTTCCGTCCAGTACATGAGGGTGGCAAAGGTCGACGGCGTGGGCGTAAAGATCTGGACCTGTTCGGGGGCGATCTTGAGGTGCGTGCGGCAGAAGGATCTCAGTTTCTGCATGTGGCCGGCCGTCGTGCCTGGATAAGCCGCGATGAAATAATAGGTCAGGTACTGGGGTTTGCCGGCGGCCCGGGTGGCCTGCAGGAAGCGCTTGCGAAATGGCAGCAGATCCCGGCCCGATTTGCCCATCCGCTCCAGAACGTCGGGTTCGGTATGCTCGGGTGCGATTTTCAGCTGTCCGGACACATGTCTGCCGGCCAGGGCGTCGACATAGGCCTCGCCGGCGCGCCGGTCGGCCATCACCAGATCGCAGCGCAGCCCCGAGGCGACGAACACACGGCGCATTCCCGGGAGTCGAAGCAGCGCATTTAAAAGGGCCAGCTGGCGGGTATGATTCACGGGCAGGTGATCGCAGACCTCAGGGTAGAGGCAGCGCCGGTGGCGGCATACGCCCCGGCGCTGTTTGCGTGTGCACTCGAAGCCGTACATGTTGGCCGTCGGACCGCCAACGTCCTGAATCACGCCCTTGAAGCGGGGATGACGACTGAGTCGGCGCGCCTCCTTCAGCAGCGAAGCCTGGCTGCGCCACTGAACGGTGCGTCCCTGGTGCACGGCGATGGCACAGAAATGGCACTCGCCGTAGCAGCCGCGATGGGTCGCCAGCGAAAAACGAATGGTCTCCAAGGCCTGAACGGGTCCCTGTTTTTCGTAATCGGGGTGCTGGTCATAGACGAATCGCAGCGCGTAGACGGCGTCCAGTTCTTCGACGGTATGGGGTGCCGGCGGCGGATTCTGCACCAGATAACGGGTATCCTGACGCTGGCAGAGGACCCGGCCGATCACGGGGTCGTTGTTGTGGTAGAACTGTTCGAACATGGCGCTGAAGGTATCGGGGTCGCGGGCGACCCTGTCGTGGCTCGGCAGGATCAGGGCATTCGTCGGCGGTTGTTCGGCCTTGTAGCAGAGCCCCCGGATTTGCCGGTGGTCTTCCCCGTTCTGCAACGCCGCGGCCAGCGCCCGGACCGGTTTTTCACCCATGCCGTAAACGAGAATGTCCGCTTTGGCGTCGAACAGGATGGAGCGCCGAATGCGGTCCGACCAGAAATCATAGTGGGAGACGCGCCGCAGACTGGCTTCGATGCCGCCCAGGACGATAGGCACGCTCGGGCGGCAGTGGCGGCGAATCAGGTTGGTGTAGACGATGACGGCCCGGTCCGGACGGCGGTTGTTGATGCCGCCGGGGGTGAAATCGTCGGTGCGGCGTCGCTTTTTGAGGGCCGTGTAATTGGCCACCATGGAATCCACGCTGCCGCCGGTGACACCCCAGAAAAGGGCGGGGTGGCCCAGTCGTCGGATGTCGTCCGGAGTATTCGGGTCCGGTTGGGCGATGATCCCCACCCGGTAGCCGGCGTCCTCCAGGACGCGGCCGATGACGGACGCGCCGATGTGGGGGCTGTCGATATAGCTGTCGCCCGTTACGAGGATGACATCCAACGCTGACCACCCCCGCGCGCGGGCCTCTGCCCTCGTGGTTGGCAGGAACGAGGTCATCGGCACTCCGCCGGTTTCGTGTTTGCTGGTGCGGCCGCAGGCGTCAAGCTGTTTCCCTGGTATGCGGCCGCCGGCCGGGAACCATTGCATACCCTAACGCTCACGCCTCGATCCGTCCAGCCGGGACCGTGATCCGTTCCTCGCGCAGGCGGTCTGATCCGCTTCCGGCCGGTGTTGGTCAAATCTTGACACCCTGCTGGATTGCCGCTATTTAACAGCGTTTGTTGCGATTGACAGGTGACGGTCGGGCGGCACCCACCGCACCCGCTGGACTGTGGTCCTGCCACCGCTTGCGCCCCGATCACCGGAGGGAACATGAACTATAAAAAGACGCTGAACCTGCCCCAAACCAAATTTCCCATGAAGGCCAACCTGGCCCAGCGTGAACCTGAGCGTCTAAGGCAGTGGGAACAAAACGGACTCTACGCGACCTTGCGTCGGGAATCCCGTGAACGGCCCCGTTTCATCCTCCACGACGGCCCGCCCTATGCCAACGGCCACATCCATATCGGCACAGCCCTCAACAAAATTCTCAAGGACATCATCGTGCGTTCGCGTCAGATGATGGGCTACGACGCGGTCTACGTGCCGGGCTGGGACTGCCACGGGCTGCCCATCGAGCACAACGTCGACAAGGAACTGGGCAACAAGAAGCACGATATGAGCCTGACGGACATCCGCCGGCGTTGTCGGCGCTACGCAGAGAAGTATATCGATATTCAGCGCAACGAATTCAAGCGCCTGGGGGTTCAGGGCGAGTGGGAGAACCCCTATCTCACCATGAGCTACGACTATGAAGCCACGATCGCGGCGGAGTGCTTCCGGTTCGCCCGGGAGGGGAGCCTCTTCCGCAGCAAGAAGCCGATCCACTGGTGCTGCAGCTGCCGGACGGCGCTGGCCGAAGCGGAGATCGAATACGCCGACGAGGCCTCACCCAGTATCTACGTCAAATTTCCTTTTTCGCAAGATCTGGGCGACGTGCACCCGGCGCTGGCCGGGCGCAAGGTGGCCATCGTGATCTGGACCACCACCCCCTGGACCCTCCCGGCCAACCTGGCCGTGGCGCTGCACCCTGATTTCGACTACGTTGCGGTGGCGGGCGACGACGACGAGGTCTATATCCTGGCCCGGGACCTGGCCGAGGACTGCATGACGCGTTTCGGCAAGTCGCCCTTTGAAACCCTGGGTGCCATCAAGGCCCAGGACCTCGACCGACGCACGTGCCGGCATCCCTTCTACGATCGCGACGCCCTGATTGTCCTGGGGGATCATGTCACCCTCGAAGCCGGCACGGGCTGCGTGCACACCGCCCCGGGGCACGGCCGCGAAGACCATGAAGTCGGGCTGGCCTATGGGATCGAATCCTACTCCCCGGTCGACGACCGCGGGGTGTTTACGGACGAGGTCGAACATTTTAACGGCCAGTTCGTCTTCAAGGCCAACGAGGCGATCATCGACCACCTGAGTGAAACCGGCATGCTGCTGGCCAGAGAGGGGATCGATCACAGCTACCCGCACTGCTGGCGATGCAAACAGCCCGTCATCTTCCGGGCCACGCCCCAGTGGTTCATTTCCATGGAGAAAACCGGATTACGGCAGAAAGCCCTGGACGAGATCGACCGGGTCGAGTGGGTGCCCCACTGGGGTCGGGAACGCATTTACGGAATGATCGAGAACCGTCCGGACTGGTGCGTGTCGCGCCAGCGGGCCTGGGGGGTGCCGATCGCCATTTTCTACTGCGAGGACTGCGGCGAACTCTACCGCGACGAGGCCATGGGACCGCGACTCTACGACCTGTTCGCCGCCAAAGGGGCCGACGTCTGGTTCGGTCCGGAGGGCGACCGGCTGCTGCCTGCGGGGGCCGTGTGCGCCCAGTGCGGCGGATCGACCTTTTCCAAGGAAACCGACATTCTCGACGTATGGTTCGATTCGGGTGTCAGCCACGCGGCCGTCCTGGAAAAACGCGACAATCTGAACTGGCCGGCCGATCTCTATCTCGAGGGCAGCGATCAGCATCGCGGCTGGTTTCACAGTTCGCTGCTCACCGCCGTGGGCACGCGGCAGCAGGCGCCTTACAAGGCGGTTCTGACCCACGGTTTCGTGGTGGACGCCGACGGGCGCAAGATGTCCAAGTCGCTGGGCAACGTGATGGCCCCCAAGGAGGTGATCGACAAATACGGGGCTGAAATCCTGCGACTCTGGGTTTCCGCCGCCGACTACCGCGACGACATCCGGATTTCGGACACCATTCTCAAACAGCTGAGCGACGCCTATCGCCGGATCCGCAACACCAGCCGATTCATGCTGGGCAACCTCTACGACTTCGACCCCCGGCGGGACGCGCTGGCCTACGACCGGCTCACCGATCTGGACCGCTTTACCCTGCACCGCCTTCAGCGGTTGGTCGGACGGGCCGAGCAGGCCTACGCGACCTACGAGTTCCATTTGATCTATCACGCGCTGCACAACTTCTGCGTGCTCGATCTTTCGGCCTTCTATCTGGATATCCTGAAAGACCGTCTGTACACCTCGGCGCCGGCGTCGGAAAGTCGACGCGGGGCCCAGACCGTGCTGCATATCGTCCTCGAGACGATGGCGCGTCTGATGGCACCCATTCTGGCCTTTACGGCCGAAGAAGTCTGGCAGCACATGCCGGACATGCCGGACAAGGCCGCGAGTGTGCATGCGGCGCCCATGCCGAAGGTAAACGTCGCGTGGCAGGATGACGAACTGGCCGCCAGGTGGGAAAATCTACTGGCCGTGCGGGGCGAGGTCACCAGGGCCCTGGAGGCGGCACGCACCGGCAAACTCATCGGGCACCCCCTGGATGCCGCGGTGACGCTTGCCGCGCCTTCACCCCACGACGGGATCCTCGCGGAATACCGCGCGATCCTCGACAAGCTCTTTATCGTCTCCCGGGTCGAACTGGTCGATGCGCTCGATGGGGGCGACGCGGTTTACCGCAGTTCGGAAATCGAAGGGCTGGCCATCGCGGTGGCCAAGGCGCCGGGGACGAAATGCGAGCGCTGCTGGATGCATGCCACCACGGTGGGCGAGGATCCGGAACATGCCACGATATGCGCCCGTTGCAGCCGGGAGCTGACCCGCCTAGCGGGATAGGGGGGCCTTGAGGTGACCACCGAAAAGCCCTCCAAGCAAGGTTCCGTCGATACCGGTATCGGGGCTGATGAATGGCGTCGAAAATACCTCTGGCTGACCTTGATCGCCGGCGGCATCGTCATCGCCGATCAACTAACCAAACTGCTGATCCTCCGCGAGGTCGGCCTGCATGCCTCCATCCCCGTCATTCCCGGGTTTTTCCATATTACCCACGTGCAGAACCCGGGGGGCGCTTTCGGTTTTCTGGCCAACCAGAGCGCCCTCGTGCGCGGTATTCTTTTCCTGGCCGTCTCGACGCTGGCGGTGGGGCTGGTGTTGTGGTTCTATCACCAAACCCCGCCCACCTACCGTTGGCTGGCCAATGGTTTCGCGCTCATCATCGGTGGTGCCGTCGGCAACCTGATCGACCGGGTGCGCTTTGGCAAGGTCATCGATTTCCTGGACTTTTTCATCCGCGACTGGCACTGGCCGGCGTTCAACGTGGCCGACAGCGCCATCACCGTGGGGATCACGATATTCATCATCCATGTCATCGGGGGGCGGATTCCGGACTGATTCGGATGACGGCAGAGGACTGCCGTTCCGCTTGAAACGCACGCCATGGCCGTTGTCAGCTTCAAGGATGCCCATCGTTACCTTGAGACCGGTGAACCGTCCTGGCCGCCGGTTTTTCTGCTCTATGGAGAAGAGGTCCTGTACAGGAAGATACTGGACCGGCTCCTCGAGCGTCTGCTGGGCCAGGCTTCACGTGCGGTCAACTACGAACCCTTCGACGGGTTGAACGAGAACGTGCCGGCCGCCCTGGCCGCCGTCAACACCTACTCCCTGATGGCGGAACCCAAGGTCGTGGCGTTGACCGACGCACGGCTCTTTCTTTCACGCCGGAACGAAGAGCGACTATGGCAGCAGGCCTTCGATGCCGCAAGGGCCGACAAGGTCGCCAAGGCGGCCCGGTTTTTCGGCGACGGACTCGGACTGCGCGGGTTGGCATGGGGCGATCTGGAGGGCCGCGCCGACTGGCAAACACTCCTGGGCGTCTCGCCCGATGGCGGCGACTGGTCGTGGGCGGTGCCGGTACTCCAGCACGCCCGTGAGACCGGTCTCAAGGTCTCCACGGCGCCCGATCCCTCGCAGGCCCTGGAAGAAGCGGTGGCCAAGGGCTTTCCCGCGGGGCATTACCTGATCATTACAACGACGCTGGTCGACAAACGGCGGCGGTTGTTTCAGGCCGTCAAGGACGCGGGGGTCATCTTTGACTGCAGCGTACCCGGCGGGGACCGCAAGGCCGACCGCGCCGAGCAGGCCCTGGTGATGGACCGGACGGTGGACGACATCCTTAAGGCCCATGGCAAGCAGATGGGGCGGGAGGCCCGTCAGGCCTTGTATGCCCTGACCGGGTTCGATCTGCGCACCGTGGCCACGAGCGTCGAAAAACTTGTGAATTATGCCGGGGACCAGCCCGAGGTCCTCGCCGCGCACGTCGGTCGCTGCCTCGATCGCACCCGCCGCGACCCGCTCTATGCGTTCACCGATGCGCTGACCGACCGCCAACTGGACAAATCCCTGTTCTACCTTCGGTCCCTGATGGACAGCGGTGACTTCGATCACCCCCTGCCCCTGCTGGCGGCGATCACCAATCAGGTGCGCAAAATGATCGTGGCCAAGGCATTCACCCGCAGCAAATTCGGACAGGCATGGCATCCCGGCTGCTCCTACCCCAGGTTTCAAAAGCAAGTCGTCCCGGCGATCAAAGCCTACGACGACCAACTGGGTGAACGGCTGGACGCATGGCAGCGCACGCTGGCCGGGGACGGAGACGCCCAAGGTAAGCGCAAGCGCTCATCCCGAACCAAAATCACCTCGGATCTGACCCTGATGGGGCGCGCGCGCAGTCCCTACCCGGTCTTCCGCACGCTGGCCAAGGCCGATCGATTTACCCGGCAGGAACTCGAGGCGGCGTTGGGCGCTGCCAGCCGTGCCGACCGGAAGCTCAAACGCGGCGGCCCCGGCGGAAGGCTGCTTCTGGAGCAAGTAATCATCGGTATCTGCCGGCGGGAGACCGCGTCCCGCCGATAAATCGTCTGCGACCCAGCGGGCGCCGGCACGGTTCACTTCCCCGGGTTTGGCGGCCGGTGCGCAACGGCCGGGCGGTGTTTGATGCGGTCCGGGCGGCATCGCGCGGTCGCATGACGCTGAAAGGAATGAGGCCATGGGCTTCTGGCGACAACAGGAGGAGAAAATGGCCGCCCGGCTGCTGCAATGGCACTTCCAGCGCCAGGGTGAAAAAATCCCGGAAGGTGCCGCCCTTGAGCGCATGGCATCCGATCTGGTGACCAAGGCCCATCACGTGGCCAAGAAACGCGGACAGAACGTGGCCGTGATTCTCAAAGAACTGGTTCAGGATCTCAGACGGTGAACCGGGATTCCTCAGCGGCTGAAGCCGAGTTTAATGATTGAAAACTGACCGGCAGCATGCTAATCAGGCAAGCTTAAGTTCAAATGGCCCAAGTTTGCTCTATCCAACCAACGCTTCATCAGAGAGGCAGAGACAAAGGAGGTCGTAATGCGAAAAGGTTTGTTACTCGTGGTCGCAATTCTGGTGGTGGGGCTGGCCTTAGCGCCCAGCGCCGGGGCAAAATCTCATACCATCAAGGTTGGCATCAACGCCCCGATTACCGGCGATATCCCCAAAGTCGGTGAAGGCTCCAGGTACGCCGCGGAGATGTGGCTGGAAGACATCAACAAGGCCGGCGGGCTTGAAGTCGGCGGCAAGAAATACAAGGTGGAAGTGATCGTCGAGGACAACGAGTCGAAACCTGAATCCGCTGCCAAGGCGGCCACCAAACTGATCACCGAGGATGAGGTCCTGGCCATCGTCGGTCCGCAGGCGTCTTCCCAGGCCATCCCGGCCGGCGAGATGGCCAACAACTACGGCACGCCCATGATCAGCCCCTGGTCCACCAACCCGGACACCACCAAGGACCGTCCCTTTGTCTTCCGCGGCTGCTTTCTCGATCCCTTTCAGGGGCCGGTGGTGGCCAACTTCATCAAGGACGAGTTCGGTTTTCAAAAAGCGGCCGTTCTGTATGACATCGCCAGCGATTACCCCAAGGGTCTGGCCGAAGTGTTCAAAGAGGCCTGGGAGAAACTCAACGGCGCCGGATCGGTGGTGGCCTTTGAAAGCTTCACCACCAAGGATGCCGACTTCAGCTCCCAGCTGACCAATATCATCAACTCCGGCGCGCAGTTCCTCTTCACGCCCCAGTACTACAACGAAGTGGCCCTCATCGTGCAGCAGGCCCAGGAACTCGGATTCAAAGGGCCCATCGTGGGCAGCGACAGCTGGGGTTCGGCGGAAACCGTGAAACTCTGCGGTGAGGCCTGCTACGGCCTGTTTTTCAGCACACATTACGCTGCGGCCGGGGCCACCGGCGCCACCAAGGAATTCATCCAGCGCTACGAGAAGAAATACGGCTACACCCCGGACGACGTGGGCGCGCTCACCTGGGATGCCCTGCGCATCGTGCAGACCGCCATCGAAAACACCGGCAAGCTGACCGGCAACCTCGAGAAGGATCGCATGGCCGTTAAGGACGCCTTGGCCAAGATCAAGGAATTCGACGGCATTACCGGGAAGATGACCTTCACGCCGGATGGCGACCCGATCAAATGTGCGGTTATCGTGCGCATCAGTGAAAAGGGCGAGTTCGAGTTTTACAAGTCGGCCTGCCCCTGAGAATTTGACCCTACCGCGGCGTTCTGCCGGCTGACCGGCATCGCCGCGGCTTATCTTGAAGTACGCGTTCAAGCCGAGGATGCAAATGGCGGGCGCAGGTCGATCTTCACCTGCGCCCGCCTGTTTGAGGCAGCGAGGAGTGCGCGATGCAGTTATTCTTTCAGCACCTGATCAATGCGCTTCAATGGGGCAGTTTTTACGCCCTGATCGCGCTGGGGTACTCGATGGTCTACGGCATTTTGATGCTGTTCAACTTCGCCCATGGTGATATCTTCATGGTCGGCGCCTATATCGGTTTCGGCGTGGCCACCGCCCTGGCGGCCCTGGCGGCCATGAGCGCCCTGGCCCTGCCCAACTGGCTGATCCTGGTGCTTACCATCCTGATCGCCATGTACCTGACCTCCTTCGTGGGCATGCTGGTGGAGCGCATCGGCTACCGTCCCCTGCGCGAGGCCCCGCGGGCATCGGCGGCCATCACCGGCCTTATGATCGGGATTATCCTGGAAACCGGCAACCTGGCCATCCTGGGCGCCCAGCGGATTCGGTTTCCATCGCTGATCAAGACCTCCGTCTATGACATCGGCGGGGTGGTGGTCACCAACAAGAAGATCATGATCGTCGTGGTTTCCCTCGTGCTCATGCTGGCCTTGAACGAATTTATCAAGCGCACCCGCTGGGGCATGGCCATGCGGGCCATGGCCTTCGACTACGTGGTGATCCCGCTCATGGGGGTGCCGCTGAATACGATCGCCAGCCTGACCTTTGCCCTGGGATCGGCCCTGGCCGCGGCGGCCGGTATTCTTTTTGCCGTGGCCTACCCGGTGCTGGATCCCTATATCGGCATCACTTACGGCTGGAAGGCCTTCGTCGCCGCCATTTTAGGCGGGCGCGGATCGGTAAAGGGGGCCTGTTTGGCCGGATTTCTCCTGGGCTTCATCGAGATTTTCGTGGGGGCCTACCTGTCTTCGAGTCTCAGGGACCTGATTGCCTACTCGATCATTCTGCTCATTCTGGTATTTCGGCCTCACGGCTTCTTCGGCGAGCCGCACAGCGCCAAACTGCGACTCTAGTCCGGCGTCATTGAGCCGGCAGTGACGCATTCTGATGGCGATGGAAGGATGGAACGAGATTAGCGATGGCAAATGACAAAAGCGCATCAACGGTGCGTGTGAACAACCGATTCGGATGGATTCGGTCGTATGCCGCGGACGTACCGCTGCTGGCCTGGCTTTTGGGTGGGCTGGTGGCGGTGCTGTTGGAGCGGACCGCCGGAGACGCCCTGGCCGGGATGCTGGGCCTTCCCAAACTTCCCGTGCTCTTCGGCTGCATGATCATGCTGAAAGAGCCGACCCTCATCCCCAGCGCCCTGACTTACGTCGCCCTGATTTACAGTGTTCCGATCCTCGTCCTCGGAAAGCTGGCCGCGCGGCCCGGCAACTGGCTGGCTGCCACGATGACCGCCGGGCCGATCGCCGTCCCGGTCGTTGTCCACCTGGTGTTGCTTTACGCCATCATGCACATCTGGTCGGACGTCAGTCTATACCGTATGCTCACCCTGCGGCTGACCCTGATCGCCATCATGTTGACCCTGAGCCTCAACCTGATCAACGGCTACATGGGGGAGTTCTCCTGCTCGCACCCGGGTTTCATGGCCCTGGGGGCCTACGCCGCATCCACGGTGATGGTCGGTTTGGTCGTCAACGACCGGCTCTTTGGTGAGGCGCTGCTCCCGTCGTTTCTGGGACCTTTCGTGTTTCCCGTCGCGTTAGTGATCGGCGGCGTCGTCGCCGCGCTGGGGGCGCTCTTGATTGCCATCCCTTCCTTCAAGACGCGCGGCGACTACCTGGCCATCATTTCGCTGGCGTTTCTGTTCATCGTCAAGAGCATGTTCGAGAACCTGCAGTTTCTGGGCGGCGCGCGGGGCATCAAGGGGCAGCCGGACTATGCCGACCTGCCCACCGTCTTCTGCTGGACGGTGCTGTGCATCTGGATCATCAACAATTTCGTGCGCTCGACGCTGGGAAAAGCATTGAACGCGGTGCGCGACGACGAGATGGCGGCCGAGGCCATGACGGTCAACACGCGGTTCACCAAGATGGTGGCCTTCCTTTTCGCCGCTTTCTGGGCCGGGATCGCCGGCGGGCTGTTTGCGCACACGGTCCGTTTCATCAACCCCGGCACTTTCGACCTCAAGCGTTTGGCCGAATTGCTGGCCATGGTCTATTTCGGCGGGCTCAATTCCGTTTACGGCTCCATCGTCGGGGCGGTGAGCATCAATCTGCTGGGTGAGATGCTGCGGCCGCTGGCTCTCTACAAGTGGATCGTCATCCCGCTGCTCCTGATCCTGGTCATGATCTATCGGCCCACCGGTCTGGTGGCCTTCAAGGAATTCGACGTTCGCAAACTGGTTCAACCCAAGCGCCATCCTGAGGAAGAGGTCTAGCATGCCGTTGCTGCAAGTGGAGAACATGACCCATTATTTCGGCGGGCTGCGGGCGGTTCACGATTTCAATCTGGAAATCGAACCGGGGCAGATCCGGGCCCTGATCGGTCCCAACGGTGCCGGCAAAACCACCATCTTCAACTTGATCACAGGGATTTATACCCCCACGGAAGGTCGCATCGCCTTGGGCGGCGACAGCATTGTGGGGCTTCAACCCCATCAGGTCGCCTCGCGCGGTCTGGGCCGCACCTTTCAGAACCTCTGCCTCTGGCGGCACATGACGGTGCTGGAGCATGTCATGATGGCCCGTTACTCGCGTTTGACCTACGGGTTGACGGGCGCTTTTTTCGGAACGCCGCGGCGCAACCGCGAGGAGGCGGCCAGCGAAGCCAAGGCCCGCGAGTTGCTGGCCCTGATGGACATCGCGCCGCTGGCCGACCAGGTGGTGGTCAACCTGCCGTACGGCGCCCAGCGCCGGGTGGAGATGGCCCGGGCACTGGCCAGCGAGCCCCAGATCCTCTTCCTGGACGAGCCCACCGTGGGAATGACCCCCGAAGAGTTGGACCAGATGATGGGCATCATCCGCAAAGTGCACGAGCAACTGGGGCTGGCCATCTACCTCATCGAACATCGATTGAAAATGGTCATGGAATTGTGCGAACGGATTCAGACGCTGGTCTTTGGCGAGGTCATCGCCGAGGGGACCCCGGCGGAAATCCAGCAGAACCCCAAGGTCATCGAAGCCTACCTGGGCAAGGAGACGGTGCATTAATGCTGACGGTTGCGAATCTGAAAGTTTCCT
>JAAUXU010093396.1_pt1 | contig 13350 bp, 11 predicted proteins | sample 7278151 | NCBI WGS metagenome assembly JAAUXU01 (sample SAMN14350113, study PRJNA611818) | marine sediment metagenome | isolation source: surface marine sediment (1.8m) | place: French Polynesia: Moorea | collected 2018-08 | reverse complement strand
CTCCACCGTTGACAATTGGCACAGCTCAAAGCAACGTCACGGTATTCCGACAATGTCAGAGACTGAGCAGACAACGTGTCTTTCACAAAGTCAGGTCTTGGATTAAGCAGTCGCAAATGTTTGTGCAGAAGCTGCTCGCAAAAATAAAGTGCAAGGTATTTGACTCACTACATTGACTTTTCTCATATTCTGTTCACCATGCGCGCATTCCTACGGATTGCAGGGAGCTCTCATCACTTGTGAGGCCGTGAGTAACTGTCACTTTTTGGCTGGTGTTTGGTTACTTCATTTTGCTTCAAAGTTTGTCCCATGACGTCTGACACGAGTAATAATACTGTTAGGAGTGGCCGTCGAGTCGGAGTGGGTACAACCTCGTCGGGTCCCCAGTTCTCTGGCGATGACTTCGAAGCCGTGCCCGACACGTTCCTGGGGAACGAGGCCGTCGTCATTGACAGGATCCAAAAGTCGTTCAAGCCCTGGGGCAAGCCAGCCGTCAATGCCGTCAACGAAGTCAGCCTCAAGATCTACCCCGGAGAGATCACTGCAATTCTAGGTAAGGATTTGGCCGCATGAAACACTGACGTCCTCACCAACAGGGGGAGGAAGGGAGCCCGACATTGAACCTGCCAGCCAGTAGGCTCGGCTTCATTTCAGCCCGACCCGTAAAGGTCTTTTGTCACTCCGTTACATTGCTGTATTCTTGTTATGCGACGACAGTTTTCAGTACAGTGGATTCCTCCTACATTGGTTGTAGTCATGTTAGTCATGAATGAGAATGCCTTAATTTGCCAAATACACCTTGCTGTCTTTTTATGAGACAGTGACAGACGCGGGGCCAGCCAAACCTCGCAACCCCAAAAACCCGGCCCGACCCTACCTCTACCTAACGTTACTGCAGTGCTGTCTCCACGCAGGTCACAATGGCGCTGGAAAGACGACTCTGTTCAACATGCTAACTGGGATGACCTCGGTGACGTCAGGGGGCGCCACCATCTTTGGGTGAGTGTGTGACTACGTTTACAGGGTGTCCAAGAAATCCCCATCACCACGGTTCACCCTGTAGCTCTGTTACGCCCTGAGCTAGAGCAGCGTTCTTCACCGTCTGTAGCAGCTACAATTGAGATGAGCACCAATTCAAATTTTTTAACAAAATTTTCTCGCTCCTTTCATCCCAAAAAGGCTCTGTCATTGGTAATATCCTTCTTTGAGCAATCAGAAACATATCGAATCAGGCATTTTGATGACGCTCATTTCCATTATCCTGTCCCTCTAATCTCAACTCTACAAGCTAAATTCAGGAAACTCGAAATGAGCATCCATAGCTGCTTGATTTGATGCATTTTCGATGGCTCAAACGATATATTTCCGACAGCTGAACTTTGTTTGGGGCGTACAGCAAGTGGAAAATGAATGCTTTCTCCTCTGAAAGCTAATTTTAGGCCTTTTTATCAACCGTAACAGCTTTTCCGACTGTATTTTTCATGATGTTCGGCAAACTGTGTTGTGTCAGAATGTCAGTTCTATTGCCACTTCAACTCCGCGCAAGTCTCCTAGAAGGGTCTTGATCAGGTTTCCCGGGTTTTCCACATTTGATCCCCGCAGTTTTACCCGTGAAACTTCACCCAAACAGGTGCAATTTTCACTCTCCCGCATGTGTTGGTTTTTCCACCCTGGATTTCTCGAGCTGAAAAATGAGCGGAAACGACAACCGCGCGGATTTTTGGCAATGGCCCAACACAATCAATCAGTGCTTCAAGACTTTTTTGCTATGGAAGGTTCCTGATACCGATGGTCAGCTGCTGGGTGATGGTCATGAACGTCAACAAGGCCAATATCACGTAGTTCGCAAGATGGAACCCTGACTATGCTTGAGAAATGTAGCCTTGTATCTCTTTCCAGGAGAACTCGACAACTTTTTTGAGAGAACCGAAATTGGACAACTTTTTTTTGACGGAGAGAGAAAAAATGTATGTGCGCGTGCAAATGCAATAGCGCAGAGGGGCCGTAATTTTATGGCTTCACATTTTAGCAAGGTCTTCATCAACCCTGGCAATAACTGTTTATTGGTGGTCAGTCGAAAAGCCGTTATGGGACAACATATGGCGATCGACGTATGAGCGAGCCACATAACCATGCCCAAGGCATCTTGGCCAATACAGTCGATTCAACGATGTCTTCTCTGTTTCACAGTACTCGATTTACACGGTCCTCTTCAGGGTGACGGACCTCACTGTTAAATGGTGAACCCACTGTGCATTGTTTACTGCACTTCTGAGCCTTTCCTTTGGGCTTGACAAAGAAAGTTGCCTCTTGCATCAGCGCCCAAATGTAGCTTCTTATGGAGGGGAAAAGGCCAACAACGGAATAACTGTGCTGTGGACTTGAAATTACCGACTAAGACAGCTTGACGCGTGTGTTCTGTTTTATTTGTCGGTTGACAAATAATGGAAATTTATAGGTTGAGTCAACCTGGTTGACCTCTCTGTACTAGCGCGCAACGCAAAAAGGATTGTAACTGCAGTAAACATTATAAATAGTGTAGCAGAGGAACACAGGGCTTTCCTGAACTCTGAGCGTGACGTTTGTACGTGCGCGATGCAGATCAATCATTTTTAACGGGAGGGGGGGGGACAGTGGAGATACCCTGTCTTTTCTCCAGGTGTCTCTGTTCAGAGGCCAAGGGTGTGCCAACGCTGAGACTGTTCCTCGCTGTAGCTGGTGCATTTGGCCAGAAACTTTGTACAAGGTTAAAGAATACCTCGAGTTCCGTATTCTCGGCTTTGACCGATTTTCACCTACCGAGTTTTTGACCGAGTTTAGGGCTCCGCTCGAATAAAGTTCTAAGCAATTTCGCCCGATTTTTCTGACTTTGTCCCATTCGAACTGGTGCTGACATGAACTGCTAAAGCAGCGTCATGAAAAAAGTGCTCATCAACCATCATGCAGCAAAGTGGGTTGAAAAATAATCAGAAAGCATCACCGAGAAAGGGTTGCAGACATCCAGCCGTTCACTCAACTTTGCGATGCAAATTTTTTTTCTAATTTTAACCCTTTTTTTCACACAAACCCAGTTTGCGACCGAATTTCATTGAGAGATACAAAATAAATCCCGAAAAGTTCCCAGGGAATTTCTCATAAAAATTGAAAATGGAGAAAATGCTGCGAATGCTGCGAAAATGCAACTTTCTTAAGAATGTTGACTGTAACAGATAGAACATAGCGGACCTGGGATTGCACCCACTCGTTCCTCCTACGCAGTGGCTGCTTTTTCTTCTTTCACCCTCTTCTGTCTTAAGAAATAGTGACTACGGGGAAATCCTCACTTTGTTGGACGTGTCCATGACTGATTTCTGACGCGTGGAGAGCGAACACCTCATGTGTGCCAACATCCAACTCCACAAGAAGAAGAAGAAAAGCAAAAAAGCATGGAGAAAATGATAAGTTCAGGATTGTCCTTCATCCTCTCTTTTTTCTTTATTCTTAGTTATTCTGTGACCGACTCGAACGACATGGACGAGATCCGCCAGATGACCGGGATCTGTCCCCAACACGACATCCTCTTTGACGAGCTGACCCCGAGGGAGCACCTGGAGTTCTTCGCGAGGATAAGGGTGAGTCGGGTGTTCCACTCTCGGTCGTCCTCAGACCCTCGTAAAACGTGCACGGCTGGAGTGGCAACGAGTCCGCAACAGACTTCGGCAAGATCTTCGGGGAGCATCAGTGGTGGGCGAAGTCTGTACTGAAACAAGTCATAGTTCCTGGAAGCTGCAACCCATGCCCAAAAAGTGGCAAGGCCTCAATGATGCAAGATGAGTTTTGCGGATTTGGCTCCGCTCTGTACTTGCCGCAGTAGTCACCGGTTAATGTAGCTTCGGTTACTACAGAGAACTACTTAATACAGAAGAAACGCCCAGTGACAATTTTTTGCTCCGTTAAATTCATTAGATAATGTAGCGAGTCGCCACCTACTGCTCCAGGTTTGAAGTTGCTGCCAGCCATGAGTTTTGAAAATTTTTGGCCATTTACTCCTTCCTTCTCAAAAAGTCGGTTGCATCAGATAAAACTGTGTCGATCAAATGCCACTAAAATGATCTTTTCTGGCGTCCCTTGCTGTCCATTTCCTCGTGCCCCTCACACCTCCTTTATGTCGTCGTCACCCCTGGAGCTGTCCCTCACCATTCAATGCCCGTCTGAGGTCTGATGGAGGCCTGAAGAGGCCTCACACACGATTCTCCGCTTATTACATCCCGCCGCTTATTGTAGCAAGGAGTGCCGGGCCTCAGGCTGCTCCCAAAAATCGGTGCCTGCTGTGTAGCAGGTGTCGTTTGGTGGTGGTTGTTTGCTCCTGTCACAACTAAACGGTCCGTTTGAGTTTGTGAGTGAGAGAAAGAGCAAAGAGCTTCTGCGAATCTACTGCTCCACCTTGTGCGTGATCTCCCTGTCGGCCCGGAACGCCCAGTTCAGGATGCTGATGGCTCAACATTTCAGTGGAGTAACAGGGCGTGCACGTTCCACTTGATGAGCTTTCCCAATGCAAGGATGCACCCATGGGAAAGAGAGAGCAAAAAAAGCCTGGAAAATTGCTTCTGCTGATATCAGCTGGGCAGGTTCATGCATAAATTTAGGCCCTTCCAACCTCTAGCAGTAACACAAGAGCGGATTTTCACCGCGGTGGCTCCAAAGAAAACTTTTTGCGCGGCTTCTCCCTCAATCGCACTTGGGAGGCAAATTCCACTTTTTTTTCGCGTGTAAATAAGAAAGAAAAGAGGGCTCAGGAGTGCGTTCAAAGTGGATTTACCAACTTTCTAGTGTGATCAGAAAAAGACTTTTTCCGTTCTCCTTCATTGCAGCTCTCAAAGAAAAACTTTAAAACACTGACGAAGTCTGTCAAAAAGCCTTTCAAGAAAAGTCAACTCTTTGTTCATGCTCTTTGTGTTTGAACAGGGCCTCGAAGAGTCTGACATCCCCAGAGAGGTCGCCTCGATTCTCCAGGACATCGACTTGACGGACAAGGCGGACTCGACCGCTAAGACGCTCTCCGGCGGCCAGAAGAGGAAGTTGTCTGTCGGGATCGCTCTCATAGGAGATCCTAAGCTCATTTTTCTCGACGAGCCCACAGCAGGAGTCGATCCTTATTCCAGGAGGTAAAAAGAAACTCCCCAAAAGGGGCAGAAATACGTGTGCATCAGAATGAATAATGCTCTGCGCACGCTTTGTGCGCACATCAATTTTAATACCAAATGTGCATCACAAAATGGATGAATGCCAACCTAATTTCATCGCAGTGAATGCAGTGAGATTTGTAAAGCTACCTCCGGAAAATCAGTGCAGGCGCTCATGCTTGACATCGACGAATGGTGAAGCCAAGACAGGGTTGGATGAAGAATGCTTCGCTGGGGTGAAGCTGGAGCAGCTCTTGACTTTGGCACGGCGCTAGAATTCTGTGCCATTGATAAAATTGCATTCGCAGTATTCATTTTGATACAGAGCTCATTCATTCTGATGCGCTGTTCATTCATTCATTTTGACCCCTTCAACAATCACTTTTGACGGCCTAAAAGGGTCATTTTTGGAGGCGTTATAGATATGGTCCCGAAAAATCCTTCTAGGAAAGACAAACTTCGTATTAGACGGAAAAGTTTCTGCTCACTACAGAGCAAGGGGAGAAAAAAGTGTCTCTTCTCAGTCTTCTGGCACTCTTTTGCGCCTCGATGATGCGTGAAGGGCTGGCAAAAGATACACTTTACGTCGAACAAGAACTGATTCGGCCTCCACTCACTGTCTGCACGTACGTGGCTCTGGCACTCATGTGCGTGGGGACCAAGATGACAGCCTTGGAGGACGGATTCTCAGCTAAGCTTCCTCCACATTCTCTTGTCTGGCCTTCACAATGATGCTGTTAGTGAGGACGAGACTGGAACCCTCTCCGAATGCCACACTTGACCGCTCTTGCACAGGAGATGTCACAAGTGAGGAAGGAGGGGGGCAGAAAAACTCGGTTGTCTGGACTTGGAATTACAGGGTGATTCATAGGTGGTGTGAAAAAGCCACGGTCGTTCTTTGACTGTGCATGAGCACCCTTTTGACTTCCATTTTTTAGCATGGCGTCAGTAAAGTGTTTATCATTTATGATGGAAATGGAAGCACTAATACTTAACATTAAAAACTCAATCACAGCCAGGACCTCTATCATAATGACAGAGGTCCTTGGTTAAAAAAATTGGTGAAGACGTAGAGCAATTTTCTTAATAAATCCCTCCTCGGATTTCTTTCAAAGTTTGGTTGTTTCCTTAATTAATTTTATTGGTTAAAATTACAACGAATATCAGTGCTTTCTTTTCCAGCATGAATGACGAACCCTTAGCTGACACCGTGCCAAAAAAGGAAGCGCAAAAGCTGCACAGGAACAGGCAAAGCACGACCGTAGCTCTGAATCACCCTGTAGAGTTTTTCACGATCAAAACGAACTTCAGGCTTAGTAACTCAACATTTACAGTCCAGCACCTGGGTAGTTACACTATTAGGACGAGCAGAGAACAGGTGAAAGTCAATCAGCTTTTGTTTTTCATAAAGATATAGATGCAGGAGGGGATTACCCGTACTGAAGATAATTAAAACTGAAACCATGCACAGCGTTGAAAAGATACCGTGTTTACTACACTAATCCATCGTAGCAGATTAGTTTCCTACTCCTCCTCAGGGGTCGGTGGATTAATAGGAATTGTCGGATTACATTTTTTTTAAAAAAAATATAAGGTCCCCCCTGGACCTCCGTACCAGACCCAGGCCTGCCCCCCCCTCTCTCCGTACGTGGAGCGATCGTTCTAAGCAGAAGTGGATTATAAGTGGCTGGCAGATTATTTGTAGACCCACCCAGACGATGACTGGCGGATTCACAGAGGTTGAGGGATCACTATTGTGCTTTTTCCACCTCATGGGCTGACCTTGAGCCACGCTACTCGTGACACACCCTGTAGATGCCATGTGCATGGTTTTTTTCCGTGGAAAAGAAGTTTTGTCTTTTGAGATGCATTCTCTTTTTCCTCCTCTTCCAGACACATGTGGTCAGTGCTGAAGCAGAGAAAGAAAGGCAAGGTAAGGAAGGTCCTGACTGAGTGCTCGTCTGCGTCTGTCGAGCGAGCCTCAGTGCAGAAATTATGCGTGCACTTACGGATGATTTCACTGCGGATAAGAAAGAATTCCTGGCGCATGCACGGATGATCTCGAGTATCAAGAGAGGGGAAAGTTACCCCGGAAAAGCCTTCTTTCGAAAGGCCAAGCTGGGAAATGTATTGAGGCTCTCCCACCCACCTTCCACTCGATTACGAAAAGGCTGCCTGAGGAAGAAGAGAAAGCCCATAAATGCATTTAATCTCTCCACCCTGGGGATATTGAGATCATCTCTCCGTAGACTGAAAAAAGTACACTCACAGCCCATAACAAGTCCTGGATGTGAAGGCCAGAGGACCAACAGAACATAAACATTACTATCTGGAAGAGCATTTATACGTAGCCAAAAAGAAGGACACGATGAATATTTATTGGCCTCCACCAACATATTCAGGAGCTCTGCTCAAGTCGGAGATTTTACGTTCGGTATTGGGCAGTCAGAGGGACTCGTGCATGAGAGGTTGCTCAGGATTTGAGGCAGCCTTTCCACCCAGGAAGTGTTATGAGTGTCCTTGGTCAGAGGCAGCCCACGGACGTGGACGGGGAGGCCGTTCGGAGTATTCTCGAAGCGCGGACCTCGCGGGTGTGCTGGACTGGAAGGGCCATTCATGCACGAGGTTGCGTGCTGTGATCGACCTCACAATCCATCTCTACAGGCTGTCTCTGCCTTGGATAAAAGCCACTGCATAGATTCGACGGGGCAGACGAAAGACAGAAAGGGTTGTTGCAGCCCCCTATTCCTCCCCCCCCCCTTCCCTTGTGTGTAAAGCTCAGGATGCCCAAAATAGAAGACTTAGAATGGAACACCATAAACACTGTTTATAGAGAGCATTCTATACTGACCGAAAATCTCTGTCAAGTCTCTCTATTTTTTGCCCGGAAAGAAAAGGTTGTTTTAATAGTAGCCCCCCTTTGAAAAGGACACTGAATGGGATCTCCGAGTTCCTGATCAAGAACGCATATGAAAAATATGTCTTTGCATTTAGCTACATTTTGTACTAAACCAACCAAATTCTGCGTACGTACGATATTCAAGTGGCTACACTTCTCGAGTAGCTTCTTCACCTCGTACGCAGTTGCCCCTGAGATCCAAGCCCACAAGCTTGGCCAAGCCCGTCTGTTTGCAGCACAGTCATAAAAAATGCTTCAAACCTCCCCAGTCTGACGTTAATAGCACAGCTCCCAGAAATGCTTAAGAAAAGTGTAAACGGACTCGTGAGACACCCTGTACGTATGCACGAGTAAGATGATCAGAGCTTTTGGCACGCCAGCCTCAGTGCAAACTACGCTTCCTTAGTACGTTGCCTCTGCAGGAATAAGATAACTGCGCAGAACTCGCATAGGTTAGGGGTTTTTTTTAGTTCTTCTTTCTAGACCGACAAAAAGAATAAAGGTTTTCCTCGTGAGGGCGAAGCGAGGTAGCATTTTCTTTGAAGCAGCACGCGTGTTGTGCATTACTATCTCTCCTCTCTCTCTTCACCGTGGAGGTCATCTTGCTGACCACCCACTTCATGGACGAGGCCGACATCTTGGCAGACCGCAAGGCCATCCTGTCGCAGGGCACTCTCAGGTGCTACGGGTCGTCGCTCTTCCTTAAGAACAAGTTCGGCGTCGGATACCACCTGACGTAAGTCCCTCCTTCCTAGTGGCCAGGTGCTGCAGCAGCTCGATATCTCCGTCCGACAGGTTGGTGCTGAAGTCCAACGGCGACCTCCCCGGGATCCGCAGCCTCATCCACTCACACATCGACTCTGCCAAGCAGGCCAGACTCTTTGGCAAGGAGCTTTCGTTCGTCCTGCCAAGGGACCAAGTAGACAGGTGAGAAAGCTGAACAACTAACTAGCTATGAAAAGCGACCGAAGTGAGTTAAACTACAGGGTGACGGCACATTCGAGGCACAGTTTTGTAGAGCAGTGGACCATTATGGGGGCAGCTGACCTTTTAGGACCACCTAACCTAACTTGTCGGTCAAAATGAGCTGAAGTAGACAGTCTATGCCTTTACAGTGGACAACAACTGCCCCCATAAAACTTCCCTAAGTCCAGACTTTTCAGAACGAAATCAAAACTGCTGGAAATGAAATTTTCGTATAAATGCTTGAAGTTTATCCTTGTTTTAAGCTCTTCATGAACACTTTCCTTTGCCCAACTCTTACGCTGGCCGCCATCTTATTTTACAACCTTCGCCACGGACATGCGATCACCCAATATGGAGTAAAAGCTTTTGGCAGGACAGTGAAAGTATCTCTACGGACTTTCTAGCTGCTTCCACTCACTTTTATTCTACTTTCTTATATTCCCCTGTGGGTGATGGCCAGACCGATTTTCGGTGCCACCCCTCGGGCAAAAACAGTCTTATCGACAGTGTTCTCAGAACACAACAGGCGCATCAGTAGTTTACACTTTACGTACCTGCTATTCTCTACTTTATACCAAATATAAACATAAAGTTCAATGTGTCTGTTCGCTTTACCCGCTCGAACAGTCAGTCCTACACCACATTCTCAGCCCCATGTATCGGAATAACTATATTCTGAATGATCTTCCACCCGTGCAAGGTTTTGGGCTCGTCACATTTTGGGCAGTGGATGTTTGACAGAATGGGTGAAGCCTCCTTATTCGTAGGAGATGCGATGGGCTGATATTTCTGCAAACCAGGTCCCGCCAGGCAATGTAGAGCTGTAGAGTCGGGCTGGGTTAGACACTACTCTACAAACAAATGAAACTACGAAAAAAGCGACTAAGGGCAGAGAAAAATCCGACCATAAATTTACGCCTAAGTGACCCCGAAATCAGTCTGCTACCCAGGTTGAACCAAGAATGATGTTCGGGCCGGGCCAGCAAATGTGATCTTCGAGTCACCGGGCCCGACTTTTTCGCATCCCTACCTCGACAAGTCTTACTGATGTCCGATCAATGTCGAGTAAGTAACTGCAGGACTTATTTTCGCAAAACGGAGGTCAAAGTCGGTCCGGGTCGACCTACGGGTCAAGAACTGCTGGTCGGGTCAGTCCTAGCACGTAGAGATGCTCAAAGCAAAACGACTTTGGGTAGGGGACGCTCAAAAGAAATGGGTGCCACCAACCAGCGTCCACCACTTTTGTCATGCGCTGAAACCAGTGGAAAAACATAAAGAATTGAAAGTGAACCGTAAATTTACCGACTGTTACAGCTTTCAGGGGCAGCTTCATTTGTTAAATGCACATTTTTACTCTGACACATGGGGTTGTTTTGCGATCTATCAATGTCTCCAGTGCTCGATCGACCTGACTGAGACTCCCGAGCACCAATTTCTCCCGCCTGATTGGAAGCACTTCTGACACACCAAAAATTTCATCCCATTTTAGAGGAGTTCCATAGTCCTTGATCACACCTGTATCAATTTCTCCAATGATCTCAAAAAGTTGTGCTTGTCATCACCCTAGAAGTAAAAGATCAAGGGAATCGAGCACATTCTTTGATGATCCATTTCCCTTTACTTTGGTTAAAAATGGCATTGCCTTGGGTTGCATTGCCTGACCCAGATGATGGATTTGTCAAATGAGGATCCTTATTTGGGGAGCTACCAAAATGTCCCGGTCTGGTGACTCAAGCAAATAAAAAAAATTGCATTTGTCCAAAATTGTAATGGCCAAATTTCCTTTATACTTTGCAGTTTCTTTTGATCACTGGGTAAAAATCGCCAAACTTGAAAATAGGTCAAAAATTGTGATTTTACGTGGGAACGTAAATTGTTTTAACTATATATATATATAATATATTTCTATGTATTTTTTTGACTACATGGTGTTTGAACATTTCGAAGTCAAACGTAAAAAAGTGGCTTATCTTGTCCCGCAGCATTAAAGGTTAATAGAACTCACATCGATGTTAGGTCAACAACCTGAAATGTGACGTCGACGTGCTCAGTTAACTTCTAAACGCCGTGTTAAAGCACTGTAGTCACATGAAATTGGAAAATTAATGCAATAATGCGTGCCCTGAAGCGTTAAAAGTTTTAAAACTTATCTATGCACTTGCCTTATATAGTAAAATTTACACTCTCCTGGAGAAGGGCGAAAATTTACTTTTCCGCAAAGCATTTGACTACATCCTCGTGACCCTGGGTAACAGACCCCAAGTTAACTCAGTCAAATTCTAAAATTGACCCCTTTTCAACTTAGCCTCCTACATACATGCAAGTGTAAGAAATGAGGCGAAACATGCCTTATGAAACAAAACTAAACATAAATTTGAATCTTCAACGACACAAAATATGAAATTAACATTTATTCATCTTCAGCCCACACGGAGCTCTGCTGTTGACGGCTTGACGTTGTCCTCCAGTACTTTGATGACGTCTTCTTGCTTCATGTCACCCACACGGACAAGTTGGCGAGTCCCCTCAGCGGCAAATCAAAGTATCCTGTCGCAACCCCCTTGCTCGTCTGCGTGGACGCTGTTCTCCGGTCCATGAAACTGGTGGAAGCTGACAGAGCTTCACGTGCACTGTGCTGTGACAGTGCATTTTGCACCGACTTCATTTCGTGGGCAGTGTCCAGTTTTTCCCCCTCCCCAGCAGTTGTGACGCGCACTGCATGATTTGCCAGGGCCGTCCGCACCAACGTATAAACACCATGACTACGAATAAGGGCTCTGCTGTTGATGTGGTGTGAGAAGGATTTAAACATTCAAATACACTGTACATTGCTCACAAGACATGTTTCGTGCCTTTACTCATCCCCCTTGGTGTCATTTTAGTTAAAGAAATTTGACAATTGCAAAACATGGAAAATGTCTGGGTTGACTAATTTCGGGCTCAACTTCAATTACATTTCAGTCCTCAACAAGTATACAAGTAGTCAAGTGTACAAGTAAGCAAGGACTTCTGAGTACCCCTTCACACAAGAGTATCTCACGCAGACTGTCTCGCTCCAAGACAGCTGCTTCTTCACTTTAGACCCTCGTTTCCCCTCTGCACTTGTTCTTGGCACCCCTGGCCTCGCTGTTCCCGTCAATGCTCTGTACTGTACTACTTCCAGCTTACAGTTTATTTAGCAACGGATTGTAGTGCACCTACTGCAGAGACCAAATTTAGAGTAGCACCTGACGAAATTGGAGTTAAATATTCTATTAGAGATAGAATATTCTGGATCGCCTGTATTACATATAGCCTAGGCTAGGTCACTTTTTGAATCTCTTGCAGCGTCCTAGATTTGTTGCAAGAATTCACTTGAAGACCCTCTAGTCCAATGGAATGAAAAAACGATGACTTTTGGGTCCCCCCTCTGCCTTTAAAGTTTTGTAGACACAGTACAGGAGGATGTTAGGTCAACGTCACAAATTTGATGTGGACCTGCTTAGTTACTTTCTAGATGCCACAATGAAGCACAGTAGTAGATGAAACTAAAAATGAAGTGTTTACAGCTTTGTCACTGGGCTGTCCAAAAAAGGTGGGGTTTTTTTTGAAAACCATTTGCCTGCATCTTCACCATTTGGCATTAGGTGACAAACCGAAGATGCCCTTGGTCAAATTCTAAAATTTTCATTTTTTTCACCTAGCCTGATACAGCCTACATTCAGCCTATTACAGCCTATATTCCAAATCGAATCAGATTCATCTTGGTCATGTTGCCCATGTTAAAGCTTCGTTTACCTATGCGTGCGTGGGTCTTCCACGTAGGGGCGTCGAAAACGGGGTAGCCGGCACTGGGCATTTTAAGCCCGTTCTCTGACGCTATCATGATCAAATTGTTGATACTGTGTGGGTGTGTGTGTTTTCTTGCCCTTTCACCACAGCTCCTCTTTTATGAAGGTCGGCGGGAAATTTAAACTATACAGGTGTAGTGAAATTGCAATGTTACTTCAAATTTCGCCATTAAGGTATATAAGTGTAGCGTGACAGTTAAGTACATACAAATTTAAAAAGGCTATAACTCCTGCTGCAGAGCACGAAGAGGCCTTCATTTTCTGCTTCATTCATGAAGGCAGTGAATTTGGCCTCCAAAAACGATCAGAGGTGGTGACCATATTGAGCTAGACAAAGAGCAGCAGCACTTTTGTTACAACATTTTTAGTTCTGTGCAACCAACTTCTTGTGGGGGTCACTTTCTGCCTCCTCGAGGATATGCCTGACCGCTAAGGGTGTCGTAGGCCTATGAGCCTATGATGGGCTTAGGCCTGAGGCCCGAGAGTGACCAAT
>JAAUXU010056162.1_pt1 | contig 13350 bp, 15 predicted proteins | sample 7278151 | NCBI WGS metagenome assembly JAAUXU01 (sample SAMN14350113, study PRJNA611818) | marine sediment metagenome | isolation source: surface marine sediment (1.8m) | place: French Polynesia: Moorea | collected 2018-08 | reverse complement strand
CTCAGATGTTTGTGACTAATGGGGGAAGGAAAAGACCCATCCCAGGGTTACTCCTCTCCCTAGCATGGGCCTCAATCCCATGCTGGGGACCCCAGTAACAAACAAACAAACGATATATTATGCACATCGTCGAATGTGCTATTTTTGCGGTCGTGTATTTACCGAAGTGTCCGAGGTTAAAGGCTCACCTAAAATACCAAATGTGAGCCCATTCGCCCAGCGCAGTCCACCTGCTCTGTGTCAATACGCTCGTGCTGCTCAGCTCTAATATCCCTGTGTGGCGCTTGGTGACTTGATCCTTGTGGGAAGCAATGCGCAGTGTCCTCGATGCCTTTCTGGCAGAAGTCGGCGCTGTTCAAGCGAAGGCCCTTCCTGTTCTTGCGCCTCGTGTTGTTCAGCCTGGGATGCCTCGTCACCCTGGCCGTACTCAAGTCGCTACTAGGGGTCTGCCTCAGAGGAGATGCCTACAGAAGTGTAGGTAAGCAATCCAATCTGGGGCCTATTTTATGAGTACGTACAACCTTCGTGTCTTTCTTCTTTTTGTCCAGGAACTTTGTGTGATAAGTATTCTCGAGGCTTGGTAGCAGGGAATCTCTGCGAGGATTTCTGCAGCCATGGCAGCAGCAACATCAGCGCCATCATCCCGGAGTCCTGTGAAACATTCCACTTTGAAAAGGACTTGGTATTTATGGCAGATATTGGCCGACAACAGGTGCAATATGAAGCTCAGAGTTATACACTGTATGGATACGGAAAATTTGGGCAGTTGCAGAAACCATCAAGAACTCGTTCTTGCCCATGAGAGACACCTCTTCTTGATTGCACAGACGCGTCAGTACATAAGTAACCTTCAATGTGGTTTGTTCCGTTTGCCCTGACAATGGCCTCAAGGTGGTGTAGAAGCAAAGTCTTCTTCATGAAGGACATGTTTCCCCCAGCCTCATCAGCCGAAGCAATGAGAGCGTCTAATTCGCTGTGATGGACAGCGGATGCCCTGCCTTTTGAGATAACCCTCGCTCCATGGTCGAGGGGATTGGCAGCTTGACTTGAAGGTAGTCTGAAGTCCGGTGACAGCGTGCAACAAAGTTTGCCTTAAGCCACCAGTGCAACATCTTCAAGGACTTTTGCACAAGTGTTTGTTCGCACTTTGTGTAGATTCGTTGCACAAAAGTGCGGGGATTGCATGCGTCTCAGAAATATTCCTAGCTTTTTAAATCTACCACATGCATACTGCATGTGTGATGCAAAAAGCTGTACGTACACACACATAAGACCCCGGCTACGACAAAACTCGGCGTCTAAGGAATGAGAAGAGGTGTCTAACACGAATTCTTTCCATTGCAATGACTGCTAGTAGCATCAACCTCAAGGATACTAAAGTTTTGGAGAGAGTGCCGAGTACGATGGCAGTGCAGGGATGACAATGACAGCAAGAATGACCGAGTTTTTCAGAACATAAGTATACTTAAGTGTCGTGTTGACCTCCGTAAATATACTTATTAGGCTGGGTCGAAAAGGGGTCAACTGTGGAAATTCACTGATGGGGTCTGGGGTTTGTTACATGGGCTCAAAAGATGAAGATGTAGTCAAATACTTTTGGAAAAAAAATTGTGTTTCCCTATGCCCAACTTGATTTGAAATTTATGTAGTAAGTCACTGTAGGAAATGTACTGTCAAAGTAGATTTCAGCTCTGGTGGCTGTCAGAAGCCGCCAAACTGCGTGAAAATCACTGACCAAAATGCTGACATGATCCAGTTGGTCAGAAAAATATTCTACAGGAAGTCCAGAAGAAAAATTTTCCTAACTCTTTTAAAAATTATGCAACTGTACGTGGGCATAGCTAAAACTCCTTTTTTCACTTTTATCTGACTACAAAGTCTTCAAATGGCATGTCGTTACAAATTTTGGGCACCCACAGGGAATTCCACCTTGCCTAATACTTATATTGTACTTTCTATTTAAGCATTGAAAAATCTCTCTTCCCTCATTCTTCTGGTTGCTTTTGGCTCTTCTCCAAGGTTCCAAAATGCCATACTCAGCAGTGTAAATGCCACTTATCCAAAAGGTTTTTTGAACCGAAATTTTGGGTTCTGAGAAGTTTATCACCGTATATGGTTAGCTAAATCCGATGTCACTGAAAGCGGTGCCTGCTGTATACGGTACTGTGGCGATAGTGCAATTATGTGACACTTTTTTTCGCACTACTCTCGTAGGTAGTGGTAAGAAGCACCTCCTTCCAACATGGCCTCCTCACCTTCGGGGACTGGGGCCCTGAGAACTTTGCCAAGAAGATCCGCAACTATGTGAAGGATCAAGTAGGACTTGACGTTTTACCCAGAAGCTTTCAAAGGACTTATCAGTCCCTGAACACTTGGGTTCAGAGGAGCAGCTTCTGGAGCGTCCTGCAGTGTAAGGAGTTCGTCAACGTCAACGTCTACGCGGAATTGGGGATTGTTCCTGAGGTCTTGGGCAATTGCGGCAACTTTTATGTGGTGGAAAAGGTAAGAGATGAGCGGTCATAAACTAATGCATCAAGTTCCAACACCCGATCCAATCTCTAGGTGACGCCCATGACATTCCCGCCCGGGATTTTTGATTTTCCTGACCGCCACGACTGGCTGAATCGCCTGCAGCTGGCTCTCCAGCTCGTGCAGTTCAGTAGCAAGCTGGACCAAGGGCTTCATGGAAGGGAACCTCTCGTCTACTGCGATGTCAAAGCCGAACACTTCGGGTATTCGAAGGATCAGGAGCTGAACATTTTAGATTCAGACGCATTATTCACCAAATCAAAAATAAGTATGTTGAAGAGAAGTGTCACACTTTGGATTGGTGGCTGTTTAAATATGCGTATGATCTCTCTTGTTGCAGACTCCATAATTGGCACAAGCAAGAAGTGCGACAGTCACGCTGACTGCGATTTGCTCGACTGCCAAGGCTTCTGTCACGCGGCCAAAGGCCAGTGTCTTATGGGCATTTTCAATAACAACCTACAAATATTCTGCGAAAAGTTGTTCCTAGGATGGAGAAGACGACCGAAAATTCAGCTCAGAGGTGAAGTCCTCGTAAGACATCGCACATCATTTGGACATGCACACATTTCTTAGGCTTATTGACCTCTGGCTACGCTTCTACCAAGCTGATCCATGCCGTTGAGTTGTGCGCCAACCCGGCTGGATCCTCCGATCTTAACAACAGCAGACGAACTCACGCCAACAAAACTGTAAGCAACACCCTTAGCGAGGCTATACAAAGACATAGAGGCCATGGACGAACAGAGGCTGTAATGATGCGAGCTTCTCACTACTAACGTATTTGACGTGCTTGCACAATCAGTAAATAACTAACTATATGTAGCGACGGGCCAATCTTAAAAGTCTATTTATTGACACATTCTCAAACTGCTCCCAATTGGTGGGAGAAATATCTTCTTGCCCCTATACGCCCCCAGTTTTCTATCCTACAGAACGTTTACATCCAACAGCTTCGTTCATCGAATTTTTTTCCATCGTCTACTTCTCCTCAAGCACTGCACAGAAGCGGACACAACTCGAGGCTTGAGCAGAATGACTGAAAAGTCGTACGTCTCTCAGACCATAAACATCTCCTTGGAGACGACGTTCATATTTAGCGTAGGGTGCTTTTCAAGATCTTCACAAGTGTAGCGCATTTTCTATGAGAGTGGGTTTCTCAGCCTTCGATAGCCTTGAAGTGATCGTCGTCGATGGTCGAGTAGATGTGACCCTCGGTGCTCAAGTAGTCGATTGCATCGACAACCTATGGGTAGGAGCAAAGACTACGTTTAACAACGCTGTTAAAGCATTCACACTCGTGGCCCAAATCACCTCTTTTTGTCCCATCCTGCCCTTCAGTCCTTGTATAAGTTCGTCCTTGTCGATGCCTTCTTCTCGCTGGCAGCTCAGGATCATGCGGTAGACGGAGTCCTGCTTGGCGTTGCCGAATGACGTCGAGCCCGACGAATACTGTTGTCCGCCGCCTCCGCCAAATCCGCTGCTCATCATGGAGTTGGAAAGGCCTCCACCACCTCCTCCGGCATTGTTGCCATTGATGTTCGCGTTCTCTTTCTCCTTCAGCTGCCGGATCTTGAGCCGGGCGTGTTTTACCTCCAGCTCGTGGGTATCGATCTCCAGTGCGTCGTCCAAGGGGGTAATCTGTCAATGAATCGTCTTTGACGCCGTAACAACCAATGACCTAAACTGCTGACCTACCTTGAACACCATGATGGACTTCTTGTCCTGGTTGACTCTGAGTGCACCGATGACGCGAACATAGCTGTCCACCTGGACCCCATCTTTCCGATTATCGTGGCCTTCGTCAACCCAATGAACGCAGTCGATCTGTTATGGATATTCGGTTTGACTCTCAGCGAAACGGCATTGAAGGATTTAGTTACCTGGTCCCCTCCCGACCATCGGTCTTCAAGGCGATAGACGCTCTTAGTCTCGGCATGGTTGGCAGACCGAACCTGTGAAAAGGACGTTGTTGGCTTTAAAGGGCTTCAGCATCAACGTGGTTGTCCCCACCTGTCCGACCAGGACCAACATTCCTGTCTCCTGCCCCTCGACGACCAGCGTCTCCCCGACGCAGCCAGCCACGTCCGACACGAAGACGGGGACTATGTTGTTGGCGCGCTGACGCTTCTTGGATCCGCCGCCCTCGGCGCCACCGGGGGTGCCGGCCATGAAGCCGCCGCCACCACCTCCGCCACCACCAGCATCATAACTTTGATCCCACATGTTGAACTTGACTGTCTTCACTATCTTCCCGGCAAAACTCGCGTCTTTGTTGTTCTCCCTAGATAGCCTCAGCTGCTACTTCTGCCCAAGGTCTGTTCAAGACCTGCTGCCTCATGGAGAGAAATTGGCGCCTGGGCCGAACGCCTGGGCATGGCCGGGCGACACCGCGGCTGTGGAAGGGTCGGACGGGGCCGGGGCCATAGACGGCCCCTAGCGCGTCGTGGCACAGAACACAAGGCTTTACTGGAACGTGCGATTCAGATAGAGCAGCTGTCGCAGGGGGCAGAACTGGCGCTACTGTCTGGGATGTTGAATCTCGACTGTTAAAGATGCATAAAAGCTCATCTGCGTCTCTTACAAAGAATACTTCTTGAAGAGATACAAGACTTCCAGAGCGACTCCAAAAAAGTATTCGCTCTGAGCAGTTTGCATTATTTGTGAAAATTGTCCTTCTCAAATGTCAGATTACTAAGTCAAAAAGCTGTTCTATCAGCTAGTTCTTGCTTCTCATACGACAAGAACAGTGCAGCAAATTATCTTGCAAATGAAATGTCTATATTTTGATCTGATAAACTCCGTTTTCGATTTCCTTATTTCAATTACTGCTGGGGTAACTTTGTGGAACAGAGAAAAATGACCCAATTATGTGATTAGAAGCAAAGACGGAAAGACAGCAAAGAAGGCTTAAAGGGAGAACCTAATTCCAGTCAAAGAATTATTTCGGTTCTGTCACAGAATTGGTCATTATCCTTCATTAATTCTTTCAAAATGCCGTTGCGGAAGCGTCAAATTTCTCTGAACTCGATTATAACTGAGTTTATTGCATATTATAGGGAATCCTTGCAAAATTACAATAGTGTATGAAGCTTCTATGATGCAATTTGAACAGAGGGGACTCATCATCCCAGGTAGTGTCCCTTTGTCTCCTGCAACAGCTGCAATGCTTGTGCCACGTATTCAAGGAAAATCCTATGTTCCGTGGTCGGGGTCGGTCGTTGTCATAGACAAGCTCTTCTTCTTGTTTGTTCTTGTTAGGGTCATTTCTCCATCCTGAAGCTTCGTTCCACTTGATGTTAGATCTTCTTATGGTTATTTCTTGCTTCCTCTTGTTCGGTTTCATGATTGTTGCCAATTGCTTGATTGGGATGTAAGATTCCGCAAGAAAACCTTTCAGTGTGTGCAGCGAGCTTTTAGGTGCAATTAATAAAACAGTTTTTAAAGGCACAGTCATCTGTGGATGCAATCTCCTCTAATTTTGATTGCAGAAGGACTCTTTTCTCCTGTGAGATCATACAGGCTTCCCTGAACACATTTCACTCGTGCCATGGATGACCACAAATTCCTCAAGATATGTGTCGCTACTGTCAGTCCCAAATTTCACCCAAACACTGTTATTTAGGGACACTGTCAAAGTAGAATATTGAGTGAGCAGCAAAAATGTTAGGTTAATAACGATTGGTTACTGTAATTTTGAGGTTCTACTGTACTTTTCAACAGCTTTGTTGCAAAAATCAGCTGCAAATCGACCTTGGGACCAGCCGGACAAGGAGAAGCAAGGAAGAAGGAGAAGTGACCAGAATAAGAGCTGTTGTTGCGCTCCTGGCCGACTGGAAGGAAAGTTCGTCCACTTCTTGCCCACTCGTGTCGTGTCGCTTGTCAGTTTCTTCACTTGTTCTTGGGAGCCCAGGACATGGATTGCTCCACGCCTAAGACATGGACTGGGCCCGCCTTCTGGTGAGCACAATATCGCTCGGCCTGTCCTTGGCCATCCTGCTGTTCTTCATCGGCCTCTTCTGGTACATCCTCTACAAAGTCTTCCTCAGGAGATTTCAGTTTGTGCGAGAACTCTTCGAAGACGCCGCAGCCGCTGAGCAACAGCAGGACGCGAAGGCGAGCAGCAGAAAGAAGACCAAGGTTCGGAGAGACTAGAAGAGATGGAAGAGGGAGAAAGTGACCGGCGACCAGGGAATTTTGACCGCGCGTGGAACGACCCGCCGCTCTTCAGCTACGACTCGACTGCAGCGGCCGCCGGCGGTAAAACCAAACTCAACAAGCGCGTTGAATTCCCGCTAGCGGCGTCAAAAGCAGCCGCAGGCAAAGAGTCATCGTCATCGGTGGCTTCGGCCGCGCCTGTAGCTGCGGTGGCCGCGAAGCCTTCCTTGGTCCGTCCAGACGCTGGAGCTAAACAGCAGTCTCCCCTCCCACCCCCTCCGCCTCCCCCGACCTCGTCAACGACGTTGCCCACCATCAATCCTTCGAAGGAAGTTGAGAATCCACTTCAGGAAGGGCCAGATCTTGACCGAATTTTGTCGATACTTTCGTCAGAGCTGGAGTCGTCGTCCTTGCCTGACAAGAAGAAGCATGAGGTCAAGAAGCGGTTGGCCTTAATGGAGACTAGGTGGAGAGACGGCGGCTTGAACGATAACGTTCAGAAAGGACTGCAGAAAATCACAGCTTGTCTCTCGAATGAGTCGCGAGACGTGGGTGAGGCGGAGAAGACCCAGCTGTCGCTGATGGTCGACTGGCCAGCGCTGTGCACGCCCTGGCTCATCGGCATCAAGCACCTCATTGTCGATGTCAAGCAGAGACGAGAACAGCAAATAGAATGACAGAATTGCCCTTTAATATTTTCACTATCAGCGCTTACAAAGACATCATTTCACTGTACTGTGTATTTTATGCCTTACTACACACAATAGTACAAGTACGTATCGGTCCTACAGGAACAGATGGCATGAAACAACATCGAATGCTCTCAATACAAGCAAATGCAGTATGATGCATCGCTAGGGCCGCGTTTGCTCCTCCACCTACAGATTGTGTTTTGGCATGAGGTCGCCATGAAAGAAGTGCTGTAGAGGCTGTGGCTGCTGCTGCGGCTGCCCGCCGCCTATCGAGGTCACACCCTGGGAGAGCTCTTTCTGCTGTTGCTCCTCAGCCGCCACTGCAGCAGCCGCGGCGGCAGCCGCCGCGGCAGCCGCGGCAGCAGTAACCGCGGTCGCGGCTGCCGCCGCGTGGTCGCCACCGGCCAGCTGGTCGGGTCCGAGTCCAACCTGTGGATCTTGATGAATCTTTTTCTGCTGCTCCATCTGCTCTCGAAGTGCCTGCCTTTTGACGCGCTTCATCTCGTTCCACCGATTGAACTTTTTGGGCTCCTTCTTGACTCGAGGCGGCGGCTCCACGCCATGTCTATGTTGCATGTGGCGTTCGATGCTCTTCTTCCACCCGGTCGAGAAGCTGCATTCACTGCAATTGTAATATTTGACGCCCTCGTGGTTTCTCAGCATGTGCAACCTCAGACCCTCTGCAGTCGTGTTGACGTAGCCACAAGCCTTGCAGACATGCGGGTGCGCCACAGCAGTGATGGCAGCATTCGTCTTTTCAGGGCACTCTCCGCCCTGGATAAACTGCTTACACGTGTGGTTGCTCGGGTCCTCTCCGGGGGCCCAGTGGTATCCACACTTCATGCACATTTGCTGGTGCTGGAGGAGGTGTTTGTCCAAGGTGGGTTTGTAGTAGCATGAGAAGTTGCACTCAGAGCAGTGGTAATTCCCGTGCGACATATTAATGTGCAGCACGAGCACTCGCCTAGTCGGGAAGGTGGCGCTACACTCCAAGCACACGTGGGTGCCGTCAGTCATCATGCCTATGGCTTTGTTAAAGTGGTCGTGACTCAGGTCCTTTAGACGAGCCCGGAGCTCGGGTCCGGGAGGTCCGGGGCCCACCTTGGCGGGACACCGGTGAATAGGGTCCTTTTTCCACTTAGAGTCAGTGGCCATGCCGCAGTCTTCGCACTTGGGCTTGTGGTGAGCCCTCCGATGCCTCACCAGATTAGCTGTCCCCACTGTTGTAAAGTTGCAGTCTTCGCACTGAAGCGTTGTGTGTGCGATCTTCATGTGGTGGCTGATGGCGGAGGCTTTGCCGACGAAGCCGCACAGGTCGCACAATCTCTTATTAGCACCGCTGCTGCTGCTGCTGCTCTCAGTATGCATCTTGTGTGCTTTGCGCTGGTGCCAATAGAGGTTGTTCTTGCTGTAGCCGACGAAGTCGCAGTCGGCACAGTGCAGCTCCTCCTTGACATCATCTGCGTCGTGGTGCGTTCCCCTATGGCGCCTGAGTCCAGCAGCCGACATGGCAGCGAACCCACACTTGTCACATAAGAAACTACTACTGGGCTCACTCTTGTGGTGCTTGGAAAGCCAGTGCTTGCGTAGCTTGTAGTCGTTGGATGTGCGGAAGACACAGAGTTTGCACTGCAGGTAGTTGACAACGATGTCGTGCTCGCGGGCCTCGTGCCGGCGAAGGGAAATCTTCTTTTTGAAGACCTGGCCGCAGACCTCGCATGTGTTGGAACTCTGGAACATGAGCGGAGGAATGTTATCAAGAGAACCATAGCTAAACGCTGCTATTCCTGCTGCAAAGGACAACCACACCTACTCCTTCCACAGGGCGATCCTGCTGGGTGGACACTAATTGTACAAGGTACCACAGGGATTATCAAGATCCCTATGATGACAACGGAAGCTTCATGGGGAGGAGGAACGGGGACTAGGACGGTGTTTAGAACAAGCCTGCGTAAGCCGTACCCTAAATGTTTACTTTTACTACAACTCACCGAAGCACTTCGGCTCGACCTCTTTCTTCTTCCTCCCTCTGTGTCAGACCAGTTGAAGTCGTCGTCAGACTCTCTCTCCCTCTTGACGACTGTGTCGCTGTCGTTCTCTGGAGCGACTCCATGACACTTTTGGCAGTGCGAGATCAGCGAGCTCTTGTTCTCGGCGACGAAGTCACAATCATGACACTCCAAACTCTGCCTCTTTCGTTTGCGACGTCGTTTGCGACTCTCTTCTTCATCAGACCAGTAGTCGTAGTCGTCCTCGTTGTAGAACTGATCCTCCTCCTCGAAGTCTTCGTCATATCCATTATGCTCTTCTTCCTCTTCCTCCTCCTTTCCCTTGCCTGCGAGCAAGTCCATCCACTGCATCTTAGCGCCTTCTCTTTCCTCGAGCATGACGATAGGCTCTGAGGACTTAATGTCTAGGACGCAGTCGCCTAAGTCTTCTTCGGCTTCTTCGTCCTCCTTACTGATTCGCTCCTGCTTGACGTTGATAGAACGACCGCTCGGGCAGGTGATTTCCTCGGCCAATGCGCCGCGCAACACCAACAACCGCTCGCCTCCGGAGAGCTTGATGAGACTGCACTCGCCCTTGTGTGTCAACAGCATCCGCTCAGGGGTGCCGGATCCCCCGTTTCCGCTGGACATAGTCGCTGGGAGCTTCTCCAGATGGAGGTCGAAGCCATCCTTGCCCTTGTCTTGGCCTTTATTGGATTCTTCTTGTTGCTCTACGAAGCCGCTGCGTCGGGCGAAGGAGCTGCGGCCGCCGCCGCCGCACTGAGGGCAGCCGCAGTCGCAACACGATGACTCCGGTTCGTCGCCGGCGGACCTGGGTCGCTTGGGGCGAGATGGAACCATCTTCTTCGTCTGGAAGATCGCCGAGTTCCAGGCCAAATGAAAGGAAAGGGTTCGATGATCGATTTCCAGTGATGTTGTCTCCTCTCAAGTGGTGCCAGACGAGTTTACTTTTAAAGCGCACTCACCGCGACTGGGCGCCCAACACATATTCTCGCCTTTCACGTTAATGCTAACTACTATTACTTAGGAAAGTTAGGATTTACTCTACGGGAAGACCTCAGACGTTGTGAGGTCTTCCCTTGGTGAGCTCCACCAAGGGAGGGAACCACACCTGCGCGTTCACCGTTAGCGCAAAGTCGCCCATTCTGGCGCCATTGCAGAGAGTTTCCTTTCTCGTTCTCTTTTGCTTTATCGTAGTGCAGGCTTGCCACGGGGTGGTTGCTGCTGGCGTTGTGATCAGTCGCGGCCCTGCAGAGCTCGATCAAGACTCCCTCTCAGTCAAAGTGTAACCGCACCCGTAGCCTGCTCAACTTTGTCCGCCCCCTTAACGTTCATTCATTGGACTGACACTCATGCAATCATGCATGTATTGCTACTGCACATGCACCCGCATGTATTTGCCCTGTCTCCCTCGAGCTGTGGCCACTAGAAGAGTTGCAGCAGCGACATGCAACTTTTCACTACTTGCTGCACTTTTTGGTAGCAGTGGAGCAAGAACAAAAAAGGCTGCGCACAGTTGCTGCAGCAACTATTGCACACATGTGACCGAAGCCTTACTCAAGGGTTCATGCACGTATACACATAGAATGCAATGATGTCGCAATGCCTAGCTATTCTTCCTTCTTCTCCATCTTGTACTCGTGAACGTAGTAGTTGACGAACAGGACCATGAATATCGCGACTGCGGAGGCCGTTAGGAGGGAGAACTGCCAGGGGAAACCGCACTCGACCAAGCCGAAAACGATATTGCCGTTGCGAATCAGGATCATTGCGAACTAAAGAAAAGCGATGGTAGTATTGTTGTTTTTTTCATTAACTCAGCTGTGTTTCGCACCTGGCACATCTGCAGTAACGTGAGGTACTTCTTCCACCACAGATACTTTCGGTACTTCGGTCCCAGGGTGGCGAGGAAGTAGTAGGAGTACATGATGACGTGAATGGCGCTATTGATGAGACCAGAGCCGGACTCGTGGCCTCCGGGCAACCAACGACAGGCGATGAATGCGTGCATGGGCATGTAAGCGTGATGGATCACCTACAAGCCCACGAACGTGTTGGAAGGAGATAAAGTGTTTTAACACTTAACTTGAACATGGGTGTTGTAGTCTGCACCAGATCAGAGTCGGTGTTCAATTATTTGTACCGCCGACGCACCGATAACATGTACATAGAATAGTTCTCTCCGGGTCTTGTCTTTGGGTGATTCCCTGACAACTGGAGCACTTAGGACTCCTTATTGTTGGCGCACCGACTTATTTTGGGCGCCTGACCTAAGAACGGGTGTCACACATGCAAAAATACAATGACAGATGTGTGTACGAGGCAATTCATGTACTTGGCACACGCATTATTGCTGAAGACAGCGGTTTTAGCGATTTTCTTACGACGTACAAAATTCAGATTTAGGTAATTATACACCAGCAACATGGATTTAGTTCGTCCTAAAATTCATAGTCAATTTCAGCCTTCCAATGATTAGAATCACGCTGCCGTCACCTTCTCCATAGGCCCCTCATTCTTGAGCCCTCGCTAACTCGATGATGAAGTCTCTGGGATTGGACATCTTGCACCCGCTGTTGTCGTTTGTTCCCAGGAATGAAATTTGGACTTGCCAAAGTGTACGTTTTTGCAAGAAGTATTGACTCTGAATCGGTTGGAATGCGAGTTAGCACAAAACGTATAACAGGTAAATAATGGTGTGAACATTGATTATATCAGAGTCACAGTCAAAATCGAGATGCAGAATCGATCACCTGAATTTTAGTTCAGTGCTTTATATGAATATCGCTAAAACCGCTTCATGTGGCGCTAATATGCGGCGTCCAAGCATGCAAATGCGCACCTCATGCCTACGCATATACGCACAGGTGCGCAAAAAGCAATTTACGCCCGACTTTGGATTCAGCCGCTAGAGGGCGTTGGCCCGAGGGTCGTCTAGGCCCGAGAGCGGCAGAATCCAAAGAGGGCAGAATGGCCCAGCCCGGCTGTGCGTTTGTAGTTCGAAAATGTCAATTTTAGTTTTTTGGGGGTGGAAAATTGGCGTTAGGTACTATTATAGCTGGTGGGAGTCCCATTTTAGGAAAAAACTCTTTACTATGGGCACTTTTAACTCACAGTTTTACGGCATACTGTACGTTGTAAGTGTAGTGCGCGCCCCTTTTTTCAGCCATAAGTTTTGACTGGATTGAGCTAGAGAAGTGGTTCACCCCTTTATGGAAGGTTAGGAGCCCCTCTAAAACTAAAGTAATATGCTCTTTCGCTCTAGGACCACTCATTCGTTCACAATACAATCAATCTTTCTTGTAGTAAGCTCTGCGACAGTACATAATTTTGATCCCATATTGTGGAAAAATGCGCGGTCCTAGAGCAAAAGTGCATATCACTTTAGTTTTAGGGGAGCTTCTTAGCCTTCCATAAAGGGGTGACCAGCTTTTCCTTAGCTCAGTTCAGTCAAAACTTTTGGCTGAAAAAGGGGGTGCGCACTATGCTTTCTGTATACTATAAAGTATACAACGTAAAAACTTTGTATACTATAAAGTATACAAAGTATACTGTATATATAAAGTATGCTATAAAGTATACTTTATATATACTTTCTTTATACTATAAAGTATACTGTATATATACTTTCTTTATACTATAAAGTATACAACAAAATTTTGAGCTACGAGTGCCCATAGAAAATGGCCCTTAAAAACAATTTTTAATACAATCTAAATATTTTGGTGAAAGACCAAAAGCCAGGCCAAGATAATTACATTTTCCAAAAAAGTACCTTTTCTAACTAATCTAGTACATGTAGTACACATTTAGATTCTCTTATTTTGGTGTCCCACTCGTCTGACTCTTTGGTCTGACTAACTAACCCTTGTGGGTAAAACTGCCCACCTGCAACCAGGAGACGTTCTTGAGCTTTCTCTGTATCAGAAAAAAGAAGGTATCGAAGAACTCGGAGAACTTGG
>JAAUXU010021495.1_pt1 | contig 13354 bp, 9 predicted proteins | sample 7278151 | NCBI WGS metagenome assembly JAAUXU01 (sample SAMN14350113, study PRJNA611818) | marine sediment metagenome | isolation source: surface marine sediment (1.8m) | place: French Polynesia: Moorea | collected 2018-08 | reverse complement strand
GATTAATCGAAACTCGAACACTGTTACCGACCACTTATTGCACAACCCCCCCCCCCTAACAGAGACGCATTAGACGGTAGTCACCACATGGGTCACATCCGTCCACACTATGGAATTTAAGTACCGGTATATATTGAGCTCTCTGTCAACGTATCAAAATTCTGTTTCGGTGAAGATGCAGGATCTCACTTGGAAGAGATTCCAGCCATCGTCTTGTTGCTGCTGGAGAACGAGTGCTGAGACCAAGCCTGCAGATATCAGTAACTGCAGAAGCGCGAAGATTGACATCAGTGTTGGAGACTTTATTTTCGTGCTGCTCTCGTTGAGTCGGAGGCTGAGCTGTGCAGTCCCCGATGAAGCAGAAGTCCTGGAGTCCCAACACGGCCTCGAACGTGCGTCTGTTGTGCTCCGATATGGAGCTCGAGCCGTAGGGCGCATCGAGGTATCTGTACTGTTGAAGTTATAAAGGTGGTCTTATTGATAACTGCAGGGAACTAAACTGTAAGCTGCTCCCTAGGTGTTTCCAACCAAGCAGCAGACATCTTCTTGGTGTGCGCTGTGGCTGCCTCACAGGGCATTGGCAAGGGTCCCCTTCATGGGACCTGAGAAGGGGTCCCATGAAGCTGTACAGTCCCTGTCACAAGGAATTTCCGCGGCTACAATTTCCCTACATATGCTGCACTGGAACGAATTGAGATGGAATTTTGATGTGAAATGCGGAACTGCGATATTTCCATAGATTTAAAGATTAATCACAAACATCTGACAGCTGAAGGTTGTCATAAGTTAACACAAAGTAGTCTCACTTAAAATGGTACGACCCCAGTATAATCTGAAGTGGATATACTTTCAGCGCTCTGCTAGCAGCATGGGGAACTGGCCTGCACGTTCTCCGCGGCGCTCTCCTGGCAAGGAAGACATCTTCACCCAGGTCAGACACGAGCTGAACTCCATCCAGAGGTCTGCGTCCCAGAGCGACATCCTGGTTCGGCAGAAAATGATGTTTGTACATGCGGCAGAAGAACCTGGCAGATCAGGTAGGAGGGGGCGTCGTCGTAAGTCATGCTCTCCGCTGCCAAGAAGGAAACATCCAACTCCCAGAGATCAGTCTATGGGTGACATCAAGATGAAGAAGAAGAAGCGAGTGAGGAGAAGTGAGTCTAGACAAGCAAGGAAGGAGAAAGAGATCATGCAGAGGACAAGCGAGGAGAAGCAGACGTCGCATTCCCAAACTAAAGAAGAAGGCCAAGATTTTACATTTGTGGAGGCTCTGGATGCAAAAAGTGGGACACCAGATACCAATGATGAGGCGAAGAAAGACAGGCTTCAGCTCGAAATCCAAACGGAATATCCGGAAAACGTCGGAGAAGTGAACACGACACAATTTGAACAGTGCTTCATGATCGTGAAGCCTACAGACGAACCATCCATCAATATAGAATGCGACGAGGACATTACCATTCCAGTGATTCCTCGTAAGGCCAATCCCTATGAAGACATGCCCAAGAAGCTGGATGAAGTGCTGGGTCCAATAAGAGCGAAAGGCGTGGAGGAGTTGTTGACTGATCGCAAAGGCTCGTTGAGTGTTTATTACGAGCCTGGTGATTATTCTGTCAGTGGTCTCGATGCTCGGGTTAAACTAAAGCCTCTGGTCTTGCCATCAAGGAAAATTGACTCCTCGAAGAAGGCCACAGGTAACCAGAGCAAGCCAGCTTATACTGTGCCAGGAAAGCCGGCTAAATTTCCAAAGCAAAAAGTTACAAAAAAGCAAAAGAATGTAGAAAATGGCATAACAGAACCTAATCTGAGCGTAGAAGAAGGTACTTTTGTAGAAAGTGTACAGATACCAAAGACCTCAATGGAAACTTCTGATACAGAAGCTATTGAACAAATCGACATTCCAACCGTAACCGATGATCATGAATGTGTTGAGAAAGTAATGGTACACAAGAATGAGCGAATAGAAGCATGGCTGCGACAGTCGCAAGAGGAAATGGTGCCAAGGGACGAAGTTCCAGAACTCATTGCCTTTCGGGTCGAGGACTCAGAGTTGTTGATTGACTTTGACAGCGACCAATGTCTCAACGATAGACGAGCACCTGAGCAACCTGCCATCAGTGATAACCAGCTCAAATCTGACGCAGTTGAGCAAGAGACGTTGCTACAAAATCATCACTCGAATTTTTCGGCGACTCAGAACAAGAAAGACAACATTGAACAGGAGGCCTTGATTGAAAGATATGCGTCACCTCCACCAGAGGCCCTGATTGTTCCAAAAGAAACTCTCACTCCTCTTCCGGGAAATGTCAATGGTGGGGCAAAACTGCGAATTGGTATCAATGGTTTTGAGCGCACAGGCAGATTAGTTTTGAAGGCTGCACTCGATCGGGCCGTGAGAGTCGTTGCCATCAACGACGCCTTCATTCCGGCCAACCTCATGACCTACGCGCTTAAGTACGACCTCGCCCATGCCTCAGCCAATAAGAAGCAGCAGCAGCCAGAGGTGAGAATTTGTCCCACCGGCCAACTCATGGTCGGCAGCCTACCTATTTATGTGTTTGAAGAGCGAGACGCCAACAGCATTCCCTGGGACACCGTGGGCGTCGACTGCGTGATCGAGACTGTGGAGCCCCTCAAGACTGTTCCCCAGGCCAAGAGGCACCTCAGGGAGGTGAAAGACAAGAACGACTCCTCTTACGGAGGCTGCTGCAACGTCTTCCTGGCGGGGCCCTCGCAAGACGCTCCTATCTACTCGGTCGGCGCCAATGATGACAGTATGTGGAAGAAAGACACCGTTCGTTGTCACACCGGCGCAACTGCCAGTGCGATGCTGCCCGTATTGACTTTGCTAAACGCTCACTTCGGGGGAATTCTGTCGGTCTCATTCACCCTGGTCAAGTCTGTGCGAACGTCGACCAATGTGGTTCGAGCACCGAGCCTCGGACCAGCCCGTCTGTCCCATACAAGACCAGGACCACGCTGGGACTTCTCTGAAAATTTGGTATTTACTATACGTATTCCCTACCTAAGCTGGATCTCCACGTTGTGTTTTATACAACTTAGGTACCTGCTCGACCCGCAGAACTTGAGGATGAGCTTCTACGAGTGATGCCGGCGTTGAGGGGTCGATTGGCAGGAATATGCGTGTATGCGCCAACGGCAGAGGCTTCTTTCATCGAGCTCACTGTGCGCTTGAACACCAGTGGACCTGGGCTCTATAAAGACATTTGCCATACGTTGGACCTTGCCTCTCAGGGGAGCCTCAAAGGGGTCTTGGGCTACCTCTCCCGCGGCGCAGGGGGTTGCGCTAGCGGCGAGTTTGCTGGAGCAGACGCCTCGGCCGTCGTCGACGCCGGTGCAGGTCGCCAAGTGTCGACGGACACGGTTAAACTGGCCCTGTGGTTCGACAACGAGACCGGCGTTGCCAACCGGGTCGTAGACTTGGCCCTGAAAGCTTATGAGTTAAAATGAAGAAACACCTCCACTGCATGTCAAAGCATAACCATAATCACAAGGCCTGTACAGAACAGGCACATCTTAATTTTTACACAGACTCTTCAATAAACTTCGTTCTTGCTCGATGAGACAAAGTCCGTAAAATGATTCCTGGTATGCGCATGTCATATATTTCTGCTTTTATTCTTAGTTCATAACTCATCTCTGTTCAAAGCCGAAGCAGCAGTTCCTACCCACGTAAAACCTCATCTCCATCACGCGTCGAGGTCAGTTGTCCCCCTTTTTCCATCCTCCTTGATCTTGTCTTTGAGTTCTTCTTTAGTCTTTTGCTCCAGTTTTCGTACATCTTCCATGGTGAGTCCATACCATTCGTCCATCCAGCACCAAACTTGCTGGTGGAACGCCAGCAGCATCTTCTTATATTGGTCCACCATCGTGCTCTCCATAGCAGTCTGCATGACGTACATTCGACCATCCAGTTACAAGTGACAAGACCTTAGCTTAGTTTAGTGTATACCTGTATTCCAAACCACTTAAAAGTGACTGTGATAAACTTGTAGCAGCACATTACTGGCTGGGTTGTGTCCATCCACGTCTTGGGGTCCAGCGGGCCTAGATTAGCTTTCACCGATCGATACGTTTGCTGAATGAGAGAACAAAATTATGACTTAGAACTCATCTTTTTCGAATTTAGTTGCTGCTTTTTCTCACGGGATTGATTTCTTTGATCATAGGACACTTGTCTCCCACGATATTGGCCTTGTGCTTGATGACTTTGGCATAATCGGCTTTGTCCATGCCCAGCACATTGTCTTGGTCACCCTTGTCAGGAAGGTGAATGGTTTCCAACACCACCTACGAAAAGTGCGACTGAGTGTGAGTAGAGCAATTCACTTGATTGAATAAAGCCAGTAAAAATGTAACTTTAACCTTAAAAGATTCCTTCATGTAACCAGGATTGGTCAATATAGTGAGGCAGTACGGATAAGCGTTCCAGGCCTCCTCGTGAAGCTGGAAACCATTTTTGCCAAAGATAGGTTTCAACAACGTTCTGAAATTCGGCGTGACTTTGATGACACTGCTGGAGCAACACTCGTACAACAGACCTCCTCACCTGACAATCTTTGGAACTTTGGTCTCCACGTGGTAGATCTTGTACGTATATTGTCCGCTGTTGTACCTGAAGGAGAAGACTTAATGTAATGTACAGTACCGCCTCAGTAGGAATGGGAACTTACTTGCCACCCATGAGACTGTGCCCATGAAAAGGCTCATTCTTGATGATCTCCACTCCTTCTCCACCTCCGGTTTCTCGTCTGCTTTGCTCATTGAACGACCACATCTGTGGGGAGAGTTGCATTGAACGAAAACATCTACTGCAAATCTTGCCCTTGCTGCTAACATGACCCCGTCGAATATAAGACCCAGGATCTTTTGACTAGGATCGTGTGGCCAACACAAAACTCGAAGATGTGGTGACTGCTTCGTACATTTGACTGTCGGTCATCGAAGTTACAGAAGGAGTGAAAAGCACACCACTTCTGCAGAAAAGAAACCGAGAAGGAGAGTGGTTATGGAGAGGAAAATGATGAAACTTCTCAGATTTTTGTCATCCGACAGTGTCTCTTAACTCTATAATGCACAGTATTGGCAGTCCCAAACGACAGTTAGTAATAGTTATGTCGATTGGTACAGGTCTCCCATTTAGTTGAAGGAGATGGTCTGGGCCCGGGGGTCCGGGGGGAATCCGAGACCGGGGTCTTACTTATGGCACCACATGGTACCTGAGCCACGTGATAGTCATCAACGCTCATGGGCAGGGGGATCCTCAGTTCCAGGGTCTTCATTATTATGGTCGCACAAGGACTGCAGCAATAAAGCCGAAAACTGAAGCAGCTGAAAGATAGAGGGGGAAAGAAAGATTAGCACAGGAGTTGCTTATCAGTCACGGAAAACACATCAAGAGAGTGCGAATGAAACGCGCGCCCGCTTTAAGTTACGTAGCTACATACTTAAGTGTTGTACAATGATAGGATGCGTCAACAGTAGGTAGGAAAACGACATCGCTTTACGTATGCAGACGTTGATCAATGCGGGCTCTGGCTTACGTTGCGATAACTTTCAAAGAGAAGATTATGGCATCGCACCTGGTCCGTTTGACAAGGCTTTATCTCACCTTTCGCCGAGTTCTTTTACGTCAGAAGTACGAGTTTCAATAGCCGAGGACACGCGCAGCTTCAGTTTATCGGCGCTGTATCCGTCCGTCCGTAGGAAACGTTGCTGTGTGTGTTGCCTTGAAAAATGCTGAGGGCACATGAACTAGATCAGAAGGAGGCGATCGCAGGACTCTCGAGGACAGCTCATATCGCTGTACGTTCTGTACGTATATACTGTAGGTAGGTACACAGACGTGCTCTGCGTACTACGAACAGTGTGTATGTACCACCCACGGATGTACGCTGTCTGTATGTGTCTGGTAGAGGGGTGGGTCGGGCCAATTTTGGCGGGTTTCGCGCGGGCTGACAAGGTTCGGGTTTCGGGCCAAGTGCAGAAAATTAGGGCTGGACGCTTGGACACAATTTCATTGCTTACTTCATGGAAAAATTTTGAGGAAAAGAAGGTGTCAACTTCCTTCAATTCGTGCACCCTCCAAAGTTGATGTGAACAATGCAAACTTGATGCAGCTTAAGACCCTCAAAAGGGGGGGAGGTGCAAAGTTGGCCTTAAAAGTTCGGGCTTAGGGCTGTTCGGGCCGCCTAGAATGGCCGTACGACATCGGGCTCGGGCTGAACCCGAATCCACCCCTAGGCTGGTACGCATTGAATGCGCGGGTTAGCGCAAGATGATGTCACTGTGAGAAACGAAACACATCAAAAACTCTAAAAACAAGGGGGGGGAAGGACGGAGAGGCGCCTGTGTTTGCAGTTGCAATTCGTACAATGTTCAAGCTAGTTGATGTCGTAAGGGACAAGCTCAAGGATGTTGTGCCGCAGTTGATCTTTTTCAGGAACATAGGCAGGAAAATAGTGATTTGTCCGCTGTGCATTCAGACTTGCAAGCGTTAACAATGGGTCAACTTTTTCCTTTATCACACCTGTCCAGGTGCCCAGGTAGTGCTTGTAGGCGAGATTATTAAGCTTCAGCTAATGATTGCCAACCCAGAAATACAGATACGTCAAATGTGCACCGAACTTTGTGATCACCATGGAACATGAGTCAATTTTTACCGTCTTCATTGTTGTCTAGGAAAAAGGCTAGAAAGCGGTTTTAGGTGAGTTTATGACTTCTGCTGATGATTGATCGCCTAAAAAAGGGTGATTCATTAAAGTCATGCACAAACCTGTAGTCAGTGACATCTGAAGGATTTTTGTTTTGCTTTCATGCCTGTGTGCGCGACGTAGCTGGCTTTAGGTGACCCTAAATAATGACAGGAACTTCACTAAGGTTCATCCAGACCTGTGTTTCACAACTTTAGCGAAGTAACCATTTCCATTAATCTCAAAAAGAGTGCTAAGAGTTTTTTTACCCGCAGATTCTGCATTTTGGGTGGCAGATCAATGTGGAATGGCTCAAATGAATATCAGACAAATTGTTCCCCACTCTCAGAGTCATGCTCACTATGCCCTAACTCTCATGTTTCCACTCTAAAAAAAAAGGTAGAATCAGACAGCTATAAGAATGAGTAATCTCAGTCCCAACTTGATTCACACAAGCGTGTTCCACTGTATAACGTTACGTATTCGACGAGAAATGCTGAAAGTCACATGCTCTTGCCTGTGTCGTCTCTTATAGCATAGAATGGAATCGGCAGAAATGCAGTATGCACTGCAAGCAGCAAATGATTCACACACTCTGAACCATCTCAAAGAAAAGAGTGAGAGACATGAGAGCATATTTATGCAGAGTACTGTACTAAGAACATTTGCGTTTTGCTATTTTTTGCTACCATAAGGGAATGAAAAAATTGAGTCCTACAGATGGCGCTAAGCTCGACGTAATTTTGTCTGCATAGCACTGACTCAGTATACTGGAGGTTCCACATCAAATTGTGCACTGTAGTCTGATTTTCGATGCACGTTGCACGTTTTGAGGAGGCTCTGAATGATTTCAAGGGTTGCCCTTGATAGTTAAAACCTTCAACCTTCACTATTTGTTACTTTTGGCGTCAACTTGGTCTCATTTCTGTACCAATTCTTGGCCTGAGCGTGCAATTTGATGTGGCACCCGGAGTATCATGTTGTCAGTTCCTCTTCTCACGACCAGAGGGCGTCAAAGAGCTGTCCGGAAATGCACTTCCATCTACTCTGCTTATGTCTTCTCATAAACGTGCCATAGAGACCTCCCAGCTTCATCCAAGGGACAAACAGACCTGGGTATTCGGGTGGCCTCTGAAGATGATTCTTTTTTCAAAATGCACACTCATCAGCAGTTGCAACTGACGTAGAATATAAGATCCCACCCCATCAGACTGTCATTGGTCCACACAAAAAGGCGCTACAAGGCTGACGTGGTGTTGGAGCAGGGGACCTCCAGCAGGACATGGGTCAATGATATGCATGACAATGACTGTATGAAATTTTACTATAAAATGTGACCCCTCTGGGCGGAAAAATGGTATGAATACAATAATTTAGCGCACTTCTTAATAAAGCACTGCATTATGTCAAGTTGAAGAAATGTATATATACATTAGGCTTGGTCAAAACAGGGTCAACTTTGGAAATTCACTGATGGCATCTGGAGTTTATTATGTGGGGTCAAAAGATGAAGATGTAGTCAAATACTTTTGAAAAAAAATTGTGTTTACCAATGCCCAACTTGATTTGAAATTTATGTAGTAAGCTACTGCAGCAAATTTGCGGGGAAAGTAAATTTCAGCACTGGTGGCTATAAGAAGCTGCCAAACTGGGTGAAAATCACTCACCAAAATGCTGACATGGTCCAGCTTGTCAGAAAAATATTTTACAGCAAGTCCTGAAGAAAAAAAATTACAACATATTTTATAGTATTATGCAACTTAAAATGCACTTGGGCATAGCTAAAACTCCTTTTTTTCACTTTTATTTGACTACAAACCCTTGAAATGGTGGGTGGTTACAAATTTTGGACACCCACAAGGAATTCCAATTTCTGATGTAGCCTAATATATATACTGTTCTATTATGACATGCAACCCTTCTGAGCAAAAAAGTGTGAGTACACTTTTTCCTAGCTTGAGGTACCTTATTACTTGAGGTAATAAAGTACCTCAAGCTGACAAAAATCAGTCACCAAGATCACCAGCCGCGAAAATATGAGTCAACATCAGTCTCTCTGTCAGCCGCGAAAATCAACTTGCGCTTCGCTGGTCGTTCCAATGAAGGGGCTTTCCAATGAAGGCCCCCAACTATAAAGTCATTGCCTGTTCAGTCTGTCACTCTGTGGTCCCCACCTCTGTAGTCCCCGCCTCTTCAGTCCCCAGAGCCAGACAGACAGACACTCATACACACTATAGATGGCAGCGGGTCCAGCTTTTTAGCTGGACCAAGTCAAAATTTCCAGGAAGAGACAGTTTGACATGGCCCATGCAGGCAGACAGACAGACTACATAAAGTCCCACTTTTTCATAAATTAGATATATACATACAGATACAGATTTCATACAGTGACAATACCATTGACCCATGTACTTCAGGAAGGTCCCTCGGCCACCACCTTGTCAGTGTTGTACCACTGTGGGTCACTGTGTGGACTTTTTGTGTGGGTCAATGTCAATCTAATGAAGGGTGACATTTAATGATAAAATTTTCATATGGTGACAATAGCACTTGCCCATGTCCTTCAGGAAGGTCCCTTGCATCACCTCTTCGTGCGGACCGATGACAGTCTGATAGGGTGGGATCTAATTTTCTAAATTATTCACAACTGCTGATGAGTGTGCATTTTGGAAAAAAAAATCGTCCCAAGAGACCCACTCTACTGGGTATATATTATTCCCTGCCCGCTCTTTGTCCCGGAAACGAAAGGCGTACAGCTGTTTCTCTTCACCAGAGATTGTCTTGCTAGAATACAAGAATCCCGCAGAAGACAGCTGGTCGGCCCAGGGAGAGGACCAGCGGTCCATGCGTTGTCTGTGGTACTTGCACATTTTCCAGGTGCATTAAAATGCTTTTATTGAGCAGCTTAAGAAAAGGAATTTCACTAATGCTTATGTAATGGGTTGGGGCAAAGTCACCTCTCTGTATTTTCTTGTTTGAACAGAACAAAAGTGTCGGAGGCACTGGAGGACAACTGAAGTTAGGAGGAGAGAGACATGCTTCTATTGACAATACTTGACAGGCACCACCTTGTCACAATTACCAATTTATGAGTCGTTTTTTCACCGTTTCCATTGCAATGATAGACACTAGTGCTCGGCTTGATTTGCGGCAAAGGCAACCTCAAATTCAGCCTTGGTGGCCACAACCTCTGGAGTATCCTCGACAGGGGCATGTCTTTCCAGGGCTGGCACGTCAAGTTGAGCAGGTGCAATAGGCAGGTTGGTGCCAGAGATCACCCTAAAGCCACCGGCATCAGCCACACCACCAATGTGCTTCAGCAAGCCGTTGGCATCAATGTATGAGTAAGAGCCCTGGCAACCGCTGTAGGGCAAAGCGGCCTCTTGTCTGGCCGAGGTGGCACTGACGTAGCCAAAGTCGGAGTTGCCATAACCATCTCGAATGTCATACTGGAGGGCGGCCGGCAACTGGAGCGGGTTGCATGCATAGCCAGGGGCGTAACCCATGGCTGCTGGAGCAGCGGGGTAGCCAATGGTGGCTGGAGCGGTAGCGTAACTGATAGCAGGTGGAGCGGAGGCATAACTGATGCCACACTGAAAAGAAACCTTCCACAAGCAACCAGCGGTTGCAGGAATTTGTGGCATAAAATGAGTTAGAAGCAGACATTTTTGTTCTTAATGCCAGGGTTTTTTTCATATTTTGCTATTTTTGAATGGAACAATGCATTCCATATTGTAATATTTCTGTTCAACTCATTCTTCAGCAAGAATGATACCGGCCAGGTTGGTTCCTAAGATCTACAGCTGTATGGTTTTAGGCAGCTTGCGCTATGAACTCCCATTTTTCTGTTGTTTTTGTTCGGCATTTGTGGCCAGGTTTTGATCCGTAGACACGTTCTTGTCCGTAGAAATGTGCGGGAAAACAGAGGTGAGCATGAGTCGAGTGTATAATGCGTAAAGGGCTGCAGAGTCTTTCTGTCTCGTCCGTAAGCATATGGTTCATCTGTCAGTTTTTTTCACTATTCTTATGTATTATATTGCTAATCTATCTGTTCTAGCATTTCAAAGATCACTTACCTTTTAATTTTTCAGTCCCGCAAAAATTGCATAGTGCATCACCGTTATGCCGAAGTGCGGTTTTGATGAAAGACGTCTGCAAGAACCAGCTTCCTATTGCTGTGCAGCACCTCTCTTTGAGCATGATATGACTTACGAAGCGACATTAATACTAATGCATTGATGGCAATCTCGTGGCGACCAAGGTCTATGTCTCAATTTGTGTAAAAAAAGTGTTTACAAGGTATAGCTAGCCAAATCCGAAAAAAGTCAACACTTACTGCCAGAATGCACATTGAGAAGGACATCCATACCATGAGTTGAGGAAAACGGAATCTGTGTGAAGTGGAGATTCCAAAGTACAGGGGAACACGTTCAGTAGAGATGGGTTTATTAGAGACAAAGGATCAAAGAGAGTGGGACAAAGAAATTTACTTCATAGAATATTACACTTCTTAGAGACATGACACTGATAATCGAGACAGAAACCGGCCGAAATCCGGTCAGAATTCATTCCAAAACTCACAGATCTGTGCCCGTTTTTGCACATGAGCACACAGCGTGAGTGACAACATCCATTTAACTTCATTTAAAATGGCTCCAACAACGTAAAGAAAGGGTTTCCTTCTGTCTTTTTTTTGTCATCGACAACAAAGATCTCTTGTTGGACCATGACAAGAGAGGATTCTAGAACTGCTTCCTGCTTGTTCTTTAGAAAAAAGTGGAAGCAAAGTCTTGATCACAATCTAACTCAAAGCACTCTTATCACTTTTTTTCGGGACGCTCCTCGTCAATAAACTTCTTTGGTAGTGCTATTACTCGAGGCACGCTTGTTTGAGACCATGCTCGCAGTCGTACAGTGTCTCTATTAAGCGTGTCCCACTGTACGCTCACGGAAACTTCTTCAAGTACTTCTCTTAGGAAATCAATGTGGAAAAGTGATTTAAAAGCAAATGTCTACTTTTGGTGTCACGCAACCTCTCGCTATTTCACCTCTCAATATCGGTTCTTCTGTGATTCTTGAAAATGTTGTGGTCAAGGCGAGGAGTAGAAAATTTCTACTCAATATTTGGCACGTGCCAATGCCGAATAATCTGATTTGGCTGACTCGCTGAGAGTGCTTTTGGCAAATGGTTTTTTCTGCAGCAATCTTTAGAGAATTCAAAGAAATACTTTATTGGTCGGTAGCTACCAAAATCCGGTTTCTCACTTTTTCAGCCCGCGGTAAAACATATACAGGACATTGAGTCACTTTTTGTCTGATGACTTTTTTCCAATTGCCGGGTGTACCATCAATAATGAACCAAAATCATTTGAACCTAGCAAATGTTGAGAAACTGCTGCTTTTTCATAAGCACTTGATCGTGTTAAATTTTAGGTACCAACCATGCTGGGAAAACCAAACATTCCTTGCATTTTGCTTGATGTCGAACATTAGCCTAGTGTTTAAAATATTATATTGTTGGTGCCAAATGTTTTAGCAGAAGTCGAACATTTGGCGCACTGCTGCAGATTCGGTCTGAGCAAAATTTGCCTCCAGTCAACCTCGGTCGATTACAGGATGGCAGATACTACGTTCAAGAATCAGTGGGGAACCTCGCTGTACTGTTTTTCCAAAACCTTCCAGGTGGTGTGACAAAAAAATGGAACAATTTCAGAGATTTTTTCGTCACTTTTAGCATTTGTTTCTGAAGTAAACTGCTGAAAAAAAACGGGATGTGAACGTACTTTGGAATCTCCACTTCAGAACGATTTTGTTGGCTGGAACTTCTCATGGCTATTTGAGCAGAAGAACCAGGCAACCCGGATTAGCTTCAGCCAATTAGAAGCACTTTAGAATGACAACAGATAACTTTTGATAGTGAAACTTTCCACGATTTGAGCACAAGGTCTGTACTTGCTCCTCAAGTTGACCCTGCTGCAGCAGTACACATTTCAGTCAAGCTGATAGCGGCACATATGGATAGGAAACTAATTCTTGAGGACCCTGTACATTCAGCCACACTCTTGCTCAGGGACACATAAACAATAGCAGGATAGGAAGGCAGTCTAGAATTCTGAACAACCTCTCGTGAATAAGTCCCACTGCAGGACTGTCCTGCCCTGCAGTTACCAGCAGAAAAACAAAGATGGTTGCTAAAAGCCATACTAACCGTAAAATCTCCAAATTGGAGAGCTGCTGAATATATCTTTGAAATGTTACAAATGTCTGTGAGGCACTTCTAGTTTATCAATGCTTTTTGTTTTGTCCCGCTATGTTCGTCTGTTTACATATGTTTATGTACTATAAAATGCCTCACGCCTTGTTCGACCCTCCTATGCTGTAGTTCTCAAAGTTTCCCTGTGGATGAGATACGTAAAGCACCCAAACAATGCTTGGATGGATCTTGTGCCTCAAGCATGTGCTTGCTTGCTATAGGTAGAAAATTTTGAAGGATGGCCACAAATGGCACGTAGGTTGCAGACTGTAGTGAAGACCGGTACACTCAGACATGAGCACAGCCCCCCCCCCCAAATGGTCCATTTTTTAGGGGGGGGTAAAGCTTTCCCTGTCCACTGCACAGATATGCTTATTACACAAAAATG
>JAAUXU010090856.1_pt1 | contig 13356 bp, 16 predicted proteins | sample 7278151 | NCBI WGS metagenome assembly JAAUXU01 (sample SAMN14350113, study PRJNA611818) | marine sediment metagenome | isolation source: surface marine sediment (1.8m) | place: French Polynesia: Moorea | collected 2018-08 | reverse complement strand
ATACAGTAAGGAAAGACATTAGGAGGAGATGGATACTTGAGCTAAGTGTGGGTCAGCATGGCTGGTCACAGCCTCAATTTAGTGGAAATGGGGTATAAAAGAGGGAGAATTTGATGTAAATCCTTTGTCATTTGTTCTATCTTGAATGGGCTACTCTCTTTAGACAGATTGACTCTTGTGCCCAGTGCTCCCACCCAGGACCTCTCCAGGACCCCTCCAAGGACTTCTCCCTGATCATTTGGATCATGGTAAAGGCCTGCCAAGCCACTCTTCAGGCTCCCCTTTCTGTCTAAACTCTTTTCTTCCTGCCCTGTTGCTGGCTGAGTTGGAGGAATCGATTCCCCTTCAGAATAGAAGGCTAGGTACAAACTCCATTGTTCTAACTCCTTTGTCATTGGTAAGATATTATGTGTGAGCCCCCTCCAGGTAGAAGAACAAGGTATTGTGTTACTACTAAAACCTCCATGTTGGTCCCAAGGCATTGAGCAGCCCTAAAAGAATTCCAGTCAGTCCCTCTTAGTCATCTTGAACCTGGTCTGTGTCTGTCAGAGGCAAAGTTACCATGGTTGAAGGGTTCTATGTCTTGTCTAAGTTCCCCTAGCACACACTAGATGCTGCGTATGAGTGCCAAACATGCCTTTGTTGTCTGCTTCCTCATGTATATGACCTGAAGCCACACAGAATTGTTCAGTCTGTAGGACACTTGGAGCCACTAAATTCTAGGTCTGTGGACTCGGGGGTCACAGCTGCTGATTCCAATGTAACCAAATAATTAACAAGTGGGGGCCTCAGCCAGAGCCACTGAGGCTGATCACCAGAGGACCATGTGAGAACACACGCACGGCCATTTTGTTACATACGGCAGACCTTCGAACCTTACACGGTGATTATTGAACTCTGAACTAACACACTCTTGAATGAGCATATTGTTGCCTAAAGTTAATTTTTTCCCATAAGACTAGATAAAAATGGAATTGCACAAACACTTTCAAGCAAATTGGACATACTCAAATTTTGCAGGCTCATTAGACCTAAAGTGTGTCAAGTGCAACTTTCCTATACCTTATTGAAGCATAAGAGTCATGCAATATTTTGGGCCTCATTAGACCATTGCCTTACTCAATCTTGTTACACCAGTCTATCAGACCATAGCCTAAAACAACCTTGTTACACCAGTCTCCTAGACCATTGCCTTACTCAACCTTGTTACACCAGTCTATTGGACCATTGCCTTACTCAACCTTGTTACACCACTCTATTGGACCATTGCCTTACACAACATTATTGCACCAGCCACTCTACCTTTGACACAGCCACTATTGGACCTTTCCTGCACCATGCTGCAACACTCTTTTATTTGACCAGTTCCTCACATAACCTTTCGACATCATTCACTGTACCTTTTACACAGCTCTTTCATAGCTATTTGTAGGTTGAGTAAGGGGATTGTCCAGTGAAGCAGCATAAATGTTGCAGCATAGTGCTTCGGACACCTGCACATGTGCTTTCCATTCTTTCTTTACTTTTTGGCCTTCCAAATCAAACTTTCATTGACAGGATAGGTTTAGTGCACTTTTTGTATTTACTCTCAAGCAGTACTTTCAATTTTCTCTTTCCTTTTCTTCTTGCTCATTTCTCTTGCAATGATTGATTGTACTGACTGCCAGGGAAGAGTCACATTTTTGTCATTCAATGTTGTTCAGAAATCTTGGCATGCACCTTCCTGAGGGACTTGTCCAGTCACAATTTAAACCTGGAACTTTGACACCACCAGGCACCAAAATTCACCTGGGGACTAGGATGCTTTGACCTTCCTTTTCGTCTTATTCCAGACCATGTCCTTAACTTTGTCCCAGGATATGGCCACTGCCTATTTCATGACAAATTCTATTGTCATGTCTTTCCTTGGGGTCACTCCACAGTCAATAAAAACTTCAAAATAAGTAAAGACTTCCTTTCGAACTTCATCATGCTCATCATTCTTCTTCTTTGACTCTTTCACTCTGAAAATTCTAAGCAATAGGGAATAAAATGTAATTAAAATGAATTATTCTTTTTCATGAGATAACTTCAATTAAAAGGCTACCTTCTTGTTTTCTCCTTTTGTGCAGTCTCTGTTGTACTTGGTTCTTTGTCATCACTAGATTCTTTGCTGTTGTCAATTATGTCCATGTCAAGAGAGCTGAGGTCCTTTCCTGGATGTTTGAGTAATTCTCCAAGATTAGCAGCGTTAAGCACCCTAGAAATTTAAGTGGAATTGATCGTGTTGTCATTCTGCCTATAATAGGCACAATGCACAGCGTAATCATGGCCCATGAAGCTAACAAGCCAATTGAGCTGGTTTTCAGGCAAAGTTAGCACCTATGGGGAAAGACATAAAAATATTAATGTCATCATATTAATATCATATTAGTACCATCTAAATCAATCAATTTGAAATAAAAATGTGCCTGAACAGCTGTTGCCAACTGTTTCTGTAATCCAGTGGTCCTCATCAGGTCTGACCTCTGTAGGTTCAACTTCGCATCATTAGCAAAATTCCGCAGAATGCCACATGGTTCCACATGCCTATCATCCTAACGGACCGAAAAGAGGAATTTGTGGACCACTGGAATGCCCATTTTCACTCTGTTTTCCTGTTTTACCAGCATGTCGACACTTCTTATTAAAAATGAAGTGAGCAGTAGTGGAACATGCTGATCTTTTTTTCTGATGAGCTTCACAAGCAGGTGGTTCCTGGCAATATCTTGTTCAAATTCAGAAAGGCTTCAAAATGTTTCATCTTCATCATAGTTTTTGCCACATTCTTTGGTGTCAAGGTAATTTTGCACCAACATCTTGCTAACTTCACCACTCCTCTTCCGGTTGAAAAGAATTATAAATACTAAAATGGCATCACTCAGTTTCTTGCCAGTGCTTCAGCAAGGGTTGACATCAAACTGTTTGGTCCATACCTCAATCTCCTTTTGCAAGCCATCACTGAATGTCCCCATCAAGGGGCTGCTCCTTCTTTTTGTTCAGTTTGGCATCCTTCATGTCTTTCAGAATCCGGCTGGATACTTTGCGCGACCATTCATTTTTATATAATTCTTCAAAGCCTTTTGCATTTCTCTTCCCCTCTTCGTCCTTCTTGCGCATGGCCTGGCCCCACAAAATAACACAGCATTTCTTGACTGAATGGCCCAATTTAAGGCTAAGGGTGTTTTGTGCTTTGCCTTCTTCACTTATAGTCATAGACTTGACTGTGTCACAGAAGAAGTCCCATTCGCCAGGGTCGATAAAAGACTTCAAATCTGTTGTGGCATTGCCTTGGGGCTCGCAAAGTTTGAGCAGCAGTTTCCCCAATTCACGAAGTCTTTCACGGATGTGGTACTCGTACCTTTGGGTATCATTGAAGCGATCAAACATCATAGTCTGACCAAAAAGTAAAATAGTTTCATCACTCTTGATAACTGCTGAGACTTCATCAGTTTTCATGTTTGTTGGTAGGTCAGACATTTGACAGGTCAAACCTTCATTCTGCATCAGTAAGGCCTCACTCTCTTGATGCAGTTTCTTGTTCTTCACTGAGCCTACCTTGAAAGGGCAACTTTTCTTGCCATGGCCAGTTAGTTCTGTTTTGGTCAGAAAGGCAAGGCAGAAGGGACATGGTCAAAAGCGCTCATACCTGACATCCTCAGTGGTTGGATGTTGGTGAACAATGAAGTCACCAAAACCTTGGGATAAAACCTTAAGGTTGTGGTCAAGTGTCCCCCCATGTTTTAGAACTTCCAGCATTCGATTCTTTTCCTTAAGAAGCTGTAAGCTTTTTCAAAGCTATCACCTCTTTTTCATCACCATGAATGAGTTGTGGGTGGCAGGCAATGTGCTGTTGCAGCTTCTGGCAGTACGAGCAATAATGAACTTTAAAGAAGCTGCCTTCCTTTTTGGTATTAATATCCTCTTTGGTGACTGCTACCACCACTCAAATAACATTCGCTGAAGGCCGATTTTCATTCTTCTCACATTCAAGAAGACCCTGAGAATCAGGCTAGCTGCTATGTTGTCTGCGATGACAACTTCCTTCCTTTGATTTTGGCTTCCGAATCGTTTTACTGACAGAAAGACTTGTGTCAGTAGCTAAGTGCCCCTCATTATCTGATTTGCTTTCAGAATCTGGAAGATAGGCAAAAATCATGTAAAATAATGTATGGTTCACAGTTATTTTAAGTATTGTTTCAAACTAAGCCCAGTTACACATTAAACTGACTCACCTAAGACAGGCTCATAGTCTTTATCATGGGTTGGGTCGTCGCATTGTTCTGGAATTTCATCCTCTTGTTCTTTGCCATCATCAACTGTTCTCAGGACTTCTGAAATTACTTCTTCACTGATAATTTCACCCAGGTCGCTCGTTTCTTCAAATACATCACATGTTGCATTGGCATTGCTTATTGCTTCAAAACTTGAAATATCTGGATTCCTTAGAACATCGGAGTCAGCATGGACGGAATTGAGGTGTACTTCTGTGCTTCGATCATCTGACTCCTCATGAGTTATAGTTCTTTCGGCCTTTTGAATTCCAAAATGAAAAACTTCATCAAACAGGCTCATTCCCACTCAACATGTCCCTGAAATGTGCGTAAGACGTTAATAATATTTGTTTCTCATCATTACATAAAAGTCATACCTGCTTTGTTGTCACAAAATTTCCTCAAAGTAGCCCCAGAATCTTCAAGGGTCTGTCCCACTTTAACAGTTTCAACAGCATTCTGGTCAGTCAAAGCCATTTCAGCCGTCATCACATTGGATCAATATTCTTTATCTTCAGGATGGGAACCTTCCTTGTTGACATCATTTGTATCCTTTTCAATATCTTCCTCATATACATGTGTGTCAAAAGGTGCATCACCTCCCAGTGCACCAGAAACCTCATCATCTTGAGATGCAAAATCTTTGCATAATTCTTTTGGAGCTGTCCCAGAATCTACTAAGCTGTGTTCTTGATTGGCATTTTCAACTTCATTCTGGTCAGTCAAAGCCATGTCAGATGTCATCACCTTGGAGCAATTTCCTTGATCTCCTGGAAGGGAACCTCCTGCATTCACATTGTTTGTCTCCTTCACATTGTCTCCCTCATCAAAAGCTGGTTTAGAGGGTGCATCAGCTCCAAGCGCACCAGAAACTTCAGCATCTTGAGATGCAAAATGTTTGCATTATTCTTTTGGGGCAGTCCCCGAACCAAAAAGGTCCAATTGTACATTTGCCACTTTGACAGCACTCTGGTCCATCACAGACATCTCAGACATGTTCATTGAGGTAGGGGAAGCTTCAACATCTATGGGGGATGAATCAGATTCCGATTCTTCAGCTTCTAAATATTGCCCGACAGCAGCCTCGCAATGTTCCTCAGCATCTAAGAAAAAACACAGATTCAATAAGGTCATGTAATGCAGAGGTCTAATAGAAGTGTGTACAAGGGACATTATTGTGGAGCAAAGGTCTAACAACATCTCTGTAAGAGGTAGAAGAACTGGGACTTGGCAGAAGATTCAATAAGGTCATGATGGAAGGCTGGTGGGGAGGAGATTGGATAAGGTTACTGATAAGGTTACCTTCTTGTGCAATTTTGATGCCTCTCCACCAGCCACGGTGGTCCTTTGTTTCAGCAGATCTGTTGCCAATCTTGCGCAATTTGCCATGGTGGAAGAGGTCTTCAGTTCTAATTGTAGTGATGGACTGGTCCTTTTTGTAGTGAATTGCAATCCAACTTTTTAAGGAATTCTCCTCTGCTTGATGCTCATTTCTTTTTCTTCTCGGCTTCATCTTGTCCAAACACTGTGAGCTTCTCAATCCAACTGTTCTTTTTTGTTCTATTGAGATTTACTGATTGATTTCAATTTAACAATCTCCATATTCGTAATGATGCCCTTTTTAAGATTTCTTTTTACTGGACAGGTCAGTTTGTGAAATGTTCTATCAAGTTCGCACTGTATCTGGTAACTTGCTAGTGTGGGAGAGAGAGGCCCGGCAAGCCAGTGATCCGTTCTTGCCGTACAGTGAAACCCAGTTATGGTGATATCCTGCCCTTAGTGACTGACTCCTGCAGAATTTTTTATTTTGTAGGATTATCACCTGGGTACAGTGACAACCTGCTCATATGTAGTGAGAATTTCACTTTGACCAAACTGTGTGTATATATTGAGTTTTCACGGTTTTATGCATGTAGAAAGACTTTTAACATACAGAAGGAAGGGTCCAATAAGCTGTGTAAGTCTTGTCATCTTTCCTCCATGGATCCATCCAAATCCATTCTGATACTTAAATAATTTGGGGCTCAATAACAGCAGGTGAGGCATACAATAGTGTTGAAAGTACACACAACTATTGGGCCATTTTACACAGGTTAAAATGGATAGGTTGGGTGATCATCAGTTATTGAATCACCTGTGTAGATTTTCATAGCAAAAAAGTGGCTCTATTAGACCAATTCAGAAGACACCAAAAAATGATGTAGGGGATGTCCAACGACTGATTTCTGACCTTTTCAGAAAAATGGTCTACTAAGGAGGTCTAATAAGACATTCATTGACAAATCATATAGTCCTATTAGACCATGAAGATCTGAGATACAAACACACGCCCCCATGGACACACGGCTGTTTTGCTACGTACGATAGACGTTCAAACCATACGTGGTGATCATTGAACCCTCAACTTACACGCTCTGGTATGACCATGTTGTTGCCTAAAAACATATGGGCTACTTTTTCCCCATAAGAGTAGACAAAAATAGTATTGCACAAACACTTTCAAGCAAATTGGACATAATCAAATTTTGGATGCTTATTAGGCCTGAACTTGCAAGTAACCGGACTTTCCCTTACCTTATTGAACCAGGAGAGTCATGCAATATCTAGGGCCTCATGAAACTATTGCTTTACACTACCTTGATATGCCAGTCACAATACCCTTGATACAGCCGTTATTGGACCTCACATGCACTATGCTGTAACACTCCTTCATTAGACCAGTGCCTTACATGACCATATCACACCATTCACTCTACCTTTTACATAGCAATTACTGTAACATGCTATTGGTAGGTTGTGCAAGGGTATGGTCCAATAAAGCAGTCTCATATTGCAACATAGTGCTTAGGACACCTGCATGTGTGCCTTCCATCTTTCATTACATTTTAGCCTTCCAAATGAAACTTTCCTTTACAGAATAGGTTTTTGTGCGCTTTTTGCATTTAGTCCCGTGCAGCACTTCCAATTTTCTCTTTCCCTTTCTTCTTACTGATTTCTCCTGCCTGTAACAATGGATTGGACTGACTGCCAGGGAAGTGTAGCATTTTTGTCATTTAACATCTTCAAAAAATCTTGGCATGCAGCTTCCTGAGGGACTGTTCTAGTAACAGTTTTGTCCTGGAGCTTTGACACTGCAAGGCACCAAAATTCATGTAGAGACTAAGAAGCTTCAGCCCTCCTTTTGGTCTCATTTCATGCCATGTCTTTCACTTTTTCCTAGGATATGGCCACTGCCTATTTCATGACAAATTCCATTGTCATGTCTTTCCTTGGGTCCACTTGACAGTCAACCCCCCCCCCCCTCAAAATAAGTAAAAACTTCCTTTTGAGCTTCATTTTGGTTCTCACTGTTCTTCTTTGATTCCTTCACTCTAAAAATTGATAGCAATTGGAATTGTGATGTAATTGAAATGAATTATGCATGTTCTAACTTCAAATAAAAGGCTACTGTCTTGTTTTCTCCTTATGCAAAGTCTCCCTTGTACTTTGGTCTTCATCTTCACCAGATTCTTTGCAGTCATTAGTCATATCTATTCCAAGGTGGTCGATGACCTCTCCTGGATGTTCCTGTAGTTCTCCTAGATTTGTGGCATTAGGCACCCTAGATATTTTTGTTAAGTTGATCATGGATTGTCTTGCCTGGGCTTAACCAAGGAGTTTGGTGTCACGAGGTGGATCATGTGCCAGATTGTGGCCAAGGACCTCTGTGGGTACGCGCATGCGCAGTACCATGGGTAGATCTAAGTTAAAGTACGTTCTTACTGTATATGGTTAAATGTGTGTTCTACTGTACAAAGTCTTGGATCGTACTATGAATCTTTGTGTGATAAGGGCTGGTCAATACGGTTGGATTGGATCTTGAGCTCATGTACTTTTGATGGAGCGAGTGACTTTGTTCCGTACGCCATGTCTCTTGCCATGTACCTCGTTCACTCGTGCACCGGCTCGTGCATCTGAAGCGGTAGCAACTTAGGCACACACTCCGACTCCTCTACCTTCGTGGACGAACCAAAGGGACCCACCGGGAGGCGCGGGCGCTTACCGAAAGGCGCAGATCTCGTTGGAGAAGCTTCACGGGACCATCACTAATGTTTGCGGACGGGGAGAAGCGGAGGCCAAACTACATCATCTATACGATGGACGGGACGGGGAGTAAGGTGACGGGGCAGGCATGATCTTCCATACATGAGTAACGTTTAACTGAGCTCAAGTTCCGCAGTCCGTCTTAAGTAGACTAGTCGCTATCGCCATTGCTATATCCTTAAGATTACCATGTAAGATTACTCTCATTCCATTTCCAGATGCCAATTATACTTCTATTACTGTAAGACCGAGTGTACTTTGCTCTCTTGGAAGCGCTCTCTTTAAATTTAAGCTTAGCCATACACACTCGAGCCCAGCGGCACGTAACCTTAAGATCCAGCGTGAACGTACTTAACTCTAAGACGTGAGTAAAATTGTCCAGGTCGCTCACGTATAGAATATCCGTTTGGACAACCTCAACAGCAAGTTGTACAGCTGAGCCAGAAAGCACTTCATCAGCTAAGGGTCAAGGTGAGATGCCTGGAGCATGCCAAGAAGCTTGTCAACAAGCTCAAGGGCCTGGGCAAGTGCAAGACCATTCTCTTCACCAATGAGAAGTTCTTCGCCCTTGCAGCATACAGTAACAGGTGCAATGACCAGGTGATTTGGTGCAAGGGTGAGCTTGAGCAGTGCCCTGATGAAGTCCGGAACGTGGCCTTGTGGCAGAGGGAGGCTGGCGCCATGTTCCTGGGGATTGTGGGCGGTGACAGGAGGAAGGACCGCCAATTTGGTTCCCCCAAGGAGCAAAAATCAACCCAACCTCCTACCAGGACATTTTGAGACAGCAGGTGCTGCCCTGGATTGACCCAAATTATGCACCTGGCACATGGGTTTGGCAGCAGGATGGAGCCACGAGCCATATGGCTCATTCCACACAAAAAATGATGGAGGAGGAGGAGTGGCAGTTCAGGAAGAAAGAAGACTGGCTGCCATCATCGCCAGATTGTGCACCTTTGGACTACGGAATTTGGGACTACATGGCACGCAAAGCCTGCAGGGATGTCAGCCCCACCCTGGAAGTGCTAAAGAACTGGGTCAACATGGCCTGGGACTCCATGGAGGCCAGCTTCATCAAGAGGTGCACCGCCAAGTTTTGTGCCTGCCTCGAGGCCGTTATCTCTGTGGGTGGTGGTTGAATTGAATGAATTATAAAAAAGAAAAGTTTCTTTTGATAGAGTTCTATCTGTTTTGTTTATAAATTTGTTTCTATAATGCCCCGTTTTGGCACTATGCCAGCATTTAGGTGCGTGTTTTTAACTGATCGATTTACTCTGTCATCCCTGTACATCAGAATGGGACAGGCGTGCCTGTCAGGTGAACAGCATGTGCCGCATCTGGACCAGGTTGGTGCCAGGGCCAAAGGGGGTATGGGGAAAGTAGGTAGGGTGAGAATAGAGGAAGCAAGATGCTATCACCTCTCTCTCACAGTCCCTTGTTTGCAAACAATGGTTACCGTCACCTCTAACTAGGGCTTATCGGAGATATCAGAACCTTCCTGGATATCACCGGGCCTGATAGATGAATGTACACGAACCCTGGTAGAGGTTGGGATGCCTGTGCAGCCCACCCTGTGTGGGACGAGTCTGCCAGAGGCACTCAAACCTCGCCGGTAACCAGCGTATCCCAGTCGGGACATAAGAACCCCCGTAATACGCACGTCGTTCAACACAGGAAATTGAGCATCCAGGGAGTGAATGAAGTCCTGCACAGACTTATAGCATAATGATGTACACAATTGCACCATCGATGCTTCCATTGTTTATGATTGCATGACAGTAAATGATCCCATTCATTCCAAGTCAAACAATTGAGCCTCCTGATATCCATTCTCTATCATGGCACCAAACACCTCGGAGAAGTCATCAATCCACTTCAGCAGATCCTTAAAGAGAAAAGAGCTCATGACCTGCTCATGATCCAACTTCCAGGTAAATACAACCAGGGTGATATCAAGTCACGTATAGAGAAAAACGTCAATGAGTCACATAAATTGTGGCAGAACAACGGAGTTGCCACTTGACCAAAGGCTGGACTCTGCGTGGAGACTGCATAGCTGGACTCTGCATTCCTACGTGCAACAATCACTGGAATCTGGGAGCAAAATTTCATGATACAAAATGCGTGTGTGGTACAAATTTTTCTTCAGATACTTTTAATTTTCTTCAGGCAGTTATCTGACACTGAAGAGATTTTAATGTAAAATACTGAAATTGCACTCTCATTCACTCTTTTAAGGGTATTGCCTTCCTTAGTTCAGTTTTTTGTAAGTCGTCCTGGGCAATTGTTAAGTTTTGGACGAAGATGTACTCTGATAAAGTTTCTGAAGCTCCCTCTCATTTCTGGTGGATTGCCTGAATGCCTATATGCGGGAGTTACAATTACAGTAACACTGAAACATAGTGACGACCCACTCATAGTGACAATTTCGCGTCAACCAAACTGTGTCACTATTCCAGGTTTCACTGAACACATGTTCCCCCTTGAAAAAGTTTGACGCTTTTCTCCCACATCTAGTTGCAAGGTTGATTTCCATGACAAATTAAGTGCCCAAAGGTTCCCCAAAAAATCAGTGTTGACAGCCAACACGGCCTCGACACTGACACTGTCTGACCTCCCCTCTCAGACTATGGCCAGGTAGTCCCCAGGGTCACTTCTGCTGCCCCACAATTCCAACTGAGCAGAGGATGACATCACTAAAAGACATCTCATAATGTCATCATTCTTGCTTAGGTTGGATAAATACTACCTGAAGAAGTCCAAATAGGGATGGAATTCATTTGAAAAACTTTCCTAATATGTAGATGAATAGCTTCATTCCTTCTTGGACTGGGTTGTTTACTGACCTCACTGTATTCCTGGGCCTTTTCGTATGTCGACATGTGTGGACATGTCTCTTCTGCCCCTGCAGACACTGGGCAGGTTGAGCGAAATTCAGCATCAAGCTTGAGGTCATAGAGGAGGCCAAAGTCTGTGTTGAGCATAATCCCAATCTTGCGACCACCAGCATCAGTTGTGTCAAACTGCCAGCGGGCATCTGTACCAGACCCTTGGTCAACATTCTGACAAAGTTATCATATATTAACTGCAACTCATTTAGGTCAACAAAAGAGAAAGTCAAGATGCCCAAATACGCTTAAGTTTGAACAATCCAATTTTTTTGGAGAATCTTCGATATCCACAAATGTTGGGTTGCTGTTGTCGGCTACATCAGCTTTGGTAAGGCTATGTTGAAGGAGAGCTCCACGACAAGTGACTGCCTGGCCTTCTCGTCCTTTCATTCAAAATTGCTGTGCAAACTTGTTGCCCAACCATCACAGGGACAAACGGTTCTGTATATTTTTTGCCTCCCAGAAAATGTTGGTTGCGGTAGACCAGGACACGATGGAAGTTCGAGTTGTGATTACTAAATACCTTTGGGTCACTCATTAATTTTGTAACAAAGTAGTAAATTTGAGCTGTTCGCAGTGAACAAGGCCCTTTACATGGCCTCGTACAGGTAGTAGTTGCCAATCTTCAGGAGGATACTGTCATTCATCAGAAAGCTGTAAACATACTCAAGGGTTTTGGAAGGATCCACAGACAGCAGTTGGCAATGTTGCACATGTTTATCGCGAGGTATAGATATGAGCTGTTTGGTGCAGGTTTTGATGATTTTTAAAGTGACTAGTGAAGAAAGTTGCACCGCAAACCTTGTCGCACTACATAGCCTGTGAAGATGGGCATGATAACTTTTCACCAGAAATCTGAACCTTCAAATTCAAATGCCAAAAGACATGTTCAAAAGAAGTGAATACTGATTGGCAGCCATCCGAGTATGTGGCTGAACAAAGTATGTCCTATTTTAAAACTTTGCTGTCCTCCACTTTACCCGAGGAATCCATGTCAGATTTTTGTCAAACATCTCCTTGTAGAATGTGTTATCAAACTTGCGCAACTCATCAACCACCCATGGACCACTATAACCACTGTTTTCCTTGTTGGCTCTGCCCAATGTGTGAGCTCCCAATAGTGCCACCACCTGAATGGACAGATGAAAAAAGAAGTGTCCACAGCTGCCAGAGGAAGCTAAAATAGTGATATGACCTGGTCAGGCTGAAATCGAAATCCTGGTCCATCAGTTCTTGCATAGTAGTCCAGAACTTCCTGTCCAGTCATTGTGGGAGAGGGAAATTCCTTGACCTCATCTGTGTATGGAGCACTGGATCCACAGTCCACTCGGCCCCAACGAAATTGCACTTTCAGGTCAGGGATGACCAGGTTTGGACTTGAAAAAGGTCATTCACTATGCATACAGCATCCTTTGTGGTTTAGCATACTTACTCTTCATTGTCCTGTCTTGTTCTTAGGAGCCCTCTGTTGACTGCAGCAATGCCTGCAATGGCCCAAAAGTCTGCATGGCTGAGCCTAAAGTCAGGCTCTGACCACCCCTTGAGGTCACGGATCTTTTTCAATGTGGCAACAAGGGTCCCCAGACCTGCATTGTCCTGATTATTCACATTGAGGCAGCCATCACATCCACCCACACAGTCATGAAAGGCTGGAGAAGAACAGTTGTCATTTTCAGTTTCATTGGGGCAGACCAAAGTTACTTGCCAAGTCTGACTGCAGTGGGCATCTCCTTCTTGCCCTTGAAGAACTCAAACAAGAAGTCATAGACCTCATCAAACCCTGCCTGAGTCAGTGAATTTGCTCTAGGAGGCAAAGTGAGGACTGCCAAGCATGCCACTAGAATAAAAGATGGCATTTTCATGTTTCAGCAAGGTCTGCTCTTCACACACACTGCCTCTGCCATCTGTCTTTTAAATGCTAGCAACACAGTGTTTACTTTTTAATGTAAATTCTATCTGGATATGAGCAAACAAGGAGAAAAAAACTAACCTGGCCCTAAGAATATCCAAGTCGTTTTTGTGTCCTGCTTTTTATATTCACATGATAGTGTACCATGGAGGTCAAGACTGCATAACACATGCTATATCAATGT
>JAAUXU010004861.1_pt1 | contig 13359 bp, 18 predicted proteins | sample 7278151 | NCBI WGS metagenome assembly JAAUXU01 (sample SAMN14350113, study PRJNA611818) | marine sediment metagenome | isolation source: surface marine sediment (1.8m) | place: French Polynesia: Moorea | collected 2018-08 | reverse complement strand
GTGAAGATGGCTAAGATGTTGCCGGTCTTGATGCCGTAGAACGAGTGACAGAGGTTCGCGAGGTGACGAGACACGAGACATTCGAGTACTCAGACCATTTCAACAAAGTATGCGAGCACAGTCCAGTCCAGATCACCTTATCACCATAGTACGATCCATCAAATTTTACAGTAGAGCATACATTCAACGAACTTATACAGTAAGAACACAAAACAACCCCACACTGCGCATGCGCGTGCGCACACAACTTCTTGAGAAATTTAGCACTCATCAAAAGATTATCCAACCTCAAAAGAAAAAAAAACACCCTCTGTGATCACTTGGGCATGGAGCGCATGGGCGACACGGAGTGTGTGAATGGCACAGAGTGAGGGGAGGTAGCGAGGCGCGGGGACGGCGAAGCTTGCATACGGTGCAGAATGCTGGGCTCATATATTATACTTGCAAACAGTCTGTCCCAGCTAAATGGCAAAAAACCACTTTATCGCGATTTTACTACAACCGACTACTAAGAAAAATGAACTTTTGGGGTATCAAATTGAAGGCCGCAGCCTTATTCTCGCTGTTTCCGTTCGTTTTGGTGGCAGAAAGCATGTTTTTTGTGCACAAACTCTTTAGGACGCATTGCGCCTGTATAAAAAAAAACCACACAAATTTTGAGCCAAATTACCCTGTGACGACATTTTGGAACTGAATAAGGTCGGGCTCACAGGCGTGTTCATCAGTCTGAAATTGGGTGCGTCGCCCGCTTCAGATTTGTGGGCCGGCACGTCCCGGCGGCCGTGACAGTGTGGGTGATCACCACCTCAGGCAAGAACTCCCTCTTGATCTTTGCTGAGCACAGCCTCAACTACGTTGAGTTCATGCAGGAGGAGGTTTTGCCCCAGTTCGTGAGCCTAGCCATGCCACACACATTCATGCCGAAATGCACAGGGTGTACATGAATTTTAGTTTAGTGATGAACCCCAGAATTGCACCTGGTACCTCCGCTAGTGTGAGTATAAGATACATACATACATGTATAAATAAAAAAAGCGATGCTTCATACTGAACTTGAAGCCAACCGATGAAGTCGATTTTGAAGATGCCTGAATAAGACTGTTGCATTTAGCAGGTCCTTTTCTTAGGAAACGCAGCAAACCGACCAAAACCAAGATTTTTTTTCTGCAACTCAAAGGGAGAAAGACTCCAATGATCGCCAAAGGACTTCAATTTAGCGGAACCGGCAAGTTTGCACATTTCTCATATCTGGTCTGCAACGATGGCAGGTGCAGTGAAATGAGTAACAGTCCAGTGGAAATTTGGTGCAGTCAACAGACCACAGGGTTCCTGTTCAAGTCCGACCATTAAGGAGTTCAGATATGTCAAGAATCAGTGGTAAGTTGCAACTGCCGGAGGGCAATTTGATAAACTTTGAATGAACTACCGCCCTAATGTTATACTCAATATAGGTAATAAAACAATATTCAAAGTGAGTGTGCATGAGTGCGTGGACAGCGGAGTGCATGGGGTCATACAGGGGGGGGGGGGTTCCACATTGAATTGTGCACTCAGACGAGGTATCGAGACAGAAATGAGATCGAGTTGAGGCCGAATGTAACAAACAGCGAAGATTAAAGGCTTAAACTATCAATGACAATACTTAAAATGATCCGAAGCCTCCTCGCAACCGTGCAATGTGTAGCGAGTATACCACTGCAGTGTGCAGTTTGATGTGGATCCCACAGTATTTAATGTGTTAGTTTGGCCCTTAACAAACCCGGGTAATGTCGGTTGCCTCTGCCAGATACTCTCCTGGTAAGAGTAAGCTATAGACAACATTTCACAGAAGTCACCGGTCCGTTAATTCTGCTGTTGACCTTGGTCATGGCAGCGTCAGGGACCCCAGACGACAAGTCCACAAACGTTGCCTCAGCCAGACAGAAGAAGTTCCGTGAGTGTGTCATAATTTGTTGCCAAGAAACAACTAGTTCAGGGGACTCTCTTGTATTTCAGTTAACATCTTCCAAGTTGTAAAGTAAGTAGAAAGGCCTTTGAGTGGGCCCAAGAGTATTTTATTAATCGAGCAAGCTTCTTTTGCAGCTTTCCCAATGATCCATGCGTTACAACCTCTGGCAGCAAAAACGGCACTTGTTACACTTCTACAGAATGCTCACAAAAAGGAGGAACTTCGTCTGGATCCTGCGCGGATGGATTCGGGGTCTGCTGCGTCTGTAAGACTTTGACATCGCATGTGACCCCCAAGAGTTTTCATCTACCGACTTTTGAAGTACAAGCGACATCTGCTTCATTCCAGTCTCCAAGGGTTGTGGCGGCGTCATGTCGGAAAACTGCACTTACTTTGACGTCTCCACCTCCACCAGCGGAAGCTGCTCCATGAGGATCTGTCCGTGTACCAGCAACATATGCCAGGTTTTGAAGCGAGACGAAGAAACGACTTCAAGGCAAAGAATAAGTTGACTTTTTCATTTACCAGCTCCGCCTAGACTTCGACACGTTCTCCATCTCTGGCCCAAGCACAGTCACAAGCACACAGTTCAAGGTGCGCTACGGAGTCCCAACGGCGTCCGCGGACGCCAGAAACGCCAACACCAACTCCAACTGTTTGACTGATACCTTTTCAGTGAGTTGCAGCAGAAATTGGACCCGCAGGAGCTCAGCTGACTTCACTTGTCTGCAGATTAAGCTTCATTATTCTTATACGTGCACATTAGGTGACCTCCCCAGGCAAAAATGGACCCCCCGTGATTTGTGGAACCAACACTGGTGAACACAGTGAGTTGTACACTTGCGCGGAGTTAAACGCTGTTTTACACTCAGAGCATAAGTAAACGTGTCATCATCTCCGTAGTGTACGTGGATGCTTCCATCAGCTGCAACAACTTGGTGTTCCAACTCGGAACCTCATCGACCGCCACCAGATCCTGGGTCATCAAGGTAGGAGTATCCAATATCCTTTATTTCTTTCCACACACCTTTGGGTCCAGGTGTCTCAGTACAGCTGTGACTACTCCAACTTGGCCCCCGCTGGCTGCACCCAGTACTATTTTGGAGCCACCACCAACCAGGTGGTCTCGTACAACTTCAACGCCGCCAATGGTCATCAGCTGGCAAATCAGGATGTGGCAATTTGTGTCAGGTATTATGATATCTCTGCATGCGTAGCGTGGATGATGCAACAATGTGCAATTTTGTTTAGAAGAGAAAGAGGAAACTGCAGGATTTGTTGGTCAACGGCAATTGATACTGACTTCCAGCTCTCTGGTTGGTATTGACGACGTCACCTTTCGACACATGTCTGAATGTTCTGCAGCATATTACTAACGAACTTCGCACACTATAGATGGCACCAATGGAGTTGCGCAACCACGAATCTCCGTAAGTAACCAGAAATGTTTCACCTGCTGTCGCTCCCGTCTGATGGAGAAGAAGATGTCACACGTGCTTTTAGAGCCAATGCTGTGGCTACGGCACCGACGGAAGGGGCGTCCGCGGCTACGACTGTCTCGCTCTGCCCGGCGCCGTCAACACTGCGGGCAACGCTCAGCCATCGAGGATCTGTGGCGGATATGGTGGATTAGTGACCACGGGGGGAAATCCCAAGAGTCTTTGTAGTAAGGACAAAGCATTTTTGCTGGCTATCTGGATGAGGCAACCTTGCCGAATGAATGCCGAGCTTCATTCATTACGCTTCATTGCGCTTCAGGGTCCTCTTGAAACTGATTAACAGCCTAGCCCAAGGCTATGTTCATGAACAAATCTGGCATGTGATTTGTTACTTAGCGCATTTCTTTTTTGGCTTCATCTTGCAGCTTCTCATCTTCCCTTCTTCATCCGGTACATGACCGACAGCTTCGAATACAAGTTTGGGTCGGAAGCGGCCAACCAGGATGTTGGCTTCAGGATCTACTACATACAGGACAGCACCAATTGCTAAAAAAAAGTGTATTAAATAGGTTTGTAATTTAACCCCTGGCTGGCAGGTAATTTTGGGCACTTTGGGGATGAATTCGCCACTATATTGGTGAACTGGCAGAAATAGTGGATGGGAAGCAAAAATCATGTTTCAGGGGATAATTTTTCAGGGGGAATCAGTCTTTGTTTCCCTAAATAATTCCCTGGCCAGCCCAAGAACGTCACAGCGATCATGGTTGCCACCACCCAATTCCTAGCCTGACCTAACCATCACTTAACCTTTAACTTGCCATCAACGAACTGCTTTCCCCTGAAAATTGCACTTGATTCATTGATGCTTCATCATTGTTGCTGCCATCGAGACAATCAGCCATGAATTGCATAACTTTTGGGTCTAATATAGCCACAGGTCCAATACTTAAGCCATAGGCAAAAAAATATTCGTATTAAATATCTTCAGTCATGTGTACGGGGCTGTCGGAGAATGATACTCAGTAAAGTGTCTACACCAATGGCCCAAACATTGTTGAGCAATCTGTGAAATAGACGCTCAAAACATAAAAATGTGACCGAAGTGGGAAGTTGTTTGTTTGTTTGTGTGGGGGTCGCACAGTCTCACGAAGCGGAAAACCACGATAGGAGTAGCCCTGAAGGAGAAGTTGTTATACAATTCAATACTGAGCAACGTAAATTCGAGACCTCCAAACCTAAGAAATTATGTCAGAAGTATAGATTAACGATTGATTCTCTTTTCTCCTTATATCGGAAAAACTCCGTCGTTTTTCTACCAGTGAGGGATTCATGGTTTTCACCGCCAGTTCTCTCAATTCTTTTATCATCTTAGACATGTCTATTATAGACAATCATCAGACATTACAGCGCTCACTCTTCTGGCGGGCTACTTTTAAATCTGTGGAAAAACCGCGTGAAACCGTAACCTATGTATAAAATGTCCTGGGCAAATTTTTTCCAAAAACACTCTCGTGGGTTCCAATCGCTTCTTCTTGGTAGCGTCAGGCGCAAGCATCACCTTGGATCTCGTCGGCCCTTGCATGGTTAACAACAGCACCTAAGTAATGAGAAGAGATTGCATATGCATATTTTTGCATATCTTGGCTTTTTATGCAAAATTGTCGCATTTTTGACAAATCTGGGATGAGTTTGGGAACTGTTTGTTGCATTACAGCTGTCTGATGTCCTGAAAGCACCCCGGGCAAGTGAAAACAGAGGCTATTGCTTGTGTGCTCTCTGAACACAGTTCTTTGGTTCTACCATAAAAAGACCCCACAGCCTTTGCAGTGACACCACCAACATCAGTTGATGTGCTTTGAACGTTTCTCCAAGGTAAAGCACCATTTATCGTAGAGGAGAGTAGGGCAGAATAGCATGTTAAGAATGACATGATAATGAGGTGGAAATTCTGTTTGAGTGCAGAAGAATAGCAAATTTTCTTTCGCATTTAGAACTTTCCCTCAATTACAGTTATTTTTGCGCACATTTTTCACCTTTAGCAATAAGCCTCCTTGCCTCTGTATTCTCTTTTGCCATTGACCCCTCTACTCGAGGATCCATACAGTAGAGTACGTGCATTTTTTTGCGTACTACACTATGGTCGCCTTATGACTTTATGAATAAGCGCATGCATGCTCAGGTATGCGTACGTACGATGCATCCAGCGTCGGGCAAGCGTCGCTGTTACACGCAGAGAGAGTACGTGGAAAGAAAGCCGAGCGCAGGTATGAGGGCATATATAGTAGACGTACATGGCAAATACGGAAAGCAACTGCAGCAAGAACACACCTGTCAACAAACAAAAAGAAAAAAAGAACTTGTAGGAAGCAAAATGACCGGCCGTTAACATGTAACTGTGTGATGTACGTGGACTGCAGAGGCACGAAGTTTGACGGCATCGATGAAGAAGGTTTTACGCTTAGCCAAGAAGAAGAAGGATGGCAGCGGCGGCGGTGGTGGAGACGGCGCCGGCGGGTCCGCCGCTGGCGTCGCCGCTGTCGACTTGCCGGGTTCGCCGGGCAAACGCAGCCGCCGGAACTCGGTTCTGTCCGCGATCCTTCATCCTCTGGGCGGCTCCAAGTCAGACGGTGGCACAAAGGCAAGAATATCAGCTCTCTTACAGAACGTTCACGCGGATAATTTTACTGATATCCGACGACCGCAGGTTCACGCTGCTGTTTTGTCAGGGGATGTGGAGCGCCTGAAGCGGTTAGTGTCCAAAAACACCACTGAGGTAGTCGAACTGTTGAACTCGGTGGACTCCCTTGGCCGGACTCCCCTTCATCTGGCTGCCGAAAAGGGGCTCGTCTCACACGTATGGCCCCTCATCTCCCACGGGGCCTCCGTGCAGGTCAGGGACGCGAGAGGAGCGACACCGCTTCACATGTAAGGAGACATTGGGAGACTAATTTCTCACTTGTCCTCTGATAAGGGTCTTCAAATGAGACTAATTTCATTTTTCTGGCCAAGATTCAAAGTGACTATTGAAGTGGTGTCCATAGCTGGGGAAATCGAGATGAGTGAAGTTTTACATAATATATTTTTCATAAATGCTACCAAGCACAAAGAGAAACATTCACCAAAAGATCAAGCCCAACATTTTGAGCCTCACAGACACGTCTCGTTACTCTGCATTACACATTTATCAACTTCTGATGATCCAGGGCAGTGTCAGGAGGTCACTTGGAGGTGTCCAACATGCTCCTAGACCGTGGCTGCCCGCTGGACGTGTCTGACTCGGCCGGAGACACTGTGCTGCACTTGGCCAACAGAGCGGACAACAACGACTTAATCGCTGTTCTACTCAGGAAAGGCGCCAATCCAGACATACTGAACAAGGTCAGACAGTACTATAAAATTGACCCAAAGAAACAAGAGGTCACATACGATCTATTACAGCTACCACGGCAAAGGAATCATACCGTTCATGTCGTTTCACTCAAAACAAGAAGTGCAGCACGTGAACCTGAATTTATGTCGTTTTTTTTTTAGCTTCTTCTTGTTAAAGGACTACTCATCCTCTTTCAGAATGGCGAATCTCCTTTGCTCGAGAGCCTGCGCATCAATCATGTTGGCGCGGGGCAGTTGTTGCTTCGCTGCGGCGCCTCGGTCAACCAAGCCGGCCCAGGCGGGGTCACGCCACTCATGCTGGCTTGCGCCGACCCCAGGAACGCGGAGATCGTGGAAACGCTGCTCGACTATGAGGCTGATCCCTCTATGCAAGACAGCAAGGGATGGACAGCAATGAGGTGAGATATCAAGCTAACCAGAGTAGCGTCTAATTTGTGGCTCAAAGAGGACTGGTTCTTTTTGCTCCAGGTATGCTCAGGAATATGGACAACACGAGGTGGGAGAGATGCTGGCAGACTTCATGGCCTACCAGGCCGAGATTACCGCCGCTGAAAATGATGCTGACAACTCTTTTATGGAGGATATTGCTGATAATGGTCTGGGATTGCCCCTGCGAGCCGCTGAAGGAACAGTAAAGGAACCCATAGTTAGAGTGAGAGGAAAACTAATTGCTGCATGTACGATTTTTGACTATGAACTACACTAATACATTTGTGCTAGGGCCCCTCTGATCGCTCCTTCCCTGTCAATCGCGGAGGTGTCACTGTGGAGGAGCTCAGTTCTTGGGGAGACTCTTCAGAGTCCACCAATAAAACAGGCATGAAGCATTCAAGAGCAATAGCCGATCTCTCCAAGTTCCTTGGATCTGACGACGAAGACGAGAAGGAAGATGAAGAAAGACATTATGAGGCTGTACCATACGAGACTACAGAACCAGACAACGTTCCACACATGACCGAGGATGATCCTCGGCCAAGTGTTCCTGCACAAGAGGAGGAAAACAAAACCCAGCCAAAGTCTCCACTCCAGAGGTTAAACACTGGGGAGGTTTCGTCATCAGACTGGAGTGAACCTGACGATGATTTTCTCCCACAAGGGGGAGGAAAAACTTCTTCTGCTCCGGTCCCAAAGTCGGAGGAGAAGCAAGATCAAGTTGTCACTGTTTCACCTCCTTTGCCTACAGAGCAAAGGGTGGACGAGGCGTTGACGAAGGAGAAATCCTCGACGACAACAGTGACGAAGAAGCATCGTCGTGAGCTACGGAGGTCTGGCAAGGAAGCCATCCAGAGCAGTAGCAGCAGTGACGACCAAGAAGAGCTGAGGAAGAGAAGGAGACCTCCTTCGAGGCGAAGAAGCTCTAGTTCCAAGATTAAGAAGAAACAATTGATAAGAAACAACTCGGTGAACCTGGAGCAAAGAGTTGTTGGCGCACTTGATGACAAGAAGGTGTCTGATATGACCAACGGACAACGTGACATCAATACCAACAAAGAGATGCACGAGGACAAACCGACTCCAAAGAAAAGAACAATTCGTATCAATGCCAGTCAAAACAAGGAGAACAGCAGCAAAGGCGGTTCAGAGTCATCGCAGATGAAGTATGAATATGCTGAGCCAGATACCAACATTGGCCAAGCATTCCGAGTTGCTCCCAATCAGCCAGAAGTCAGCAGGAGCTCCTCGAAAAATGACCACATGATTGGAGAAGAGGTCATGGGTAAGATGACGTTCTGCTATGTTTTATACTAAGTGCAATACAGTGTAAGATGCCGCTTGTTGAATCTCAAAGCGCGAATGGCAACCCTTTCGTAGTCTCCTCATGCAAAAAGCCGAGATGGAATTATGCCTAATGAGAGAGACATTGATCGCAGCATTGATATATTTCTATGGCTAATGTTTTGTTTCAGCGATGGACAAGACCGATCTTTTGGTCTACGTTCAGAAGCTTCATCTGCTGCTTGACCAGGAGAAGTGCCAGACAGCTAAAATGGTACTTAAACAGTAAACTAACTATCGCTGTCATATCTTTTGTGCGTGAATTTAACTAAGGAGTCCTGACGTTTCAGCAAGCCTCAAGCCAGGAGATTAACCTATTGAAGGCTCAATTGAATGAGGCTAGGGAAAAAGTGAACAGTGAAGAGGAGGAGAAAGGAAGATTGCAGAATGAAAACGAGACACTGAAAAACAAGTTCCAGATAACAGAAGAGCTCGTGGACCAGAAAACGTTGGAGCTAAAAGAGGTCGTCATTTATATTTTAAAAAATTGTGCATTCAGTGCGTGTTCTGATAAACTTCTTCACAGGCCTTAACTAAAGCCTCAAAGTTTGATGAAACATCCAAGAGCCTTGCTAAGATAACTGGGCAGCTGGATGAAGAAAAGAGCATGTAAGAGTGAATAGGGAAGACAATGTACAACATCTTCTACAACTTTTACCCATTAGCCATTTTAATCTATTCTTTCGATGTTTTTTCCAACAATAGAAACGAGAAGTTGAAGGAAGACAACTTGCGTCTCAGTACAGCGCTGAACAGTCTTCAGGAGATCTGTCAAGGAGACTCAGCCCAAGAAAGTCAGCTCAAGGTAAGAAAAAATTCCTCTCCAAAAGCACATTTAACGGCTAATGCAAACGAGCAGGCGAAACTGGAGCAACTGCAAAAGGATCGACACGATCTTGAGCTAAAGCTCACCGAGGCTGAATCAGAGAAAGAGAAAAAGGCTGAACAAATCCAAAAGACGGAGGAAATGAGGAAAAGTCGTGAGGAAGAGTGAGATGAACATGAGATTATTCCATTTACTGGCACTTAGTGGTCATTTTACAGGTTTAAAGCCTTGAGGTCAACCATGTCAGATCTGGAGGGATCATCCAAGTCCAAGGACCGGGAGATCGAGGTCCTGCAAAAAAAATGCTCGCAGCTTCGAGAGGAATACTCAGATCTGTCGATTGAAGCTAAGGCAAGCCCTCCCCCCTGACTGCATCAACCGCAGAGCAACAAAACTTACTACTTGACTAATACATACGTATGTATGTGGCTATTACGTCTCGGGGTCCATCTTCGGGAGAAAGCACTCGTCTATGTACTTTTAATGGAGAAAGCACTTCTAATGCTACCAATCTACACAGGTGTTTCTTAGAAGACTCCTTTTCAGGTGCTTCGGCAGGAGCTGCTGGACCTGAAGGAAGACTCAGCCAGACACGAACATCACAACAAGGCCGTCAAGGAGAAGCTCCAGAGGGACAAGGAAGCACTGGGACAGACGAAGGAGCTAGTGGAGCGAGATCTGGAGAGTCTTAAGGGAACAATCCAAAAAATCAATCAGGACCGACTACAGGTAGAAAGAGTATTTTCTAATTCTATACCTTTAGTATTTTATCATGAACTGAAAAATGTTTGTTTTTTCAAGGAGACAGAAGAGCTCTCCAAGTTGTTGGAAGACAGTGGCAAGGAGAAAGAGCTACTGGTGAAGGAGAAGGAGGAAGTGAAAAAGGAACTCAACGACGTTCAGAGAGATAGAGAAGAGTTGAGGAAAAGTTACCAAGAACTGGAAAGTTCTTTGCAGAAAGCGTTACGTGACAAAGATGCCCTATCCAACGAGCGTGAGAGATTGGAGAAGTCCTTAACTGAGCTTCAGAAATCCCTTGATAGTCGTAGGAGAGCTGAAGAGTCCAAGGTTCTGGAGAGCTCAACAGAGAACGCGGTTTTGGCCAGTGAGAAGGAGGCCCTACAAACTCAGGTGAGAACAATGGGAACCCAAATCCAAGAGCTCGGCGATGAGATGGAGCAGCTCCAAAGGGCCAAGGAGAGGCTGGATGAGTTGAACGAGAGCCTGAAGAAGCAGCTGACAGAAAAGCTACCTCCGGGGAGAGAGTTAGCGAGGAGGGCAGCGGAAAATGAGAGGCTCTCAAGGGAGCTGGCGTTGACGTTGAGGGAGCGCGACCAGAGTGAAGAGGCTAAAAAGAAAGATATTGCGTCCAAGGAGAATGAGGTTCTGGAGGTGAGGATGCAACTGCAGTTTGCCGAGCAAAAAATCGACATGTACGAAGGCCACGTGCAACACTTGAAAGACAGGATCGACCATCAGGAGGCTGAGATGGAGTCTCTGGCCAGAGTAAGACTTTTATGCCATTTTGTTGTTTTTATGGAAATTTATCTTTTATAATGTCCCGTAGGAGAAGAAGGAAGTCATGGCTAAGTTGAAGAAGAAGGAAGCCGAGGTCGACAATCTTAATGTACAAGTCGTCGGAGAGCTCAAAATGCAGCTAAAACAGGAGAAGCAGAAGCTTGAGAAGGTAGGCAAATTTCTTGTGACGAAAAACATGTGGACTCTGGACTATATTGGAGTGGGAGAATGTTCTATCGCCAACTCCGTCTCTGCACAAAATTACAATTATTTTAAAAACAACATGGAAACGCCTCACTGCGTGATCACCCGAAATGTAGGAGAGGGACAACGTGGAGAGCCTGAACACAAGGATGAAGAAGCTTGAGAGAGACGCTGGAAAGCTTGGCAGGGACCTGGAGGAATCGAAAAAGAACGCTGAGCGGTCACATTCGGCGAGGAAAACGTTGCGGATGGAGGTGGAGGAGACGCGAGAGAAGACCTTTTCGCTGGAGACCGCACTCGACGAGGAGAAGCGGAGGGCGGCCAGGGCCGAGGCGGCGGCAGTCGAGCTCAACGAAAAGCTTCAGGAGGAGCGCAAGAGGTTCATTTGCCGCAGAATTCACTATGGGTTTTACACTGGCAGCCCTTTAAAGACTGCTCAATGCCAATTTCTCGAGATGCTCAAACTCGTGCAGCCGAAGCTGGTGCAAAAAATCCAGTGTGGTTCAGAAATACGTTCATAGATGCTGCAGAACTCCTCAGCGTTTATGCCTTAAGCTCACGGCCCCATTCTAAGTCAGAACCATAAAGCGCCGAAGGACTTTTAGTACTAGAAATATTTCCTCACTAATCATACAAAAAATTTACTGTTTGCTCAGGAGGCTTTTTTTCTTATCTTTGGCATGTCCACGCGACTTGACTGAACTTGAATAACATCGGCATCTTGCTAGGCTACAGGGTGTGGAGAAGAGGCTGACGACGCTGAAGACTGAGCTGCAGAGGGAGGAGGAGAGACGCCAGAGCACCGAGAGAGAGTTGGAGAAGGTGGTCACCAGACAACAGCGCCAAGACCACAACACCTCAGCCATCGGAGCCTTGGAGGAAAGAGTTTCCAAGTTGCAAGCTGAGGTAACCAAGCACTTAGCGCTGCCATCTAAAACAGCCAAGTCGAATGAAAAAGCCTTCTCATATTGTTTTAATTTTAGAATGCAAGCCTGAACAAAAAGTTATCGGACTCCACCAACAAACTGAGAAACCTCCAGGCAGGAATGAAGCAGACACAGCAGCTAACATTAGAAAATGAGCGAAAAGAAAAGGTTAGTCAACTTTACTAATGCATAACAGTGAAACTCTGTCATAAACAATGATGCAAACCCAACACGCTCAGATCATCGAGGAGCTAGAGGAGCGTCTGAGCAGCGTTCGCCAAGTGGAATCCGGCCACTTCGAACACGCCATCCGCAAGTACCAACTGCAGTGCGAAATCCTCGCTCGGAACGAACTGAATGCAAAACTCTCTGAGATCAATTCCTTTCTGGAGGAAAGAGCGAGGGAGCAGATGGAGAACGACCAGAACAGGGACAAAGCGAGTGACATATTCTTTCAGTTCATTCTTCATGACTCACACATTGGTTTTTTGATTTTCAGATCATGGATCGCATCCAGCAAGATCTTGGACATCGACTTCAGCAGTCCAAGACTGAACTCAGCGCTATCAAAGAGCAGATGACAGGTTGGGCTTTTGCACACGTCTGGAAATGCAGTTGAACTAAGCTTGTCCACTGTTAACATCCACAGATACAGAGAAGGGCGTGAGGCACTTGCAGTTACGGCTCAAGAGTCGTGAGCAGGAGCTGGAGACCGAGAGACGCTTGAGAAGGCAGTTGGAATCGAAATTAGGACACAAAGAGATTCACAGTGAACAGAAGCAAGAATACGCATATTTCTAGAGCAGATGCGATGCAAACTGCGATCCGCTTGTGCTAGTATTTGATCAAGTGCCAAACGACTGGTTCATCTTGCTAACGGGACAACACTTTTCTCTGCTACATATTGAACTTTGTTTGGTCCGCCCAGTACATCATGTTTCCTGTTGCTGGCGCTGTAGCAAGCGCAGTGCATTGTGTACTCCCACTGTACGCACAGTGTGAGGGCTATCTTGCATCCTGGGGTGGTATGAGGGCGATAGCGGCGGCGGCGGCGGTGGCCACCGTAGAGCGCTCTACAGCTCACATTGTAGACAGTAGAAGTGTCGTAGGCAGGGCTACCACTTTCGTCGTAAATATTGACATGCAAATACTGTGCCGTGCACACGTACATGCATACAGACAGTACTGTGCATTTCCCGCGCAACCGGGAATCAGATTCGTCTCGACCTTCGTACGAAGAACATCTCCATCTCCATCTCCATCTCCATCTCTATCTCTATCTCCTCAATCAACATGGCCTATCACTCAGCCACGCACTTGGTGGACCCCGCC
>JAAUXU010127232.1_pt1 | contig 13367 bp, 13 predicted proteins | sample 7278151 | NCBI WGS metagenome assembly JAAUXU01 (sample SAMN14350113, study PRJNA611818) | marine sediment metagenome | isolation source: surface marine sediment (1.8m) | place: French Polynesia: Moorea | collected 2018-08 | reverse complement strand
ATGATGATGACAATGGCCCCGACAGGCGACAGCGAGAGGCTTTCGCTCACCGACAGGAGCATTCGGTTGTGCTTCATTGTTCTTGTTTACATACCCCAAGTTGCAGCTAAAATCCAGAAGGGAGCGCTGCAGTGCAACTGACAGGACTCTACTCCCCCCCCCCATGATGACTCCCAAGCTATGGGGGGACAGGGCGAGAACGCCCTCACTGATGTAGGCTTTCGGTGCATCCTTTCTGCACCCTCGAGACGCCCGGGCATCCCTTCCCGGAATGCATCATCGAACCACAGAACAATGGAGTTGGCCCGGAAAACCAGGATGAGCAAGACGAAGTTGAAGACGAGCACGAGGAGGGTCGGGTCGAGGAAGACCAGATGGATGACCACGAACCTCAACTACAGCAAAGCCAAGTGGAAGGGGACGAACGTCAGCTACAGCAAGACCGGGTGGAAGATCGGAGCGATGCAGAGATCATCAGCGACGAGGATAAGTCTGAGGAAGGTGAGGCTGACAGGGAGAACCCGTCCCTTCCCCGTCTTTGGGTCCACGTCGTCCTAGAGTCGCAGGATGAGGCACTTTTCGCCCACGAGCGCGCCCTCCGCATTTATCCATGCTGCATTGGTAGAGAACCGTTGAACTGATGATGAAAATTCATGAAAGATGTACTACGTGATGTGAGTTGATAACAATGTGGTAACTCCGCGTGTGCGGGAGAATAGCAATGCTAGAATACTGTCAGCTGCGAGAGAAATATACACAGATTTTACAAGAGGTCCTGCCGGTGTTCTTGTCCTCCTCGGTGTCCTTCTTCGAGACTTACAACACTGCGTAAAGCTTTCATGCTATGCATAATTTCGTCAATAAAATTACAATGTGAGCCATTTTGACAGGGGATATCGGGCAAAAGTACATAAAGTGTCGCTATAACTTCATCACAAAGATGGAATCCAAGTCCAAAATCGTCTTCAAGTCCAAGTTTTCGAAGAAAAAGGACTGGAGTCCAAGTCTTCCTGAGACGGAAGAGGATCGGGTCAAATGCTTGCAACTTATGTTGGACATGATGTAATTTGAAATGCGATGCATTTAGTAGGTGCTCCTCGATGGCAAGGAATGGTGACACGCTCAACAACTTGGTCAAGCTTCTTGTCATATTTTGAAGCTGGCATCAATGAAAATTCCCCCACGGTCAATCGCAGAGTCTCTCTTGAGATTTAAGGCTCGGGACTTTTAGCTGGAGCATATCGAACACTTCTTTCAACACACCAAGCTGAATGTGTTCTGTGCGCTTTCTTGGGTTTCGAATTGTTGGGAGTGGATGACTAAGTTGCTGCAGGGTTTCATAGCCGGACGTCCCAAATAATAGTCTGATTTGGAGGGCCTTCACCTCTTTTTACCACATACTGCCCTCATGGTCTGCCCGCTACATTTCAGATACAGAATCTGAAACAGAAGGATGCATAGTTCCTGTCAAACACCGTTGGAGCAAAATCTGTAGATGACGCATTTTGCATATTAAACAGTCGTGATTGCAGCACAGCAAGTTGGTATCTCCGAAGTATCTGCAATTCAGGGTTAGCAACCATGGGGTAAAGAGAAGAAACTCTTCACTCCATGTCAGCACAGACTCTTCTGAGGCTTTAGACTTACTTAAAGGCAGGTATAAATGGCTGGTTCATTCATCAGACGATCTGTTGACGCATGACTGTATGCATGTCATGCATACAGACATGTTAAGTCTCGGCCTTATACATTCTGGGATCAGCTGCTTTGACATGAAATTACAGAAGAAGTTGTAATCCTGACATAACACTTACGTCCTAAAGTTTTTCTGTAACTGAATAATACATCTTGAGCATGAGGCAAAGTAGCATTTTACACACACGAGGTCTCTGCAGCCCGAGGAACGAAGACAGCAATGAGGGCTGCAGAGACCGAGAGTTTGTAAAGTGCCACTTGCCAAATGCACGGCTCAAATACGGCAACTTGTCCATCCTGCTTCGGCTCCAGTCGCTCCTATGGTCACTTTCATTGCGTAACTGCAGTTCCCATATTTTTTCCATTTTGTAGGGCATCAGGAGTCCTGTCCTCTACTTCTCCACACGCTCTCAGTACACAAGGACGGTGGAAAAATACTTCTTTTTTAGACCTCCCTAGTACAAACGAAATAAATGCAAAATGGACAATAAGACGTCAAAACGGTTACCTTTGGGTACTAAATGTGTGATTGAGAAAGTTATTTGTTGCAAGAAGAATCTGCCATCACATGAACCAATGGGGAAGGAGTCGCCTACAGATTTTGGTCCAACAGTGAAGTTATAAATCTGAATTTTGCTACTTGATCCTTAGTCACACATCCCAGTGCAGCCTTGTGATCAGCTTTTCTCCAAAGTGTTTGAAATAATTCTTGCTGAAGATGAAAATTCTTGGTCTCCAAGACTTTCAATTTCTCTCGGAGGCATCTGATAAGTACAGTGCTTGCATACAACCCATGGTCGCTTGATGCAACAACCACACTTTGCACATCATGCCCAAATGCCTCTGGTTTTTCATCGCATTCAGGGGGTGGATAAGTTGAGGCCAGATGCCACACAGTCGATGCGGCAGATACGGACTTGGAGCTCTCCCAGCTGCCCATTGCTTCCAACGCTCCTGCTTGGGTGTCGCTCGGGTCCACAATCTAATGCATAAAGGGCGAAGGCCTTGGATGTGTGTGATCCGTCATTTTTTTGCGCATGCGCAGTAACGTCGTCTCCGGGCCAATAGAGGGTTGACCTCTGCAAAAAATAATTTTCCAAAAAAGGTAGGAAAAGGGGAAAAAGCTGCCTGAGAGTTGAAGGTGGACGCCAGAACAAAAAGATGTCCTCCTCGTGCCCGTACCCAGACGAGTGCCGCGCTTGTCTCGTATTGGCAAAGTTCCTGGCGGAAGGTCCGGCCGACCTGGACGACAAAGACGAATTTGTCACAGAAGAAGACCGGGACCAGGAACAGGACATTCGATGGGGACAGCGGCAACGCGGGCTGCTCAGATTGGTTGGGGCCGATCCGGACCATCCTCCTGAAGACAAGGACGAGCTTGTCGAGCTCCGCCGGGAGGCGCTGCTCGAGTTGAGCTTTGCCGCAAAGTAAGTAGACGACATTCTTCTAGAAGCGCCCAATGCTCTGAAGAGAACATTGGCACCGTACATCCTTACCAGGACCAGGAGACGTCCTCTCTTCCGTGGGAGACTTTTTTTCAATGATACACCAAATCTTATGCTTGGCATCACCCACCTTCGCCGTCACCTCATGTCCCACACCCGCGGGATGAACTCTTCATCCCGTCGTTTTCTTGGCAAGTAGCCTCTCCTCCCAAAGAAGATAGAAGAGATGCCAATCTCCACCTTGACGACGAAGGTAGCCAACACTGCCGAAAGATTTACAGTGAAGGTGATTCAAACACTTGTGCATCTCATGCGGATCAGGACCATGTGAAGGGAAGTCAGGACGAAGAGAAAATACTACCGGGACTACTGGTGTGCACCTTCGAGACTACGTCGAATCTCAACGTCGAGTACATGGTATTGGGAATGTTGGTCAAATTTCTACCAGATGTCTCTGCAGCCAGAAAAACTGCGCATCACGTACAGTTTATTCTGAGATAGAAAATACACCTGCCTCTTCAGATTGCCGTTCGCATTCAGAAGAGTGCATTTTGTGGATACTGACAACTTTGGCCTTGTATGCACCCTTCACCCATTCGTAATGTACTTTGTAGCTTACGGTAACTTAAAGAGGAGAGGACATTAAGCCTCTGAGCATTCTGCTTGACAAGCCAACTGTTGGAGGCTCTGTAGCAGGAGAAGTAGTGATACGAAACACGTGTGCAAGTCCAACAGATACATAACGTTTATTACGTGCTCTTGGGCTTTCTTCATTCGCCCATTAATGAGATCTTGCTGAACATGGTGAGTCCGACGTTTGACGACTATTTCTGTTTACCCACGGGCCAGCTCTGCGCACAGCTTGTCCGCGCCAGACTCATAGCTGACATGAAGAGGACAAGTTTGCCATTTTGGTAACGGAGAGTAAGGACGTGTCCAAGGAAAAGCTCTTATCGAGGGAAACCTGACTTAGTGAGCCCCTTCTTTCAATCTCCAGTCTCGCTGTACAGCGTGAGCTACTGAAAGTGTCCAATGGCAGACCAGACATCAAAGGAGGAGACGGAAAGAAGACCAACAGGGAGGGTGCAATAGTGTACGTGCTCGGGTCGGAGCGGGTCGAGGGTGTCAGGTATCTGGTATAGGACAGCGACAGACGCAGCCAGTTCAAACGATCGCGGGATCTGTGGTCAGTCAGTCCTTTGTGAGTAACTCTGGTGTTGCCAAGTTGATTTCTTTTGCCAGTTCGCTAGTGATGGTGGCGAGTCGGTCTAGGGCGGGCCGTGATAAATAGGACTAAACATGGGCCAGGTCGGGTCAAGCTGAACTTAAGAAGCTACATTAGGCCGTATCGACCTAATCCAAAAAAAGGACGACTGTTTTATGACAGGCAAGGTGTAGAAAAAAGTTGCTTGTGTTGTTCTCCTTGGTGAGGGCCACTTACAGTCGACCCATGATATAGCATTAAAAGCCTCTCTTTTCTCTACGGACATAGTCACCACCGTCAACAACCTTGATATGGTCAACTTTCCTCTGCTGACAGAATTTTTACTACATAAAAACCTGCCATACAGTCAAGTTCAACTTGAGCCACCTGCAAAATGGTCAACTCTCTGTGTCAATTATAGAGATTTTGGGGGGCCATGTTTTGGACTTTTGTGGAGAGAGATGAGGTGGATCTTCCAGGTCAGCAGCATTTATCTCCTGGTAAAGTGCTGGCAGCATTTGAGATGATCAGGAGGTTCTGCCAGGAATCGGGCTTGTCAGACCCAGTTCATGGTGCCCTGTTGCACACTGAAGCCTTCCACAAGATACAGTTGACAATATCGGAGGTCGACTGTACCTTGGTTACTAGCCAAAAATATGAGAAAACACACAAAAAAACCAGAAGATAACTTATGCAGAATTTGCGAATAAGTCGGATTGAAATATTAAAAAAAATCTTATATTTCGTCAATTTCTAATGTTTCTGCCAAGCCCGTGGGCTTTCAGCTGGGCTGGGCCCGCATTTCCACAGGTCTAGCCCAGCCCGCCAGCATCACTACAGTTCGCTTAGTTCGGCCGCAGCAGTTGCGCTCGCGCTGCTGCGCAGAAGCAGAAGCTTCTTTGATCTCTTTTTGTCAACTTTGTTCTTCTCCTTGGCGTTAGTCTCGACTCGGATAACTTCCGTGAGGTTGAAGAGGCCCATCCTCTTCACGTTGGTGGTGTCGAACTCCACAGGGAACCCCTGAACTAAGGTCTCTCTCTGCCTTTCTATCCCCAGGTTCAACGGATCTCGGTGGGATCCGTTCTCGGTAACTAGGCCAACCAATACTCACGTCGTTCTAGGGAGGCAAGAGCGTCGCTCCCCCCAATCGCAACGCCATGCTGTACATCTTCTTGGTGGACACGGGGTCCATGCTGACCCTGGACGTGGACCTGGCCCTAAAGCCCGTGTCGCTATTGCGGTCAGTCATTGAGTCACGGTTCCGCATTCCCCAGTCGAAGCAGGTGCTGCTCATCTCAGGCGGCGAACCTCTGGCCTCTGAGGAGCGCGTGTGCAAGTATAACTCGGGAACTGACACCAATCCCATCTTTTTGTTCTCGATGGAGCTCATTGAGTCTCCCGAGCCTCCAGACCTCACCCTGGTGGATCCGAACGGCGGCCAACAGTTGGACGACGTGGACTCGGAGTTGCTGGTTCGGGCCGAGAGCTCGCTTACCTTGCCGGACACGCAGGCCACCGTAACTACTAGGGCATCGGTAGCGCAGGAAATGGTGAGGGCCAGCAACGAGCAGGTGGCAGTTTGCGAGAGGGTCATCTTAGACCAGCATCTACAACACCAAGGCTGGCTCGCGGTCGTGGCTAACTTGGAGGACACAGCGACGAGTCTGCAAAGACAACTTGAGCAAATGGTAGTCGTCTTCAAAGAATATCTGAGCCAGCGAGAAGACTACCGTGAAAGTGTGGATAACTTTGACGAAGATCTTGCTGTTCTCCACCGCATTCCTGTGTTTCCTGCCCTGCTTGAAGCCGAGAGGAGCGACGTGAGTATGGTGGGAAGCGTCATCCCTAATGTTGACTCGGCGGCGGCTTCCGAAATATCACTCCTGGAGTACACAAATTCACGTTGCACCAGCCAGCCTCTTGAACAGGTCGCCGACTCGTGTTACCGCTCGGTAGAAACCCTTGATGAGTCACTTCTCCAGCAATTGCAGACGCAGGTTACGGATTCCCTGAACTTTTCCAGCGACACCAACATGAAAGAGATCAAGAAAGTTAGCGAGAGGCTGCAGCAACTGGAAAAGTTGTTGGCGGATGCACGACAAGCGATGCAGGAGCAGAGTGATCTGGCCCAGTCACTGGCGCACAACCAGCAACGAGCATCGACACTGCGAGACACCTCTATCCTGCCCGACCTTTGCGCCAGCCATAAGCAGCAGCTCAAAGCCATGTGCAAGAAGTACCAGACTGTGTGCAGCATCCGGCGCCGCTGCGTACATGCAAAACTGGAGCTGTGCGCCTGTCTCCATGGTCGTATGAAGTGGGTTTCGCGGGCCATGGATACTATGGCGGAGAACACTCAAGCCATTCGTATGTACATGGAAGAGATCAAGCGCCTGAAGCAGAAGCTGCTGGTCATTGAGCAACTCCATACGGCGCCCAGCATGTACATCGCCGCGTCCGTCGAAGTCGTACGCCGAAAAGCTTTTTCGGAACGCTATCTAGAAAAGGCCAAGGACCTCTCCGACAAATTCTCCATGGTGCATAGCAACGAAGCGAAGGCGAGAAGCGCCTTTCAAGCCAAGCTCAAGAAGCACTTCCTCTCTCGCCTGTTCTCCGGGATGGATGACATTGTCCCGCCGTTCGCCACTAAGAATCCAGAATCCTTCGACGACAGACTGCCGGCAATCACCTTAGAGGATGTCGAGCGACTTCGTCAAGAGTTCCCCGATTTGGCTCGATCCCTGCATATGCCGGAGGGTGAGGCTATCGCCAACCTTTTGGCAAAGTCCATCCATCAGGCGCTCACTCAGGAAGAAGGAGAGACACTTTTTTCGTTGAAAAATATGACGAAGAGGATTAACCTAAGTGAACTGGGCAGCGTGAGTGTCATGCACCGCTCCATTGGAGATCTGAATCGTAGAAAGAGCAACAACCCCAGAAGGAACAGACGAGCTTCTACCAAAGATTCTGATTCGGACTCTGACAATGAGCAACATCCGAATGCCGGAGGACCTGGAAATTGTATCCGGAGACGCGCTGAGCAGAAACGCAAGTTGACGCGATCGCTGCCACAGGAGGAGGCTCATCTCACACTAAGAGAGTCCACTTCTAAGACTGTCATTAATGCAAAACTACACCAGCAAAATTTGACCTTGAATTCTTCTGCTGCTGCCAACGTCCAACAGCTCTCCTCCAGCAAGAGAATCATATCGGCTGGATTTAAAGTAGATTCAAGTTGTTTAGATCCATCCTCCTCCACCAGCGTGGATCCATCCAGTTCAAGCGCAGGTGGTATCAGCATGGGACCCTCCAGTAGCAGTGATGGCAAGCACGATGCGTCTGCAACCTCAGTGATGCAAGAGAGCAGTGGAGAGAGGTTGAAGGCTACCGTGCGTGCAGGATTATCAGCCGTCGAGGCCAGCCTGACGGAGCTCAAGATCAACATCTTGCCTAAGCTGAGAGATGACGTGCAAAAAGACCGGGAGGAGATGGGTCAAGAGCTGAGGAAGGTTATAGAAGAAATTTTGGCCAGGATCAGCATGGCTCTGGAAGAAGCAGAAACGAAACATAAAGAGGCGTTGACCAAACTAGCAGACGAGCTGGAGAACTCAAACAATCAGCTTTCTGAGACGGAGTCTAAACTCGAGGTGAAGTCACACAAGCTAGAAGACTGTCACAGGGAGATCGAGAATTATCGCACGCAGCTGGAGCTGCTTGACCGTGAGTTGGACAAGCTGAAGGGTGAGAATGCTGAAGAGAAAGAGCATTGGCGTGCGTCTCTTGAGGAGACTAAGAAGAGCCTCGACGAGGAGAAGAAAGAGATGAGAAAGCGCATGTTGCTGGACCATGAGCTGGAGCTGGAGTCCGTCCGACAGGAGCTCATCAACAATGAAGAAGTGGCCAAGCTCCAGAGTGAAATCAAAAGACTGCAAAAACTTGTGGAGGAGAAGAACGACCTTGCTGAAGCTCTAAAAAAGAAAAAGAAGTTGCTGGAGACGTCACAGGAAGAAAAATTTCGACAGGAGAGAGAACGCACGCTTGAGATCCTTGAGGCCACTTTTGAAAGCAGAGAGAGGAAGGCAGTCAAGGTTGCTCTGGAAGAAGCTGAGAGCAAACACGAGGAAATCATGAAGGAGATGGAAGCTCGCAGCCAAGAAGAACGCAAAGCTCTGACTGCACAAAAGGAGGCCATGTGGAGAGGAGAACTTTCCGAACAAGAGCGCCTGTTGAGGAAGGAAATGGAAGAGACGGTGACAAAGTTAAAAGACGAACAATCTGCAGCTCTGGAGAAGGCACTGGCTGAGGAACGCTCTCGACATGAAGAGGAAACAGCCCGGCTGCTCAAGGCTCAAGAGATTGAGATGACTAAAAAATCCAAGATGGACATGGACAACTTGAGGGCCCGAATCAGAATGATGCAGACGACGGGAGCGCTGGATAGGAGCGCGTCAACTTCTGAATCAGATCTGCCTATAGGAGTAAGTTGTCAATATTCGTGCTGTACTATGAAAATAGTGTTATTTCCATCTTTTCATGCTTTTTAGAGTCCTAAGAGCGACTTTGTGGACAGCATCCGCTCGGCCATCGCCTCAGAGTATGAGATAAGCTTGCGTGCAGAGCGTTCCAAGATGGAGTTACAACTAGAACAGCTAAAGCGAGAGCATACGGAAGCCGTGGAGGCTCTTCGCTCTCGCGATCGTGTTAGGGAGACAGCAGAAAAACAAGTTGCCTTCAATGAGGCCTTGAAACGAGCTCTGGAGGAACGCGACGTCGAGCTGGAACAACTACGTTTGCAGTTAGAAGAGGAGAGACTCAACAATAACAATGCCTCCGTGGCTCCAGTTTCATCATCTTCAGGGGGCCTTGCGGCCAGCGTATGCGAGGTCGATGAAGCTGTCGACGTTGATAGGCTTAAGAGAGAGAACAGACAGCTGAAAGAGAAATTGACAATGAACGATACCACCGACGTTTGCAGAGTAAGTGTTGATGGGCCTTTGGAGAAGGGCAACTACGTCATGGTCGTCTGGGCTGAAGAAAATTCAAACTTCCTCATCTACAGAGACGATCCATCTCTTTCTTCGATCAGCTTCTTACACTCTGATAGCCTGGAACGGATAGGCTTGTGCATTGGAGATGACGGGGTGCCCAACAAGCGGTACGCCACTGCAGAAGTGGTTAGCAAGGAATACTGCCAGGCTAGAAAGCCAGAAAATAGGTTTAAGGTTCCGCAGGGCACGAGGTTCTACCGCGTGCGCTGTAAAGCCATCGAGAAAAAGTAAAGGTATGTTTTGGGTATCCGCATTACTGTACGTAGACAGAGCTTGAACATTCATTGTCAGCAGCAATCTTGTACCTATTTGACTTAGTGGAAATGTCATCTGAGCAGACTTTATCGAATGCAGTGCAACTAGATACGTTGTGTGTAGGATACAATAAACTTGCTTAATATCATTCCTGCTGCTATAGAAATTACCGACTACTTGTTGTACTGATCAACTTTCCGTAATGTCTTTACGCATTCTCACTCGGGCCTAAAAACGAGACTAAAGAAAGACCAACGAAACTTAGCATCACCATTGACATAAAAAGATTGGGCCGGTGGACTCGAGAGTTCGGGTGATCACCAAAATCTGGAAGGCATGGCGTTGGTTCCGAATTCAGTGCCTGCATAAGAGCGAGATTAGAACGTTGCTTAAGGTATATCATTCTGGACACGAATGACGTTTTTACTTTACAGTTAGACACTAGACACGACTAGACGATTAAGTACTCGTACTAAGTAAGACGATTAAGTAGTAGGGCAGGGAGGATGACCTCGTCGTTCGCCAACTGTTCAGCGAAAAATCTTCATAGCGACACTGCACAGCGTACGTATATTTTAACAGATTCACCCGCTGAAATTCTTCTCTCTAGAGCAGCCTCAGGGGTAGTTGGAAAATCAGTAACTCCGATAGCTGAAGAAGGAAAAACAGCCACCGGAAAAATAGATGTAGAGGACGTCTATCCACTTCTCGTAGGATGTAGATTGTCGAGAAGGGGTCCTCCAAAAGTTCAGATGCAAGTGAAAGACTTGACTGCATATATGGTGGAAATTAAATAACGATACAGCAACTTGAAGTGCACTTCCATCCAGTCAGTCCCAGTAGTCATCCTGAAACTTGTCTAAGGAAAAGTCACCATGGTTAAAAGGTTTTCTATGCTCATTCTAAGTTCTCTCGCAAACACCGGGTACCAACATGGAGGTCAAATGAACATGGACGTATGTCAGCGTGGTGCGTGGCTACAGGGAGGCATTTGGCGAGCGTCTGAGTGCTGTGGTTCGCACAGACAGAGGCCGTTGTACGGCTGAACAGCACTATATCAAGTTGACTTCCACCTTGAAAATAAAAAAGACTTGGTCGAGATGGAGACAGAGAGTGAAACACCTCAGGCGATTCAAATTGACCCATGGAGGAGCACTAGAAGAAGCTCGAACGGACCGAAAGTTCGATGTTTCATACCTATCTAAATCAGTTCTGGCAAGAATTGTTCTCCCTGTGTACGCTAATGGAAGTAAACGTGGTCTACTGCTTGAGTTTAAGATTGTTTCTGTAGTAGCAACAGGTCTCATTGCAAATGCGCCAGATATCTTGATGAACGACCTCACCACGTAGCAGTCATCACAGCCAGCATCATCGACAATCATTTGTCAATCACCCCTCAATAGATGGCCCCCTCATCCATGTTGTCGTCTTCCTCATCGGCGTAGCTCTCGCCGTTGTCGAAGTAATTGTTTGCATAGTCTGTGCCATCATCCATTTCTTCGTCGGGCTCCTCGGCGTCAGACTCCACCTCAGCCGCCCCCTTTTCTTCCGCGTCATCGGAGTCATTCTTTTCGTCCCCCTCGCCGGCATCGTCGTCGTCGTCGCCGTCTTTCTCCTTCTCCCGCTTCTCCAGCGCTTCTAGCGCCTTTGTCACGTCTTTGTTGCGAATCTAGCACCAAAGAATGACTGACAAAGCCAATCTGACAACCGTTTTATCGCTCTGTTTTTACCAGCTTTGGCTTGACGTTTCCTCTGCCGGCGCTTCCGGCCTTCCTCTTCTTGGCCTTCCTCTTGCCCACATTCGGCCTCAGCTCGGCTGGAAACCTGGTCCAGTCAAGCTTGAGTAATTCGGTCGCGGCCTTGTCGTCCTGGTCCGAATCGGGTTCGATGAAGGGGACGCCGCGGCCCTTATTCAGTCGACCGCCGCTCTGCTTTAGGTAGAATTGGGAGGAGCGCAGATGTTGCTGGAACCTCTTGTTCACGGACAAAAGGTAATCCTAAGGGAGCTAGAAGGTGACGATGAACGCGAAAACAAGGAGTTGCTGCTGTTGCTGACCTGATCTGCATTATCGACCAGGGGGAGCGGTCGTCCCATCCTGGGCGGGTATGTCGGTGGCGGCGTGAGCACCGAAGAGGGCGCATCTCCTCGCCCGATGCCCAAGGCCTCGGCGTTGAACGTCAATTGTCCACGGCCGCGGCCCCGGGACATCAGGAACGCCTTGTTCGCACGCCCTGCACGCTCCTCCTGTCCTTGCCGACTGTGATCATGCGCGTGCCCCCGTTGATGTTGATGTTTATTTACATATTTTGACTAGGCATGTGTCGAATTCGAACCCGAGCCCCCTTCCGCCTGGATTGTAGCGCGCATTCTGGCCGACCCTCAATGCCGGCAGCCCGCAGATCCTGCCCGCGGGCTCACCGTGGTTAAGGGCAGGGTTGTCACGTTGATGAAGACGAGTCTGCACATTCGGGCTCGGATTCGATTCAGCTCGAGAGCGCAGCTTCAGTCACGAAACCTCGAAACGAGAAAGTCGCTGAGCTCAGGAAAACCTCAGGTTCGTGTTCGTCTTCTGCCAAGACCTCTTCAACGTCTTCAGTCGAAGTCTGCCGCAGCAGGGACGAAGAAGAGTTCCCACTTGTCCTCCCCCTCGACTGCCTCTTCCTGCCTCGTCACCCCCTTCTAGCATCAGAAATCTCATAAAAGGTACCTTGTGCTGTTGCTGGGCGGAGTTGATCTGGAGTAAGTCTGACGCTGCATTCCTCGTCCAGTGCACTTACCAGCGCAGATGTAGGAACTTTATTCATTTTCATCCGTCTACTTTCTATTTTTTCAGGAAAAATAATAAAAGTATAGTCATATTTGTCTGCATGACAACCTTAGTAGGTTGTCCAGGCCTTTCTTCTCGTCTCTGACCCGCTGGTTAGTAGGCTGAGGACTCTGAAATGTGTCATAATCGTCAATTGTGACTCCTAGGAGAAGACCTTGCATCAGACAATGTAGATAAACAGTGTTCGCCCTTCCCAGTCTAAGCAGCTGACTGAGAGCTTTCTCCTGAGGCAAAAGTACGAAGTACATACGTAACTGATACAGTGCCAGTTTGGGCTTACTTCTTATTCATGCGTTCTTATATTAACCGTTGTCAGATTTCTTGCTCAAGGCGACATTGACCTAATGCATTGTGCATTACGAGGCTGGTGTTGATCACATTTGTCTAATTCTTGCGACTTCTTGGGCTGCATCTGGCTCAGTGGAAGAGGCATCACACTCTCTTGACTACATATGTCCGTATGACAGGTCATGCAGAAGAATAGGAACATACTTAAAAAAACACGGTCCCCTTTAAGCATTATCTACACTGAAGCACATCTCTACTGAGAAAAGGCATTTGATACTGCGTAAGTACTAAACATTGTTCTACAGTGTTTTTCAGCACTGATTGACATTGTCGGATTAGTAGCAAGCTGTGGCACTTACATGGAACACTAACTAGTGTTGATTGACGTCCTTCGGCGTCGTCTTACCCAGTTCAGGGTGGACTAGGGAAATTTGCAGCTCGTTTCGAAGGTTGGTCCCCAGAGTCTAGGGCGTCTCGGATCTCAAGGCAGACTCCCAGAGTTTGCCAGGGCTCCTCAGATTCCAGCCACCATTTGCGGCCACCCATAGGATCATTGGCCGAGTCAAGAATGTCGTCCAAAATCTCTTCTGCAAAGTCAAGTCTT
>JAAUXU010011719.1_pt1 | contig 13373 bp, 12 predicted proteins | sample 7278151 | NCBI WGS metagenome assembly JAAUXU01 (sample SAMN14350113, study PRJNA611818) | marine sediment metagenome | isolation source: surface marine sediment (1.8m) | place: French Polynesia: Moorea | collected 2018-08 | reverse complement strand
TGTGTGTGTGTGTGTGTGTGTGTGTGTGTGTGTCTGTCTGTCTGTCTGTCTGTCTGTCTGTCTGTGTGTCTGTCGGTCTGTCGGTCTGTCGGTCTGTCGGTCTGTCGGTCTTCCCGTCTGTCGGTCTGTCGGTCTGTCTGTCTGTCTGTCTTCCCGTCTGTCGGTCTGTCTGTCTGTCGGTCGGTCGGTCTACCCGTCTGTCGGTCTGTCGGTCTCCTCCTCCGCAATGGCGAAAACCAAGCGTCAGACAGAATGAACCAAGTTTTGGCAAGTCTCTAGCACGTGGATGTCTCGCCAGCCCTAGTTAGTAGGGAAGGAGGTGGTGCAAAGTACGTACGACGCCTCACGTACACCTGCACCAGTCAAGGTTCTTCTCAATTGGCGTAATAATAACGACGGACGGACGTAGACGCTGAACAAAGTCAGACGAGCGAGGAGGGAAGATTTCATCATCGTCGTCGTCGTTGTTGTTTTTCAGCAAATTTCAAAATTTCTCCTCTTTTCCTTATCCCTGTGACATTTTCTTGGACTGTTGTCGTCGACGCCGTCGATCGACTGATGATAACTTTTGAGCTGGGAGAGGAGAGAACCCGTTTTTCTGACCGTCCTCTGACGATTTTTTGCAGATCTGGCAGTTTCTTCAACAACTTTTAGTTTATGGTACGACCTAATATTTCGTTAAGTTGTTTACATGTACACGTCCTTCATCCCCTCCCACAGGATCAGCGAATACTCTGGAAACAAAGTCAGTCATACAGCAGTAAAGCAGGCCAAAACATAATAGTACGCTAGCTATTACTATGACGGTGATTTTGTGGCACATTGGCCGGTCCGGATCATGTTCAGGCAAATGCAACCCCTTGATTTGAGCAATCACTGGTCCAATTGTCCGATTCAATAGCCACAGCAGTGGGACTTTTTTTTTTCTCTCTCTCTCTCTCAAAAGATTGACCTTAGTTTGACCAAACACAGCTGCAGCTTCTCCCCATATCCATCATGCTTTCTGCTAAGCTGTTTTCTTTTTGGTGGGAGAAAATTGTCGTTCATTACCACCCCATCGATCAGATCTGTGCGTGTCAGCGTGGTTTTCGGCAGACAACGAAGAAAAGGAAAGAAAAAAACTAGGAAAAACACCAATACCGCAGGGATTTGTTGCTAGTTTAGACATTTAGCGAGGTAGCCTAGCAACCACTCTGCGGAGAACTGTCAAGATGATTTTCCAAATGAGTTTTCTTCTGCTCTCTACCCCCGTACAATCCTTAATCCCTTTCAGGTAGAATTAAGCGAAATCAGAGATGCCCTGTGGAAGTGGCTGTGTGAGGTATGTACGGGAGAACACAGTTTTCATCGAAACAAAGATAAGCATCGAGTGCTGTTCGTCCTGATCCCTGTGTTTCCATTTCATCACGCTGTTTTATCATACAGAGATGTCTGTGTGTGCCCTTGTGTATGAGAGAGAGAGAGAGAGAGAGAGAGAGAGAGAGATCAACGATAAAAGCATACAAAGTACGATCAAATTCCAGCTGACGAATAATCCAACTTGCCTCAATGACTTTTGGGTTCACTGGCGCGCTCAAAAGTCCATTCATTGATGATGCCACTTTGGTCAGGCCCGGCCAGAAGAAAATGGGACCCACCGGTTTCTGTGTCCAGAGAGATCCGGGGTCGTCGCTCCTTCTATCAAGTCTCAAATGATACTCTGGCAACCTGACCAAAGCGGCAAATGCTCCCTCCCCCTCCCCCCCCCGGGGAGAAAAATAATCAATGTCGTAAGGAGAGAGAACCTCCAGCCAGCATTTGGTGAGTTTGGGGCAGAAAAGTATCATTAATTCCCCCACACAGATTCATACCCTGGGCACTTGACTTCGTTCCATTGTACGAGCGTCGATAGAAAAGTGGGCACCAGCTCGCAGTTCTGCGTCGGCCACCAGAGGATGATTAAACCTGTTGTAGTAGCAGGAGAAGCAACGGTAATTGAGACATTTTTCTATGAAGCAGAAGGAGTAGCATTAGATAGATGGAGCAAAGGGCCCAAGAGTGGGCATCACCATACAGGGGGAGGGGAGACTCCACCTGACCGAACTCAGGTATGACAGATCCTAGTATTGAGTCACGTTCTTCTGAACGCTCCATTGAGGGCATTTCTGGTGAACTGACGAGAAACCACATGCAGGACCTGATGCTGGAGGAGCTCCAGCCAGCCCTATCTATTCTGGTCGTGGCCTCGTTGGTCTTGTCTGGTAGAGCAATAACTAGTTTTTAGAGAAATGATTGATTGCTTTTGCAAAAATGAAGAAAAGCAAAGGAAGAATTCAGGAAAATTGGGGCCTAGGGCGCTTTACAACGTGTTGTTTGGCAAGAAAAAGAGGCATTTTTCGTGACCAACTCTGTTGTGAGGAGGCTAACAAGCCATTACTCGCTAATAACTTATTAGAGGGACTTAGCCAGCGGTGGAGTAGAGAGAGCTGGACTCACTCGCACGACTCGCTCGTCCAGCGGCGCATGAGCCTGTCAGCCAAGCAGCGCAGCCACTGAGTGGCCGCCACTTTGACGGAGCGTCATTACGCAACTGTTAGCAATCACTTGCTACCACAGCCGGACTGAGAAAACAACATCACTCACAAATGCACTTACTTCATTATGTGAGTAGCGTGAGCCGATGAGAAAAAGAGAAAATGCCCGTGGGATCAGGGAAAGGTAGGTAGGGTAGCTGTTGCTTTTGCCGCTCGAGTGTTCGACCCAAACGACGCCTTCCATGCAAGAGTCTCTTTGTGTGGCTTAGCCCACATTTCCATTCGAGGCGTATGGGAAAAAGTGGAGCGAGACGGGGCAAAAATGAGCATCTGACAATGAAAAACCTGACGTTGGTAGCAAAAGGTACGCTCGTGTGAACGCTCGAACGCACTCGCTGGGGGCTTTCGACCAGCTTGGGTTTCTGCAGCTGCGGTGAAAAGGTTGTTGCTCCTCTCGGGGGCGGTGATTTCAACGCTCATTTTCAAAAGGGGTTTGAAGAGACCTTTGTAGGGTCTCCCCTACCCCTGGCTCATCAGCCAGAGCAGCGAAATTGAGAAAAAAAAGGTGAGAAACAAAAGAGAAGAGATGAAGAGCAGTGATCGAAGCACACCGTGCAGTGAGACACCGTCACACCAGCTCCACACGCAGGCATCAGCGCTGCAAGGTGAGGTCGGCGCTCACCCATAAACATGTTGGGTTTTTAGCTGCTCCCTCACCTGTCACGTATCAGAGCCCTCTTCTTGCTTCCTCGTGTCCCATGGGCTCAAATTATAGGGATCACGGAGGACTCGACGGCTGAGATCAACAGCTTTTTTACAGGGGGGAGGAGGAGGAGCAGGAGCAGGAGGAGGAGGAAAGTCGGACAGTTTTTCCCGCGGTAAAGTTTCCAGCAAAAAAGCTTTCTCTCCTCCCCTGCTCGAAAACAAAATGTTAGTGTCTCTAATTTTAAACGGGTGCATTTCCAGAGAAAGAGCGAAGCAAAGAAAGAAAGAGAGAGATTTTTCCATCTCAGCCTCCGGTGACAAAAAGTATGTGAGATTCGCGTCACCCGTCTGTGTCACTATGCTGGTGCACGCAGGGGTGCTCATAAAGTAAGGGAATCTTCTGGCGGAGAAAACTTTTTATGTTATGGCCAAACTGACTGACAGTGATGTATTGTGCTGCTCTATTTTTAACATGAAGGGGTAACATTCTGGATAGGTCAAATGTAGTGAGTACGTGGACGCGTTAACAACACTGAGTTTAAAACACTCCATACTTTTTCCCCACAGCCTGCGCGTTGTGACAGCCATGAAATGTACCGTGTTAAGCTTCTATGGAAGACGAGAGAGGGAAGAAAGAAAGAAAGAGAGAAAGAAGGAAGGAAGGAAGGAAAGAAAGAAAGAATTGAGACAAATCTGGGGAAAACTCTAAGTCCGAAGAGGAGACCAGTAATGAATTATAGACAGTTGTCTGTTATCGAATTCCTGGCAATTTAAATTCTCGCATTCTTCCTCCACCCCCAACCTGTGCTCCATTTTTTGCGTACGTGGGTGGGGTAAAAGTCGTTTTCTGGCGTATTTTTCATGATCTCGTCTTTCTCTAAACACACAAGATGCACGCGCGCGCGCACACACGCGTATCCCGTGCGTGTGTGTGTGGATTCTTTCGACTTTTTGCCGTCAGGAATTCACTTCTTTTTTTCTCTTTTCTCTTCCCTGTCTTTTTTTTGAGCAGGATGGAATATGGGAGGAGGAAATTTACGATGCAACGCGATGAGTCTTAACATGTGAGAGAAGCTTTTGCTTCCTCAGGCCAGTATTTTGTGAGCTGCAGTAAAGACACTGGGAATAATATCCTATGTTTGAATTTTTACACTATCCATGATTGGGTAAGTGTGCAGCTGAGACTGATAATTGTACCCAATCCTCCAGCCAAAAATGGTCTTCGACATGTGAAGGCAATATCATAGACTTCGTACAATAAATAGTCATAACAAGACACTGATAGAGGAAACGATGAGGTTTCTATTGAAGGGGGGAAAAGTGCTGGTACGCACGCAAGCTCGTGGGCGCGCGCTCCCGAGTTCAAGCGCGCGCGCGCGCACGCACGCACGCACGCACGCAAGCACACACATACACGCAGTACACGACAACAAAAGGATCGGTAACCTCTCCCAAGGCCCCCTCGTATTTCCGTCAAAACATGAACTATAAATACGATGTGCTACTGGTTGTACCACGTCCCCTACTGTACTCATGCGTGTACAGAACCAAGATGATGACGGCAGCGCACAAGGAGAGGCCAGTGTTCTCTGCATGTTGGCGTCCGTGTACACTTTTATGGCTACTTCTTTGCTATTGACACATTACTCCTTTACGTTTATCTCCGTCGATTTGGAGGCTGACGTTTACAGGGACCATCATCATTAGCCAGGGGACTTTTTTGTTGTTGTGGGCAGCCAGGAGGACAGACAGGTAGGTAGGCAGTCAGCCAGCCAGCCACCCTGTCAGCCTGTCAGCCCGGAAAGGCAGACGGGCGGTCAGGCACACGCAGGAGGTGTGCCTGGTGGAGGACGTAAAAGTGGGTAGTGAATGGATCAGGATCAGCATGAACCCGTACGTGTGACAGACTGACAGGGGCTGCTGCGGATTCTTCCCTGTCTCTATAAAACTCCGCAGATTTCTTATCTGCGTGCACATAAGACTGAGTCAGGTCTTTCACCTGTGTCGGTCCGGGGGAATTTGTGCAGAGCTACTGAGCGTCAAGACAGAAACTCAAAACAGAAGCCCAGAGCAGAGGCAATTGTCACTATCGCACAGTTATGCGCACTGGTATGATATGAGCGCGCGCAGGCACGCCAAGAACAAGTCCAAGGACGACTGGAAACATGTGTCCGGGGCCAGAATGAGCTCTCAATTCAACACTTCTCACCTACTGTCAGTTATGCGTCTCTGAAGTTAGTACGCACCCAAGTACCAGCGTCTAATTTTCAGCTGATATGACCATAAAAGAGGGGAGTAAATGTCGCCTTTTTTCTTTTCACCACTCTCAATTGGACAAGTTTGCATTCTTTTCGCAGGGCCGATGCATTTCGGACCTGGCCAGCCGGTTGACGCGTACGAATTGGCAAAAATCTATTTGCCCGAGTGCAACGCATTCCTGCCTGCAGGCCTCTTCTGCAGTCCAGGGAGGCATGCAAAATGTTAAAAATGTCTCAATCCTCGCCCTTTGATCGGCCTGAAAGTGGGGAAGGGGGCACAACGAGAGCGGCGGCGCCAACCGGCCTGTCTACGGACGTACGGACGTACTCCTTCGCCACATTCCTGAAGGTGAGCACAGAGGTGCCAATGTGGAATGCTGGGAGAGAGGAGAAATAAAAGTGCTTTCCAGTTTCCTCATTTTTCTGCACAAGAAGGCGTTGTCGAGAAAAATGCAATGCAGGCTCAACTGACGGAGGTTGTCCTTAATGTAGGACATGAGCTAGGAGTCGGTGGGGAGTGCTGGACAACTGCTTTTTTGCACCCAACTTAGGAGATTTATAACCGACTCAAATATATGCACTGTTGCATCGCACTTTTTGGCTGTGTTGTGTTGCACTGGTGCTCTGGTCTGCTCTGCTATTCCTCTGTTATGCTACGCTCTGCTATGCTATGCTTTGCTCTGCTCTGCTCTGCTCTGCTATTCCTCTATTATGCTCTGCTATGCTCTGCTATGCTTTGCTATGCTCTACCATGCTCTGCTATGCTTTGCATTGGTGAATGCACGGGCGAGTGGATTCCTCACTCTTGGAATGCTCGTTGCTCCTCCAGAACAGGGGCGGAGGTTTTGCGCACATGCTTTATCAGTTCCAATTGATGCAATGTGTGAGCGCGTCGTTAACAAACACCTGGAGGAGGGAGGACCAGCGTATTGGCACTCACCGAATAACAGCCTTGCGCGTTTGATTTGGCAAACAATAGCCGATGTTATTCTAACCGCCGGGTGGAACTTCCTTATCTAGGTCCTTTGGTGAGGTAGGTGTAGTTTATTCTCTCTATCATTCACTCTGGCACAAGCGACGAGGAAGACGAAACCAGCGAGGCCTCGCAGGCCTCGCAGGCCTCGCGGGCCTCGCGGGCCTCGCAGGCCGTGCAGTGCCCATCCTCTTCGAGCTCTCTGTTCGCCACGCAGAGACAAATTATATGTGATGGAGCAAGGAACGAGCGGAATTCGCAATGAAGAAGGTGTCCGCATTGTTATAGCCTTCTGACTTATCCACGGTATACGGAGAATACTGCAATATCGTACAGGACTGTTGAACTCTGTACGATTGTATCGGTACTTTACGTACGTTATCAATGGGTGAGGAGACGAAGTGTGTGTGTGAGGGCGAGCTGGCAATACATTGTAGTGCGAGTTAGCCACTCACGAGCAAAGGGTGAGTAGTGAAAGTGTTTGCAATGACCTGAATAAGTACACGTTAAATAACTTGAATGCCTGTTCATACGTACGCTTAAGCGTGCACGGCGCTGTCAGGGAATATGGGCGCCGTCTTGTCGCCTCACCCGTATAAGTACGCACTGACATACTTGGGCACACGTAATACTTTTGTGAGAGAACTTGTTCGTGTTGCACAAAAAAGAAGTATCATAGCCTGTGAGCCTGGGAAAAGAGACTCGCCCGAAGTCCTTTGCTATCGGATTTTTTTAAAATAACCTCTATAATACATCGTTCTACGAATCAATGCTCGTTCAAGAGCGAGAGTCACGAATAGTACGCACATAATATACCGGGTGGACCGAAAGTGAGTGACCCGCTATGAGCCCTGACTGAGGCTGAGTGAATCGAAACCGGACGGCAAACAGGCTCACTTTAAAGAGCAGGTTCGAAAATTCCGTTGGCCAAAAAGTAATTTCGTAAGTCCGACTCGATGTGGCAAAGTTGAGTGTTGCATTCTAAAGTCATCCAGTTGCCGCATCTGTTTTTCCACATCAGTTTAAACAGCAGTTTAAAAAGTTGCCGAACAGCATGCAATATAGGAAAAATGACCTTCAACTTTGGATGGCCACAACTCGATTGATTTGGGTCGAACTCCAAAAGTTCTCTGTTTGCCGGTAAAAATTTCCTGTTGGATGAGATGCACTTGTGCATCGCGCGCGTGGTGACGTCGGCCACTTCTGCTCCACCCTGTCGACGTCCACACGTATGGGTAAACACGTAGTACACACGTGTGGGCTCGGGCACAAGCAAGGGCGGCTACAAGCACACATGTCAGACCACGTGGAAGGGGGGAGGAGGACACAAAAGTAATGTATATGCGGTTAGATAACAGCCCGTTTATCAAAGTCATTTGCGCTTTTTTCTCCCCTGTCAAGAGGCTCGGGCTGACAGATCCCAGGGACATTCTGTTACCGCAATCAGTTCGTTTTTCTCTCTGCTCCAGCTGCTTTTTTTTCTAGCTCTTGTTGAAACTTTGAGGATGGGGGCGTTAGCAATTAATAGGACAAACAGGTCAGCATTCTCACCGCTCAGATTTAACAAAAATCAATAAAGATAAGTCAGCACTTTGCTCTTGCTGACGAAAAACTCCATGACTCCATCCGTACACGTACGAGAAGAGCAAAGGCGCCAACCTGAAGAAAGGGGAGAAGCTTCCTGTGTGTGTCGAGCTCTATTCTTATTTGAAGCGAGACAACACGCACGCACACAAGAAGTCCTCTGGTTTTTCCACGTCTCTTCTTCCTCTTCATTCATGAATGATCATTGCGTGACGACGTTGGAATTGGCCACGCAGCATAACTTTATTTCGCACAAAGCGATCGCGGGGTAGTTCACACTGCACTGCTACGACTACAGCGCGTGCGGACCCGCGTACCGCGGGAAGAAAGGCATGTGTATCTAAGGGAGGCGTACGCGTACGACGCGGCCGTACACATGTCGGTCCCACACTATTGACACACACTGTACACATGTCCCCCCGCACTGTACTGACACACACTGTACGGAGTTGCGCGAAGGAGGGCGGCTGATATGCATTACCTCAGTGCGCGTTCAGGCTGACTTATGTAAATATTAGTGTGTACGATGTAAATATGTGTGATGCTCCGGCTGGTCTCCGATGACAGGGAGACGATTTAAAGAGTGTCGCATGCATGAATGCTATTGAGTTTTCAGCTGATAAAGTTGGGGCAAATACTTTCCCATGCATGCAGATCAGACTGACTCTTTTTGTTCTGCTCAGAGTTTCAATGAGAAAAAAAAAAAAAAACAGCTCCTCAGACTGTTCTGTACCCCGTCCTTATCGCTCCACCCTAATGTGTTCAATCACTCTGCCGGCCAGTGCAGCCAGGGGGGACAGGGGCAGAGAGATGGCCATTTACTTCTGACCCACCCTGTACCAGCCAGCCCCATTCATTCAGTACGTATCGTTTTACCTCTACCTTTTGAGCTCGTACCATGCCACTGTGTACGTGTGTGCGTACGAGGAGAACCGCACTGCTACCGTGCGCTGCTCGTAATGTCTACACGGCCGTAAGTAGCATTAACGTGTCATTCCACGAATCCTGCGATCGCTTCTGCATCCGCTCCCGACACATCTTCCCGCCAAAACGTTACCTTGGGCATTTCCGGTGAAGGAGTTATCCACAGAGGTCACCTTTATTCAAAGGCCTCACTCAGACTGGGAGGAATTCTGGGAATTGAGAGCACGCTGCAAAGACATCAGACTCGTCTTCAAGGTCGGTGCCAAGAGCCAAACTTTCTTAACCTTCTCCCACGGAGTCCCACGGAGTCCAACGGAGTCCAACGGAGTCCAACGGAGTCCAACGGAGTCCAGCGGAGACTCCCGCCACTCTCATTGAAGAATTTGGGGGGAAAAAAGTGCATCTTCGACGCGACGGCAAGAAGAAGTGGTGTTTTAAGAAATCGCTGAGCGAAATGCCACAAATCTCGAATACCGAACTGTCTCAAATGCGGGCATTCGTGCACTCGAAGCAGCAACCGCACTCGGTCCTGCTGTAGCAGAGCACAAACACCACCACAGTAGGACGCACGCAGGTCGCAAGTGCTTGTTCAAGGCAGAGTAGGACGAAATGTGAAACTAAGTACTGATGAGTCACAGTAGTGAGTGCATTCTCGTATGAAGGCACGCAGGCAGGCAGGCAGGCAGGCAGGCAGCCGGGCGGGCGGGCAGCAGGCGGCCCACCGGCCGGCAAGAACCCTGGCAAGAACGCTGACAATCGCCAGAAACCTCTGTTATGCAACGAACAAAACGCTCGACGCCATCCGCGATCATGATGGCAACAGCGGGTCTCACCTCAAAGACGCTGGTGACCTAGAAAGTTCCCTGACCCTGTGTGCCGGCCGATCAGCGGGGCTTGTGTTGGATTGGACAAGCCATGTGCACATTATACGTCCGTACGGTTTGTGCGCACACAATGGTCAACCGACGTCCATTCCCGAGTTGTTGTCAACAATCTTGTCTGAAAAGACGTTGGAGGAACAAACAATTGCACTCCTCTGCTCCTCCGCAGCATCTCAAGGTAGTAGTAGGTGCGTTGTAGGTAGTGAGTTTTGCCCAAGCAAACAATGCAGGTTCAGCATGACGTCAACAAGGAAAAGCGGCTCCATGAATTGTCACTGATTGTGGCAACACACCTCAAACAGTCCCTAAGAGAAGTAGAATCAGTCGAGACAGAATCTCACGTGCACTTTTTCTCCAATTTTGCACGTGTGAATGATAGATTAGGACCAATGCACGATCAAATGCTGTCACTAGTGATATCTCCTGAAATGTGTATTTTTGCCGAAAAAAAAGGTCTTTCCTCCTCCTCTTTTGCTCATTCTCCCAGAACATCTCTCCCCCGACGATGGTGACACGCGACCGGAAGAAGTGGGGAGTGGCCCCTTCAGAAGCTGCAGCTGCCACCCACCCACGGACGAAGGAGAAAATAAAATCCTCCAAATTTAGCCCTTTAATTTCGTGCAACAACAGCAGCTCTTTTCCCACACCACAAATCCCAAAAACTCGCGGCTTCCGTTCTTGCTCGACTCGATGAGGGAACGCATATTGAGTGCTTTTGCCATGTTCTCCCTCACACATGGACGGACGGACGGACGGACGGACGGACGGACGGGCTGGCTGCAGGAGCTGGAGACGCACTCGCACGCAGTGCATTCATCCAGTGCTGCGTATGGTGCTCGAACGGCAGAGCTCATTGAAATCCGATACCTTTTACGCCTGCGTAATTCTACGCTATATGGGGCAAAGGACGAAGAAGAAGAAGCTGTCGACGTCAGCGTCCAAGCTTAAGGACAGCGCTGTGCGTACTGTTTAGCTGGACATTTCGCTGGGACTCTCACAGCTTCATCAAGAACAAGCTCGTGGGAAGTTTTGCTTGCAAAGTGCCCATTTATATACATATGGATGTTGTTATTGAGAAGCACTTGCATCAAGAGGGCTGTCCCAGGCGGAGCTAGCTGGAGCTTCAAACACGAGTCTAGGCATGACGAACAAATTGAGGTGAACGTAGAGACTCTTCAATGGGATTCACACTCTTAGATAAAGTCACTTAACAGGCATTGATTAGCAGACGGTTCAAAAGTGTCAGTGCTGACTGACAACTGCTTCATCTCTGGAGTGTCGACCTCTCTCTGGAGAGCTTTATTAGCCTGGAAGCAGTACATAACCAGACCTGACATCAGCCTGGCGCAGAGCAACTGATCGGTGCACCGCCTTGACGCACATTTCTGCTAGTTGCGACCGACTGACACATTCACGGCCAAAACCCCGTGTGCAGCACCCGATTCCTGATCAGTTGACACTACTGAACCATCAAACATTGTTACGTGGACGTGCGAGTTGGAGGCTGTTGAGCCAAATGATACGCAGCCTGTGGACTACAGTGGCGCCGGCGAAATGTGACGCGAAAGCAGCGTCCCTCTTAGTGCGTGTCATGCGGGTACGCAAAAAAGCTACGTACGCGCCCCATAACAGAGGTCATCGTTGCGCTGGTAATGAACACGCACGCACGCACGCACGCACGCACGCACGCAGACGCCAGAAGAGGAGAGATGCGTACGGACACTGCACTGTATGTACGATGCGCTCCGCAATACGAATAGTACGTGTGTGAGAGAGAAGAGAGCTCCGCATATTAAGCCCATGATCTAACTGTGTGAATCATGCTTACTCAGCAACAAACTCGCTGCCTTCTTCTGACTACTACAGAGGCAGCAGCACCGAAGCTTCGCGCAGCTCAAGTTCTTCTGGCAAAAAGAGGCCAGTCCAGGCCTCACTTTCACAAGAAATCGGCGGACGCGTGGGCAGACACGAGGAAAGTATGAGAGCAAAAAAGTATACGAAATAGCAGAAAGAGAATTTTCCATGCAGAAAAGTAGCCGGCGGTTGAGGCTGATGAAATACGATGTTACTCATTAGGGCAGGCAGGAGGGCTGTGTTATTATTCCTACACGGGAAAGAGTCGATCCTGGCAATTACGGCATTGATGCATTTAATTTCGACAGGTGCCACGCACCCCAAGTATAGCAAGGGGCGTTTCTTCTTAGTAAGTCGATGATTTATCTGTGCAGCACCTGACGAATTGTGTCCATGGGAGCTTAATTTACGATATAATTGGCGGCAGTGCAGTATTTGGAAAGAGCCAACACTTGCTCTAGGTCCGAAGCGTTGTTGTTTCTCCACCACCATCACCACCAGGGGCAGCGACGACGACGTGGGGAAGGAGGCAGTGAGAGAGGCTATGCACACAATGTGTAATCAAACGCATACCGCAAAGATCAATGCACGATCGTGCACAAACACATGTGCTTTGGAGAGAAAATGACGGAGCACTCCTCTCTCACCCTCTTCGTCAGCGTGTGGCGGCCGCCGTCGCCGAGGCCTTCGCATATGGCGTGAACGTCGTACGCCAACACGCTGGAACTGGTGGGCCTGCCTACCAACTGGCAGAAATGAGTACTCGGACTTGTCATCCCACGCGTACGCACTACTAATGTACAGTGTACACCTCGCTCGCTCGCTCGCACGCACGCACGCACGCTCGCTCGCACGCACGCACGCACGCCAGGGCCGTCAGTGGCTGCGCGCGCGCGTTTGTGTGTCTCCCACCCGCGCATGCTCTGTTGACAGCAGCGGCGGCAGGAAAAGTCATACGTCTATTGGAGCGATCTCCGCACACGTAATATCTCGCTTCCTTTACGCTTACCAAACCGAGAAGAGAAGGGTTCAGGTTCAAGGCACGCACTCAAGGTTCGCTTCCCCTTCCCTTTTTTCTCTCTCACTCCTTTTTTCCCCCACGGCCCTCTCGGCCCTGGCCTGCATGGTAAGCAATTTTGGCGGGAAAAAAAGAGGCGGGAAGTGGGAACGATGACTTTTCTCAGGAGCGGCTCACGTCGAGGCCGCCGCTGCCGCCGCTGCCGCCGCTGCCGCCGCTGCCGCCGCTGCCGCCGCCTTGGGAGCATAAAACAGGCCTATAAGCAGACCCAGACTTTTTCTCTTTTCGTCTCTGAATCAACAGACTGAGGCTGAAGCTGGGCTGACAGCAGCCTCCAGCCTGAGAGAAGTTCCGGAGCCTACCAAACTGCAGTGATAAAGCTGACGTAAGCAAAGTACAGGAATTCCAGGTATAAAAGAAGGGTTTTTACAAGCTGTGGTGCCACAAGGAGTCCACGACAGAGAAGAACCGTGCCGGGCCGGCCAGTCTTTCTCGGCCCAGTGCGTTACTGGAGCGGTTTTGGCGGGAAAAAAGAAGGGGAAAGAGAAAGAGAACGAGTGTGTGTATGGGTGTGTGTGTGTGTGTGTGCATGTGTGTGAAGGAGAGAGAAAGAAGCCCCTCTCTTCTAGCAGCAGTCGTAGCCGCGGCAGCCGCGGCAGCCGC
>JAAUXU010097507.1_pt1 | contig 13374 bp, 18 predicted proteins | sample 7278151 | NCBI WGS metagenome assembly JAAUXU01 (sample SAMN14350113, study PRJNA611818) | marine sediment metagenome | isolation source: surface marine sediment (1.8m) | place: French Polynesia: Moorea | collected 2018-08 | reverse complement strand
GTACCGTCCCTCTCTTTACTTGGTACAAGAAAAGGGGGAAAGAAGACCCGTCGTGGGACGGAGGCGGGAGGAATGGTTCTGGGCTCAACAAGGAAGATAAATGAAAGCTGATTGCTGCTATAGGACCGCCTCCCTCCCCTTCTTCGGGAGGAGGAGGAGGCCCCTGTCCCGAAAAGGAGACGAAGAAGAAGCTTGGCTTTGCTCCTTGTTGTGTTGGCTCGCAGCTCGGCGGATTGCTTCGAAGGAAGGAAAGAGGGCTCTCTTTCCAGTTTCAAACCTTTTTATCTCCTTCTCGCCCTTCCAGAACCGAAATACTTTTCAGTGCCATCATCCTATCATTTCTTAGGCCAATCTAAGTTGTTCAAGCTCGAATTCGAAGCAAGCAAAGTAGCAAAAAAGCGGGCCCTTCCTTCCTTCAGATCACACCGACTTATAAGAGCTCCTCCTGTACTCCTGGTCTCGTTCCAAGAAGGTCCCCCTTCCCTTTTCCTGCGTATCGAATTCCCCTCTTCCCGGAACGGATCTCAGCGGCACTGATTGCATAGCGGCTATACCTAACGGCAGTTTTGCTCCCGCGTACCTTTCCTTATATACCGCCGTAGTAGTATGCCTATACGGAAAAGTGAAGGTTATTTAGGCCGTCTTATTTCCTAGCCGTACCCTCCCTATTTTCTCCGGTCAGTGGGTGCAGCCTTGGAGACGGCCCCCGCTGTAAAAGGGAGAGAGGAGGAAAGGGGGGAAATTGAACTGGGATCGGGGGAGGAGGGAGGAGAGGGACCTCGTGAGACAAAAAATAGGAAAAGAAAAAGAAAAGAGGGGACCCTCCCTCCTGCGTTCGCCTCATTCTCCCATTGCGTGCAACGCTTTCACAAAAAACTTCCCTTTTTTGTACGTAGAAAAAGTTCCTTTTGCTGCCCTCCTCATTGGCCTTGGCCATTGTATGTCTTCTGACTTTTGTGATCTTATTTTCCTTCCTTAGGATGCTTGCTGCGGACCCTGCTACGATGCAGGAGCGCCTCAACATCAACTGCTGCGACCCGCTCGGCCGCTCCGCCCTCCTCATGGCCATCGACAACGAGAACCTCGAGATGGTCGACATCCTCCTGGACAACAAGGTGAGGACGCGTCTCTAAAAGATCGATATGACATGATCTCAGTATGCCGGATGGATGCAAGGTACTCTCTTTGCCACATCTCTTTTTGTTGCAATTCCGATATCGTTATTTCCCGTACTACTACGTACACCTGTAATATTTCCGCCCTGTTCAATTTTTTCTGCCGCCCGCTTTGTTGCCGCTGCCCTTCGGCCAGCTAGGGAAAAAATCCAATCTTCCCTGAGTTTGCGCCGACCTGTAACGCGAGCGCAATTCCCCTCTCTCGACACTTGTGCCTCTTCCCTCGAATGTTTGCCGCCGTGTTTGCCCCCCCTTCCCCCCAGCACACGCGTTTGCGTGTCAAGATTGAGGCTCGCCCTCCCTCCTCCCCCCTGCGGCAACACAACAAGAACAAGAGAGAGAGAGCGCACAACACGCTTCTTTCTCGCAGGGATCGAAAACCCCTTTCTCTCTTTCGTATCTTCCACGTATCTCTCCTCCACGATCCTCCTCCGCCGCCGCCGTGAGTGATGCCCCCCCCTTCTCCTCCACCACCTCCTCCTCTTCCTCTTGTATCGGTGGCGCTTACATCACGCGCCCTCATAAATCTCTGAAAGGTTTCCCCCCTCCCTTCCCTCCTACCTCTTTGCCACCGCGAGCGAGATCGCCACTCAAGCGGATGAGGGGGCATGACAGGGGCGAAGAAGGAAAGAGAGGGCCCCTGTTTTTCTCGCCGCCGCTTTATTCGCTCCGGAAAGAGGACAAGGGCGGTTTGCTGAAGTTTTATTGAGCAATATCCTCTATGCCCTTTTTGCCAGTGTCCGTTGTCTTCAAGGGTCGAGGCGGCGCCGAAGATGCCCATTTCATCCCCATTTAATATTCTGAATGGACCTCCTCAGCGCAAATAGCCTTTCTCGCCAGCGAAGAGGGAGGAAGAGGAAGAGACGGAAACTGAGATAAATCCCCTGAGATAAGGAAGCCTCCTCCTCTCTTCTTCTTCTCGAGGCATCCACTGCAAACCCACCACCACTGCACAGTCCTACACTTCTCTGTACAGTTCAGAGACGATGTCGTACACGGTCTAAGTCTATGCACGCATGGGCCTTGCGTGCGTCACACCCCTGGCCTGGGCGCGAATATTCACTATTGAGGTAGCAGCAGGCCGTGTAGAAACTTTCCTAGACCGATGTCCCATGCATACTACATTTCCCCCCTCCGGCCGAGAAAGGGGAAATTCTATCTGTGGACTACGCGTCCCTCCCTCCGTCCTTCTACGACCGTCGTCCATCAATCCTCCATCCGTCTTCTTATCCTGCGACACCTTCCCCTCCCCTCCCCTCCCATTCCCTTTCAACAATTCCTCTTTTATCTCCTTTCTCTTTTCACAGGTGGAGACAAAGGACGCGCTCCTGCACGCCATCAACGAGGAGTACGTGGAGGCCGTGGAGATGCTTCTGGAGCACGAGGAGAGCGTGCACGTGCCGGGGGAGCCACATGTAAGATGAGAGGCATTCATTCGGCCTAGTTAGGGTTTTTTTTCGCTGTGAATCAGCGCAAACGCGCCTTCAAATAAGGACGGCCGGAAGGGATCGTCTTTGGGAGGGAGGGGAGGAAGACGCCAAACAATGGAGCAAAGCCGGTCTTCCTCTTCCTCTCCTCCTCTTCAAAGAGAAAGGGAGGGAGGGAGGGAGGATGGGGAAAAGCACCCTTTTTTTGTGAGGGCCCCTCTTCCCCTTTTTTGAAGGCACCCCATTATAATTCTCCCTCTCTTTCAGAGCTGGGAGGCGATCCCCCCGGACACTGCCACGTTCACCCCGGACATCACCCCGCTGGTCTTGGCCGCCCACAGGGACAACTACGAGATCATCAAGATCCTCCTCGACCGCAACGCCGTCCTACCAATGCCACACGACGTCAGGTGAGGGCATTTGACATTTTCTGAAATTGGTAAAAAAACTTATGTGCCCATTTTTCAGCGCAATTTCGGAGTGAATGAGAGGCGAAGCGCTTTTTTGCCCCCTTAAATTTCCCCCTCCAACCATTGGCCTCAAAGCTTTTTTCCTCCTCCCCATCTTTGCATGCGCGCACAGTTAATAGCGGCCCTCGACTCCTTCTCGAGAGGAGGGGGCTCTCTGAAGAGGCGGACGATTTAAAGCGGGGCCTCCTCCTCCGCCGTGGAAATGGGGAGCGCACGGCTTTCATTTGAAAAGGGGGAAGAGGAGGGCGACGCAATGGGGTGTAAATGGAGGGCGGCGCTGAAAAGAGGAAAATAGGGCCTATTTCCCCTGAATGGGCGCGCGCGCATAAAATGGGGAGCCATATTGCCAATTTGGCTGCTCCTGCATGAATCTTTTCCCGCACTTTCTTTTCTTCCAGATGCGGCTGTGAAGAGTGCATGACCTCGCGGTCCGAGGACAGCCTCCGCCACTCGCGGTCCCGGATCAACGCCTACCGCGCCCTGGCCTCCCCCTCGCTCATCGCCCTCTCCTCCAAGGACCCCATCCTGACCGCCTTCGAGCTGAGCTGGGAGCTGAGGAGGCTCTCCTTCGCGGAGCACGAGTTCAAGAGCGAGTACCAGGTGAGGCACAAAGAGAGAGAATGGGGTGGAAATATTTCGCGCCCGGTGAGGCCAAGGGCGAGGGAGAAAGGCCGCCGTCGCTGGCGGCAGCGCATATACGTATATGGAGACGACGACGACGACGGGGCCTGGCGGTGACACAGACATTCCTTGTCCTCCCCTCCACCCGACCCCTACACAGCCCTAACACATGCCAAAGTTCCCCCCTCCCCCTTTTCTCTCCCCAAGCGAATGCCAGCGGAGGGAGAGTGAAGAGGAAAGAGCCTCGTTTAAAGTTTGGCCTCTTAACTTTCTGCATGCGCTTAAGCCCGCCACGGGACCAAAAAGGCACAAAGGGGAAAAGGGGGACATACGTGGGCGAGCAAAAGGGAAGATCTAGAATGTAAAATGAATGTACTGTACAGCTCGAGGCCTTTTGAACCACTCCCTCTCGCCCATCTATGAGTGAGGTGAAGAAGAGGACGAAGGGTGGAAGGGGGAGCGAAATGACATCTAGCTGGAGAGGCGCGTGCGTATGCAGCGACGAAGGCGGGATAGAATGAGAAAAAGGGGCGAGGGGCGTTTGTCACGACGAAACAAGGGCAACTTTCTTGGGGACGGCGGGGCTGCGCTGTCAGCAAGTGTCCCACCAAAAACGTCTAGAAAGTACGAATTTTTAATTTCTGCTACAAGCAAGCAAGAAAATGTATTTTTTTCCCTTGCAGGAGCTCCGCAACCAGTGCCAGAAGTTCGCCACCGCTTTGCTGGACCACACCCGGTCCTCCTACGAGCTGGAGGTGCTGCTGAACCACGACCCCACGGGGCCGGTCTACCAACACGGGGAGAGGATGCACCTAAACAGGCTCAAGCTGGCCATCAAGTACAGGCAGAAGAAGGTGAGGTGAAGCACCGATGCCCAAATGTAAAGGGGGATTGGCGGCCCGATTAAATCCATATCGATCCCCCCCCCCCGATCCCTAGCTGCCCATCTCGATCCCGTCTTTTCCCCCCAACCCTTTTTCTAAGTCCCCCTCCCTTCACATACGGTTGTGCGTTATTGGATTTCCGATCGGCTATAAAAAGATCCCGCGCAGACGGGCTCTCCTCCCTCCCACTTTTCTTTACCGCAGTGAGGAAATTCCCATGTTGGTAAAAGAGGAGAGAGGGAATGAAGAAGGAAGTAAAACGCGGGAGACGGAAATCCCTGTAAATCCCCCCCTCCCCCTCCCCTCGCCTGCTCTTTACCTTCAACTCCCTCCTCTTCTACTTTCCCCCTTACCGATAAAATCAGGGATAAAACTTGTACAGGCACTGTACGCGTTCGTACTTAGGGGCGGCAAATGGAACCGTACTTAAGTATAGGCACTGTGGCAGGGTGTGCCGTGATTATGGGGGATTGCAAATCCGAACCCCCATTTGCAATAATGTGCAATTACCCGTCGTCGTTCCTGCCAACTCCTCCCTCCCCTATTGGCTTCCAACTCTTTCCTGTAGCTAAAAATTAGACCAGAGGAAGTTTCCCCACCCACCTATAAAAAGAAATTTGCACCTTCCTACGGGGATAGCGCCTCCAAAGAAAGCAAATTGGAAAAATGTCAGCATTTCCCTGTTACCATGGGACTTCATAATGCAGCCCAGAATATTGTGTCCTTTTTGGGCCTTCCAAAACGCCACATACAGTATACAGCGGATCAATTGATATCATGAAAGGTTCGCTCGCTCTCTCGGCTCGAACCTCCGCCGCCGCCGCCGTTGCTTGGGCAATTTCCGAAGCGTAATACGGCGCGGCTCCCCTTTTCAGACGTGGGGGAGCGTCCTCGGCATGAAAGAAAGTCAGGAGGGAGAGGCAGGGTCCTTTGGAGTCTTAATTTAGTGCCTCAGGGGGCGATCCCCCTTTGCCTCCGCCGTAGGTAGCTTTGCGCCGCCAACCGTAAAAGGAACGGAGGAGGAGGAGGAAGTGAAAGGGAACCCTCTTCCCCTTTCCTTCCCGCGCTTGCTGGCTTGGCTGGATTGCCGATGTCAAGGGAGGAGGAGCGTGGAGAGTGCGGAGGGAGGGGGAGAGCGGCGGAGCGGAGAAATTCCACCCCAGGGAAAGAAGAAGGGGGGGGGGCGTTCCCCGTGCCAGGTCCTGGCTCTCAAGAGATCGTCTTTCCGCGGTGGTTCTATTCTCGGCCACTCGACTAAAAAAGAAGTAACCCTTGACTTTTGCAGGCCACCAAGTGTATACCGCGATTAGGCAACTTTTCCCCCCTTTTCAAAAAGGTGGAGGGAGCCACCCCTTTTTCCCGTAATGTGCTTCTTCCGGCCCCCGGGGTTAGTAGTTGTCCTTTTCTCCTCGCCTTCGAAGCAAAGTTCACTCGCGGCAAGAAGAGGAGAGTAAGGAAGACTAAGTGGGAAAAGGTTTAAGTGGCACGGGGAGAAAGTGCCTTCTTCCTCCTCCTCTCGTTGTCTCCTCCTCCTTTTCGTCCTTTTCCTCGTCGCCCCTTTTAGTGTCCCTCCGGGAACCATCGAGGGCGATGGGGGAAGGGGGAGAGGGCGGTAGTAGAAGGAAGGCTCTTGGGAGTAGCCGCCTCCGCCGCCTCCGCCTCAGAGAAGAGGACAATTCAGATGAGGATGCCAAATGACGCCGCACGCACACACATTTCCCTCCTCTTTCCAGTTCGTGGCCCACCCCAACGTCCAACAGCTGCTGGCCTCCATCTGGTACGAGGGGCTGCCAGGGTTCAGGCAGAGGAACATGGTGCTTCAGTTCTTGGAGGTGAAGAAGAGAAAAGAAGAAAAGAAAGCCTACATGTACTAATAAAAGACCTTTGCCTTGTTCTCTCTCATTTAGGTTTGTCGTATCGGCCTGCTCTTCCCCTTCTTCTCCCTGGCCTACATCATCGCGCCCTTCACCGGGTTCGCCAAGAAGCTCAGGAAGCCCTTCATAAAGTTCATTTGCACCTCCTCTTCCTACTTCACCTTCCTATGTGAGCAACGAAGATAAATGCAAGAATTTCTTTGCACTAAATTCCTTTCGCTTTCCAGTTTTGCTCATTCTGGCGTCCCAGCGGATAGAGGTTGAGATCGCCGAGTACTTTGAGCACGAGACGCTGAAGGCCTGGTTCTCCGACGACTCCACGACCAAGCGCGGGTCGACGCCCACCATCGTGGAGCGCTGCATCCTGGCGTGGGTCGCGGGGCTCATATGGAGCGAGATCAAGCAGCTGTGGGACATGGGCCTGAGGGAGTACGTGAACGACATGTGGAATGTGATAGACTTCGTGACCAACTCGCTCTACGTCGCCACCATCGCCCTCAGGATAGTCGCATACTACAAGGTAAAGTACAGTGGTACATGCTTTGGGCCATGAGACGGCGAAAAGGAATGAATCTCGCATACATTATGTACCTACCGAATAAGGGTGTTGGCGAGAGCTGAATACCAAAGGAAAAATTGGGAACTGGCTGTACCTATGCGTAGACAGGATTGGTAGTCTCTCAGCCATCTAGTTGGCCCCTGGGCCAAGAAGGTTCTGTCTATCCACCTTCTCCATCTCTGGCTCTATCCCGTCTTTTATATCTGGCTCCCTTCCTTCGACACACGCCCCACCCACTCCATTTCGTACGCAAGCAAAGGCATTCCGAGGAAGAGGCGAAAGAGTTGCGCCACACACTGCTTTCCCTTTCCTCCTTTCGTTCTCCCTACGGAAACAGTAAAAGGGGCCCCGGGAGGAAGACGCCTCCTTTTCTTCCCCCCCTCCCCCCAAGCTTCTCCCCCCCTGGGGCGAAAGGGGGAAGAAAAAGGCGCTGCCGCAGCGGAATCGGAAAAATTTGACACAATCTGCCGTCTGACGGAAAGGAAGGAAGGGCTGACGTAAAAAAAGAAAGAAAAGAAAGGCAAAGAACGGGGGTGGGAGGGAGGGAGGCCCCGGAAACTTGCTCACAAAAGAGTGATGACTTGAGAGAAGGGCGGAGGGAGGAAGAGGAAGGAAGGGACTCTAGATTTAGTAGACACGGGAGAGAAGGAGAAAAGGGATCCTGCTCCTGCTCTGCTGGCTTCCGTACAGTACAAAAGTTTCTCTCTTCTTTTCGTCGAATTTTTTTCTTTCTTTGCCTCTTTTGAAAGGGGAAGTGCCAAAAAAGAAAGTGAAGGCAAAGGAATAAAAAAGATGCCTTTCTTGGAAAGTGGAGGGTGCTGAAAGAGACTGATGGCAACAAAATGCTTTTCGGGAGAAGAGGAGGGATCACTTCGCAAAAAAAGGAGAGGCACAAAGAGATCGTTGCAGTGACAGCATGCCGCCACCGCAAGATTCCCTCTGTTCTATTTTCGGACATAACCATGTCATGTGCAAGTTGCTGCACCCCTGTTCCGCCTTCCTGTGCAAGACCTGGCTGCAGCTTCTTCGGCGATGGCACAAAAAAGAGATCCATTGTCCGTCCAACTTTTCCTCACCCTTTCAGCCAATGTCCTTTTTCTTGCCGTCAAAATTGATGTCTGTACAACAACAGTTTGTGGCTCTCTCTTTCACTGTCGACGTCCTTGAAAAGTGTCTCCTCCTTCTCCATCCCCTGCTGCATGTCACGGCAATGATGCCCCCGGCGGCCCTCGCCCAGAGGCTCCCTCCCGGCGGGTGCATCAAAGGGAGGAAAACGCCGCGGGCGCCACAGACCATGCAACCAGGAGGAGAAGGAGGCGGAAGTGGGCTACGGACGACAGGAGGGGTCTTCTGTCGAGAGTGCATCAATCCTCCGTGTCTTTCCCAGAAACTCTGTCTTTCGCATTTCTACAAAAGTTTTTTTTACAGAATGCCAGGGCGTAAAGAGGGCGCCGAGCAGATCAGTAGATTTTTCCGTCGTGGTCCACTGGCGGTCAGACAGAGGAAACCTCGCCAAACCCAATTTCTTTTTCCATTCATACAGCAGTTCCTCCAAAGGCCTTTTTTGTCCTCGCCCTTTCCCTCCTTTCGGCACAGAAAGAAGAAGAGTTTGAAAGTTCGTATAGCGGCTGAGCGAACAGAGGAAAGGGGAGAAGGGAAAGGGGAAAAAATCTGACAACTTCTCGAACTTTTTCGACGTGGTAAGAGAAGGGAGGAGAGCCCAGCTGTCTTTTTCAAAAAAGTGGCTCTTTTGCTTTCTCCTCCTCCCTTTTCAGAGTTTCTCTTCTTCTCTTTCCTCCTCTTTTCTTCCACGGTCGCTCGGCGGCCTTTCAATCAAGGCCGATTCACCCACCGACCAAGGGTCTGCAGCGGCAGTGCCGAAAGACAGTGGGGAAATACTAGAATTAGTTCTCCGAAATCAAATATCCGCCCTAATACGTAACACTAGTGACGTGACTGTTTAATCGATCCTTTGTATCTCAGGTCCAACAGGAGATCGCCGTTGGCAGCCCTACTGCCCTGCTGTCCCGAGAGCACTGGGACACGTGGGACCCCATGCTCATCTCGGAGGGGCTCTTCGCCGCTGCAAACATCTTCTCAAACCTGAAGCTCGTATACATCTTCTCAGTCAATCCGTACCTGGGCCCATTGCAGGTAAGAGAAAAAGCGGTTTTTTACGTGCAATTCCTATAAAACATGCCACATATTATATTTACTGTCCCTTTCTTCAATCTTCCTTAATTCTTCTTGTTTGCAGGTCTCGCTCAGCAGAATGGTGCTCGACATTCTGAAGTTCTGCGCTCTCTTCCTCCTCGTGCTCTTTGCATTTTCGTGTGGTGAGTTAATTGAAAGGGTGAAGGGGAGGGAAAATGACGCTATTTTACGAGCAAGTAGTCTCATTCTATGGATACACAAGGCTCTCGCCGTAGTAGCTAATAGTCTTCCCCCTTGCCCTAAAATGGGTCCCCATCCCCACTAATTTTAATCGGTCCTTCCGAAAACCGAGCTTCTCTTTCGAAACCTTTGCGTCAGAGGGACCAAAGGAGAGCGACCTTATCATGAATGATTCAAGAATTAAGGGAAGCAACTCTTCAATGCAGTTGGCAGGGGACGGGCGAAGGAAGGTGTTTGAATTGAGAGCGACAGATAGCAAGGTACCTTTTTCGTTTTGCTTATACAAATCCGGGCCACTCCGATTCATGCATTCGTACGTACTTTACAGTTGTGCAGCACACACATTCCCAACCACTGCAGCCAGTGAAGCATATGGTAAGGTGGAGGTCCTCCCCAATCCCCTCCCCCCTCTTCTTATCCTTTCTCCTTGGGGTGCTACTGTCCCAATTACCTTGAAAGCAGGGACCTGAATTTTTAATGTCCTTGCCGGCCGACTGAGGCGCAGCAAGGGAGATTTTTTTTAAAAAAAAATTGGAGTAGCAGGCCCCCATATCCCATATGCTACACATATGCGAATAATAGAGAGAAAGGAGAAAAATATGCAGCTGTGCCGTCCATGGGATGGAATGGATTGTAGTGCAGCATAAGCGTACTATTGTAATTGCTTACCGGACAATGTTATCACTGTTTTCTTTCCCCCTAGGTGCTAACCAGTTGCTCTGGTACTACGCCGACCTGGAGAAGCAGCGGTGCTACCAGACCCAGGACGACAAGCCTGGCGGCGGCGTCTTGGGCGCGGCCGCGGCAAACATGTCGACTGCGGCTTCGGCGGCTTCGGCGGCTTCGGCGGCGGCCAACGAGGTGACCAACACCACGTACGGCGCCGACGACATCATTCAGCACGACATCAACCACTGCCTGGCGTGGAGGCGATTCGCTAAGTGAGAAAAAAATCGTGGAATATCGACTCGGGGGGTTGTTAAAGGTGGTTCCTAAAAAGATAAAAGGCGAGAATAGCACGCACTACGGTTCAGCCTCCCTTGGGACGTTGCTAGGGGTAGCGTATGAATATATCCCGTGGAAGTAGTGGAGCCCGGTGAAGCACGCCTACTGCACAACACACTCTAGGCCAAGAGAGAGAGAGCAAGACAGAGCGAACCCCTTCCTATCCCTAGCCTCCCTCCCTTCGGTCCTCCCCCACTTCACTTCGTGCCACTGCCCCCGTGCGCAGCCAATTGTCGTAATCTCGTTTACATATGTAGATATATGGAATGGTCCCCCCCCTCCACCAACCCTTCCCCTCCCCTGCCACCATAGCTGCTCCGATGTCTTCATACCCCTTCTTGGAAGAGGAGGGAGATGGCTACGTATATTTTCCTTATCCCCATCTTTCCCCCTCCCTATATCCTATTCTAACCTGGCGGAAAATGGGAACGGTCCCTTCCCTCCCTCCCTCCCTCCCAACCGACCAACCGACCGACCCAGGCTCCTCCCCTCATGGCTCCCGCCCCTCTTCCCCATTTCCCTTCCCTCCACTGTAACTACCTTGCCGTAGCGCAGAATGACTTGGGCCCTTTTCTAAGAGACGTCGAATAGTTACACTGGGAGGGGCCATTTCCTGTGCAGGACCCAAAATCCATTATTGTACATGCAAGGGAACGAGGAGAGAGCTTTTAAAGTCCGCCGGATCTCGAATTTATTTATGTAAGCGCTGCCAGTTCGTTAGTTACCCAAGGGAGGGAGCGGATTTGGTACCTACTTGCCCGGAACGAGCCGCCGCCGCCGCCGCCTAAGTCTGGTATGGAAGGAGTTGGATTAGGGCGGGACGTCGGCGGCGCAAGAAGCGCTGTTTCCCCATTAATTATACGCGCTCCGGGCCTATAATTTCTGCCCTGTCGACTGCCGACCGAGAAAGGAGGAGGAGAGAGGATACAAGAAGAAGAGGCCCTTGCTTCTTTGACGGGGCATTGCCTACATTATGTTGTGCTGTACTGTGCTGTACTTTCCGTATCATTTGCAGCCTTTGGGAGACGTCTCAGACGCTGTTCTGGGCCTGCTTCGGCCTGATAGACCTGGACAACTTTGAGCTGACCGGCATCAAGGAGTTCACCCGCTACTTCGGCCTCCTCATGTTCGGCTCCTTCTCCGTCATCAACATCATCGTCCTCCTCAACCTGCTCATCGCCATGATGAACCACTCCTACCAGCTCATCTCCGTGTCCTCGGTAAGCGAGATCGGCCTGCTCTGCATGAAGTTCATATACAGTACACATATCGATTTTTTTAAAAAATATATTGAACCATTCGAAACAAATAAGTCTAAAACCATAAAAATTTCGCCCGGGTTTGTCTTGGAGGAGGAGGGAAAAGAGCCGCTGCCAGAAGAGCGCGCGTTTCTCCTGCCTTTTTCGTGTGGGCAAGTGCATACACATAATGTTTGCTACCTCTAAAAGAAGTTCCTCAAACGATGCACTGTCGAGCTTAAATACACCAGTATCTTGTGTTATAAGTTATATGAAATCGGGCCAGCGCCAGAGAGCACTCCGTACTAATCCCCCCGTCCTCCCCTTCACCTTTCTCCACCCACCATCCCCCGCCCGAGAACCAACGCGACCAAGTTAACACACCTCGATCCCCCAGAACAAAGGGCAAGGAAAAGTAAGCGAAAAAAACAACAACCAGATTTCATGACGACGGAAGAAAAGCTTGGAGAGATGTGAATGTGTACCATAACTACACACACCGAAGAAACTTCTTTGTGCCGCTCACTCTACTCGGATCTTGCCTTTCCTTCTTTTGCCGACGAAAAAAAGCCTTGCTGCCGCTTTTCTTTACCACTTTTACCTACCTTCGTAACAGTATCGAATCCTCCTCTCTCTCTTATTCTGTACACCCACCTCGAGTAAAAATAGTCGGATAGTCGAGTTTCCCACGAAAAAAGAACGTGTCGAGAAGAATCTCGCCTATAGCGACCTTGTACTGAGTAGTTAGCCAACCACCACCAACACCCTTTATTCACAGTTTACCACGTTTCCTTTATATTTTCCACATCTCACTCTCACCGCTCGATCTCAACCACCTTCCTCTCGCCTTCAGCTCAACTGTGTAAAATCCTCCACCGTTAATAGGCTTATATTTAGCGATCAATCGAGCCTCTCGAGCCCGAGACCGTTGCAGAACTTCCTCTAGTACATAGTTACGAAAAAAACCCTTGCACCTTGAAAGTATTCTTTGAAACCGACTGCAATTTCGAACCGTGACTTCCATGACCTGAGAGAAAGAGACCTGTAAGCTTAGTTTGGTGCAACCCTAGCTGCAAGAATTGATAACAGCTATAAACTATACAAAACCCACGTAAAACTCCCCTCGAAAATTGAATGTGTCCCCTTAAGAGATTGCGCTCGTTATTCAGGCTGCTTCCCGCTGCTTGCTCCTCCCACAGCGTTCCCAGCTTGCTTGCGTGGGAGACATGGACAAAAATGAGGGACCCCTATCCCCTAATTCGCCTCCTATTAATTATGCATAAAGCAGCGGCACTACCATACTTTTACCTGACGCATAGGGGGCCTCGAAGGGAAAGAGATGAACAAGGCCATGTGACTAGCTGCTGTTATTTATAGCAACACTTTTTATTTTTTTGGGGGGGGTTACAAATATTTTTAGATGGTTTTCCCACTCCACAATGGGCAAGATGCCCTTTGCCCAAGCTGCAAAAAGGGAGATTATACTTTGGAAATTAAGGCGCCATTAGTTGGCGAATATCTTGCCCATAATTCGAGGCCTCCTCTTCGTCCTCGATCCTCCTCCTCCTCGAGACCGCCGCCACCGCGGCTCCCCCTACCTTAATCTCCTCCTCCTTCTCCTCCTCGGCATGTGACGGGGAATAAGGCCTCGGGCTGCAGCGGCGGTGTAGTGTACAGTTCGAGGAGAGAGGGAAAGTGTGGCAGAGAGGACCAACCGAGAGGCCCAG
>JAAUXU010083780.1_pt1 | contig 13375 bp, 11 predicted proteins | sample 7278151 | NCBI WGS metagenome assembly JAAUXU01 (sample SAMN14350113, study PRJNA611818) | marine sediment metagenome | isolation source: surface marine sediment (1.8m) | place: French Polynesia: Moorea | collected 2018-08 | reverse complement strand
TTAACAGCTGATGACAAACATTCTTTTAATGTTTGGATGAATAATGATCAATTGGGTCTGACTCCACTTTTTGGCCATAGTCGCATTTCCCAGAGGGTGATCAAACCCACGGTGAATGAGCCCCTTGAACAGGGAAACCAGTGTCCTTTGCATCTCAGACGATTGTCATACACATTTGGCAGCACTCCATTGATCTCCGTATCCATCAGGCATTGTTCAGTACAAAAGTGCTGATTGGAATTGGGACCTGACTTCTTGACCAGCGTATCCTTGTGATCATTATATCCGAGGGTGATTGTAAATGTGTTCCACAGTGCTTTACATAGAGAAAGTGACGAATCCCATGCGTTCTTTTGATAAATAAAGATTTGAAACGGCAGCTACAGGATGTTCACAGAGGAGATGAAAAAGACACAGAGGCCTGCGGGCCAGAACCGTACAAGGGAGTTATTAGGCTTTGCTGACAGTGCTGTTTTCGCAGGATCACATCCCAAAAAGACTGAAAAGTCCGGTTTCAGGCCTAACCTTTCAATTTCGGTGATATTTTTAGATTATTTTTGAGATTTTAGCTCTCGAGTCCGGATTTAAAGTAAAAGACAGGTACAGCTGTATATATATGATGGTACACAATTACCTACAATGTGTACGTTGTCTTTTTTTGACTGCGCCAGCCTTGTCGCAGGTTGTTCGGTCTCACATACCTAACGTCCTGATGGCTTCTGGTTTCAAACAACACCACTTTGAAGGTGTTCCAAAGCAAAACAAAAAAAAACTTGCGTTGAAACACCAACGCGTAGAAATTTCACTGACTTCATCAACACAGAAAATCATATTGTCGGCATCACTGGTTTTGAAGTGCCACTGCCATGGATTTCCATGCTTTACAAGGTGTACTAGAGATGCTATGCAACTAAAGCCCACCAGTTCTTTCTCTTATGCTCCATGGATTTGAACAATTCTTTCTTCTCCAGGTATCTGCAGCCTCCAAGGCTTTCTCTGGTGTCAGTGGTTTCGTTTAAAATTGCCTTGACGGCTCGTAATGATCTTCATCGGTTATTCTCAAACTCTGTGAAATGAAGTGAAATGACATTTAAAAATTAGTGGGAGAGAACACAAACTTTCTCTCCTGTCATTCCAGAGTTTCCTCAGGCTCCTCTGGTTTTCTCAGGGTCTTCGGGGTTTCTTGGGCTGAGTTCTGCGTCACCATTTTGCCTTTGCCTCAAAGGCAAGTGGCGACCATTTTCCACAACTTTCGTAGACGCCTTTTGAGATTCCCTTGTATGCACCAACTAAACTACTCATCAGCATCGTAGAAAAGCTGAGGGTCTGTAGATACTTGGAGAACAAAGAGCTGCTCAAATCCACAAGTTCTGTAAGATAGCACAGCTTGAATCAGTGGGACAACATTGATCAGGTTGTTATATTTGCCAGAGCCTTAGGAATGGTCCAGAGGTAAGAGTCCTTTTCGTCGTGAAACTCGACGTGATAGGAAGACCTGTCATTGTGTGACTGTGGGAAAGTTTAAATTTCACTTCCATTCAGACTTGATCCAGGTTAAGCTCCCCCGTGGATATCAGTGAGTAAATAATATTGATAGAGTAACACAAAGTAGAGCATCGACTTTCCTCATAGCAAAGGTCGTGTTGGTCATTCAGGAGGCATCCAACCAGCATCAAAAGGCTATAAAAATCATTATGAGACAAAATTTATGGCCCTGCAAAGCTTAAAACTGATTCAAGTAATGCAATGTTGCAGTATAAGGTACAACTGGAGGGGTACTTCAAAATTTTCACCACCTCTAGGACACCCTGTAACGCATTGTGCAGTCTTTCCTGTAAGTAATTTCCACTAGGTGTGTACGTGCATATGTGGCTGAAAAAAAGTTATGTAGTAACAGCCTGTTTGAAAAGTTTCGAAAATTTCGAAGAAACAACATATACCTTTTACGAAACAATGCAGAAGAATAATGCCAGAGGGACATTTGTGCATGCAACACCTGCCTGCACGTATATGCTGAACGTGTGCATACAGAACTGTATGAGATGAACCATGTACAGGCCCCTACGTGACACAAAAGTGCGCGTGACACAAGATTGTTGGGGAAAAAAAGGTACCTGAGTGTAAGTCATCCAGCAGCATGGCTCGACTTGATTTGAATCAAGTCCCCAGTACTCGAGCTCCTCCTCGAACAGCGGCCCGCACACGTCTGTGGGGTAGTGGAGCTTCCCCGTCCTGTAGTAGTTGAGGATCTGCGCAAAGACCCCTGGGTGTCGGTCGAAGAAGTACTCGTTGAGCACGGGGTCGTAGTTGCCAAGGTTCTCGGTCAGACGAGAGAGGCGCGTGGCGGGGATCTTCTTGAGGGTCGCCTTGTACGTCTCGTGGCGGACCCCGCCGCAGTTCAAGATGCAGCGGTTCTCGGCGTCCATTTCTGAAGTATGGAGGAGGGGGAAACTTGAGTCATTGCGACACTTAAACATGGTTGGATTGTGCCAAAATTTGGTCCGGGCAAGGACAGCCTCATCCGGCAAGGTTAAGGAGTTAATGAGGGGAAGTAATAGTTATAGTGACATGTTCGTCATGGCCACAACAGACTCGCTGAGATCATCATTCACAGGCACGTTTGAAGCCAACTGTCCCCCTCATCACCAAGGTGTTTGGAAGCAAAGTTTTCAACTACAGTGCGCATTCTATTTTCCAAAATGTACTTCAGAACATCAGTATCTCGAAGAAAAAGTACAAGTTTACTAGTACCTTTTTAACGACACTTTTTCACCAGAATCCCGCAAACAGTGCAAGAACAAGTTACAAAATTTTGACAAGATTTCACATTGCTTCCATTAAGTTTGGACAAGATTTTAAGGAGGTGACTTACAGTCGCATTTCTTGTTTTCTACTGCTTACTAGAATATTTCCCTACTGGTCTTTTAAAAGTAATGTGCATTGACTGCCAAAAACATCAGCAATACCTACATTACTCTCGTGTCTCATTTACAGTGACCCCGAAGATACGAAACCACAAAATGTTCTCCAACATCGGGAAATGCCCTTTACTTTGGCCGAAATCGGGAAATATGCTGTGCTAGCGGACTCGGCCCCGTTAGCTGGGTGGAAAGAGTGGTAAAAAGATGAAGCGCTCCGTCAGTGTGTGTGTGTGTACATATGTTCGTGTGTGTACATATATATAAGTCTTTGAAAATGTGTAAGAATACCAAAGGAACACCACGGGCGCCGGCAGATTATTTTATAGCCCAACCAGCATTCCTGAATTGTCACTGAGCTGGTTGTGCTTCTTGGTCATGATGTCTCCAGCGCTGTTCTGTTTTGTAGGAATGGGCAAATTTTCGAACCGTTCCACCCCAAGTCGAACATGTTTCGAGCCTCACAAAAGCCGCGAACTCGAGCCGCTCGCGAACATGTTCGAAGATCGAAACCAAAGACCATCACAAATAAAAACCCGCGAACCTGCCGTCTAGCAGCCTCGGTTTCCTACCTAGGGATGGCACGGGCCTGGAAAATGAGGGCTCGGGTCTGGTCGAGTTTTTAAAATTCGGGTGCGGGCTGGCTCTCGGGGCCTTGAGAGCCCGACTTTTATAGCCTTACAGCGTGGTTTTTACAGTTACATGGAGATCAGAGCAATTTCACAATAGGAGTGAGGAAGGACGGTTCCTTTCTTTATTACCATACGCACAACTAGAAACTATTTGAGAACCTGGGAAATGAACTTACATGAGATTTGCATGAAAGCCAAGCAACATTTTTGCATTTTTATCCTTGATTCTGTTCCTCTTCTTCAAAATCACTTCACCAGCTGTGGAAAAGACTGATCAGAAATGATGGAACTCAAGTTGCTGGAATGGTCAAGTACCTCATGGCCAGGGTATACCTGATAGGAAACTTTCGTCTGCCTTCATTGGCCCGCCAGTTCTCAGACAAATAAAGCGATCACTGGGTCAATTGAGATCAAGTATACTTTAGGCAGTGATACTACTACATACGAGCCCCCAAGCCTGCATGTGCTCGCTCCGGGCTTTGCGGGTCGGGGAAAAGTCAATAAACCCGTGGTTTTGAGGGCTCGGGCCCAGGCCCTTACCATCCCTACTCCCACCCACCGGAACCCGTCTTTCAGTTTAGAGCTCCCACCTGTGGACCAGTTGCCCCCAAACTTGCTATCTCATGCTTAGAAGCTGTACGGGCAGGTCCCGGCTGACGTAGCTGTAGCTCACCACGTCCTTGGCGCTCATCACCAAACGTCACTCCTTGTCGTCCGCGCCGTCCGCACCCCCCCCCCTCCCCGAATGGGATCCATTTTGCTTTTACTTTTGAAACAGACTGATCCGGACGCCCCTCACCCTCCTCTCACGGCTCACCCCCTCTCCACTTCAGAGTTGCCAAGTTGCATTTCTTTTTGAAACTATTTGTAGAGTTTTTGGTAGTGACGTTAATATTGTCTGGCCTCTCCCACTTCTGGGCACTGCTCTGCACCGAGCAGAAAAAGAAAGATTCGGGTTCGGAAACCCGGAAAAGAAAGTCTTGGGTTCCGGATTCGGGTCGAGGCACCCCTGCTCGCTTTAACTTATTTTATGTTGTGTGAGCTGTGAAACGAGGCATGACAAGGCTGGAGTTTGAGGTCCCCAGAGCACAAGAAAAAAAAAGGTTTTAGTGCGGTACTGCAGTGGAACGCGCTTATCAGAGCAGACGTGAAAATTCGTGCTCTTTCATCTGTGGCGAACAAACCATCATCACTAGCCCAGCCAAGACTCACTCACACCGTCTTCTACTCATTTATCAGGTCATTAGGAAAAAGGGGTGGAAAAAACCATCATCAATCTCGACCAGTTAAGGGTCCTTTCAAAGGGTTTCGCCAATTGCGACCTCAAGTCTTTGCGAGTGCTTCAAGGTCTCAAGTGTCTGCAAAGGCCTCAAGTACGGAATGCCAAGCACCCGCCCTAAATTTGGCAATTTGTTTGTCCAATTTTTCAAGTCAAGCTTTGATGCAAGCGCAGCGCAAAGAAATGTCCTCTCTCTCTCTCTCTCTCTCACAGGCAGTGTTGAATTTTTTTTCTTTTTTCACCTTGCAGCCTTCATCTCCCATCTTTCTCTCTCAAGTACACGAGTGGCGTCATCTTAAGCACCAAGGGGTGGCGGTTTTGGTTCCGGCAGCTGCTCTTTGCTCTCACACCCGCGTTGCACTGCACATTTGGCGACTTTCGGTCCACTTTTGTCGCTTTGCGCGCGTCCGTCCAAGCGCCGCTTGTGGCAACACAGGCAACACTTAGGCAGATTGTTACTTGCGCACATTTCCTTTCTTGCCCTCCTTCTTCATTCTTCATCCATCAAACGTTCTACAAAATGCGCACGCACACACATAACAAAGCTCTGTCTTGGATGAAAGGAGCAAAAAGGAGAAAATGGGCCAAAAAATCTAGGCAGAAGGATCCCACATGAATGATGAAGGGGGATTTTGCACGGCCAGGATGGTCACTATATGCTCCGAAGGACTCAAGCCTTCTGGGTGTGCACCACATTCTTTTTGCAACATGCGCCCTCCCAAGAAAACGAGACAGCAACTGCACATACACTAAGGTTCACTGCCTTCTAATTTCCTCTGGCCCTTTAATGTCGCCCCTGCCCCCAGCAGCAGAGCTTTCGCTGCTTCCTCCTGCTGGGAAAGTGCAGATTTGCATTGCTCTTCAAGTGCAGATTTGCATTGCTCTCCAAGTGCAATTCTGCGTCAACCAGACCCAAACACATGCAGATGTCTTCTCATATGTAATGAGCTGCCAACAGTGAACTAACTCCAAATTCACGGGTCGCAGCTTTCCGCCTGATAAAATGCATCGCACATGCTCGGAGGTTTTGAGGCCGGCAGCAAAGACGTTGAGGATAGGGGGGGGAGGGGGAGAGAAACTTTTTAGGGAATTCAAAGGACTGATAGATGGGTTTTTCTAACGAGTATCGATATTGCATTTACACAGCGGCCTCCTCAGCCCGACAGATACGATAATGGATACAGTAGACTGCACTGAACAGTGTGTGCGTGCGTGTGAAGAGCTCACTAAACATGTCTGGCCGAGACGAAGAAGCCAGTGCCAACTTTCTTTTAAAAGGGAAGGGGGGATAGAGGGAGACAGAGACTGTCTTCATTTTTGGAACTTTTGAGGCCCAAAATATTCATGTCAGAAAAGAGAAAAGAAGGATTCATGGTCTTTACCTCTTTAATGTTACGTGCCCTGGCTGCTCCGGCTGCTCTGGCTCCTCTTGATCCTCACCTCCTTGGCAGGCGGGATTCGCTGCCTCAGGGAGGGTTTCTGCTTCCTCCTCTTCATCACTTTTTTCTGCCTTCCTTTGTCATGTATCCATAAGAGGCCAGACGCCTGTCAGATCTGCCGCTGCTGCTGTGCGTGGTGAAAGTGTGACAAAATGTGTCCTTCCATCGTCTGCAAGAAAAAAACCATCCTCAGGTTGTTATGAATTTTTAACGCCGTGCAATTCCCCAGAGGCCATTCTCATTCTCTTTTTTTGTTATCCGTCTCATTGTTTGTAGAATATTTTAGTGGATTTGCTGCAAAGGCATGAGCTGGAGAAGTACGCACAAGCACAAACTTTCCCCAATGAGCGAGCTCTTTCATCCCTGGTTAATATCACAGGTATGGCTGGTATTCCAGGTTAATGAAGGCAGTGGCAGAAATGCATGTCGAAGGCCGGAATTTTGTTCAATGACTTTATGAGAAATTCTGCCCATCACATCCCAAGAGTCCACTCTCACATTCTTAGAGCCTTGGTAGATAGGAGAAGTGGCAGAAGAAGAAATTTTTCATCAGATTATACGACTCAATGCTGGCTTCGCCTCAACCCTCCCTCCCTTCGCTCTCCAGTGGGTTCACGCTAACGTCCAGGGTCACCCTGTAGCACGCGACGAGGTTGTTTCGTGTGTGTAGCGGGGAGAGGATATTTGGTGTGCCTCTTTGAGAGAGAGAGGGATAAAAAGTTACAATTTCCTCGTTACCGCCCTCAGTTTTTACACTTTTTTCAGTATCGCATGTAGTCCAAGGCAACCCTTCTTTTTACAAGGTCTTCAGAGGTCTGTGCCAAGCAATTTCTGCCTGTTTTTGGCCCGCAGGAGCCGCAAGGTCATTTACGGCCTTTAATTGAAGGTGAAAGTAGGAAAAGTCATATATGAAAGTGTAGCCAGGCGCAACTTTTATGCACCCCACGCACTCTTAGATACATATATTACTGTATAAAATAAAGTGATGAAGAATCTCCAGGCATGCAATGCATATCTACTTGCCTGCCACTTGTGATGGGGGAAACGCTTTTTCAGACCCTCTCTCCCTCTAATGACAAGCAACGGCATCTCATTATTGCGCACGAGGGAGTCCTGAAAAGGCCAATTTATTGTGCAGAGCCAGTCTTACATGCGCACACACACGGCCTTCCAATTCTCGCATATCCTGCAGTATGTACTACACTCACTGCTGTTCTTTCCTTCCTCCCCCCCTCTATTTTTGTCAAGTGAGGAGAGAAAAATGTCATCCTCTCTAGGTCAGGGGTCACCTGGTCTTCTAGTGCATAACCCTCTCTCCAGAGAAGGAGGAACAAAAAAAGAAGTAGCTGACATACATAGATATATTGTCCAGAGAGGAGAATATCCATCAATTTCCTCGGAATAACGTGGGACTGTAAGGGTTAGAAACTTGTGTAGAGGGCAGCAGCTCCGAGGAGGGAAAAAGAGAGAAAAGAACATTGTGGCAGGAAATGTGATAAATTGTTTGTGACTGCCACACTTCCTTCTTTTCAAAAGCAGTTCAAGCATGAGATTATATCTTGGTGTGAGGAGCAAAGGCTTGACGGGCCTCTCTCTTTGCGTGTCTGTTTCTCTCTTTTCCAAGTCTTGACAGCTCAATCACTAGTCTGTTTGGTGAAGCTGTCTGAAAGGTGCATGGATTTCTTTTTTTTTCTATCACTCCATCCTCACACGCAGACGCTGGGGCAATAAATAACTGAAGTTGTGCCAGGAGGACAAAGGTGCTCGCTCAGGTCAGATCACCTGCCCGCAGTTCTTGCGGCGCTCCCTGAGGGAGTGCTTGGCTTGGCTTCACGCCACAAACAGACAAACACGAACAAACAACAGCAACAACAACAGGGTTCGATTTATTTAGCTTGAGTCGACCTGTCATTGACGGGCTACGCACGTATCTGCGTAGGCACAATGCACGCCGGCAGAGGCCCTGGAGACGAGGACAAAATGTTTGGAAGATCACTGGAAAGCATCTTCAGTGGACCTTAGAGCTGAGTTCGAGTCTAGGCTTTTTGATTACTTTCGTAATGAGGGCTTAGTAAAAGCATTGCAACGTTTGCTTGCACTTTAGGCATCGCTAAGAGACGACCTGAGCTTGGACATGACACCGAAGGGTCGTACAAATTTAACCGGTGATCCTGAAAGCCATTGAGCTATTTCAAGACATTGGTACACTCCGTGGCAGCCTCAGAAAAAGTCATTCCTACTTTGATGTGAGTCTACACCTTCTGTGGAGCTCGAACCATCTGCGAGTCTCCTCAATTCTTGGTCGGAATTCCATCAAGCTCATCCGCTTCATGCTTCTTTACAGCAGGTTTCTCCATGTTCTTATGCTCATCATTATGTTCAATTGGCTCGTGAAGTAATAGTCCGAGATAGACGTCCCTGGCAATCTTCTCAAGATCTTTCTTTCTTGGATTATTAGAGAGAGATTATCCTACGACCTGTTCGTAGTCACTTAGGGAGTCTCAGACAAGACGACAAGACCACATATCCCATCGTTCCTGCTCGACTCAATTCTCCCCATGACTACAGCGAGCAAGTCTCTGGATCATGTCTCTCTCTTGTGCATGAGTCTTTGTAGAATGTATTCTAAGGTCATTGTAACTCTTAAAGATTGTGACGTCGACAAAGAGCTTTTGCCCTACAAACTTCAAATGTCTCGAGGCTCTCGGTCTTGAGCTACTTTGACTTCAGTCTCAGTCAAGGATTCTGACAGCTGAAGCAAAACATTTTTGTCCGATTTCTCTCATCACTTTTCCGGTGGGTGGTGGGAATTCTGAAAGGCTGAGCTATACAGCCACTTTAAATGTCCTTGCTCTTTTTCCTTGCTTGTGCATTGGCAGCAAATCGACAGCAAATCAATTTCTGGAGTCTCCACTTGGGCAAACATGACAGAATTGTGAGCTGCTTGGACTTTTTCACTGGCTCTTTCACATCATTATCGCACCCTTTGGCTTTTTTTGAGTTTGATTCCTTCTTTCTTATCGAGATGGTGAATCAGTGAGGTCACAGCTTGCCGCGGATTAAAGCTTATCACACTTGCACTCCAAAACTGTGTTATTGCCAGACTTCACGAGAACCTTTCTTTCCGGATCTCTTTCCAGTCAGCTCTTTCCACTCATCTGAACTTGTACTCACATCGTGGAATTTCAGCCTCTGAACGTCTCCAGTTTGGAAGAAAAGTAGACGAAATTAGGCAGAATAACTAGCACAAATCGAGACAAACCAAGTTGCGCCGTATTTTTTCGACAAATGTCAGTCAGATGTCCGGATATACTAGATGTCAACCAGTACTACAGAATGACGAGCGTTTGACATCAGAACAAGGTGGAAATGTCAAGAATCACTTGAAAAAGTCAGTTGCAGTGCTCAGGGCTTCACCACTTAGAAGGTCAGAAATGCCAGGAACTTGGGCGAAGTGGTATTCATGCCACGATTTCTCATCGCTGATAATGTCATTCTCATCGCTTAAAAGATCCTTTTCACTTCATCCAAACTCTGAGTTTCTGACTTAAAAAAAGATCGTCCGATTATGCAAGCCCACAACAGCACCAAGTGCGTGTGCAACAAAGATCTCATTGTCGGACAGAGTCTCTTTTTGCCGAAATGGTCTCTGGATCTGAATTCCCCGGCCTCCAGACATGCAAATTTGACTTTGAAAAAGTGTCTAAGTTTGAAAAAGAGGTTGAAACACGCTCAAACTTACCACTGAAGCCGTACATGATGGATAAATTCGTTAGAAAACAGTGGTTGAAGCAGAAACAGGAAACACGATTAATTTTTGTCACTCGTTCTCATTCTTATTCCTGGCGTTCTTTACTGCAACCCCCGCATAGCGTCAATTTGGTCTGTCGCCGACAGTGCGACCTCTTATAACTGGTGAGCACTGCAATTGTAAACTGTGATGACAAAAATCGCTTACGTAAGCAATAAGTAAGAAAAAAGTATTCTTAGAAATCTTGCTTACCTGAACCCAGTTCTAGACCTGCTACACATACGCACCTTTTCAAGCCCTTTCGCACATTGGCAGTAGCAAAGCACACGGAGTTGACCTTGAGAGTCTCGGCGATGGTAAACACGGGCTTGGCGGCAGTTTTTTAATATATTCTGCGGGGAAAGATTCCCCGCAACATTTCTCGTTCCATCGATTTGTGGGCAAGAAATCGACTGAGGCTAACAAATCTCAGCCTGAACAAACATATTCCTAGTTCAGTGAACTCCTGTTAATATCTAGGTGGTCGAAAGCTTGCTCTAAGAAGCGAAGTGCTCCAATAAACAAGCACTCTAAATAGCACACATAGTGCCTAAAACCCACCTTCGTTGCTTGGGAAAGAACTTGTCTATGGTCGACTGTTTCACATAACAGTAATCATACCTAACACCTAAAAATGAATGGACTCCTCATCGGAAGTGCGTAAGCTTTACCAAATCTTGTGCTTACAAGCCTCACTGAATTGCAGACATCATCACACTTCTCATGTCAGTGGGGTCCTTTGACAGTTACAACTTTAAAACCGGATTTGAATTGCTCCAATAAACAGAGGATTTCACATAGTAAAAAGGTCGCACTGACGAATTTTGCTCTATGTAACAGATTTTTCTATTACACGATGCTCGATCCACCAGATTACACTGCGCACGAGTTATTACGCCTGCTGAGAACCACAGAAGCATCTTTCCTGCCTACATCGACTTGCACGTGTGAGACATTACGTAAGTACGTGGTATGTCTACACGAACGACCTCGTCTTGCATGACAAAGCCACTGAAATCGTCCAAGACCAATGGGCAAGCTATTGCCAACTTTGGCATTGCCAGCAAATATTTGAAATTTCCACTGAAGACCATCTTGAGTCCATTACTGTAGGAAAAGTTGGGTCAGCCAACCCAAGATTGGGTCACCCAAATGGGCTGAAGAAGAGTGGGATGATCTCTAGCACCAGAGAAGAAAGGCATGCTCGGTGTCGGCAGCCGAGGAGTAGAGGAATGCTCGCACACCCACGCGCATACACACACGCACACACACACAAACCCGCAGACATGCGCACAATGCATGCACTGCAAAATCTAGTGCTTTTGCATGCATGGCGCTATCTTGGGCATCTTTTGGGGACACCTTGAGCCCTGCCTGCCTCACTTCCAGCGTGCTGTATGGGCTGGCAATTTCCGTCACTACTAATGGAGAAAGTTAAAGACTTACGATGGCGCGCGCGCGCACTTGTAGGTGTGGATGAGTAGGAGTGTGTCGATGAGAGATAGAAAAGAAGCTCCCCCACCTTTCAAAACGTAATTTTGAAAGACAGCAGCAACCGGGGAAACTTTCCAAATCATATTTCCTTCGTGTTTGAAATGAAATTTACGCGGCTGGCGCATCCAAAGTTGCCAACACAAGACAAAGCAAGAATCAAGTTTGACCCTTTTTTTCACTCATTAGCCTTGCTTTTGCAGACAGAGCAGATCTCTACAGATCTAGTGTTGTTGGTGCAGAAGTCACATGTATCTAGCCTAACGTCAGCACATACACAGAACTAATATTGTTATTCTTCCACAGTCTGCTTGCTGCTGGCTAAGCAATAACGCCGGGGTGGGTAATTAAGATTTACCATCCTTCTTCTCTATTTCCTTCTGTCTCTGCTTTCTCTCACTCTCTCTCTCTCTCTCTCACACACACACACACACACACACACACACTCACACACACGCTCTCTCACACACTCACACACACACACTCACACACTCACACACACACACACACACACACACACACACACACACACACCAGCACTCAAGACGAGTTTCCTACTGCCGTACATTTAACCCTTTCAATAATAAGGACCGGTTGGGGGCTCTTGTGTGACGCAGAGAAAGCCAAGTCTTACGTGCTCGTCTCCTTGAGGTACGTGAACGCATCCTTTTGTACAGTAGACCTGTAATACGGGCTGTCTCAGTAAAGCTGCCACTCTGAGCACAGACGTCTTGAGTTAATTTCAAGGTTCAGACGGAGCAACACTTTTTTTCAGATCTTCTCCACAAGACTTGCCTTGTGGGTGGTTTTTCCTCTTTTCCATGGAGACAAAGAAGTTTGCACTTGAAAAATATCCAGGATCAGTCGATTGCTTGCTTTCCGTAATCAGGACTTCCATCAGCTGGTGAGCCCACTCTCGCACCCGAACCTGGGCCCAGACCCGAACAAATGGGGGCGTAAAACCTACATCTCATCGTGCTGATTCAGAATATGCACGGCCTTCGGGGTCCATGTGTTGCCATTGTCCAGTGAGGCGCGAGGACAATGTCCATCCTTCCCTTATATGCATAAAATGTTGGCTCGCACGTAGATACAAAGTAAGACTCTCTGCCAAATAATTGTAGTGGCTAATTAGAAATATTGAACATTCTCCATCATGAGACAATCCACTTTAAACCTCAAAGAACTGAGTAGCAACTTTATACGAGATAACTTGCACTGCAAAAGTCGCTGATTACGAAATGAATGAGATATCTTGCCAGAGATTTGTAGTGTTTCCTCATAATTTCGGGAAGGACCCACCCACCCCCATCCCCAGCAACCGACTCGTGTCAACTTCATTGAGACAACCTGTACTGCCGGAAGAACTTTATGGGCAAGAGGAAATGAATTCTATACGTAATAAAGCCATATCAGCTGACCCCCATGCTTGTTTGGTGAGCCATAATAAACCCTTGTGGTTTTGTCACGCACGCAGACACACACTTTTCATTCTCGAGCAGTATTTCCATATGAAATGGTTGCTGCACAATATGACAGGCCGCGAAATGAAAAATAGAAGCTTCTTCCTCTGCTTCTTCTTTTTCATCGTGTTTGCACGCAAGATAAGGCATTGATAGGCTTAGCGGATGCGCGCCTCCTCCTGTCACAACCACTTTTCGGAGTCCAAGAGAGAAGGAAGAAATGGATCCGGAAATTGAAATGTTCGTGGGGAAAGCTAACAACAGCTAACTACTGTTAGTTTAGGCAAAACTAACGACAAAACAGACTAAATAACAGCTAAATGATCGTTGTGTGTGTGTGTGCAGGGGGGGGGGGAAGTGGGA
>JAAUXU010017462.1_pt1 | contig 13375 bp, 17 predicted proteins | sample 7278151 | NCBI WGS metagenome assembly JAAUXU01 (sample SAMN14350113, study PRJNA611818) | marine sediment metagenome | isolation source: surface marine sediment (1.8m) | place: French Polynesia: Moorea | collected 2018-08 | reverse complement strand
GTGCTTCACCTTGACTGCCATGTAACACATACTTATCATCACCTCGCTCTTCACCTTCGCCAGCCAGCTGGTGTGCCTACCTACTGGAGTTCAAATACCAGATCAGGTCCTGGGTCATGACCAATATTTATGTTGAATTATATTTTTCCCTCGTAGTCATTAATGCTTGTACCTAACAGAAGTTTTTGGAAGTTGATTCTCATGTGTGCACATTAGACTCCTTCAGGTGGTTACGCTCTGTATTCTTGGTGTAGATGTTCCCCGCGGGTTTGTCTATGGATGCTGCTCCCTGCTCGCCCCTGTGGACTACGGCTGCTGCTACAACCCCCACGGACAATCTCTGGAATTACGAGTACTGCCAGGATACACGAACAGATTTGAGAGGTTCTCCAAGGGAGCAGTTGTCCATGCTGGAGAAGGTGATCATACTCCCGAGCAGGAAGAACACAGGTCCGTCCACATGGGACTCTGTGTTTCACACTGACTCCTTTTGTATCAATCAGGTTGACCCGTTGCGAAACTCCGTCGTAATCATAATGTGTTCACAGTTATTATTTTTCCCAGTCCCGACTATTTACTACATGGAATGAAGGGATCTTTACCAGTTATAGTCATCAGAACTGCATTTGCAGCTATCAGTGGAAAATTTAAATTTCGAAGACAGTGGCATGTTGGGAACTCTACGTACAAAGGTATAATTTTGCCAACATTCTAACATTTCAATTTGTTTGCATTCTAATGTTTTAACTTGGATAGAAATGGAGCCAAAATACATGACTATTTCCTCTGAAGGTACAGAATTAAAGTTCCATGGTAGCAGAAGTCATATGTTTTTTTTCTAGTATCAGTTATAAGAATAAACTGGTTACAGTTGTCAAAATATTGAGTCCCGAGGGAGTGACTATAATTGGACACTACTGTATGTGCATCGTCATGCTCTATTTTTTGAACGTGTATTTATTTTTCTTTTTAGGTGAATGACCACGCGTTTCAGCTGCTGGTCGTTATCTACCTGTAATCATCTTTCTTCACCGTAGGCGTAGGACGATGTTTTGACGAGGAATATATGTATCCTGTATGAAAAGTTCAACAAACTCGAAGAATCTTCTTTCCAGCGATCTGCAACTTGATTTCTTTAACAGTGTGACTACTGCTGCTACTGCTACGTACGCGCACTTTTGCGTGACTGTATAATACTAACTTGTTAGCCCTTCCAATGTCGTATTGGGAAACTTTTCTACAGGTTTCATGGAATCAAGTATCATGATTGTTTCTGAGAAACGTTACAGATTACATAATGTCTGTCAGTCAACCTTTGAAACCTGTATGTTCGACCCATGTGTATTATGAGATAAAGGACCATCTCGCCTGTGTTTGTGAACTGAATGCAGGATTACCTAAGCAGAATCATCCAGCCACTTTGTCTATGGTGCCTATCATTGGTATGATGAGAACAGGATGGAGCTCAGTGAAACTTCTGGTATTTATTCAGGAACCAACGACCTCTTGTAAGATTGTCATATGGATGTAGAAATACCGTGGAAAGCCCTCATTCATTCTGACTGTGGCTCCTGGCTGCGTTGTGAGCCAGACTTCTTCATGTGGGTAGGGTTTTAGAACCTTGGTAAGTCAGTGAGAGAGTGTGGAGCTGCCAAAGCTCTCAGAATGGACGTCGACGAGGAGACTTTGGAACGAAAATGACGGATTCGTTGTAGCATTCCCTAGGAAAAAAAGAAAAGGAGAGGTCGGGTAAGTGGTGACATCTTTTTTTCTGGTTCGGAAACATAAGAAAGGTCGCCAAGCGTGACGTAGCACAGTTGGTAAGACAGTCCATAAGACATCAGCACAACAGTTGCCATGTTCTTTAGTGTATACGCATAGTGCAGTGCCACAAAATTGCCGAGCATCCAGCTTCATGCATACCTTCTGTAAGTCTGTATCACATCAATAAGGTTTATGTTGGACCAAAAAAAATCTGTTCATGTCGCATTTTACATCTTGAACAGTGATGGCTGCAGCGCAGAAAGTTGGCATCTCAGAAGAACCTGCAATCCAGGGTTAGCAACAGACTCTGCTGTGGCTTTGACTATATTTACAAATGACTATGACACTCAAGACGCTGAGATCAGGGTTTACATGTCATTTCATCAGATGATCAGGTAACCATACATATCTTAAGCATTCCAGCATCAGCAGCATCACATGAAATACTATAATTGGAAAGGAGTCATCTACGTATAGATTTCTGTCCAACAGTGTAGCAGATGTCCAGAAATGTGACACTCACATACTGTGCGTCAGGTACAAGCCAGGACTAAGGACTCTAGGGGACACTTGTACATGTACTTACAGTTCCATGGCGGGTAGCGAGGTCTCGAGACAGTGAGCCTCTATGTTGACGTGACACGGCTTGTGACAGACGAGGCCGCAGTCCCGACAAGCGTACGCCTGCTTGCCCAAGCGCAGGGGGATGCTACAGAAACACACTGCGCAAGGGGTGCCGCTGAGAATGTAATAGAAGAATGATGACTTTTCCACTCAGTGCAACTATGCGTGACTACACTCACGCCTTGATGTGCTTCGCGACGAAGATGTGGTCCATGACGACGTGCAGCTTAGTGCCCTTCTTCCTGAACCTGCCCTTGAGCGCGACGTCATGCGGGATCAGGTAGAACTTGGTCACTCCGTTTTCTGTGGTCTCGAGTACCAAGGAAGACTCCTCCGCCAAGTAGGTCTTGTTGGATGCGCCCGATATGCCGGACACATCGCTCAAGCTGGAGCCGTCGTCGGGACCCAGAAGACCGCCCGAGGGCACAGACAGCAGATTTCCTGGAGAGAGCAAAATACAGAACAAGTTGGCAAGAGCAGAAAATTTCCTGCCGCATTATGTTCGTAGGGCAAAGTTAGTTAGAAACTCGTTTAGCACAAATGAAGCTCGTACTACCATAGTGTTCACTGCAATTGCGGTTGTGTGCGAACCCCTGCAAAAAGGAGATAACCACTGAGTGGGCGAAACTCCATCAACGAGGAACTGGGAAAGAGCCTTTTATCGTGCAACCATGAATGTTGATAGCCATGATGTGACGTGCAAGCTACATACAAGAAGAATTGACAAAGAGCTCTTTTGGCACTTTACTGACCTGTCGATTGCCAGCTGCTTGATATGACTCCAGCCCAGCTTCCCAGCGTGTGGCTCTGTCCGCTGGACGAGTCAGTGTCACAGCTGGATGACGAGGAAGAAGAGGCAAGTGGACCTACAACATAGGGTTAGTGCGAAGCCAAGTTCTATAAGGGGTTAGAGTGTGTGTGTGTGTAACAGGAAAACGACGTTGTACTCAGTAGTGTGTTGTTGTGTCCTTGCTGCTGATGCAAAACCACTCAGGGTGTCTCTTGCAGTATGCGATGTTATTCAGTCGAACAGCAAAAAACTGCCGCACTCACCACTGAGTTCTGATAATGACTTGGCCCTCCCGGTGGAGGCTGACCGGGCCATGCCGGTGGCGGCGGCGGCGGCCTCCGAGGTCGGCCCCTTGGCCGTCGAGACGGAGCGGCTTCCGCTTCCGGTGAATCGCTTCCGCAAAGAACTGATGAGAGTGCGCTTGGTGCGTTGACGACCGCTGCGACGGGGCCGAGGACTATTCTCCACTAAAGGGCAGAAGTGAATTGATTGCCTTGTAAGTTAGGTGACGACTGAGCAGTTCTAACCGTGACAGTGTCATTTAAGGGCTCGTATTGACAAATTCGCTGTAAGTAAGCTGTAGCTCCAATACGTTACTTAGCACTGCATTCGTGCTGGATGCAATTACCAGGAGAGGAGGAGGAAAGGAGGTGCATGGTCGGGATAAGCACGCCACACCATGCACCGAATCCACATTATGCACACGCACTGCCAATTCATGACTACGCCTAGCTACACAGGGAGGATACAGGCATACACGCATGCACGCACCGTTGGACCAAAATCTGTAGATGACTCCTTTTCTGCTGTAGTGTTTCATGTAATGGCGGATTCTTCAGGCGACACCTGGCTTGCTCCACCAGACATTTAGTAACAAAAGATTACTTGTTTTTCATCTGCAGAAAAACATACACAAAAGTACCTCATTCTTAGAGTCACAGTTCCTTCTGTAACTTCATATCAAGGTAGCTGAGGCCCGAACGCTTGACATGTCTGGTTATCTGGCCATCTGATGGATTCATGAGTAAACAGCGGTCTTGAGTACCGCAGTCACTTGGAGATATAACTGAAGAGTCTGTACTCTAGCTTCAATTGCCGATACTCGCGAGATGCCAACTTGTCCTCTCTGCAGTCATCACTGTTCATGATGCAAAATGCGTCATCTACAGACCAAGGTCCAACAGCGCTCTTATCACGTTTTGTGTACGCTACGGCTGCTATGGAGCTTCTCCTATTTATCTATTGTTTCGCTCACTAAAGAAAAAAATGATATATTTAGGATGCACCCTTATTCAAAGCACTGCACTGCAGCAACATATGAAGACTTACCACTTTCTACGGTCATCAGTTTGGGGCTGTGAAGAGGACTGTCTGTAGTTTGCGGCCTGGGAATGTCGATGGCATCAGCTTTCTGAAAAAAAACGACCACCCTAAAGTATTTGACTTGCAAATGTCGAAAAAAAATCCCCTCCAAAAGACATCCACGAAGAAACTGCAAAGTTTGACAGAGAAAAATTTCCGTTGGTCTCCTTTTTTCACTGCATAAATTGGCTTGTCTCCGTGATTTGTGAGGAAGCGATCCAGAATCATTGTGACCTCCACTGTACACACACACGCACACACCCTTGCATGTGATTTCCTCCCTCACCATCTTCCTTGAGTGAATGATCATGGTGGTCTTCTCGTTCAGGGCGTCGGCTCCGCCGCCGCTGCTGCTGCTGCTCATGTTGGCCCTCTTGCGCTTCTGTTCCATGAGAGAGGAAATGGCAGCCTCCACGACTGCCTCACCGGCTGACGAAGCAAGAATATCTGGAGGGGGAAAAATGGAAGTTCGTTCAAACTTTGTGACAAGTTTAAAAAAAGAGGAATAGTGAGACAAGCACCAATCTTTTTGCCACGGACATGCTTGCTCATTGTTCAGCCAATGATGCTCGTTGCACAGGTCATGCAATGCTCTTCTTGTTCCAAAGCAATTCGAGCAAAGAAACGCACTTTCTTACACAGTCAAGCATGCTACAATTACTCTTCTTTACATAGAAATGTTTCATACGACGCGTGCAGAATTCTGATTCTTTACAACCACAAAGAACGTCGTCGTCTTCTACAAGAGCCATACTGAGAAGATTCTTCTTACGCTATCAATCACCAAGCCTCTATAAGGGTTATGTGGCAGGCGTAGCAAGAGGGTTCGGCGGCCGGAATCTTTCGGGGTCTTGCCAGCGACTGCTTCTGCCTCGCAGGACTACTGACTGTTATATAGGGGAAAGTAGGGGAAAAATAGGCGCTCGCGATATATGTACAAGAGAGCGATGGAGAGACGAGAGAGAGAGAAAGGCTCTCTAGATCTTTTCACGGGCAGGGAGAGAAGGATGGTACCATTGTCGCAAGGATTAACTTTCCATAGAAAAATCTTAGCCTCTTGACTATACTTTTCAGCCATGACTTGGGTCAAGAACGTTAGCATGACATGTATAAGCACATTACTGATGTATACGTGAAACACAGACCTCCATGCAATCAGTACGAGTCAGTCTGGTCCCCCCCCAAAAAAATGGTGTACCCTGTCGTGACATGTGCACGTACAGTACATGTTCTCTATCTGTAGCCACCGCACAAGTTTTTGTCCAGTTTTTTATTAATAGAGTCGAGCTCTCAGACTAATGACGGCATGAAAGGCCACCTTTTGAAAGCATTCAGAGGGGGGGGAGGGCAACCCACTCATAGACACTTAGAGTGCAAAGAAGAACCTAAACCATATTTCATCTCGGATAATAGCTTTGCCCTCTTCTACGAGACACTGTGCAAGGATATTGCGGGACAACATTCTTGCCTAATGCTCAGCACGCAGAACTCAGCGCAGCTCACGTACGCATGCAGCACTTTAAACAGAACAAGGAAACGGAAGCGGAAACGTTGCCATCGGGAGGGGCAGGACGGAATGGGAGTGGGGTGGATGGGGACGAAAAAGTCATCCCAAGAAGGAGACTAAGAGGATAATCAAGCGCTTTGTATGTGAAGCTGTGGAGAGGGGGAACAATGCAGACGACAGCGAAGAAGAGGCAGATGGATGCGATCGCCTCATCCATCTGTGTGTGCGAGCTCAAAAGTACATGCATTGCAAATCCGTATGCCAAGAGATACCCCTAACAGCTACCCATGCGTGTGTTCTCTAGAATGCTGCTGCTGTATGACTGAAAAGTCAAAAAAAGAGAATATTTTTGCTACGAATTCGTACGTACGAGTGCGTGGCAGACAAGTCAAAAGTAGGTCAAAATGAAACATGAAAGAAAAATGCAGTCAGAGACCCTCATACAGTGGTATTTCATACATTTGTGGAGAAAGGCGCGAATGGGACAAAAGAGAGTGTGTTGGGCTTCTTTTCAAGCTAACTTTCAATCCCACGCGACGAAAATAAGCCCAAGTTACTTCACACTCGTATACACCACGTTGTACCTGCGTGACATCACCGTGTGGAAGGAGGCTTTCGCTACATTTTTCCAGCTTTTATCTCTTCCACCCAGAGCCCTCAGTAAATTCTCGCAACTGTGCGAGGAGCTGGGGCAGCTCATATACGAGTAGTCGTTCTGTAGCTATCCGTACAACGGTAAGCTATACTGTAGTAATCTACACAGTACGCCGGGATTGCGTTGCGACACAAATCTAGAAAAGACGATTGAAAGCTAGAAAAAAGAAGATAAGAGAGGGCATTTGTCTTTCCATGAGTTCAAGCAGAAAGGACCGCTCTTAAGGCCTGTAAGTACTGCACAGGACCTGCCGTGGATGAGCCAAGAAGAACACAAGAGTAGCTTTTGACGCAGTTGCACTCACAGGGTTGCCTCTGCATTAGAACCTATGTTTGCGTTCGTAGTGAAGTAGTACTGGGGGAGGCCAGTTCTACACCGTATGGACTCTCAACGCACATGCAGTAATCCTTGGGTAAATACTTCTAAGGTACATCCACTCGTCCCAAACGGTGCCTGAGACCTCTTTTCAGCCGGCCATCTACTCCAATGCAGCCATTTAGTGGAACATGCACACTCAGTTAAGGACGTCTGTTACCTCCGCCGTGCTCCCTAGTCGCTATTAGGTAAGATTCGTTTCTGAACAGCGGAGGCCGAGGTCGGGTCGGCTTAGCATCTAAAAAGGGGTCGGTTAATTCTGTTGGAGATTCAACTACGAAGAATAAAAACTCCTAAGCAAGCAGAGAATGAAAAGCGTGGAAGATTAAACAGCATGAAAGGGTTGCTGCTCCGATATCTCACCGTCTGATTTCTTGGCCTTGAACGTAGTGGTCTGCGTCGTTATGAGGTTGCCTTCTGGGGACTTGGTCCTCCTCACCTCCCTCATCTTGGTCACGCCGACCATCTCGGCTTTCTCCTCGTCCGTCAGGACAAACTGGAACGGAGTATGCGTGCCAATGAGTGTGCGTGGTACTTTTGGACGTACTTGGACGTATACGTCCTCCGTCCGTCCGACAGTCGACGAGAAGGCGAAAGGTTGCGTGATAGACGAGCTCTTTCTTACCTTGATAGTAAGCAGACCTCCAGCCACCGAGGAGTCGTTCTGGAAGGGCCTGCCCTGCAACGGGATGATGTGCTTCTGGCTGGATGTGATGAGGAGCTCGTCCACGGAAACAATGCCCAGGCCAAGGAACACGGGCGGGTTTTTACTCCCCGGCGTGGTGGAGTCAACGACGCCGTTGGAGACAGCTTTGCCGAGGCCATCACCACCATCTGTAGCTGTGGACGAGGATGACGGGGCCCAGACCTCGAAAAGAACTTCGGTACTCCTGGGAGTAATGTCACTGAAAGACGCACAGTACGTAGTACGGATTACGTAACTGCAGAGGTGCGTGTATATATACTGGGACGCGTAGCTATCACAAGTACTGAATGGGAAGGCTTTGTCAAATTCTGAGCAACCTTTCATGCATGATCAGTCCTACTACTTAAGTCTTCTTTGGCCTTCCTATCCAATCTAGCTGTCATAGGTGTCGCTGGGACCTATTCCACACTAAGTATAAGATTCTGTCAAGTACTAATAAACTTATAAAGAAAGGCAAAGTTGCGCTGCGACCAGAAGACGCATTGTTGCTCTTACAACTCGAAGTCCTCGTTCCATTCTACGCTGCTCCCCCTGACGCTTCCTCCACTTGTCCTCTTTTTCTGTGGTGGTTCGTCTACCTCGACCTGGACAAAAGGGACCTCGGCATCCTCGTCCTCGTCATAGCGGCAGTCTGCCAGAGCAGCAGGTAGGACCTCGGTGGCTTTCACGATTCGAACGGACAGATGGCGTTGCAGTGGAGAGCCCACTGAGCCCAAGCGAGGAAGTGCCTGAACGCAACCAAGTACAGGTGCTGTATATTGACTAGTTCACGTTGCACCATGACGTTCAATCGGACGTGCTACCTTGTTCTGCTTTCTCCTTGAATCATCGGTGTCCTGGACGTCTCCTTTCCTCTGAAATACTGGAAATACTTTTTCGTCATCGACGTCTTCGAGACTGATGCTGAGTTGAGCTCCTCTGAGGGCAGATACGGAGAGGTCTCGGGCGACCTCAGTCAAGTGCCGACGCTCACCGGGTTCACAGCTGTCTCCCACCAGGGCAAGGCGGGTGCGGATCTAGAAAAGAAAAGAAGGGAAACCCTTGAACACTTAGACGGATATGTGATGTCCTCCCATTCTTTTGTAACGCATTGGCTGAACAGTCAAGCTAACTGTGCATCAAAGTAGAGCATTGTCACGTTTCTCCTCTCAGGCTAACAGGAGAGCAGCGTTCTGTAGCAGATCGTGCACTAAGAGTAGCGCGCTTAAAAATGCTGTCGTAGAACCTTGACATTTCAGGCTTCCTCGCACTCCCCCTTTCTCCCTTTTGTTCGGTTGGCTTCTTCTAAGGAGTCTTTTTCTCGTCCTGTAGAAATGCCAAGTTTGTAGCCTAAGAGGTGAGAATGGTATTTCCCTGGAGGCTCACCCAGGAATTATTTGTGAAATTGTTTTTTTTCTGCTTTAATGCACCAACCAACTATTCACACATACACACACTCACACACATTTAAACCTCGAGAGGGTAAGACGCGTGAACGAAAGCTGCCCCTACCACAGTTCCTTTTTGTTGTACAACTATGACTCAGCACCATTAAAATCTTCCAAGTCAGGCTCCTCCTGGGCAAGAAGCACAATGTCAACCTCTATCTTGACTTGATCGTTGCCGCCTTCCGGTGACTCATCCTCAAGTGAATTGCTGACTAGCTCGGCTGTCGAGATGAAGCTGACGGTTGAGCTTTTTGTCCTTGCCATTCACTGCCACGCTGCAGGCCTGCAGTTGCATCTGTTACTTATTGAGCACCAAGTCTCAAGAAGGCCTCTTGAGGTTGCCAAGTTTCGCTAAAAAAATCTCACCATCCTCCATCCATTCCTGGCGGTCCTGGCACATCTAGGCCTTAAAAGGCCCATTTATGGCTTCGTCTCGGGGTGAAAGGTAGAAAGCCACGCATGTAGGGATACTATAATGAGCAGATCTCAAGGCATCGAGTACCTTTTTGACACTCGGATGATTGTGGGCACTGTGGCATTGAGGGAGAGTGGCGAAGCATGTCATTCAATGAAAGGGGTCTTGTCAGCTCAGAGGCCATTCGTGACCCACTCAAGCATAAGAAGTTCATTCATGCATCCACTCTTGGACGTGTGAAGCACAATACTGCTGGGATTACGACTTTGCAGAGTTTCTTCAAGCCACAGAGAATCAGCATTGTGTCAAAAATTCATTTCACCCTTTCAACAGCTGAATACAACTGCGCTTTGTACCATGCTGTTGCCTGTGTCAACGGAATCCACTGAGCAGATGCCCTTGACTCTGATCGTGTGTCCAGTTACCACGTCCAAATACCAGGGGAGGTTCGTCCATGTTAAGAAGAATTCGGGGTATGACACTTAAGGAGACAGCAGCTGTGAGTGCCAAGAATTCTTCGACCAACCAGGTTCCTCGCTGAGGCCAGCCAATTGCCGTTCTGTGAAGTGTTCGTCATGCAACACGTCAAATATGGTTGCGTCAAAATAAATGGTGGATTAAATCATCAGAGGCCGTGAACTTCGCAGTTCTGATGTCTTTTGCGAGTGGAATGGTTCAAACTTCCGCTTCAAATATGAGATGTGAAGTTTCTTGACATTTCTTGATCTTCCGACAAAGTCGAGAAGAAGTTTGTCGAGCATACGACTTTCTGGTCAAAATGTCATGTGTATTTTTGTCTTACTAAACTTACAGCACGTCTTTCGTTCCTGGATCCAGTCACAGTATGCAACAGCCAATCAGCGCTGCAAGGGATCGAGAGCAAGCCGTGATTACCCCATTGGCAACACTCTACAGCTTCCAACTTGTGAGTAACTGAATGGCTCCTTTACTTGAGCTCCAGTTTGCTGCCCAAAGGCGTTCCTCACAGACTCTTGCTCGTCCAGATTCAAAGTCCGCATAAAACGCAGGTTTGGCTTCGGAAGCAGCTCAGACAATGCTGAAACTGCAGGCAGCACATAATTTGGTGCCAGGCTTTTACCAATACTGCCCAATCTTAGTTACTCGCCTGCGGCTAATACCTATCTACCGTACGTCCCGAGAGCGAGAGAAAGAGCGAGGGTGACAGCGAGCGCCAGAGTGAGAGCGAGAGGAAGAGCGTGATGTAAGAGTGAGTTACGACAGCCAAGTAATCACTACACTATATTGGCCACTCTTGGGGCTGACCAGCCGGTCCGGGCGGGGTGGACAGGACCCTGAAGGCGGGGAGTCCAGTGACCCTCGCCGTGCACAGTACTGACCGCTCTGGATGCTGAGAGGAAAACGTATGTGAAACAGTGGCTTTCACAAGACCGTCGCATCTACCATTGAACTTACCTCCCTCCAAAGCGCCTTAATTGCCCCTCGGTGGGTTTGACGTCCCTAGGGCAGTTTGAGTTCCCGAGCCAAAGCTGAGGGAAATCAAATCTGTGCTCCTGCCATCAAGCCCATGTCGGATTAAGAAAGCGCTACGACACAAGGGGAGGGAATATATACCGTAGTTAATACCTACTGCTGTAGTTCGCATGATTTTGTTTGCTCGGTCGCCATTAACCTCCGGGGGTTATTTGCGGGTGGGAAGGCTTATTTCGGGGGAAAATATGGTGCAACAGCACGGCACATGAAGAGGGGCATAACGTGCTCTGCCGACACGATATTAAAAGTGGCGCTTTCCTGCAAGCTGCCTTGGGACTCCGGGTTCGTCTTAAGACTTGGAAGGAAATTAAGAAATCACCTCAGGCCATCCATCCATCTTGGCGACCATGATCCTTTCTCTGGAGAGCACAGCCAGACTTATCCTTCCCCTGATGCGTTCGACGTGTAGCCAAAAGTGAGAACACTCAGGACGGTGGTCGACCAACCGGGTGAGGCCGAGAAGCAGTCGGAATGAGGCTTCTATGTCAGCAGTCACAGTCTAAAAAAAGAGAAAATGAAAGTCGATGCTGCACATAAGTTCTCTTTCTCGGGCAGACATAATAAAACGACAAGTTCTTCCTTCACCAATTCATTGTTCCTGGAACACCACGAATGTCAATTTAAAGTCGCCTCGTGGCATTTAATGGTTGTCGTCGTGGTAGCCGAATAAGAGCTGCAGCAACGTACGCACGTACAAAGTACAGTTTCGAAGGAGCGGAAAGTTCTGGAAGGTCTGGTCGCTAAAAGTAGAGCCTGGGATCATTCCTGGGTACTTTGCGAAGTCTCTCCCCAACCCCCAACACGCACTGCACTGCCATAGCATACAGCACTGCCGTACTCATCCAACTCAGCATTACTAATTGCCATTTTTCTGATCCTCTGGGTTGCCAAAATGCCAAACAAGGCATGCCATCACGCGTACTGTGCTGCGCTGATGCAGTGGCCCCCGCTTATGCCGACACCCTGTGGACTTGCCGGGACATCCACCGGGTCTCGGTGTGACGGAAGCCCAACACGGATAAAAAGGAGCAATTGTTACATGTAAAGGACAGGTCCAACTTTTAAAAACTGTTACCTTTATCTATAAAAACCTTTATCTATTGACAGGACAGCAATTTAATGCATAGGTATGTATTAGGCTCGCTCGAAAATGTGTATCTTTTGGAAAATGATACCCTCCATGGAAAGCTAAGAATCTCCTTGAAAACTGATATGCATTTTTTCCCAGGGACCACTCATTTGTTCACCATCCAGTCAAACTGTTACGTAGTGAACGCTGCCACTACATACTTGTGATCCCATATTGTGGAGAAATGAGAGGTCTTAGAGCAGAAGGGCGTATCAGTTTGGCTTTAGGGGTGCTTCTTAGCTTTCCACAGAGTGGTCGACCATTTCTGAAGCTTAATCCAGTCAAAAGATATAGCTGAAAAAAGAAGTGCCGCATGCAATACATGTATCCAATAAAACTTGTGTCAAAAGCGCCCATAGAAAGATATTTTTTTAAAAAAAATATGAGACTGGTGCGAGTTAATACCGTGTCTAACGCCAATTTTCCACCCCAAAAAACTAACATTGACAATTTCGAAGTAGCTTAACATGCATTAGTAGCAAGTTGGATGATGCATTTAGCCAAAGTCATTCAATAATTCATGTCTTTTGAGAAGATTCAGCTACAGAAGCGGCTTCCCCCCCATGGAAAGCTGTGACTGTAGGACACCTCCATTTGTCACACCTTGCATTCTATTCAATGATGCCCAATCATGGAGAAATAGTTAGATTAACCCCTTCTTCATCCCATCCCATCCCATCCAAACGCAAAATTGTCAGTGCTTCCGCGGCAGCTTACTTTATAAGAGATGGGGACCACAGAAAGTGTCGGTATAAGCGGGGACCGCTGTGCCAGTTATAAATTACTGCTGCGTATTGTAGGACTACCTGTTCTGAGTTTCAAAACTGCGCTGCCCGAGAGCACTTTGACGTCCCGAGGCCGATAAGACTGTGCAGTTCACAGGAGGAAAGGACACATCGTCTGCTTAAAAACACAGTATGTGCCGCAAAGAACTGCAGTCAAAAGTGAAGTGCGTGCATCTTTTTTCTTTTTTGAACTGCTCGTTTGGAGCCCTCAAACTGGGGCACCACATGTAATATGTAGCCGTAAAAACCCATGTTGGTGCAGTCTGTGGGGTGGGGGGGGGGGGGGGGGGGGGGGGGGGGGGGGGGGGGGGGGGGGGGGGGGGG
>JAAUXU010013096.1_pt1 | contig 13381 bp, 18 predicted proteins | sample 7278151 | NCBI WGS metagenome assembly JAAUXU01 (sample SAMN14350113, study PRJNA611818) | marine sediment metagenome | isolation source: surface marine sediment (1.8m) | place: French Polynesia: Moorea | collected 2018-08 | reverse complement strand
TCCAGGTCGGCCAACAGCGGCCGGTAGGTTCGAGTCAATCCCCGTGAGCAGGCATAAAGGACGAAGCACAACTGGTTGTCCAGCTTGAGGAATGCATCATTGCCCATCGGCGGTCTCCATGATTCAAGGTCGAAACAGTAACTTGGCACCGATAAAGTCTGAAAACAACAAAAAATTGCGCAAATAATTATTGTGCACAATTAAATAATGTGCAATACAAAGTCCGGCCTCGAACAACGCTTGAAACGCGGCGTTCGCCGATCAACCGCAAAGCCTTGAAAAGGAGACCGGACCATGAATTGCAAACCAATTGTCGACCGCAATCGCAGGATCGTGTTCCGGCGCGATACCGGGCTGGCCGCGCTGCCTGACCAAACCGCAACGCTGATCGAGGCGATTGACGTGCATATCCCTTGAATCCGGCACCTGTCGCCTGGTGGCGTTTCGGATGCGCCCGGTGCCTTTGAGACAAAAACCAAAACGCGTCCACGCCACCGAACAGGATGCCGTCATCCGGATGGAAACCCTTTTGATCGAGGCGCTGGATCCGGCCTGCCGTCGCATCATGAGATCCATTTTGCCTCACGAAAGGGCCCAGGCAGCGCTTTTGGGCAATGGGAATCCGGAGCGACAAGTCCCCGCGCCTATAAAACGCCCGTGGCGTCCAGCCCCAACGCGTGGCCCGCGTCCGGGATGCCATTGCGGTCCACGGGCCACGCATAAAAAAAGGAAGAACACGATGAACCTGAAAAAGAGCATGCCTGCGCTATTGCCGACGATTGCATTTGTGTTCACGGTGGGCGGCCTGTTAACCCTGATACCCCACGCCGGCGCCAGCGACGCGTCCATTTTGGGATACAAGGCCCTCTGCCCCTTCGCCCCGATCAGCACGATCCTGACCCTCTATGTCGGCGTCACGGCGGGGCGCTATCTGGCCAACAGGCGCTAGACGGGCGTTTATGGACACGCCCATGAAAAAAGAGAATTTGCATGCAAGGGTCGGTGGATTAGATTTTGCTTGGGTGTTTGGGGATTATCTGCGATGCTGTTGATCAAAACCTGGACGCTATCTGGGCCTTGTTTTCTCGGCCCTTGCGTTATTATGTGCGGCGCAATGGCGTCGCAGGACTTTTCACGATGCCCGCCCCACGGAAGGTCTGTTGACGGGAAGCGCCATGCAAACCAACACCTACAAGCGTCGTCTGGCCTGGTTGGGATACAACGCCCTGCGGCTGCTGTTTCCCCTGACCCTGCCCTGGGTGCCGCTTTTCCTGTCGGCCGACCCCCTTTTCAGAGCGATGCCCGAGGGGACCCTGCTCCACGATTTGCTTGAGCATTTGCTGGTTCCCGGCGCCCTGGCCCTGAGCGTCCTTGTTGCCGTATTGCTTTACCGAATCTGGCCCGGTTTCCTGCGCATCGATCAAAAGGTGCCTATCGGGTTTTTAATCTCGCGCACAATGATCAACCTGATCCTGGTTTATGCTTTTCTGACCGCCGTGACCCTTGTCCTGAGCCTCCTGCTCGACCCGCCGCCCTGGCAATCTGAAAACCCGCAATATATCCCCCTGGTTTTCTTTGCCGTGGTATTTTATCCGCCGACGCTCACCCCACCCCTGGCGATCATTGCGATCTGGCGGTCGATCGTGAAGCGAACGGAAGGCTGGTCATGAAAAAAGCCGGAATTCTCCTCATATTCGTGCTCGTTAACGCGGCTCTTCTCTTTTTGGCCTTGAATCCCTGGATCACCACCTGGCAGGGCCAGGCCCAGATGGTCCTGATCATCGAGGTGATTTTCCTGGTCATTATCGGCCTGCCGGTTTTGCTCTACCAGATGATCGTCAGAAAAAAGACGTTTCGCCAAAGCCTGTCCGATTCTTTGGACACGGTTCTGGATTTTCTATCAGGCTTTGGATGAGCAAGGCGGCAGGTCATTCTGGATGTTTTGGTGTTGGGCTTCTGGGTTCCCTGTTGCTGACGCCCTAATATCGACAGGCTGATTTTCGCCATGGATTTGCGTATTCGATCGTCTCGCACCACGTGTTGAATTCTCTCTCGCGGACTAATCTCCGGCTTCGCCACGACGCTTCCCACGCATTTTCACCTCGATTGCAAAACCGATTTCACGCAACCACTTTTTCGGCCCCAACGCGATTGCGCGGTCCCTGAAAATGTTTGATGTTCAAATCCGCCACCCATCATGCGACGGATCAGATTCGCCCAACCGTCGGGACGTTGTTTTCCGGCGACAGATTGATATGGATATGAAGACGAACGACAAAGGAGAGAACCATGGCTGGTATCTATCAAGAAATATGGAATGCCGATCAGGACCAGAACGGCATCGAGGCCATCCTGGATACCGAAACGGGTTCCCAGGATCAAGGCTATGTGAAAGTCAATTCCCGGCTGGAGAGCAGTTCCGATCCTGAGCTGCGCGTGCTGACGGAGGTCCATATTCCGCCGCACAAGAAACGGACGTATGACCTGTGCCGCAAGCTGTTCAATAATTATGCGCTGGCCGAACCCATGCCGGAATTCGATACCCCCCAGGAGCGGCAGGAGGTTCATGATTTTGTAACGGCCATTGTCGCAACCGAACCCATGGAAGTTGCGCGCCGGTACGTGGCGCGTGAAACGGGCTCCACGGTTTCGCGCGAGCGCTGGTACAACACGATCGTCGAAATGTGGTTCCGGCGGTTTTCTTCGGGGGGCGATCCCGCCCTGTCGGGCTTCGAGCACGTGGTCGTGGGCGAGCAGGAGCGATCCAAGGTGCAGGGGTATCATTTCTGGTGGAAATACCACCTCGATGACGGTCTGGCCCACTTGGTGGACGATGGCATGCCCACGCCCGATTTGCCCGGGCTCGACCGCGACCGCATCACCTACCACGGCTCGAAGCAGAGGACCGGTCAACGGCAGTTTCCCGAGAGTGTCACCATCTCCTATCGCTGGCAGGCCCCGGATTATGAAAATGAGGCCTTTCGTCCCCTGTTCAAGAAGATCGGCGGCTTCTTTGTGGGCTGCAGTGTCGAGGGTTTGATGGCCCTGGGCACGGTTCGGGCCCATAAGGGCGTCCGCGCACCCCGCGTGGCGGTCATCGAGGGGGCCCGCTACGATATGAAGCTCTATCATTCTCCGAATGGGCAGCATATCCGGACCTTTTATCCCGTCTTCCAGGGCGCCGCCGATCCGGCCGATGGCGGAAATCGTGATAACGGGGATGTCACCCCGCCTGAGAATGGCAACGGCACGGCAGCGGACCCGAATCCGGTACGCATCATCTCCGCCATGGTCAATCCGCCCGGTCACGATGTCGGCCAGGAGCGGGTCACCCTGGTCAATGTGGCGCCTGACACGATCCCCATCACCAATTGGCGCCTGGAGGATAAAAACGGCCGCCAGCGGGTGTTGGATGACAAAGTTCTGGCGCCCGGCGAGTTTTTCACGGTTCACTTGTCCGGCGAGGATGTGCAGCTCTCAAACAAGGGGGGGGAGATCCGTTTATACGATGCCCAGGCTAAACTCGCCCACCGCGTGAGCTATGCCAAGGCTCAGGTACGGCGCCAGGGTGCCACCATCCTGTTTTAATTCTTGTCACAAGGAGGGTCTGCGGGCCTCGCTGTTCCGGCCCCATGGCGCGCCCTGGATTTTCGGTGCCCAAGCGCTTGGGTGCTGGTCGGACCGTCTTATCTATATCCGGGTTTATATAGTTGAGGGTGTGCCTGAAGACATAAATCATCATCCCAGGCACGAAAAAAGGCAGAGCCTCGATGAGGCTCTGCCGACGGTACAATTCAGATTGTGTGCTACATGTCAGTACAGTTCAACTCAGTGCGGTATGAAGAGGTTTGCCTTTTATATCGAAACTCTGCCTTACTTCAGATCTTGCAGGATCCAACCATTTTACCATTGTGTACACAGCTATTAACAACATATCCGAGAATAGCAAATGTAATAACCGTTCCTATCATAGTGCACCTCCAAGTGCTTCATGTATAAGGAGTATGATTGCGAATAGTATTCCAAGCATGAATCATCCACTCCTTAATTAACCAGCGACATCGATACCCAGGTTGCATCCCAGATGCGGATCGGGGTTTTCACACTCATGGTTGAACTGACGGGTATCCACGTGACCCTCGTTGTCATCATCCCAGTAGTCCTGCGTTTTATCGTTAGCCATGTTGTCTCTCCTCTGCGGTCTGATTGCTAGATTTATGTTTCGTTATCTGAATATTAGCTACCGGAGCGCAAGTAGCAACCAGGGGTGAATATGGTATGAAAGATAGGTAAAAACTATTGAAATGGAAATATTGCTATGGTGGGGAGGGAAATAGGCGGCGCTAACGCCGCCGTGACAGAGTTTGCAGCGATATACCTCGCCCTGGATGATAATGCCGGATCGAGCGTCAATCGATTCCGTTTAATTGTTTGGTCCGTCGGTTCTGATGATCTCGCGAACCTGTCCGATTCCAATTTTCCAAATTGTATCCGGACTCACGCCGCAACCGATTAAGTTCTGATATTCAGAATCCCAGGCATCAAGGATGGTGCGCAGCATTCTTTTGCGCTCATCCTTGGCAGCGCTCTCATAGGCTTCAATGAAGTCGGGTGTAAGGTAACGCATTTCACACCTCCCGCCTTCTATGATATAAGCTAATCATGAATGTCCTTTTATGCTTGCAAAGGGTTGAATGGCTGCTGGTGGTTTAGATCCAAATACTTGGACTGCGAGGCAGCGCATGTATGGTTTGGCAACCAGGTCTGGGAGTGGGTCGAGGGAATCAACCGCTCTTGACCTTGGTATAACCACGAAAATCGTTTGTTGAGTGGATCCTAAATGCAATGCGTATTAATATTTTAAGTATCGAAGTGATCCATTCACTCAGCTTTTTGATCCATGATTGATCACCGTCAATGATTCTCTTCGCCAAAAGCGTGGACAAAAAAGGCGCATCGATCCATGGCTAAACCAACCAACGATAGATATGATACGCTCTCCGAGGCATTGAACATCATCGATCCGCATGGTGTGCTTACACCAGGCACCATGGCTCACAACTCCGTTACCGAGAAGATTCTTTCCTGGATGAACGAATACGACTCCAATGATGTGCTAAGGATGTCCAAAAATTCAAGGCACGTATTCATTTCGCAGTGGCACGTCTGGAAGTAACCCAAGATACATCCGTCCATAGATAAATTCCCTATCCGACACTTTTGAACCAATCGCTCCCCACCACAACCTGTTGCCGGGCTGTCAGAAACACAATTCGGAAGGCTAAATGCCCCAAGGTTGGATCGCTGCAATTGGCCCTGTAGACCACGTTCATTGAAGGCTTTATATTTGTACTCTCCGATCAGGCGGTTTCACTACCGCACCCCCATCAAATCGTAGCCACCAAAAAGGCAGAGCCTCGAAAGGCTCTGCCGATTCGCACGATGGGCGGTGCAGTATGTAGAGGTACGTGTGAGATAATTCTTTTGCCTTTTTTGTCGAAACTCTGCCTTACTTCAAATCTTGCACGTTGCTGCAAGTCTGCGGTTATGGATGCAGCTGTTTATATAGTAGCCGAGCAGCGCTATCGTGATTGCTGTACCGATCATGATTCACATCTCTATTAGTTATCCCGCTACATCGATTCCCAGATCGCAGCCCAGACTAGAGTCGAGGTTTTCGCATTCGTGGTAGAAGTGACGGTTATCGATGTGATCTTCGTTGTCATCATCCCATTAGTACTGAGATTTTTCGTTAGCTATTTTATACCTGAAGTATGTTGCTTCTAATTTGTATTGTTAGGCATAAGTATGTCAGGCGCAACCAGGGGTGAATATGGTATGAACAATAGGTAATAACTATTTATTCTGCCGAAAGGCTATGGAGGAGAGGGGATTTGGCGGCGGAAGCCGTTGTGAGGTATCCAACATATCGTTCTACATCATGGTCCAGGCGTTAAGGCAAGGTCTGCTGAAGCGCTCTGGGAAGTTGGAAGTCGAGAAGGCAAAACCTCTAAGAGGTTCTGCCTACGATGCAGCTCAGCTTGTTATGAGATAGTCAATTTCGTTCAATTCAGTGTGGTAAGATAATTTTAGCCTTTTAACTCAAAGCCCTGTCTTACTCCGTATAATTGATACGTCTATGGTCCGATCACGACACGCGTCAATGAGACCACAACTATCAGTAAACCTATCCAATCGAATAATTTCATGGCGTTGTCGTCTATTAACCGGCTACATCGATCCCCAAATTACATCCTAAAGGCGGATCAGGATTCTCACACTCATGGTTGAAGTGACGGGTATCCACGTGGCCATCGCTGTCATCATCCCAGTAATCCTGCGTTTTCTCGTTAGTCATGATGTCTCTCCCTATTGATTGTGAATTCTATGTCGATATATTTAAAATAGCTTACAGATTGCATGAGCCAACCAGGGGTGAATGTGATATGGGCGATAGGTAAAAACTATTAAAAAAGAGTTGTATTTTGTGATGGGATGGGATCAGGCGGCGCCGGGGTGCGCGCCGTGGTGGAGTTAGCCGCGGGATACCTCACCTTATTAATACGCCGGATCGAGCGATAATCGATCCCGTTTAATCATCAGGACCGTCGGTTTCGATAATCTTGCCGACCTGTCCGGTTCCAATACCTCAAATTGTATCCGGGCTCACACCGCAACCGATGGGCTCATCTTGAATTTTCCTTGTCCCATCGGTGACGTTTATGTTAGGTTGCACAAAGTCTTGAAAGGTTCCAGTGAGCACTTGTTATCATTAGCTTTTTAAGAATCCGGCCTTCTCCCCTTCCTTTTGAAATTAGGTATCGCGAATACGAATACTGGTGCGATTGACGGCGTTGGAGAGGTCGCCGCTGATCCTGGCTTGGATGCTGAACTGTTGTGCGATGTGATCCAAATAGTTGAGGATTATCTGGATTTTCAGCTAAAACCGAGGGCTATCGGGCTTCTGCATTTGCACTTCAGAGAAAGTGAGAAACCAGAAAAGAAAAGCACGGATACGATCAAACCCTACCTGAAACTCGTGGTCTGATGATGCTTAGGAGGTTATCATGCCACCCAGAAAAGAGATCTGGGATGAGCTCACCCGTATATGGGTCCAGGCCGAGCCGATCAAGGCGGATCCACCGCGGCCTAACGATCCCGACCGCACCCGTGAAATAATCCTCAAAACCGCAGCCATCGCCTTCGTCATCACCGCCGGCGTCAACACCGCATCCACCTTCATCTATTCAAACAGCAATCCTGGAGCTGACCGACCATCACCAGATATCGATAAACCTACCCTGAACACCATTCCCGAATACCTGCTGGCCTATCAGAAAACATTCCGGAGGGCTACCACGTGGTACTGGCAGTAGATGTGGAGCGGCTGCGGCTTTGCTGACCCAAGAAACCACCATTCATCCGAACAGGGCCTTTAGGTCTTAGAATGCAGATATGAAAAATTGTCCCTATTGCAAAGAACAGATTCACGACGAGGCGGTCCGTTGCCAATACTGTTCGTCATGGCTCGACTCTGTAGATGATAGAAGCGGCTCCTCGAGCCATACAGTAGTGTATGTCCTTGATCGAGGGATTGTACGGTTTGCGAAGTTCTCGTTGTCCATCCTTGCCTTATTTCTTGTTGTCGGTGCGTTTTTCTATGGATTCGACTTGAAACAAGCGGCCAAAGAAATGAGCGAGATGAGAAAGCGCCTTTTTCAAGCTACGGAAGCTGGGTCGATCTGGCAGCTCCTGGCGTAGATATCCAAGTATTGAATGAGGAAGGGAAACTCACCCAGTTATCAGGTGGCAGCTTTTCAACGGCAGTAACAGGAGGCATTGCAGCACTGATACTCACGGCCCGTCCAAAGCTGAATGCAGCAGAGGTCAAAGAGATTCTCAAGCGAAATACGGCTGACTTAATAGCGAAGTATCCGGAAATTGGAAATATGCTCGGCAGTGGACGTATCGATGCTCTTGCGGCAGTCACAAGTGCGAAAAACTATCCCAATCCATAAGGGAAGAGTACCTAACACATTGTCATATAATGCCCTAACCACCCGGGGGGTAAAATACGATTAAACTGAAAAGATGATTTGTATGTGCTATGGTTTTAACCGTCAACAGATCAATTATCATCATTGGATTGATTGTCCCCGGCCTTAATTGCGCTAAAGAACTAAAGAAGGATGACCCGAAGCTGGAAAGACGGGTTTCGATCGACCAGAGAACCTCAAGTTTATTATAGTCAGGGGCGTCCCCATTTTTTTCTATTAAAGCCCTCAGGAGAAATTGTTGATAACCAATTTAACAGGGAGTTTGAAGCTTTTGCTTTCAGCACATGTTGCTGAAAATCTGATCCGACGACTTATCAACTCACAACTATAGGAGGCACCATGAACCTTCGCCAGAAATTTCTCGTGCTCACTGCTGTGGGGTTGATACCTATAGCCCTGTCCTATGGCGCCGCTCCCAAATCGAGCCTGAACTATCTCTTTGGTATAACGATCGATGGGACCAACGACACACACATTTTTCGTGCGATCATGGGTTTGTATTTCGCTCTCTCAGCCTTCTGGCTGGCTGGTGCCTACCGCGAGAAGCTGACACTTCCTGCCCTGTATTGTCTGACCGTGTTCATGTTTGGCTTGGCAGCAGGTCGTGCGTTTAGCGTGGCTTTTGATGGTATGCCTCACTGGCTGCTGTTCGTTTACTTGATATTGGAGGTTCTATTTGGTGCAGTGGGTCTTGTGATGCTAATCCAGGAGAGCAAGTTGAGGTCAAGATAAGATGTTACATTAGCCATTAGCGCCTGAAGCCCATGTAATGCTACGGTCACCTGTTTCTACTACTCCTGATCCTCCTCATCCTCGTATCAACCGCCCTATCCAATGATCCAACCTCAGCCACAGTGGTAAAGGTTGTAGACGGTGATTCCATCACGGTTCCGGCTCCTGGCAACAGGCCGGACGAGATCCGGTTACATGGCATAGATTGTCTTGAAATAGGACAAGTATTCGGCAAGATAGTCAAACCGTTCCCGTCGAGGCAGTGCTACGGCAAGACCATCCAGTATCGGGAGGTGGATACCGACCGATACGGCAGGACCCTTGCCACGGCACATCTGGGGAATGGTCGTGAGCTGAATCCGGAGATCCGCAAGGCAGGATTGGCGCGGCAGTACAAGCGTTATTCAAAACGGCAGGATTATGCTGCTGCAGATTGCTATTCTTGAGCCGAGAGGTTCGGGTTGTGGGCTGAAAAGGAACTTACGCCACCTTGGGAGTTGCGTCGGCAGAGGCGTATATAGTGGTGAGATGAAATAATATGCCGGGAGGTTTATAAGCGTTTCAATTACGAGGTCGAAAAGCCAGATGGATCAATGTGGCGCTTTCATGAGTTCACGGATTATTTGCAAAAGATCCGATCTGAAAATGGCGCCGTCTTGGCTCGCCTGTAGGATCATGTAAGCGGGTTGGGGAAATCTGAGACCTTGGAGGATGATTTCTCTATTCTGGAGGTGGCGTTTACCTGATATATAAGGTGCCTGAATTTGAACGAAACGCAGAAGGCGGAGAAGGGCGTCGAATTCTTAATTATTGTGTCCATATTCTCTAATACAGACACAACCCGTGTGATTAATCGCAGCTATCGCAAGATTGGCTGATTTAAGGACAGGTTGGTGAAATCAGCAATATCGGGTTAGCACCGCTAATGCTACCCCCTACCTCATTCATGAAAAATATCCGTTGGGAATCCCGGTTTCAGAAATTGGGTCCCTCATCGTTGCCGTGCTATGTTTAGCCGAATTTTTTGACAATTTCATTCTGATGGCCCCTCAACATACCCGGGAGAAACGATGCCCCAATATCGCCAACTATCCGCGGCACTGATTGCCGAGGCCGAAAAATGGGACGGTATTCGAGCGGGGGTGGCTGCCATTGATAACGTATTGGACGGCCCTTCCTATAAGGCTGCAGCCGGGGTGAACTGGGAGGATGACCATTCGGAGAGGGCCACCCCATGGCTGCCAAACGCCCGCTCCCTTCTGGTGCTGGCCATGCATCATCCCGAGGACGAACCTCGGCTGGACTGGTTTGACCGGGGCAATACCGCAGGAAACCACCGGCTAACGGTCATTTCAGAAGCGCTGGTGACCTGGTTGCTTCGGACCCACGGGGTTAATGCCCAGGCGTTAGCCTATCAGGTGGAGCGGGGCGGGGTCTACCTGAAGGATGCCGCCGTGCTTGCGGGATTGGGCGTCGTGGGCAAAAACAACCTGATACTGCACCCTAAATGGGGACCCAGGTTGCGGCTTCGTTCGGTACTAATTGAAGCAAGCTTGTCTTCCAGCAGACCGCTTGAGAATTTCGACCCCTGCCGCCGCTGTGCCATGCCTTGCCGAAGGGCCTGCCCCCAAAACGCGTTTAGTCAGGGGCAATACGACAGGCCAGCCTGCATCCAACGCCTCGATTCCGATCGGGGCCAGCCGATTGATAGTGGCCAAAGAGATGCTGAGGGTTCACCGATCCTTGTAACCGAGTGGTGTCGGCGGTGCGAATTCGCCTGCCCTGTGGGCGCGAAGCTGTGATTCCGTCCCATTATAATTCTATTCGTGCAAATGACACCCACGTTGTATTCTCAACAAGACAACGGAGTTTTTAAACGATGAAACGCAACATAGTCGGTTTATCACTGATTGCCGTTACCATATTGTTTACACCAGGAGCTCAAGCAAAAGAAGTGCATAAAAGCATGGATCAGCAAGAAAGGCTCATATTTGACTTCATAAATGAAAGCGAAATTGGATATTGGCGTATTGTCAACGATGGCGTTATGGGCGGGTTATCGACAAGCGAGATCGTCTATACCGATGGGAACACAGCCATTTTTCGAGGAATCGTTTCTTTGGAGAATAACGGCGGTTTTGCATCAACACGCACGATACCGCGTTCATATGAATTGGATGGCCATGATGGGATTCTAATCCGTGTAAAAGGAGACGGAAAGAAGTATCAATTTCGGGTGCGAACAAATGATCGCTTCGATGGGATATCCTATCGATATCAGTTCACCACAGAGTTGAATACTTGGATGATAATCGACATTCCATTCCATGAATGTGTACCTGTTTTTAGGGGGCGTATTCTTGGAGATGTAGAGGCTATTCTTCCTGAAGAAATTCAGCAATTAGGTTTCCTGATATCCAATAAACAAGCGGGGAAATTCCAACTTGAGATTGATTGGATCAAAGCATATAAAAAATAGTAAGCGTATTTCCCATCTGACGATAAGTGATCAAGCAAGCCAAAGAGATACATACTAATATTTTCGGATAACAGAAAAAGCGTCCGACCGATACAGTTTTACTTTTGCATCAAATTGGGAGAGCAGACATGGCTGTAACCAGTATCTGACAAGCCATTGGAAATGGATTAGAATCGGCTATCTCGATAATTTAGCGCACGAATTAATGCGGGACCATAGCAGCTGGTACAAGTTCGGCTGGTTTACATACAAGTTGGGGCTGTACGTAACGCGCTGCTGATAGGTGTGCGGTGTCCGGTCAATATCACGGTTCTGACGCCATATAATTCGAGTGGCGCAGTTCCACCAAGTGCTTCAAGTCAAACCAGAATCTTTTCCTTTCTTCTGATCCGGCTGGCTGTTGAATCGGCAATTCCAAAAAGGGAACATCTAAATTCAAGGCATTAAATTTTTCAGACAGGATTTCTGCCATGATACCCATAAGTACCGGGTCTTCTGGGTCAAGGTTATCCACCGGCATGGGTGATTCTCTATTATACCTGTTCACCTTGTGTTTACCCCAGTTAATGCCACAGGTAGGGCTGTTGCGCAGTCCGATAAAGGCCACCAGGCGATAGCCATTTTTCAAGAATTCTTCAACCATGAGAAACGGTACTTGCAGCAGCTCCTTGCAGTGATTTCGAAAAAATATGTTGTCGTATTGTTGCCTGCCCTGGGGATTTCGCTGTAATCCCATAGCGGTCGTCTCCGGGCAGGGGTATTGGATAATACCTACCTGTAATTTCATTAAATAATCCATTAATTCATGCGACAATGGGAAATTTTGGTTAAGAATATGCACGCGGCAGTATGGATTAATTAAGCATTGCGCAATTAAAATGATTTTTTTGTCTTTTTTACTCATCCCTATCTTCCTTTTTGACGCAAGTATTAGTGAATTATGGAATTTTGCAGATAAGCACCGTTATTAGGTTATTGTCGCTCTAATTTTTTAACCCCAAAGTCAGATATCACTCAAATGTAGATACATTGAGGTACTCCTACAAAATACTAACTTGCGAAAATCAAGGTTTATTAGACCATACTTGCCGATATGTGAATTTCAACGGTTCGGACCACCCACTGATTGAGATAGCCAACACATAGCATTATCTGGAACGGAATGGGGACTATTTGTAGATATCTTGAACTGAATCTTGGTGGATCGCCGGGATCTTCCAATTCCGTCCAATAGCTCAATCAAACTCGTCCCTTTGTTTAAATAAGGTTCTTTAAAAGCGGTCCTCTTGATTTTGGCTTACCAACAAGTTGGGGGACAATTTTATTGAACAAATAAATAAGAGGCATGCATATCGCCAAGCTTACCAATGTCATTATTAGACCCACGCCAAATATGCTTATTGCCGAATTGTGAAGATTCGCAATTACCCATTTGGCAGTCGGCGGATTAATGTAGTGGTAAAAAATTCCATTCAAACACATAAGAATAATGGTGTTTTGCCCCAACCAAACGATTATTTTTTGGGTACGGGTCATACCGGCGATTAGAAGAATGAGTGCGCAGCCTGCTATGGCTGTTAAAGGAAATAGCAATATATGGCCATGAGAAGAAAACAAAATCACCACATAGTTATAAACATGGAAATTAAACGGGCCCGTGTTTAGCTGATAGGTAAACAAGACAATTAAGAAAGAAACGACAGCACCCGGTAACAAAATTCCTACAGGAACCGGATCTACAAAAATTCGCTTGCGACGGAGGTATATCCCCATTAAATAGAAAGCGTATAGTGTTATCGCTTCATGAATGAAAATATAGTTCCAGCCAACGATCCGACCCTTAAGTGGGTTGAATATATCGAGCTTCAGGTTAAGCCAATATCCCAATATATATAACACTATTGCAGCAAATAGAATTTTTATGTTGGAGTTTTTTAAAAACCGAAAAACCCCATAGTGAAATAATTCTACTCCAATTACCAGCAGCAGGAACCAAGAAGGAATGCAAAACGATGGTAAACCGAAAACAGTGTTGACAAGACCTTTAGTATACCCCTCGACGCTGGGCAATACCAAGCCGAAAAATTTGCCGTTAAAGAAAATCGGCGGTATC